>OLVX01000151.1_pt1 | contig 69497 bp, 54 predicted proteins | sample 1673271 | NCBI WGS metagenome assembly OLVX01 (sample SAMEA3178939, study PRJEB25190) | human gut metagenome | biome: human gut; feature: human-associated habitat; material: faeces | place: Austria | collected 2013
GGGCCAAGTGCAACCTCGGCGCGTCGAAGCCGTCGGACTACGGCGACTACTACGCATGGGGCGAGACCGCACCTAAAAAAATATACAATTGGGTGACCTACAAGTGGATGAAGGCCGGCCAGTCCGATGAGAAGTACATAACGAAATACACCATCGCCGACGGCCAGACCGAGGCCATCTGGTATGACTCCGCCCGCAAATTCATCGGCGACAACAAGACCGTTCTAGACGCAGCCGACGACGCCGCCACCCAGCAGCTCGGCTCGCCGTGGCGCATGCCGACAAAGGTCGATATCAAGGAACTTAAAGACAACTGCATCTGGACAAGGATTGAACAGGACGGCGTAAGCGGCTATCAGGTGGAAGGCCCGAACGGCAACGTCATCTTCCTGCCTGCCGCCGGCGCCCGCAAAGGTTCCGGGCTCCAATCTGCCGGCACCTATGGCAACTACTGGTCAAGTTCGCTCGACACGGCCTACAGCTACCTCGCCCGCTACCTCAGCTTCGATTCGGGCGCGCACGACTGGGTCAGCTACCAATACCGTTACTACGGGTACTCGGTTCGTCCCGTTCGCCCATAAATTTGCCCTGCCCCCGCGGGCATGACGCAATAGAATCAATATGACTCCCTTCCCGCCAGCCCCGCCGCTGGCGGGATTTATTCATTGGATTATTTTCGCTATATTTCCTCTAAAAAACTGTTTCTTTCTTATGTGACAGGCGTAAAAATCGTAGATTTTTATGTAAGTTTGCTGAATCGAGGTCGGAGAAGGATGCGGGATTCTGCAGGCTGGAGAGAGCGATGCGTGTCAGCGGCCTTGACGACAAGGAGATGGATAACTATTTCATCGCTATGATGACAGGAAAAGAGATGCGTCCGTCCATAGAAGGATCCGGGCAGCAAGGCTACCACGAGGGCATCAAGGCTGGATCCGGGCAAAGCCGGGCCGAGGGGCTTAAGCAAGGGTTGGAGAAAGGACTTGGGCAAATCGGGATTGCCGCAGGTCTGTCGTTGGAAAAGATTGAGTCCATCAGGCATAGATAGACAATCGTCTCGATTCTACTGATAAAGTAATGCAATTATGGCAGCGAACACATTTGATGACTATGGCAAAGTGCAGGCGATCGACCTGCTTTTCAAGGACAGCGGTTTCAGGCGGGAGGATGGGAACGGATTCGAACCGGCTGCAGGAAGCCTTGTGCGTATGGCGTCGAGGGTCTTTGTGGAGGGGATAGACTTCGACCTGACATATTTCCCGCTCAAGCATCTCGGCTACAAGTCGGTGGTCGCGGTGGCGGGGGAGAACTATGCCGGGATGGCTCATCCGAGGCTTCTGAGCGTCAGGCTGGGTGTCTCCGCCAAACTGGATTTCAGCCACATCAAGGATCTTTGGACGGGAGTGGTGACCGCCGCTAAGGAGCATGGATTCAAATCATTGGATTTGGATCTCGTCCCGTCTCCCAACGGACTGGTCATCAGTGTCACTGCAGCGGGGGAGGAGCTGAAACTGACCCGCGGACGGACGGTGAAGCCTCGGAGCATGGATCTCGTCTGTGTGTCCGGGAGTCTGGGAGCGGCCTTCCTGGGTCAGCAGATTCTTGAGCGGGGCAAGCGTGATTTCGACAGGAATGATGCCGCGCAGCCGGACTTGGAGAAGTACAAGATGCTGATCGGCAGTTATCTCAAGCCGGAGCTGAATGCTTCGGTGGTCTCCCGGCTGGAGGAGGCGCAGATCTATCCGTCCAATGGCTACCTTGTCTCGCATGGCCTTTCTGACGCGGTGAAAAGGCTCGCCAGAGAGTCCGGTCTCGGGGTGAAGATCTATGCCGACAAGATTCCGTTCGAGGGCAACAGCTTTTCCTCCGGCAAGGAACTGGACCTCGACCCGATCTCCGCCGCCATGAACGGAGGCGATGATTTCCGGCTACTGTTCACGATCCCGATCCTTTCCGCCGAGAAGTTCCGCCGTGATTTCCAGACATTTGACATCATCGGCCACCTTGCCCAGCCGGAAGTCGGCACCGTCCTCGTGGCCCCGGACGGTCTGGAGCATCCTATCCTAGCCCAGGGATGGAAGGACGTGGAGTAGGCCGATGAAAACAACCAACATCACAGTCATTGCCGCGGCGCTATTGCTGATCCTGTCCTCTTGCGACACGGATCTGTTCAGGCAGATGGACAGGGCGCTGGACGAGGTGGAGAACAGGATGGGCTATGTCAACACCTTGGAGACCAGGGATGTGCGGAAGATGGCGGACTGGTTCGAGAGGCGGGGTGATGACTCCCGGAAGGGGAGGGCGCTCTACTGCTTCGGGCGCAACCAGTTCAATGACGGGGATTTCCCGGCAGCCATCGTCACCTACACGAAGGCTCTGGAGCATTCTGTCAAGGCGGCGGACACCTTGCGGGTGGCAAGAATATGTCAGGACATGGCCCGCACGTGCAACGCCTCCGGGAACTCCACCGACGAAATGATGTACCTTGCCCGCGCCGCGGAGGCCTACAAGGTGGTCGGATTCCAGCGGGAATCCCAGCAGGCCTTGTTGGAGATAGGTCAGGCGGAATCCGGATTAGGAAGGTACGATGCCGCCGAGAGCATATTCAAAAGCGTCCTTTTCGATGCCCACGAGATGCGGGACACCCTTCTGGAGGCTCGCTGCCTTGAGTCGTACGCCGCCCTTGCGATGAGCAGGGACACGCTGGATCCGGCGCTTGCCATCGACCTTCTCGGACGAGCCGCCGGCGAGCTGTCTTTCCCACTCAGCTGCGCCGACAAGGGTATTCTGGCCTACGCCTATGCGGTGGCTGGCAGGCCGGGCGAGTCCCGGAAGTGGCTTTCGGAAGCCCGTTCCGCCGCCGAGACTGCCGCCGAGACCGCCGACGTGAACTTCAGGGAGTACCAGATCGCGGCCCGTTCCGGCGACTCCGCTAAAGCCCTGGCGGCCTTGGAGAAGGTCTTGGAATATGCCAACAGAACGCAGTCGGAGGCTCTTTCGGAGACCGTGGCCGCAAGCCAGCGCGACTATATTCAAGGACAGGCCGAGGCTGGCATGGTGAGGCTTCGGGCCGCCCGTCTGAAGCTTTGGGTGCTGGCTCTCGGAGCGTTGCTCGCCCTTGCCGCCGCTGCCGCCGTCTACTTTGTCCGTAAGGCGGAGGCAAAGCGGAAGCTTGAGGCGGAAAGGCTTGAGACAGAGAAATTCATGAATATCGCCGAAGACCTTCAGTCCCGTCTCTCCAGGCCGGTCTCCAAGTCTGGTCATAGGGAGATGGACCGCTTCAATGTCCTTGAGCGTCTCTGCGAACAGTACTATGTCCACGAGGGCACGGACAACCTCCAGCCGAAGATCCTCAAGGAGGTCAAATCCATCGTAGAGGGGTTCCGCAGTGACAAGAAGACGCAAAGAGGGCTGGAAGCCATGCTGGATCAGACGATGGACAGTGTGATGTCGCGTCTCCGCGCTGAGTTCCCGTCGTGGAAAGAAGATGATTTCCTGCTTTTCTGCTTCACCGCCGCCGGGTTCTCCAGTACGACAATCTCGGCCTTGATGGGCAAGGACAAGAGCGTGATCTACAACCGTGTCTGGCGCCTAAAAGGCCGCATCTCGGCTTCGGACTCTCCGCAGAAAGAGTTCTTCCTCAGTGCCTTGGACAAGAAATAATAATCCTTATGAATATGAAAGTTTTGAAAACAGTAGCGGCGATTGCCGCGATCGTTGTGTCGGCGGGATGCTCCAGGCAGGCAGTAGGTGTGGATGAGTATCTTATCAAAGGAGTGGTCAGGAATATTCCCGACAGCACGGTCATTAGTCTTATGAGGAGCGATGGCCGGTTGGCGGTCCGCGTGGCCCAGGACACGGTCATCGGCGGTCGTTTCGAATTCCGGGACACGATCTCAGGCGGAGCGGTTCAGTTCGGGCTGTGCTCGTTCGGCAAGGGCTTCCCTAATAATATACTTCCGGTCTGGGTGAAGCCGGGCGTGAAGGTCACGGTCACGGGTGATGACAACCTGCTGCTGACGTGGAGGGTAAAGAGCCGTCTTCCGGAGCAGAAGACCGAGAATGATTTTCTGGCAGTCCAGTTTCCGGAAAAGAGGGAGTCTCAGGTCTACGCCGTTGAAGAGGCTGACATGTTGAGGGAACTCAGGGATCTAGGCGGTGAGGAAAGACGGGCCGCATGGAGGAAAGTGGATTCACTCAGAAGGCTTTGCAAGCCGCTGGACAGCATCGCCAACCATAAGGTTCTTGAATATATGAGGACGGCTCCTGTCACGACGAAATGGCTTGATGAGCTGGCTTTGCATGCCATGATGCTAAGTGGCGGCTACGGCAAGGCAGATTCGGCTCTGGTCTACGAGCTTTATTCCAGACTTACTCCGGAAGATCTGAAGACAAGGCAGGGAGAGGTGATCTCCGCGACCTTGAGTCCGAGGAAGGTTGTCCGGGTAGGTGACGATCTCGTGGACGGCGACCTTTATGACACGGACGGCAATGTGCATCATCTGTCCGAGTTTTCCGGTAAGTACATCCTTCTGGATTTCTGGAGTGTGGGCTGCGGGCCGTGTATGGAATCCATTCCGGAGGGCAATGAGCTTGCAAGGGAGTTCGCTGACAGGCTGGCGTTTGTCCGACTGAGTGTGGATGGTGAGAAAACCTGGAAAAAAGTCTTGAAGATAGTCTTGAAGGAGGAAAAGTCGGATTGTGTCGAGTGGAATGAATTCAAGCCTATGGGCGCGGGCCTTTCCGCCTCCTATCAGGTAAACGGCATCCCGCATTTCGTCCTGATCTCCCCGGAAGCCAAGGTCATCGACATCTGGACCGGCTACGGCAAAGGCTCCCTCCGCTCCAGGCTCCTCCGCCATCTCGGCTCAGAATAACACCGGCGACAGTTTTAGGCGTTATTGTTCCCCAAGGGTGCCGAGTTGCACTCTGTGGCTGCAATTATGGGCATTATTGTTCCCGGAGGTGGCGGGGCTATAAATGCTGTAAATTGAACAGGCTCAGTGACCAGAGGGATTCCGGTCGCTGAGCCTGTCGAGGTGGTTGGGTGACGGGCCTAGTCGTTGTTCATCTGGGTGATGTCCGGCTTGTGGCGCTCGGAGTCGCCGATCAGCCACTCGGCGTAGTAGTCGGCCATGCGCCAGAAGAAATATTCATTCATGTCGCCGAAGCCGTGGCGCTGGCCCGGGAGGATGAGCATGTCGAAACGCTTGTTGGCGCGGATCAGGGCGTTGACCACGCGGATGGTGTTGGCCGGGTGCACGTTGTTGTCGATGTCGCCGTGCACCAGCATCAGATGGCCTTTCAGGTTGGAGGCTATCTCCGGATTGGTCTGGATGCTGTAGACGAAGGTCGTGTCGCCCTTGTCGATCTTCTCCAGGACACCGTGATGCTGCTCGCTCCACCAGCGGTTGTAGATGCTGTTGTCGTGGTTGCCGGCGCAGGAGACAGCCGCCTTGAAGAAATCAGGATATTTCAGAATGGCCGCCGTGCTCATGAATCCGCCGCCCGAATGGCCGTGGATGCCTACCCTGTCAAGATCGATGAACGGATGTCTCGCACCGAGCTGCTGGATGGCATATTTCTGATCCTCAAGACCATAGTCGCGCAGGTTGCCGTAGCCGTAGTTGTGGTACCACTTCGAGCGGTTCGGGTGTCCGCCGCGGTTGCCGACCGTGATCACGATCATTCCGATCTGGGCGAGTCTGTCGGTGCGGGTGAAGCCCTTGCTCCAGGAGATGTTGTTCGCCTCCACCTGAGGACCCGGATAAACATAGTCGCAGATCGGATAGACCTTCGTGGAGTCGAAGTCGTAAGGCTTGTACATCGCTCCGTAGAGGTCGGTGACGCCGTCTGCGGCCTTCACCTTGAATCTTTCCGGGAACTTGTAGCCGGCCTCGAACAGCAGGCTGAGGTCGGCGGTCTCCAGATCGGCGATCCGCTTGCCCGTCGCCGAGAACAGGGCCACGGCAGGTGTCCAGTCCACTCTCGAATAGTTGGCCACAAAGAACTTGGCGTCGTCGCTCGCCGTCGAAAGCACGTCCATGTCGTTCATGTCCAGCTGCTGGAGAGCGCCGCCCGTGAGCGGAACCCTGAACGTGTGCATCTGGTAAGGATTCTCGTCCTTGTTGACTCCGCATGCGCTCAGCAGGATGTAGCCCTCCTTCTCGTTCACCCCGAGGATGTCCTCTACATGGAACGCCCCTTCGGTCAGATTCCTGACCAGCGTGCCGTCGCTGTTGTAGAGGTAGATGTTCGCCCATCCGTTGCGCTCGGACCAGTGGAGGATCTGCTTTCCGCCACCGATCAGGAACGGAGCGCGGTACTCCACGTAGGTCCTTTCCCTTTCGGAGATGATGGTCTTGGTGGAGTCGGAGTCAACGTCCACCCGGCAGAGATCAAGCCTCTTGAGGTCACGGCTCTGGCGCACCATGTAGAACCCGGTGTTGTCGCCAAGCCACTCGTTCTTCCAGTAGTCCAGGTAGTTGTCCTTGGCCGTTCTCCTCGCGCCTTGCAGTGACACCTCCTGATCCTTGAACGCCTGGCTCTTTATCTCCTTGAAGGAGGCTCCATCGCGCGAGCCGTTCATCGTGAACAGGTAAAGGTAGCCCTTCGGTCCCGGCTCCCCTGGCATCTGGTACTTGTAGGTCTCCAGTTCCGGACGTTTGCCGCTGACGGAATTGATCACCCAAAGGTCGTCCAGTTTCCTCACGTCCCACTTCATCGTGGCGAAACGTTTCGAGTCCGGAGACCAGACAAGCTCGCCCGGATAGTGCCTCTTGGTGGAGTCGGCCTCGGTGTCGCCGGCGTAGTTGCCGTAGCCGTAGCCGAACTGGCGGATGCCGTCCGTGGTCAGACGATGCTCCACGATGGTACTGTCCTTCTCGTCCTTGGCCGCCTTGCGAAGGCTTGTGGAGTCCATCACCCAAAGGTTGGAACCCTTGGCGAAGACTCCGAACTCACCGTTAGGGGCGACGGAGGCCCAGCGAGGGTACTTGTCCTTCTCCCTGGCCACGGTGTCAAGCCTGGCGGTGGCGATCTCGTAGCGGAAACAGGTCGTGTCCCTGTCGTTCTTGAGGCCGGAGATGATGCTGAAAGTGAACTCTTTGTCATCCTTCAACCTCAAATCCCTGATAGGAAGATGCTTGGCCTCGAACGGGTAGCGGACGAACTCGGTCACCTGCATCGCGAGCCTGTCCATGTCGAACACCTCGGTCCTGGTGCCCTTGACAGGATCCACAATGTAGTAGCGGGTTCCCTGCGGAGTCCTCCAACTGTACCAGAACTTGTCGCTGTCCCTGAACCAGTTAGGGGTGATCTGCGTGGAGAACACCATCTGATTTACCCTCTTGGCCGAGAATCTCTCGGCGAGGGCGTAGTTGGCTTTCTGCGTCTGCGCGAAACCCGGCGCGCAAAGGAGCAGCGCCGCGCAGGCAAGTACGAAATTTTTCCTCATAAATATTAATGAATCTGTTTGTTCAGTCACAATTCTGTCTCTCCCGCCTCAAGTCCCTCGCTCTCGGCTCTCAGGATGACGGTTCCGGTGCCCGTGCGCCTTACGATGACGCTCGCCAGGCCGCCGAAAGCCTTGATCTCATCGGAGCGGAACGGCGTGTGGCAGGTCGCGTCGCCGGCGTCCACGGCCACGATCTCACCCGGGCCGGAGACGCTGAACCTCAGCCTGTCGGACGCTGTCGGTACCATATTCCCGTCCCTGTCCGCGACCTTTACGTCCACGAAGACAATGTCTTCCGATGAATATGTCCGTGAACGTGCCGGAGCGCAGTCGCCGCCGAACTCCGTTGAAGGTCCGCTGCCATATTCACGAGCCATCAGGATCTTCGCCGGGCTTCCGCTTGTGGCGACGGCGCTCTCGATGGTCTTCCCGTCCGCGGTCTTGCCGACAACCCTCACGGTGCCAGGCTCATAGACCACGTTGTCCCAAAGGAAGCGATACTCGTTGGCCCCCTTGGCCTTTCTGCCGTAGGACTTCCCGTTGACGAAGAGTTCCGCCTCGGCGCAGTTCGTGTAGGCCTGCACCGGGGTGACCTTCCCCTCGCGTCCCGGCCAGTTCCAGTGCGGCATCAGGTGCAGGACGGGTTCTGACGACCAGCGGGACTTGTAGAGCCAGTACCTGTCTTTCGGGAATCCGGCGAGGTCGATGATTCCGAAATACGAGCTTCTGGAAGGAGTCGCGATCGCTCCTTTCTCCTTCAGCTCCTTCTCCGCCCTGGCCTTGGCCTCCTCGTCGTGGAAGTTTGTCAGGATTGTGAGGTCGGCGTTGAAAGGTGTCGGCTCGCCGAGATAGTCGAATCCGGTCCAGACGAACTCCCCGAGGCAGGAAGGGTTCCTGTCCTCCTCCGCCCACTCCTGGTCAGGCAGCTGCCCCCACGGAACGGTGAACATGTCGAACGAGCACACCTGGAAATTGTCCAAGGCGCCATCTTCCTTGTCGCTTGGCGGGAATATGTACACACCTCTTGAGCTGACGGTCGATGCGGTCTCGCTTCCGAGGAACGGTTTGCCCGGATTGGCCGCGTGGAACTTGCCGTAGAGATGCGGCTTGTAGTTGAATCCGTAGATGTCCATCGTGTTGCGGAAATCCTGTCCGCTGGCCCACGGATTGTCGCTGCCGAAACTTGTAAGTCTTGTGGAATCCTCATTATGACACACTTCCGTGAGGTGGTAGGCGATGCCGTATTTCTCCGGGTAGCCTTGCTCGCCGGTCTCGTTGCCGATGCTCCAGATGATGACTGACGGATGGTTGCGGTCCCTGTGGATCATGGCCTTCAGGTCTTTGTCCGCCCACTCATCGAACAGTCTGGCGTAGCCGTTCTCTTTCTTCGGGATTGTCCAAGTGTCTGTCAGCTCGTCCATCACGAGGAATCCCATCCGGTCGCAGAGGTCGAGGAGTTCCGGCGCCGGAGGATTGTGGGATGTGCGGATGGCGTTGCAGCCCATTTGTCTGAGCATGTTCAGCCTTCTCACCCACGCTGTCTCGTTCCAGGCGGCTCCGAGCGCCCCGGCGTCGTGGTGCAGGCATACTCCCTTGATGAATGTCCTCTGCCCGTTGACGTACAGCCCGTCGGCCTTGTACTCCAGGTCTCTGAGTCCGAATGTGGTCAGGTAAACGTCCTTCCCTCCGCCTCTTGTGGTGACGGTGGTGACGGCTTGGTAGAGTTCAGGTGTCTCTGGACTCCAGAACCGCGCGTCTTTCAGCGTGAACTTTTGGACGACCTCGCCGCCGTCCGTGACAGCGTCCAGTTTGGTCACTATGGCTTTCCTTGCTTTGCCGTCCACGATCACCTCGACCGGCCCGGTGACCGAAGAACCCGGATTGATGACCCTGACGATCTCCGTGCGCACTGTTCCTCCCACGGCCTTCCCGGCGTTGCGGAGCGTGATCCCGATGCTGACATCATCTCCTTTCGTCGAGACGAACGTTCCCCACTGCGCCACGCCCGCGGGGCCGGCCTTCGTCAGGTACACGTTCCGGTAGATTCCTCCTCCGGGATACCATCTGCTGGACTCCCCGGGATTGTCCAGCGTAACCTTGACCAGATTGTCCCCCTCCTTGACGAACGGAGTCAGATCCGCGCGGAACGAGGCGTACCCGTACGGCCATTCGGTGACGGCCTTCCCGTTGCAGAAGACCTTGGCATAGGACATCGCTCCGCCGAAATCGAGGAGGAACCGCTTTCCCGACCTCAGGTCTTTCGCCGTCACGGAAAGAATCTTTGAATATTCCGCCTTGCCCCACCAGGCCAGTTTTCCGGTCTCCCCGGGGTACTCCTGCACGAACGGCCCGTCCACACCCCAGTCATGAGGCAGGTCAAGGACACGGCTTTCCCCGTCCTTGGTGAACGTCCATCCGTCGTTCCAGAGGGTTCTTTGGGCCGGCTGAGCGGTCATATTCATAGAAACAGCCGCCAGGACGGCGGCGATGGTGATGATGTGATTTCTCTTATTCATAAGGTAAAGATAGCCATTTTTTGAGAATTGCAACGTTTTTGAAAATATTTCAGGAATATCTTTGATTGTTTGAGAAACAACACTATCTTTGCTGTGTTAACAGCCATGTTAAACAATATTGTTAATCCAAAGGCAATGTCGAAAAAAGAAAACAAGGAACAGGACATCCTGAAGGCGGCGGAGATGCTGTTCGCCGAGAAAGGATTCAAAGGCGCCACCACGACGCTGATAGCGGCGCAGGCCGGTGTCACCCATGCCATGCTGCACTACTATTTCAGGACGAAGGATCAGATATTCCTGAAGGTGTTTGATGCCTATTTGGACGAGATCCTGCAGAGTCTCAAGTCGATAATGGTGACGGACATATTCCAGCCCGACCTTATCAGGAAGACGACGGAGATCTGCTTCGACTTCTTCAGCGCCCACAGCGGGCAGCTGTCGCTGCTGCTTGAGGTCGCGAAGGAGCGCCCTGACCTGATGGAGAGTTACGTGTCGAAGATCGGAAGCTACATGTCCTCCGCCTTGGACACCCACAAGAAAAGAACGGAGTCGGAAGTCGTGAACGGGAGGATCCGGAACATCACGTTCGAGGAACTGATCGGCGACATCGTGAGTGTGTGTGCGGCTCCGTTCTTCTTTGATCCTCTCGTCAGCAATGTGCTGGGAGTGGAAGGCACTCTCAGGGCGGAGTACCTGGAGGCACGCAAAAAGGAAGCTGTGGAACTGATTGTCTGCCGCCTGTTCAAGTGATAATGTGACAATCCTATGAATATGAAGAAGTTAAAATGGAAAACACTCGCTCTGGCGTTGCTGGTCTGCGTACAGGCGTATTCACAGACCACTCTTGACCAATGTGTCAGGATGGCCTACGAGAACTATCCTCAGATCAAGGAGAAGGGGCTGATCGACGCCTGTCAGGGTTATGATCTTAAGAACGCCTCGCTTGCCTGGGTGCCGCGGCTGAACATTTCCGCCAAGGCGACCTGGCAGTCCGATGTGGTCGAGATGCCTTTTGACATGCCGGGCTTCGAGTTTGACATTCCGCATGACCAGTACGGAGTGACCGCCGACCTCACCCAGCAGATCTGGGACGGAGGAGCTACCGCTGCCAAAGGCCGTCAGATCAAGGCGGGAGCCGAGGTAAAGCGTAGGCAATTGGATGTCAACATGTACTCCATCCGTTCGAAGGTGCAGTCGATCTACCTTGGCATCATCTTGCTGGACAAGCAGATAGAACTGAACAACGTGCTGGTGTCCAACCTCTCCCGCAATCAGAAAGAGGTACAGACATTGGTGGACGGCGGCATGGCCGGGCCATCGGATCTCGACCAGATCCGGGTGAACATCCTTACCTGCGAGCAGCAGCAGGCCGCCCTGGAAACGGACCGGAAGGCCTATCTGCGGATGCTGGGTCTGCTTACCGGGCAGGACATGACGGGGCTGACCCTTGTCGAGCCGGAGCCTGAAAGCAACCTGGCGATGGAGATCAAGCGTCCCGAGCTCGCCCTCTATGATGCCCAGGCGGTGCAGCTGCAGGCGCAGAAGGATCAGCTCAACACTTCTTTGTGGCCGCGTCTGAACCTCAATCTGCAGGCTGGCTACGGCCGTCCGGGACTGAACATGCTCTCCGGCAGTTTCGATCCGTACTTCGTGGCCGGTGTCAAGCTCCAGTGGGATTTCGGAGCGCTCTACACACTCAGGAACGACCGGCGCAAGTCGGACTCGGATCTTCGCAGGCTTGAGCTGACACGCGAGTCCTTCATGCTTAACACCTCGATGGAGGCTGCCCAGAAACGGAGCCGGGTGGAGAAGGACGAGGATGTCCTCAGGCGCGACGAGGAGATAATCTCCCTCCGCGGCAGCATCAGGGAGACGGGCGAGAGGCAGTACAAGGAGGGTGTGATCGCAGTCAACGACTACCTTTCCCTGCTGGACGAGGAGTTCAAGGCGCGCCTTAGCTACAATGTCCACAAGGTGACCTACATCATGGACTTGCTTGACCTGAGGCAAACACTTGGAGTACAATGACAATGATTATGAATATGAAAAACAGACTTGTTTTCGCGGCGTTGGCCCTGGTCGCCGCCGGATGTGGAAAGAACATTGAATATGACGCATGCGGTCAGGTTGACGCCACTCAGGTGACCGTGTCCGCCGAGAATGCCGGACGTGTCCTGTCCATGGCAGTGGAGGAAGGCGAGGTGGTGACGGCGGGACAGCTCCTCGGAGCCTTGGACTCTGTCCAGACCTACCTTCAGATAATGGAGCTGCGCGAGCGCATCGCCGGATCGTCGTCCAGGCTGGTGGACATCAAGAAGCAAGGCCAGCCGAACCTCAGCCAGCTGGAAAACCTTCAGAGTGAGTACGAAAGGTACTCCAAACTGTTGGAAGGCAACGCCACCAGCCGCAAGCAGGTGGATGACCTCACGGACAAGATCGCCGTTCTCAAGGCGCAGATAGCCGCACAGACCCAGAGCTGGGAGCGTGGCAACGCTTCCGTGAGATCCGAGGTCCAGGGCTATGAGATCCAGCTCGCCAGGCTTGAGGATCAGCTCGCGAAATGCCGCATCGTCGCTCCGGTCTCCGGGACTGTGCTGACACGCTACGCCGAGACCGGTGAGTTCGTCACCCTCGGCAAGCCGCTCTTCAAGGTCGCCGACCTGGACCAGATGTACGTCAGGGCGTATTTCTCCTCGGCGCAGTTGTCCGGCTTGAAGCTGAACGACACTGTGACCGTGATTCCGGATGACGGGACCGCTTCTCCGAAGCGCATCCAGGGACGTGTGATCTGGATCTCCGAACAGTCGGAGTTCACCCCTAAGAACATCCAGACCCGTGACGAGCGGGCGGATCTGGTCTATGCCGTCAAGGTGGCCGTGCCGAATGACGGAACCCTTCGTCTTGGAATGTACGCCTATGTGAGGAGGTAGCCATGGACAGAGACACTGCGATAGAGATTAAAGATGTAAGCAAGTCCTACAAGTCGGTCAAAGCCTTGAGGGACATAAGCTTCAACATCCGGAAAGGTGAGTTGTTCGGCCTCATCGGCCCTGACGGAGCGGGGAAGACCACCCTGTTCAGGATCCTGACCACCCTGACCCTCCCGGACTCCGGTTCCGCGACGGTGATCGGGCTGGACGTGGTGCGTGACTATCGCGAGATAAGGGGAAGGATCGGCTATATGCCAGGGCATTTTGCCTTGTATCAGGATCTTACCGTCGAGGAGAACCTGAAGTTCCACGCCACGATGTTCGGTACGACCATCGAGGAGAACTACGAGACCATCAAGGGAATATATTCACAGATCGAGATGTTCAAGGACCGCAAGGCGAGCGCTCTTTCCGGCGGAATGAAGCAGAAGCTTGCGCTTTGCTGCGCCCTTGTCCACAATCCCGAGGTGCTGTTCCTTGACGAGCCGACCACCGGTGTCGACGCCGTGAGCCGCAAGGAGTTTTGGGCGATGCTCAAAAAGATCAAGGACAGGGGCGTGACGATAGTGGTCTCGACTCCTTACATGGACGAGGCTAGTCTTTGTGACCGCATCGCCATGATTCTTGACGGCAGTGTCATCGGACTCGGCAGTCCGGCGGAGATCATTTCCCGATTCCCGAACCGGATATATTCAGTGAGCGGCGGCAACATGTTCCAGACGCTCGGCGCGCTGCGCAGTGTGAGGGGAGTGTTGGATTGCAGCTCGTTCGGCAGCGCGTGCCACGTGTCTGTCACCGACGACGGGCCGGATGAGACCGGACTCGCCGAGGCTCTTCGGAGTGCCGGAATCGAAGGTTGCGACGTGCGGAGGATGACTCCGGGGATCGAGGACTGTTTCATCAGGCTTTCCTCTTCCGCCGCGGAAGGCTCCTCCGGTGCGGAATAATGCGTTTGACAGGAAGTTTATTTTGAATATTCCTAAATTGCCTGACGTTATGGACAAGGACATAAAGACTGTGCGTATCTCCCATCTGGTCAAAAAGTTCGGGGATTTCACCGCGGTGGATGACATCTCCTTTGAAGTGTGCAAGGGGGAGATATTCGGTTTTCTGGGTGCGAACGGGGCCGGCAAGACCACGGCGATGCGCATTCTCTGCGGATTGAGCCGTCCGACATCCGGACAGGGCGATGTCGCGGGGTACAGCATCGTCAACGAGCAGGAGAAGATCAAGCGGCACATCGGCTACATGAGCCAGAAGTTCTCCCTCTATCCCGACCTGAAGGTGTGGGAGAACATCGAGCTTTTCGCTGGCATCTATGGGCTTGACGGCAAGCGGATCGCCCAGAAGACAGACCAGATGCTGAAGGCTCTGTCGATGGAGAATGTCCGTAACTCCTTCGTTAGGGACATGCCGCTCGGATGGAAGCAGAAGCTCGCTTTCAGCATAGCGATGGTGCATGATCCCGAGATAGTGTTTCTTGACGAGCCGACGGGCGGTGTGGATCCCGTGACGAGAAGGAACTTCTGGGAAATGATCTACAAGGCAGCCTCCAAGGGTGTCACCGTCTTTGTCACGACGCACTACATGGATGAGGCTGAATACTGTGACAGAGTCTCCGTGATGGTGGACGGGCGCATCGAGGCGCTGGATTCCCCGGCAGCCCTGAAGGAGCGTTACGGGGCCAAGGACATGGATGAGGTGTTCACAAAAATCGCCGGAAAGGCCGAGAGAGAGGCATGAGAGAGGTAATAGCGTTCATACAGAAAGAGTTCAGACACATATTCAGGGATCTCCGGACCACCCTGATCGTTCTGGTGATGCCGGTTGTGCAGATCATCCTGTTCGGCTTCGCGATAAGCACGGATGTCAGCAACGCCGTCGTCGATGTGGTCGGGGATGCCTGTGACCCTCTGGCACGCAGTGTCATAAGCAGGATCGAGGGCAACAAGTACCTCGCCGTCGGCGAGATCCACGGATCTTTCGCTCCGGCCCGGGACAGGATCCGCAAAGGCAAGGCTGCCGCGGCGCTCTGCTTCGGTACGGACTTTGACGGCGAGGCCGGCTCGGAAGGTAAGGCCTGCGTCCGCATTGTGAGCGACGGCTCCGATCCGAACACCGCCCAGGTGGTCACCAGCTACATCAAGGGAGTGCTTCAAAGCGAGGAACTGTCATTGTCTGAGAGCCTTGCCGGGAAGCCTAAGGCTTCGATGAGGCCGAATGTCCAGCTGATGTACAATCCGGCCATGAACTCGTCCTACAATTTCGTGCCGGGAGTCATGGGCTTGATCCTGATGCTGATCTGCTCGATGATGACGGCGGTGTCCATCGTGAAGGAGAAGGAGACCGGCACGCTTGAGCTGCTCCTTGTGTCTCCGGTCAAGCCGTTCTGGATCATCCTTTCCAAGATGATTCCGTACCTTGCCCTGTCGGTCGTCAATTTCGTCAGCGTCCTGCTTCTGGCCCACTTTGTCATGGGGGTGCCGATCCATGGCAGCCTGACACTACTGTCCCTGGTGTCGCTTGTTTTCGTCGGTTCGTCACTGGGACTCGGACTGCTTGTGTCAGTCCTCTCCAAGACCCAGCAGACAGCGATGCTGCTGTGCGGTATGGGACTGACAATGCCGACCATGATGCTGTCCGGCATCATATTCCCGTGCGAGAGCATGCCGGTCGCTCTTCAGATGCTCTCCGACATCATCCCTGCCAAGTGGTTCATCATCATGGTGAAGAAGATAATGATCCAGGGAGCCGGCCTTGAGGCGGTCGCCAAGGAGTTCGCCGTCCTGACCGGCATGATGGTCTTTCTGTTGGTGGTAAGTATCAAGAATTTCAAGACAAGGTTGTGAGATGAAAGTTTGGAAGTATCTGTTGAAGAAGGAGTTCAAGCAATTCCTAAGGGATCCTGGAATGCCGAGGATGGTTCTCTGTTTCCCGTTTTTGATCATCCTGGTCTTTCCTTTCGCGGCGAACATGGAGGTGAGGAACCTGAGTCTGGTGATCGTGGACAGCGACCAGTCTGACCAGTCGGCCTTGCTTACGGAGAAATGCGCCTCGTCCGGCTATTTCAAGATCCGGGAGGTGACCGAGTCTCCGTCAGACGCGCAGGCTGTCATGGACCGCGGCGGCGCTGACGCCATCCTGACCATCTCCTCCGGATTCGCCCGCTACCTTGAGTCGGACAAAGGCACCGACGACCCGCTTCCCGTCGGGATCAAGGTCAACACCGTCAACGGCACCAGAGGAAGCATCGGCTCCCAGTACCTCAACGCCTTTGTCACTGAATATGTAGCCTCGGTTTCGGGGACGAAATCCCAGAATGGTGCCGCTAGAACCCGTTTCGACACCTGGGAAAGCTATCTCTACAACCCGTCCCTGGACTACAAGACTTTCATGATCCCGGCGCTTATCGTGATCGCCATCACGATGATGTGCGGCTTCCTGCCTGCCTTGAACATCGTCTCGGAGAAGGAACGCGGCACCATCGAGCAGATCAACGTGACTCCGGTGAGCAAGACCGCCTTCATCCTCTGCAAGATGATCCCTTATGTGGCCGTGGCGTTCTTCATGGTCTTCTCCTGTCTTGGCCTGTCGTATGCCGTGTTCGGCTATGGCTGCCGGGGAAGCCTGCTGGACATAGTGATCTTCACATTCGCCCACATCGTGGTCATGGCTTCTTTCGGTCTGCTGATCTCCAACTACAGCGACAATGCCCGCCAGGCCATGTTCGTCATCTGGTTCTTCAGTATGGTGTTCATGCTGATGAGCGGAATATTCACACCCATCCAGTCGATGCCGGGATGGGCGCGGGCGATCACCTATGCCAATCCGCTGCGCTACTTCGCCGACGCGATGCGCTCGATCGTCCTGAAGGGCTGCACGCTGGCGGACACGTGGCCGGACTTGCTGAGCCTTGCCGGTCTGGGCGCGTTCACGACCACCTGGGCTGTCCTGAGCTACCGCAAGACCGCCTGAACCAGGTCGCTGTGTTGGCGATTTGGGGTCTTTTTGGGGGGTTGACGTTGTAGCAGACAAGCGCTTTTGGAGCCGGATGGTCAAGGGACTTCGGCCCGGTACGCACCTGTCGGTGCTATCCCTCACACGCCTTCGGCGCGGGCCCCTCCCGTTCACGAAGCCACGGGCGGCTACGCCGTCCGAAGTCCCTTGACCATCCGGCTCTACTGCAAGTGGCTTTCTGTGTCATCGATGCAAGACAAAAAACCTGAAAAGATTATCCCATTTAAACGTATTGTTTCAAAACAATTCGTATCTTGCGAGCGGTAAATTAACCATGCATATATAACCCCAAAAACCGAAGTCATGAAAAAAGCCATTCCCATCATCGCCGTGCTGCTGGCACTCGTCAGCCTGCCGCTCCATGCGCAGCTGCCGGAGCTTGAGCGTCCAAACGTGATCCCCCCTTCCCCCGAGGCTTCTAAGCTGGCCACATACATCAGCTACCCGGTGAATCTGAGCAACGGCCTCGTGCAGACGAGCATTCCGCTCTACGAGATAGTGGACGGCGACATCCGGATCCCGATAACGCTGAGCTACCATGCGTCGGGACTCAAGCCGAACATGCGTTCGAGCCATTGGCTGGGTGACGGCTGGAGCCTCACGACGGGTCCGTCGCTGTCGCGGACGATCAACGGGGTGGCGGACGAGATCAACTACAACGCGTCGATCGCTCTTTCCGGCTCACCGACCTACGAGCAGCTGAACGCCATCTACACACAGGCGGTTGACGTTGATCTGGACGAGTTCAGCTACGCTCTTCCGGGCGGGGGCGGCAAGATGTACCTCCGGCGCGGAACCGACGGGTCGGTCACTCCCGTGACAATTCCACGCGACAACGTCAAGGTGACGCCGACGGGCGGCAGTGCCATGACCGGGTTCAGGATCACCGACGGACAAGGGACCGCCTACAGTTTCGGAGGCCCGGAACGTTCCTTCGGCGACTATGTCACGCACATGTTCGGCGGCTCCGCTCTTGACGTGAGGACATCGTGGAAGATACGCGAGATCCGCTCGGCCACGACCGGCAGGGCCGTGACCTTCGAGTACGGCTCAAACGTGACGGAGGTGTTCTGCTCCAGGTTCGCGGACGCCCTGACAATCCTTGACAATTACACCGGACATTCCGCCTGCACCATCCCGCTTGTCAACGTGTCCACGCACCAGAGCTTCGACAGCAAGATCTACCGGTACGACAGCGCCGAAGGCGGCCTTGTCGAGGCGGACCTTGGAACGGTCATGTACCCAACGGGCTACACCTTCCCGATGCCGGCCAGGCAGGACATGACGCAGTACAACTCGTACGTCAGGAGGATCAACTTCAGTGCCGGCCACGTGTTGTTCAACATGAACTCCGAGATGGACAAGGGGCTGGAATCCATCGAGATCTATGATTTGTCCGGAGGTCTGGTCAGAAGGATCATATTCAATCAGACCTACATGAGGGACTTCTTCTCCCTCAGGCTTGAGTCGGTTAGGATCGAGTCCCCCGACGGCGGGGAGGCGGAGACATATTCCTTCACCTACAACGGCGCTCCCCCGCCGAGGGACACCCGCTCCGTAGACCGATGGGGGTACTATAACGCCAAGGACAACGCCACATTGGTGCCCACGGTGAGGACAGACGTGACGGTGAACAACTTCCCCTCCGCCAGCCAGACGGTGACACTCACCATCCCCGGCGGAGACCGCAGCCCTGACGAGGAGGCGATGCAGGCCGGAATCCTGACATCGGTGACCTATCCGACCGGAGGGCGGACCGAGTTCAGCTATGAGGCGCACCGCTACATCGATGACGACGGGGCTCCGCGCATGGCCGGCGGCCTGCGGATAAGGCAGATCCGCGACATGGCCGGTGACGGGAGGGTTATGTACCGCAACTTCCGCTACAGCACCTATCCGTCCATCGTTAATGGAGGAGGAGTCCGCACAGTCATCCCTCAGGAGTCATCTTATCCACCTGACACGACCTCCCTCTATTACCGAGAGACGAACTGTGCCGAGTTCGGCGGCTCACTCCCAAGCGTTTTGGCAACCTATAAGGAAAGGGTTTGGACGGACAACACAATGGTAAGCCTGATCTCCGATGCGGGATCCAGCGTGAGCTATCCGTATGTCTTTGAGACAAGATCCAGTGATGCGGCGGGTAATCATACAACGGGTGTGACAGTTCACGCTTATGACATTGTGCCGGACCGCCCGATGCAGGTCAAGGGCACAAATCTTTTCTATGACAGTAGACAGGAGTGGATGAGCGGTACAAAGACTGGGGAAACATCGTATGTACAGAAACCGGACGGAACGCTTCAGATGGTGTCTGAAATACGATATGACTATGATAATGATTATGACTTTGGATCCGACAGTACTACCATCAAGCAGAGGTATGTTTATCGAAAATGGAGACCGTATGGACTCGATGATTTCTACGTGCCAGAACAGTTCAAGGAGATAAGTTATATAACCACCACGCTCAGCCAGGGGCGGCGGCTTCTGTCGTCCGCGACGGAGAGGACCGTTGAGACCAACGGCACGCTGACCAAGACCACGTCGTACACCTACGACACCTATGGCAACGTGGTCACGAAGACCGAGGATGTAGGGCTTCCCGGCCTCGACAGGAAAGTGACCGCCTACTCCTACCCGCAGGACAAGGCCGGCGGTGCCTGTCCGGCGATGGCGTCCGCTGGAATGACCGGGATTCCGGTCGAGACGAATGTCTATAAGAACTCGGCCGATGGCGCAAACCTGCTTACAACCCTTTCCACAAGCTATGGATCCTATCCTTGCGCATCGGGGACGTTCTTCGCCCCCTCGGCCAGGTCCCTTACGATCCGCGGCGCAGGCACCTCCGAGCGGAGGATCCTTTTCAATGAATATGACCGCAGGGGGAATCCTCTTGAGACAGAGGACACTGACGGCAGGAAGACGGTCTATCTGTGGGGATACAATGGGTATTACCCTGTGGCCATGGTGGAGGGCAGTGACTGGGACAGTGTCAAGGATAAGGTTGACACGTCCGGCCTCAATGGCGGCGACTTTACGCAGATCCGAAAGAAACTGGTCTCATTCAGGTTGAAATGCAGGGACGTGCAGGATATGTTTGTCAACACTTATGAATATAAACCTTTGGTTGGCTTGTCGTATCTTAAGAGTCAGTCAGGTAGTATATTTGATTATGAATATGACGGCCTCGGCAGACTCTGTCGGACATTTGTGAGGAACGGAACAACGCACGAGAAAGAGCTTCTCTCATCCTATTCCTATAGCTACGGGCCATCAGCCGGCGGCAACCGCATCCGGGCAAGAGACTACCTAAGCGCCGATGCGGCATCCTTCAAGGAGACCAACACCTATCACGATCTCCTTGGCCGGCCGGTTGAGACGGTGATGACAGCGGCGTCCCCTGCCGGCAAGGACATTGTCCTTTTGAGCGAATATGATGATTTCGGCAGGCCGTACAGAAAGTTCTGTCCTGTTCCGATGACGACATCGACAGGAGCCTATGCATCCTTCTCCGACATTCACCCAGAGATCCTCAAGTTCTACAATTGGGAAGTGTATGCTTTTTCCAAGACCTTGTACGATGATTCCCCTCTTGACAGACCGGTGGAGGAGTACGGCCCTGGCTCCCCATGGCACACGAGAGGGAAGTCGGTGAGGACCTCGTATCTGGTGAACGATGGCTCGGGACTTCTCTCGTGTTCGGGGTATCTTGTGGAATCCGACACATCCTTGACCTGCGTCGGAACTCTGCCTTCCGGAAACCTCAGGGTTGAGAAAAAGACCGATGAGGACGGAAACGTCTCGTTGACGTTCACAGACAAGCTCGGACGTAAGACTCTGGAGAGGACGGTTGATGGAGAACGGTACCAGGACACCTATTACGTGTATGATGACCTGGGACTGCTCAGGTATGTACTAACACCGGAGGCTTCAGCCGTGATGTCTTCATCAGGGACGTTCGGTGATTCCTCGTCTCCGTTGTCTGCTCAGGCCTATGTCTACAAGTATGACGGCAAAGGCCGGTGTGTCAGCAAGAGGCAGCCTGGCTGTGCTCCCATCCTTTATAGGTAAGACAAGGGCGATGTGCCTATATTTTCTCAAGACGGAGAGATGAGGAAGAGAGGGAAGTGGATGTTCTCGTTCCGTGACGCCTTGGGCCGTGACGCGGTAAGCGGTGTCTGGCCTTCGGCTCAGGCCCCGTCTCCTGCCGTGTCGGTTGTGGCCACGTATGACGGAGCCTCCCCGCTCGGCGGCTATTCGGTCAACACCCCTGTTCCGTCCGACTGCAAGCCCTTGTCCGTCAGCTATTATGACGACCACTCGTTCATGGACGACCTCGTCCCGTCTGACGCAAGGCGCGTCCTGGCGTGTGACACGCTGTCCAACTACGGGACACCTGTCGTCGGATCTGACAGGTGCAAAGGGTTTCTGACAGGCACCGCCGTCTATTCTCTGGCCGACCCGACATCCAAGACGGTATCGTCATTCTATTACGACTACCAAGGCCGCCTGATCCAGAGCCACCGCAAGGAGACGCTTGGCGGAGACGGACATATTCATCAGTCCCTTACTTTCACTGGCAAGCCGTCTAGGACAAGGGAAACGGTCGCGCTTCCGGATGGCCGCATTGATTCGCTGGTCACAGTGAGGTCTTATGACGGACAGGAGAGACTGGTCTCGGAGACGACATCGCTGAACGGCAGGTCGCAGTCCGTGTCCTATGGGTATGATGAGATAGGCCGGATGACAGGGCGGATATATGGTACAGAGGCTAACCCGTCAGCATTGACTGAGACCCTGTCCTATAATATTCGTGACCAGTTGACCGGATTGAATTCCAGTGTGTTCAGCATGACTCTCCGGTATCAGGAGCCTACACTTGGATCCGTCCCGAAGTATAATGGGGGCATTTCCGAGTGGGAATGGAATCACGGTGCGGGAGCTGAGACAAATGCCTGGTCGTTATCATACGATGGCTCCGGTCGTCTGACGGACGCGCGGAGATTTGTCGGAGGCGTGCAAACCAATTCATTCAGTGAAAGGTCCATCACATATGACAGGAACAGTAATGCCTTGACCTTGACCAGATACGGGGAGAACGCGGCAACCCCGGAGGAGATGTTGGCGTATTCGTACGACGGCAACCTGTTGAGTGGCATCTCCAACACCGGCGCGTCCGGTGGCGGAGGCCAGTACACTCACGACGCGAACGGCAACATGACCCATGAAGGTCTCTCCGGGCTCGACATCGTGTACAATGAGCAGAACCTGACAAGGCGCATCTCATCCGGCGGGACGACGCTGGCTGAATATGAATATCTTGCTGACGGCTCAAAACTGCGTGCGTTGGACGGCGGCGGCAACGGCTACCAGTACAGAGGTTCCCTGATATACACCCAGACCGCAGGTCAATCAGACTCTCCGGTTATAACCCTTGACTGCGCCGTGACCTCCGCCGGCAGGATAGCACGTGAGACCTCCGCCGCCGGCGCGGTCTCCTACAGGCCGCTCATCCACCTCCACGACCACCTCGGCAGTGTCCGCGCCGTTATAGACGGCGACACCGGTACTGTCGTCGAGACCAGCGACTACTACCCGTTCGGCAAGCGGATTCAGGTGACTGCTCCGGTCTCCGAACCCGTTGGAGGGTCACTATATGCCGCGCAGCCAGTAGTCGCCCCGGTAGCCCCGGCAACCTCGGTGGCCTCCACATCCTCCCCGAACCGCTGGCTCTTTTCCGGCAAGGAGGATCAGTCGTTCCTCGGCGCGGGCATCCCGCTCCTCGACTTCGGCGCCAGGATGTACAACCCGGCCATCGCCCGCTGGACCGCCGCCGACCCGCTGTCCGAGAAGTATTACGGCATCAGCCCGTATGTCTATTGCCTCGGAAATCCAATAAGTATCATTGACCCTAATGGAATGGATATATGGACTATGGACGAAAAGGGAAATGTGGTATGGGTAAAGGAAAGTGATGACCACCGGCTTTATTATATGAATAATGATGGCCTATTGTCTGATGACTATGTCTCGGTCTCTGACCGGAGCATCCTTGACGATCTGACCAAAACAGAGGCCAAGGTGGATGGAGGGGCGAAGGTAAGCAGCCATACCTCAAAGACCGGAATCAATGACATATTCAAGGTGTTCAAATTCGCAGCGGACAAAACAAAAGTCGAGTGGGCTGTTCATCGTAACGGTGACACATACACAATTGGAACAGGACATAATTCATATAGTGCGTCTTCGTGGGAGGATTATACCAAAGATAAGCCTAATGCCACATTGCACTCCCATCCGGGAATAAATGCAATAGTGGATGACGAAACGTATTCTATGGGATATGGGGCTACTCAATATGATAACGACAAAAATAAAGTAAAGAGGGATATTAACCAAAATGGAATTAAATCTCGAAAGAATTATGTGTATTTCCCGAATTCGGGCAGATTGTATAATGTTGGATATAATAATGCTATATTCATTAAGAATGTAAGGAGTTATAAAAGTTTTTATTTCGGCGTATTAAACAAAAAATAGAAAGATGAGAGAATCATTATTATTGCTACTATGGGTAGTGCTATGTTGCCAGATGTGCGGTAATCCTATCCGCAATTCTGAGGCAAGAGATGATGCCAATGACAAGGACAGTTCCTCGATTGAAAGGGTATTCATTTCCGACAGGCTTCAAGACTCTTTGATGAACTTTTTGAGGTTGGTTGACACATCTGATTATTATGTTATTTCTAAATCTCCAGGAAAATATTGCCGTTACACAAAGTCGGATCATTCTTATAATGTGGTCACATTATGCTGTTTCACAAACGACAATGACACAATTATAAATTTTTATGGAGGAATTGATGGCTTTATAGGTTTTCCGGCAAGCCACAAAATTCACAAGATATTTATCAAAGATATCGCAGTCGGTGCAAAGCGTGTCAATAATATGATGGTTGCGGTCAATTCCTATGGTAGCATAGTTGTTGATTCTGTCTTTGACAGCTTGTTTTTGAGCGGATTGAGCTTGGAACAATATGATTCAATAATTGTGAGATCACCCGACTATAATGGGAATGTTCTTCCGTTTTTTAAGGAATATGTTTATAATGGAGAAAATCTGGAATTGGTATTTTCTAACGAGAAAAAGGTTGAATATTTAGATACGGTAAAAAATCTGCAGGAGGTCTTTTGGTAAATGAAAACGCATACGTAGAATCATTATGACCATAGATGAAAGAGGTAATGTGGTATGGACAAGGGAAAGTGATGACCACCGGCTTTATTATGTGAATAATAATGGAGTTTGGTCGGATGATTATGTCTCGGTCTCTGACCGGAGGATCCTTGACGATCTGACCAAAACAGAGGCCAAGGTGGATGGAGGGGCGAAGGTAAGCAGCCATACCTCAAAGACCGGAATCAATGACATATTCAAGGTGTTCAAATTCGCAGCGGACAAAACAAAAGTCGAGTGGGCTGTTCATCGTAACGGTGACACATACACAATTGGAACAGGACATAATTCATATAGTGCGTCTTCGTGGGAGGATTATGCCAAGAATAAGCCTAATGCCACGGTTCATTCTCATCCTGGCATAGACATCGGTAATGAAATCAGTTCTATGGGATATGGCACAAACTACTATAATACTGATCAAAGAAATGTAATTGATGATGTGGAACAGAATGGGCGAATAACCAGAAAAAGTTATGTCTATTTTCCTAACTCAAGTAGACTATATTATGTTGGGTATTATAACGCCTCCTTTATTAGACCCATCAGAAGTTACAAAAGTTTTTATTTTGGAACGTTAAATAATAAATAATGAAACTCTACTCAGTATTCGTAGTTATGGCTATGATCGGTTGCCTTCAGATGTGCGGCAACCCAGCTCGTCATTCAGAGGTAAATAGAATTATCGACATAAGAGATAGCTGTTCGAAATTAGAAAGAATCTTCAAATCCGACAGACTTCAAGACTCTTTGGAAAGTTTTTTTGAATTGGTTGATACCAGTGATTTCTTTATCCTTGCATTGCCGGGTAAAAAATATCACAGAGTTCAGGATTCAATTCATTCCAGAGATGTTATAACTGTTTCATTTATTGTCAACAATAAGGATACAATCATAAGTTTTGCCGGTCGACATGGTGTAGCCCCACCTATGAGCATAGGAATGGGGAAGATATTTTTTAATGATAGAGAAGATATTGGTGCCAAATATGTCAACAAGACCTTGGTCGCAGTAAACAGTCACGGACACATTCCGCTAGATCGATTCTTGGACAGCCAGTTTATAGATAGTTTGGATTATAAATTATATATTGACCGATATTGCAGTTACATGGATGTGGCTGGGGGTATAATACCTTACCTGAGAATTTATGTTATAAATGGGGACAGTTTGCGGGTGGAATTTACAAACGACAAGAATATCGAGTGTTTGGACACTGTAATAAACTCGCTCATAGCCCAATGATAATATTGCAGAGTTCCGCATTCATTGTAGAAATCCCAAAAGACACAGAGACAACAATTGCTTCGATGGTTGACAAGTCTAGTAGAATCACAGTCACAGTTACCTCTCCGAACCGCTGGCACTTCTCCGGCAAGGAGTCCCAGTCCTTCCTGAACGCCAGCATCCCTCTCCTCGACTTCGGCGCCAGGATGTACAACCCGGCCATCGCCCGCTGGACCGCCGCCGACCCGCTGTCCGAGAAGTACTACGGCATCAGCCCGTATTCATTCTGCCATAGCAGCCCTATAAACTTTATAGATATAAATGGAGCGGCTGACTTTTGGCATAATGGAAAGATTATAGGTAATGACGCAAAGAATGATAACAAGGTTTATGTCGTAAAGACATTTGAAACCTATTTTTACAATGGTGAGACTCGGATTCCAGGCTCCGGTATTTCAAAAAAAGAGATAACTGCCACCGTTAGATTCATCAAGAAGAATTCAGGATATGCAAAAGCTTTCCAAGAAAGCAATATAGCATATTCAAATTCCATACAAATAGAAAGCTCAGAAAGTAATCGTGAGCAAATGGTGTCTATAATAAGTAAAGATAACGGGAAAGGAGGTGAACCAACAAGCAATAATATGGAATATGGTGGCTACATCAGTAATGGGAATGTAGTAGAAGTAGAGTCTGGACTATTATCTAATCCTAAAACACAATCAATGGCAACCATTATGTTGCCGTCAGACAAGTCTACTTTTCATAGCCATCCAAGTGGAACTATTATTGAGAATAGGTCATCTTCTACGAATACAATTAATGTGAAAACAGCACAAATAATCTATTCGTTTTCCCAATGTCCTTCCACTATAGATATAAACAATGCAGGACAATTCACACATTATGTATTTGGTCGGTCTGATTCAAATGTATATGTGTATACGTCGGCTGGAATACAAGCTGTAATTCCTTTAAAATATTTCGTCAAACCCAAACAAAGATGAACACACATAGAATACTCTTTCTGATAGTAATGATATTATTATCAAATGCATCAAGGTCATTTGGTCAGAATACAATAAACTCACTAATATGTACGGAAATAGAATTTTTTGTAGTAGGCAACCAAATCAATCGGTCAAAGTCTATAGAAAACACAGGGAACGTACTTTACCTATGTGTTGACGGGCTTCCCATTAACTTTGATGCAGATAGCCTGAAAATATCCAACTACACAGTCATAAGGTTCAGTATGCAAGGATTAGATAATTATGACAAGAATTATAGAAGGAAACTGAAATGTGGTGTGCCAACGTTGTTTGTCAGCATAGAGCTAATAAACGACATGTTATCAATAACTGTGACGGAAAGAATCGTAAAAGTCGTGTCTAAAAACAAGGTGTCATTGGCATTATGTACTTGGCAAAAAAGTGATTATGAATATTCTTGTGCTCGCAAAGAATGGGTATTTGTCAACCGTTTTTTTCATGGCATCTAAACGATCATATACAACAATTTCTGCCAGAGCTACAACCAGTTCGGCGACCATCTCCAACCGCAGGCACTTCTCCGGCAAGGAGTCCCAGTCCATCCTGAACGCCAGCATCTCTTTTCTCGACTTCGGCGCTAGGATGTACAACCCGGCCATCGCCCGCTGGACCGCCGCCGACCCGCTGTCCGAGAAGTATTACGGCATCAGCCCGTATGTCTATTGTCTAAACAATCCGACAAACAGCTTTGACCCTGATGGAAAGGCGGTTTGGTTTATTCCGCTTATCAAAGGTGTTGTAGGAGCCGCGGTGGATGCCGGAGCGCAAGTCACCGTTTCCTTATCGGCAGGAAAGACCTTCATGGAGTCTTTGAAATCTGTGGATCTGACAAGTGTGGGAACATCATTCATTACATCTGCCGTCATCTCTCCGGGAGCATCTAAAGGATTGAAGGCGGCGGTTGTTGGTGCGAACCTGCTTGACGCCGGGGTCGATTATTCGATAGATGATGGCACAAAAACTGTATTCGATGAAAAAAATATTGGAAAAGCCACTGTTGAGTTTACGTTGGGGATTGCTTCTGGATTAGCCTCGAATGGTGTTCAAAAGGCTTTTGAAAAAGACACCAATGCCAAGCTGGCTCCATCAGCTGCAGCTCCATTAACAAAAGCTGAAAGGGCATCATTGAGGTCGCGTAGAGATTTTGTGAAAAGTGAAAAATTCCAAATAATATTGGACGAAACCTTTTCTTTCACATTTGGAATGACTGGCAATACGATAGTCGAATTTATTCCACCTCCTAAAGATGTCAAAGATGAAAAAGAAGAACAATAATAATTAGGTATAGGTTATGAACTCAATCAAAAGTGTTGTTTACTTATATGTCATAGGTTTATTTTTTATGTATTCAGTTGTATTCATATACAATCGGATATATTATCATAATATGATGAATCATGCAGCGGTAACAGAAGCGGTGCTTACTGAAAGATTCAAGCTGGGGAGATGTTATTATTATGAATATTCATACAGGGCCAAATCAGATGAATATATAGGATCAATGGCGGTAACAAAAAGTGTGTCGGTTGGTGATACAATTATGATAGTATATGACCAACATAAAAACATGAAGAGTAAAGCCATTAAGTTACGTAAAGGTAAAGCTATCTTTTCAAATGAATGTAAAGAATGTGTGATAGTGAACAATAAGACTGAGGACGAAAAGAAAGAGATTGCTGATAAACTAATGTCAGAGCTGAAAGAACGATATCATGTGAACGAATGAATTACTTATAGAGATGGATCGTTATTCGCATAAAATGAGATACTGTACGACAAGTAGCGGCACGGTCTCCTACAGGCCGCTCATCCACCTCCGCGACCACCTCGGCGGCGTCCGCGCCGTCATCGACGGCGACACCGGTACGGTCGTCGAGACGAATGATTATTACCCGTTCGGCAAGCGGATTCAGGTGACTGCTCCGGTCTCCGAACCCGTTGGAGGGTCACTATATGCCGCGCAGCCAGTAGTCGCCCCGGTAGCCCCGGCAACCTCGGTGGCCTCCACATCCTCCCCGAACCGCTGGCTCTTTTCCGGCAAGGAGGATCAGTCGTTCCTCGGCGCGGGCATCCCGCTCCTCGACTTCGGCGCCAGGATGTACAACCCGGCCATCGCCCGCTGGACCGCCGCCGACCCTATGTCCGAGAAGTATTACGGCATCAGCCCGTATGGCTATTGTGCTATCACAACGGTTGTTGGATTCATACGTTTGCTGACAAGTGATTTCTGTGTTGTCAGGGTATGCCATTCATAAATTTGGCAAATCTGTTTGCTGGATGCTTTGTAAATTGAAGAATTATCCGTAAATTTGCAGCCCCAAATGTTTGGGGGAAACATAAATATTAGATTTACAATCATTTATGCCTACAATTCAACAATTAGTTCGCAAAGGACGCGTTGACATTGTCTATCAGAGCAAGTCACGCGCGTTGGAAGCTTGTCCTCAGAAGAGGGGCGTATGTCTTCGTGTCTACACGACGACCCCTAAGAAGCCTAACTCAGCGATGAGAAAGGTTGCCAGGGTACGCCTTACCAACTCTAAAGAGGTCAATGCCTACATTCCAGGCGAGGGACACAACCTTCAGGAGCACAGCATCGTGCTGGTCCGCGGAGGTCGTGTGAAGGATCTCCCTGGTGTGCGTTACCACATCCTTAGAGGAGCTTTGGACACCGCTGGCGTGGAAGGAAGGACACAGTCCCGTTCCCTCTACGGAGCCAAGAGGCCGAAGAAATCTAAGAAGTAGTCCGTTTCATTAATCTTTATCACCTTTAATTTTTACTCACAATGAGAAAATCGAAGCCTAAAAAGAGGATTCTACTTCCTGATCCTAAGTTTCACGATGTCGAGGTAACCCGTTTCGTGAACAATCTTATGTTGCAGGGGAAGAAGAGTATCGCGTATTCAATTTTTTACGATGCCATTGACATGGTAGGCGAGAAGATGAAGGATTCTGACAAGGCTCCTCTAGATATCTGGAGGAAGGCACTCGAAAACGTTACCCCTCAGATCGAGGTCAAGTCACGTCGTGTAGGAGGTGCAAACTTCCAGGTGCCTACCGAGTTGCGTCCGGAAAGGAAAGTCTCGCTCTCAATGAAGAACATGATCAACTTCGCCCGCAAGCGTTCCGGCCACTCGATGGCAGAAAAACTTTGTGCAGAGATCGTTGCCGCCTATAATAACGAGGGTGGTGCATTCAAGAGAAAAGAGGATATGCACAAGATGGCTGAGGCCAACAAGGCATTCGCCCACTTCCGTTTCTAATTTTATTCGCAGATGGCTGCTAAAAGAGATCTTACTTACACAAGAAACATCGGCATCATGGCTCACATCGATGCCGGCAAGACGACCACATCCGAGCGTATTCTGTACTACACCGGAAAGACACACAAGATCGGTGAGGTACATGAAGGAGCTGCCACAATGGACTGGATGGTTCAGGAGCAGGAGAGAGGAATCACCATCACTTCCGCCGCCACCACCGCATTCTGGCACTACAACGGTCACGTTTATCAGATCAACCTGATCGACACTCCGGGTCACGTCGACTTCACCGTCGAGGTGGAGCGTTCGCTCCGTGTGCTCGACGGAACTGTCGCTACTTTCTGCGCTGTCGGACGCGTTCAGCCTCAGTCAGAGACTGTTTGGCGTCAGGCGGACAAGTACGGCGTTCCGAAGATCGCGTACGTGAACAAGATGGACCGTGTCGGCGCTGACTTCCTCGCTTGCGTTGAGGAAATCTACACCAAACTCGGTGCCAAGGCTGTCCCTATTTGTCTCCCTATCGGAGCGGAGGACAAGTTCAAGGGCATCATCGACCTCGTTTCCCGCAAGGCATATTACTATGACTCTGGCGAGGAACTGGTCAACTATGAAATAAAGGACGTTCCGGAGGACATGGCCGGAGAAGTCGAGAAATGGAGAGACAAACTCGTCGAGGCTGCCGCCGAATGTGACGAGGCTCTCATGGAGAAGTATTTCGAGAATCCTGACTCCCTCACCGAGGAGGAGATCATCGCCGCCCTTCGCAAGGGTACGATCTCTATGCAGATCGTTCCGGCATGCTGCGGTTCCTCTTTCAAGAACAAGGGTGTCCAGTTCCTCCTTGACGCCGTGATGCGTTACCTTCCTTCTCCTCTTGACAAGGGCGTCGTCAAGGGTACTGATCCTAAGACCGGGGAGGAAGAGGATCTTCTTCCAGACGCAAGCCAGCCGTTCTGCGCTCTCGTGTTCAAGATCGCCACGGATCCGTTCGTCGGCCGTCTTGCCTTCATGAGGGTCTACTCGGGACGTGTTGACGCCGGTACCTATGTCTATAATGTCCGTACCGGAAAGAAGGAGAGAATCGCGCGTCTGTACCAGATGCACTCCAACCACCAGAACCCTATTGAGTTCGTCGAGGCCGGAGACATCTGCGCGGCTGTGGGATTCAAGGATCTCCGTACCGGAGACACCATCTGCAACGAGGATCATCAGATCGTGCTCGAATCTATGGAATTCCCTGATCCTGTTATCGGTATCGCTGTCGAGCCTAAGACCCAGGGCGACCTGGACAAGCTTGGCATCGCCCTTGGCAAGCTCGCTGAGGAAGACCCAACCTTCACGGTGAGGTCAGACCACGAGACCGGCCAGACAGTCATCAGCGGAATGGGTGAGCTTCACCTTGACATCATCGTGGACCGTCTCCGTCGTGAGTTCGGTGTCGAGATCAATCAGGGCGCTCCACAGGTCAACTACAAAGAGGCCATCACCGCTACAGTTCAGCATCGTGAGGTCTTCAAGAAGCAGACCGGTGGCCGTGGTAAGTTCGCCGACATCATTGTCGAGATCGGCCCTGCCGATGAGGGCGTTACCGGACTTCAGTTTGAGAACCAGGTCAAGGGTGGTAATATTCCTAAGGAATTCATCCCTTGCATCGAGAAGGGCTTCAAGGCTGCTATGTCCAATGGCGTTCTCGCTGGTTATGAGGTTCAGTCAATGAAGGTTACTGTACTCGATGGCTCATTCCACCCTGTCGATTCAGACCAGCTTTCTTTCGAAATGGCCGGCCGTCTGGCATTCCGCCACGCCTGCCCGAAGGCTAAGCCTGTTCTCCTTGAGCCTATCATGTCCCTTGAGGTTGTTACTCCTGAGGACTACATGGGTGACATCGTGGGTGACCTCAACCGTCGCCGCGGTCAGATCCAGGCAATGGATTCAACCGCCAACGGCGCGAGGATCGTAAGAGCCTTCGTTCCGCTTGCCGAGCAGTTCGGTTATGTGACGGTTCTTAGAACCTTGTCATCCGGCCGCGCGACCAGCACGATGACCTTCGACCACTATGCTGAGGTTCCTGCCAACTTGGCTAAGGATGTTATCGAGAAGAGTGGCTACAAGCTCTCTGACGATGACGAGTAGTGAAAGTGTTTAATCGTAATTAAGTATTTTTGATATGAGTCAAAAAATCAGAATAAAACTCAAATCATTCGATCACATGCTGGTTGACAAGTCAGCCGCTAAGATCGTGGACACAGTGAAGGCTACTGGTGCTAAGGTTAACGGTCCTATTCCGCTTCCTACCAACAAGAAGATCTTCACGGTGAACCGCTCGACCTTCGTCAACAAGAAGTCCCGCGAGCAGTTTGAGCTTTGCGCCTACAGCAGGCTTCTGGACATCGACGACAGCAATGCTAAGACAGTCGACGCTCTCATGAAGCTTGAGCTTCCTTCAGGCGTTGAGGTTGAGATCAAAGTCTGAGAATTCAGATTGATGGTCGGGCGGTCAAGTGACCGTCTCCGTCCAAAGTAATACGCCCGGCTTCAATGCCGGGAACCGGTCCCATAGCTCAGTTGGTTAGAGCATCTGACTCATAATCAGGGGGTCGTAGGATCATGCCCTACTGGGACCACATAATAGCGGGAGGCGCAAGTTTTTGCGCCTCCCGCTATTATGTTTCATGTTCAACACCCGGTCACTTCGTGACAGCCCCCTGGGTGGGGTGTTTATCGGTTTTGATTACTTGACTTTGAGTGGCAGGGGAGTGAGGTCGGTGTCGGCGGAGGAGGAGCCTATGAGGATTGTGAAGTCGCCCGGCTCTACTGTCCATTTTTCGGAGGCTCCCCAGCATTGGAGCATTTCGGGAGTGATCTCGAACTCGACTTTGGCGCTTTCGCCGTTCTTCAGGCTGATGCGGCGGAATGCCTTCAGTTCCTTGACCGGACGGGTCACGGAGCCATATTCATCACGGATGTAGAGCTGGACTACCTCGTCGCCGTCGTACGGACCGCGGTTGGTGACGGTCACGCTGGCCTTGAGCGATTCGGAGACTCCGATTTCTGATTTTGAGAGCGTTGCGTCTGAATATTCAAACGTGCTATAACTCAATCCATAACCGAATGGCCAAAGGGCTCCTGTCTCGGAGGTGGCGAAGAGGCGGGAGTACTGCGAGTGCTTGTGGTTGTAGACTGTCTGGACCTGACCGACGTTGCGAGGCACGGTCACCGGCAGCTTGCCGGAAGGGTTGACCTTGCCGGTCAGCACCTCGACGATCGCCTGGCCGCCCATCTGACCTGGCTCCCAGACGTTCAGAATGGCGTTGGCATTGTCCTTTGCCCAGCCGATGCTGAGCGCCCTGCCGGTCATCAGCACGACAACGGTCGGCTTCCCGGAAGCCACTACGGCCTGAAGAAGAAGCTCCTGCATTCCCGGCAGACTGAGATCGTCACGGTCGCAGTTCTCGCCGCAGGTGCGGCCAAAGGCTGAATATCTCTGCGAGTTCTCCCCGACCACCACGATGTTCACGTCAGCTGCGGAGGCCTTAAAGCGAGCCATCTGGATACCTTTCGCATCAACATTCGTGATCTTGCCACCGAAACAGAGCGTATCGATCGAGACACCAGGCATGACGGTCTTAAGACCGTCCAACACTGTGATTACATCCTTGCCTGATTGTGGCACCGCCCAGTCGCCGAGAATTGTCTGGCTGTCGGCGTTCGGCCCGACGACGAAGATCCGGCGAGGGGATTTCAGCGGAAGTGTGCCGTCGTTCTTCAGCAGCACAAGGCTCTGGCGCGCTGCCTCAAGGGCTGTCTGACGATGCTCCGCGGCTCCTTCCAGTACCTCAGGAATCTCCGGGACCGGTTTCTCGAACAGTCCGAGGGCGAACTTCACGGCCAGAATCTTGCCGGCGGCCTGGTCGATGCGGGACTCCGGAATCCTGCCGGATCTCACGGCGGCGACCACCGCGTCGAAGTACTTGTCTCCCTGCATGTGCATGTCGATTCCCGACTCTACGGAGACCACGAACGCCTCGGTGGAGTCCGGAACCCAGTGATGCATAGAATGAAGCCTCTCGATGTCCATCCAGTCGCTGACAACGAAACCATCGAATCCAAGCTCGTCCCGGAGCAGGTCATTGAGCAGCCAGCTGTTGCCGTGGCAAGGGATGCCGTTGATCTCATTGTGCGCGGCCATCACCGTACCGACTTTCGCTTCCTTGACGGCAGCGACGAAAGGCGGCAGGTAAAGCTCGCGGAGCTTGCGCTCGGAGATGTCCATCGGCGCCGCGTTCAGTCCGCCGGCCGGCTCGCCACCGGCGATCAGATGCTTGGCGCAGGCCACGACGTGATTTCCTGAATATTTCCCGTCACGTCCCTGAAACCCCCAGATGGCATATTTCCCCATCTCGGAGGTCAGGAAGGCATCCTCGCCGAACGTCTCGCCCATCCTTCCCCACCGTGCGTCACGGGCGATGTCCAGATTAGGAGCGAATGTCCAGAAGAGTCCTCTCTGGCGCATCTCAAGTGCGGTCTCCTCACCGATTTTCTCCATCAGTTGAGGATTGAAAGTGGAGGCCATGTTGATGTTCGTAGGGTAGACCGTGCATCCCTCGATCAGGGCGTTGCCGTGGATCGCGTCGATCCCCAGCAGCAGCGGAATTCCCAGCCTGCTTTCCTGCGCCATCTTTTGAAGCGCGACAGCCTCGTCGGAAGTCATCACGTGCAGGAACGCTCCCACTTCCCCTCTGCGGACCTTGTCGGAGAGATCCTTGTTGCCCAGATTCTCGTCGGTCGCGTCGATGTTCTTCCTGGCCGATCCCTTCCCCGGCTCCACATAGCACGGCGCCACGTACTGGCACATCTGTCCGACCTTCTCCTCAAGGGTCATCTCCTTCAGCAGCAACGATGCCCTTTCCTCCGCCGTCAGCGAAGCGTCCCTCCAGTCCTTCCGCGAGCACGACACCATCGCCACCGCAAGACATAGTATTATTACGGTTCTTTTCATTTTCAATGATGAAAGCCAACTAAGTAATCATTAAAAAATAACTTGAACAATTTGTAAATCTTTATGGTCTATATTTCTTTTCTCATCAGTCATGTGCCACCGGCACACTCCTTCTTCCAAAAGAAATCTATCCTCATAAATCTGACACAAAATTTAGTTCAACTTATTTTTTAACGCTTACTAAAAATTATCTTACGTTAATTACGACTTTGTCGCCCACGTCTACCTTCCCGGCTGACAGACAGACCATTCCGTCCTCGTAGGTCCAATCCTGAACGGCGGCGCCGTTAAGCGAAACCGAAGCCGGACGCGAATCCCTCTGGATGCGGAAGGAATATTCACGCTCCGAAGGCATTCCCTTGAACGATCCCTGAACCGGGTTCACAACAACCTCTACACCGCCATCCCTCTCGTGCGACTCAAACAGCGTCGAGGCGACACCTCCGTTCTCATATTCATAAGACTCTCCGTCATCGTCAAGCATCGTGTACGCGCTGTCCCCGTGAGGATAGACCTTCAGGATGACGCGGTCGAACGGACGCGCGCCAAGATATTCAACATCAGGCTGTGTCGGGATGATCGCGCCCTCGCGGATGAAGAGCAGCCCCGCGCGGTTGGAAGGATATTCACGAGTGAAGGTCTCCCCCTTGCTGACAATCTTCTCGCCGCTCCAGGCGTCCGTCCAGGTTCCCTTCGGCAGGTAAATCTCGTTAGTGAATATTCCCACGCAGAAATTGTCGCCGAACATGTACTGGTAGGTCATGTCGTCGCAGTTGCGGTCGTCCGGGAAGCAAAGCGGCATGGAGCGCACGATCGGCATGCCGTTCTGTGCGGCCTCAAGCGCCATCGAGTAGATGTACGGAGCCAATGAATATCTCAACTTCACGTAGAAGCGGTAGATTTCCTGCTCTTCTTTCGCATAGTAGAACGGATGCATCATCGAGAACCAGCTGTTGATCTGCACCCAAGGCAGGAAGAGACCGAAATGGAGTCCCTGCATCTCAAGCTCGCGCGGAACGCTCATCACGTCGCAGGAGGTGTTGAGGAATCCGCTCATGCCGAGGTTGAGCTGGTCGTACAGAGCGGTTTTGCCGCCGCCGTTGTCGCCGGAGGTCGAAGCAGTCCAGTGCTGTGTTCCGGACCAGCCTCCGCAGTAGTGATGCCAGGTACGCTTGCCGTTGTACTTGCGGCCAAGCTCACGCATCTGTTTCGGGAGAAGAACCTGGTTGAGGTTGTGCATCTCCTTGTCGGTGCGTCCGTTGTAATATTCCCAGTTCGTGTGGTTGTCGATCGTTCGGGCAGGATCCAGCTTGAATCCCTCCACACCCTGATCCATGAACACGGTCAGGTGATCCATCCAATGCTCCTGGCCGGAAAGCTTGCCGCCCGTGCGCTCGGCGATGATGTCCTCCTCCTGGATGCTGAGGTCATACTCCTCGCAGAGCCAGAGTCCGAGGTGGAAGCCCATGGAGCGCAGCTTGCCGATGAAGAGGCGGTTGTGCATCGTCTTAGGGTACTGATCCTGAAGCCAGTAAGGCTCCGGAGAGAACCTGTCGTAGTTCCATTTCTTCTTGGTCGAGAAGTCGTAGCGCTTCTCCATCCACTGAGGCTCAAGCCAGAACACGTCGCAAGGCACGTCGAACTGGCGGAAGCGCACCGCGTCGTTGAGGATGTCGAACTGCTCCTCGCGCATGTTCGGTCCGAAGCAGAGTCCGTAGGCCCATTTCGGCAGGACGTAGGTACGGCCAGTGACGAGGGTATATTCATTAAGCACCGCAGGCATATCCTTGCCCATCATAAGGTAGAAGTCGGCCTCGTCGAAGGTGTTGATAATGTTGAACTTAGTCTTCTGCTGGTTACCGATGTCGAAGAAGCTTTTGCGGGTCGAGTTGTTGTAAACGCCCCAGCCGCGCGAGCTCATCATGAACGGCATCGGTATCTCGGTCTGCTGGTAAGTCGTCCACATCCTGAGGAATTCGCCCCTGTGCTGGATGTGGTCGCGGCTGGTGCTGCCGCCACCGTAGAAGCGCTCGCCGTCCTCCATGCTGAAGCTGAGGATGCAGACCGCGTCCGCAGCCGGAATCTCGTGCTTGTCAACCTCTCCGAATTTCCCGTTGTCGTCGCCGATGATGCCTCCGCCGTTGTCGGCGACCTTCAGATCGGCGTATTTCTCGTTGATGAATGACCTCATCTCCCCGCAAAGCCCTTCCTTCTCAGGCAGGAACCTAACCTCGCGGATCACCTTCCCGCCTTTGGCATCCTTCACGGTCATCACTCCCGTCTTCTTGTTGATGGCCAATGAATATTCCGGAGTCTTCAGCGTCCAGACTCCTCCCTTGTCGGAAATGTCGGTCTTGACCTCACTCCAGTCGGTCTTGATGAGCTCGTAGCGCTCCATCAGGGACTCGGTGAAATCCTTCCTCGGAGACACCTTGATCCTGAATATGCTCCCTGAGCATGCCTCTACACTGACCGTGAGGCCATCATTGATCTTCACTTTGTGCGTCGGATTCGCCTGGGCGAGAAGTGTCATCGCGCAGCAGGCGACGGCAAGCAGAATTTTCTTCATTCGTCGTAGTGGTTTATTTATTCCTATTTTATTCTGTAAATATACGAGTTTTTTCCCTTGCCCCGTGCGTTATCCGGGTAAAATGTTGTGTTGGTTTTGATTCCGGTCGATCTGACATCCCTGGCAACAAAAAAAACCGGTCGAGGTTCGTCCCCGGCCGGTTGTTTATGTTCATTGGTGATGAAGGAACCGCTAGAGTTCGCTCATTTCCTGTTCGTACTCATCCTTGCGTCCGACGATGATGTCCTGGAACTCCTTCTGACCGGTACCGGCCGGAATGAGATGACCGCAGATGACATTCTCCTTGAGACCTTCGAGGTGATCGACACGGGCTCTGATGGCCGCCTCGCTGAGAACCTTGGTTGTCTCCTGGAATGATGCCGCGGAGATGAAGCTGTTGGTCCTGAGGGCCGCCCTGGTGATACCCTGAAGCACGAGCTTCGCGGTGGCAGGATTCGCCTCGCGGACAGCCATCATCTTCTTGCCCTGCCTTTCGAGGGAGGAATTCTCGTTTCTCATGTCGCGGGCATCGATGATGTCGCCCTGTATGTAGCGCTGAGAATCCGCCGCGTCGATGACGAAGTACTTGCCGAAGATTCTGTCGTTGGCATCCATGAAGTCCCACTTGTCCACAAGCTCCTCATTGAGGAATTCGGTGTCTCCCGGATCGGTGATCTGGACTTTGCGCATCATCTGGCGTACGATGATCTCAAAGTGCTTGTCGTTGATCTTCACACCCTGCAGACGGTAGACGGCCTGGACTTCGTTGACGATGTAGTCCTGAGCCTTTACAGGTCCAAGGATGTTGAGGATGTCGGTAGGGGAGACTCCTCCGTCCGAAAGCCTTGTGCCGGCTTTCACGTAGTCGTTCTCCTGAACCAGGATCTGCTTTGTCAGAGGCACGAGATAGTGCTTCTCGACACCGGACTTGTTCTTGACAATGATCTCGCGGTTTCCTCTCTTGATCTTGCCCATGAGAACCTCACCGTTGATCTCCGCGAGTATCGCAGGAGCGGACGGGGTTCTGGCCTCGAAGAGTTCGGTGACCCTAGGAAGACCTCCGGTGATGTCGCTTGACTTACCGATGGCACGAGGAATCTTGATGATCACGTCGCCGACATTGACCTTGTCCCCGTTGTTGGCGATGACGTGCGCGCCGACAGGAAGGTTGTACTGCCTGATCTGGTTGCCTTCGTCGTCAAGAATGAGGATAGAAGGGTTCTTGGTCTTGTCCCTGGACTCGATGATGACCTTATCCTTGTTGACCGCGAACTCGTCGGCGGCCTCCTCACGGAAGTTGACACCATCATTAAGGTTATCGAACTGAACCTTACCGGCGGTCTCTACAATCGTGATGGCGTTGTAAGGATCCCATTCGCAAAGCAGGTCGCCCTTCTTGATCGTGTCTCCGTCCTTGAAGTAGAGCCTTGATCCGTAAGGCACATCGTAGTGGGAATAGGTGATGCCCGTGTTCTCGTCGATGATGCTGACCTCGGTCATACGGCTGACGACGATGTCCTGGGCGGATCCGTCCTCTCCGATTTTCTGGATGGTCCTGAGCTCTTCGAAGACAACCTTGCCGTCGTACTTGGACTCGATGGATGAGTCAGCGGCGGTGCTGGAAGCCGTACCACCGACGTGGAAGGTACGCAGGGTAAGCTGGGTACCAGGCTCACCGATGGACTGTGCGGCGATCACGCCGACAACCTCTCCCTTCTCAACCATTCTGCTGGTGGCGAGGTTACGTCCGTAGCACTTGGCGCAGACTCCCTTGCGGGACTCGCAGGTGAGCACCGAACGGATCTCGACCTGCTCGATCGGCAGATGGTCGATCAGATTGGCTGTGGCCTCGCGAATCTCCTCGCCTGCCTTGATGATTAATTCTCCTGTGAGAGGATTGAATATGTCATGGACGGAAGTACGTCCGAGAATCCTTTCTCCAAGTGACTCGACAATCTCGTCCTTGTTCTTGATGGCGGTGGCGATCAGACCTCTGAGCGTGCCGCAGTCCTCCTCCGTGATGATCACGTCGTGTGACACGTCCACAAGACGACGGGTAAGGTAACCGGCGTCGGCGGTCTTGAGGGCGGTGTCGGCAAGACCCTTACGGGCTCCGTGGGTGGAGATGAAGTACTCGAGCACCGTCATACCCTCCTTAAGGTTGGAGGTGATAGGGTTCTCGATGATCTCCGCTCCTGCCGCTCCTGACTTCTGAGGCTTGGCCATAAGTCCACGCATACCGCAAAGCTGCTTGATCTGCTGTGTGGAACCACGGGCTCCGGAATCCAGCATCATGTAGACCGGGTTGAAGCCCTGCTGGTCAGCTGAGATCTGCTCCTCCACGATGCTCGTGAGCTTGCTGTCGATTGATGTCCAGAGGTCGATGACCTTGTTGTAGCGCTCATTGTTGGTGATGAAGCCCATCGCATAGTTGTTCTTGACTTCCTCAACGCGCTTGTAGCCCTGTTCGATGAGGTCGGCTTTCTCCGCCGGGATGATGACATCTCCGAGGTTGAATGAGATACCGGCCCTGAACGCCTGGTAGTAACCAAGGTTCTTGATGTCGTCAAGGAACTGGGCGGTTCTTGTCACACCTGTGTTCTTGATGACCTCGGTGATGATCTTACGCAGCGCTTTCTTACCAAGAACCTCGTTGACGAAAGGTACTTCCTCCGGCACGTACTGGTTCACGATGATGCGGCCTGCGGTCGTCTTTTTTATCTCGTAGCCCTTGCCCGCGTCCTGTTTGTCCACAGGAAGCCTCACGCCGATCTCGGCGTGCATGTCGATCGCGTTCTCGTTGTAGGCCACGATGACCTCTTCCGGTCCGTAGAAGCTCATCCCCTGACCCTTGGCTCCTGGTCTGATCTTGGTGATGTAGTAAAGTCCAAGGACCATGTCCTGTGAAGGAACGGTGATAGGGGAGCCGTTGGCCGGATTAAGAATGTTCTGCGATCCGAGCATGAGGAGCTGAGCCTCCATGATCGCCGCGTTGCCCAGCGGAAGGTGGACAGCCATCTGGTCACCGTCGAAGTCCGCGTTGAATGCGGTACAGGCGAGAGGGTGGAGCTGGATGGCCTTGCCTTCGATCATTCTTGGCTGGAATGCCTGAATACCAAGTCTGTGGAGGGTAGGGGCGCGGTTAAGCAGAACCGGATGTCCCTTCATCACATTCTCAAGGATGTCCCAGATCACAGGATCTTTCCTGTCCACGATCTTCTTCGCTGACTTTACGGTCTTGACGATTCCTCTTTCGATGAGCTTGCGGATGATGAACGGCTTGTAGAGCTCGGCTGCCATGAACTTAGGCAGACCGCACTCGTGCATGTTCAGTTCCGGGCCGACCACAATCACGGAACGGGCGGAATAGTCCACACGTTTTCCGAGGAGGTTCTGGCGGAAGCGTCCCTGCTTTCCCTTGAGGGAGTCTGAGAGAGACTTTAAAGCCCTGTTGGACTCGCTCTTGACGGCGCTTGATTTCTTGGAGTTGTCGAACAACGAGTCAACGGCCTCCTGAAGCATACGCTTCTCGTTCCTGAGAATGACCTCAGGAGCCTTGATCTCGATGAGCTTCTTGAGTCGGTTGTTCCTGATGATGACCCTACGGTACAGGTCATTGAGGTCGGTGGTGGCGAATCGTCCGCCATCGAGCGGAACAAGAGGACGGAGGTCCGGCGGAATGACAGGGATGACCTTCATGATCATCCATTCCGGACGGTTGATGTCCTTTGACTCAATGAACCACTTCACGACGCTGAGCCTCTTAAGGTGATCAGCTTTCCTCTGCTGCGAGGTCTCGTTGAGCATCTTCAGGCGGAGTTCCTTGGACAGGCTCTCCACGTCAGTGTCCCTGAGGAGTTCGTAGATGCCTTCGGCACCCATCTTGGCGACGAACTTTCTCGGATCGTCGAAGGCGAGGCTGTCGTTCTCCGGAAGCCTTGCCATGATGTCGAGGTACTCGTCCTCCGAGAGCAGATCCATCTTCTCAAGACCGCTGTCACCCGGATTCACCACGATGTACTTCTCGTAGTAGATGACGGATTCGAGCTTCTTGGCAGGAAGTCCCAGAAGGGCGGAGATCTTGTTAGGAGCCGACTTGAAGTACCAGATGTGAGCCACAGGAACTGTCAGGGCGATGTGTCCCATCCTTTCCCTGCGGACTTTCTTCTCTGTCACCTCGACACCGCATCTGTCGCAGACGATTCCGCGGTAACGGATCCTCTTGTACTTTCCGCAATAGCATTCGTAGTCTTTTGTAGGTCCGAATATCTTTTCGCAGAAGAGACCGTCCCTCTCAGGCTTGTAGGTCCTGTAGTTGACTGTCTCCGGCTTCAGGACCTCGCCGCAGGACCTCGCCGAGATGTCCTCTGGCGAGGCCAGCGAGATGCTGATCTTCGAGAAGTTGCTCTTTACCTTGTTTTCCTTATTATTGAAAGTAGGCATATTCTTGAATGTCAATATTCTTGAAAATTAATCCAAAGTAACCTTGAGACCAAGGCCCCTAAGCTCATGAAGCAGGACGTTGAGGGATTCTGGAATGCCAGGATTCGGCATCGGGTCGCCCTTGACGATAGCCTCGTAAGTCTTCGAACGTCCGGTCACGTCGTCTGACTTGACCGTGAGGATCTCCTGAAGCGCGTTTGCGGCTCCGAATGCCTCCAGGGCCCAGACCTCCATCTCTCCGAACCTCTGGCCTCCGAACTGTGCCTTACCGCCGAGAGGCTGCTGGGTGATGAGTGAATATGGTCCGATGGAGCGGGCGTGCATCTTGTCGTCAACCATGTGGCCCAGCTTGATCATGTAGATCACGCCGACGGTCGCAGGCTGGTCGAACCAGTCGCCGGTGCCGCCGTCCCTGAGGTGTGTCTTACCGTACTTCGGCACGCCGGCCTTGTCTGTGTATTTACAGATCTCGTCGATGGTCGCGCCGTCAAAGATAGGGGTGCTGAACTTAACTCCAAGCCTTGCTCCGGCCCATCCGAGAACGGTCTCGTAGATCTGGCCGAGGTTCATACGTGAAGGCACGCCGAGAGGGTTGAGGACAATGTCCACAGGAGTTCCGTCCTCAAGGAACGGCATGTCTTCCTGACGGACGATCTTGGCCACGATACCCTTGTTACCGTGACGTCCGGCCATCTTGTCACCGACAGTGATCTTCCTCTTCTTGGCGATGTAGACTTTGGCAAGCTGCATCACGCCGTTAGGAAGCTCGTCGCCGACCTTTATCTTGTCCATCTGTCTCTTGCACTCAGCCTCCGCCACCTTGAATGTAAGGCAATAGTTGTTGATGAGTTCCTGAACGAGGATGTTTGTCTTCTCATCCGTGGTCCAGTTGCTGGAGTTGATGTTCTGGAAGTCGATGCCCTTCAGCTTCTCGCTGGTGATCTCCTTGCCTTTTGGTAAGATCTCCACATCGTAGAGGTCGTTGATTCCGGCGCTCTTCTTGCCCTTGGTGAGGACGGCGAGGCGCTTGATGAAGTCAGCGTAAAGCTTGGCGGCCTTCTTGTCGAAATCTTCCTGTATGAGGTCAAGACGGGCTTTAAGGTCTGTCTTCGCGGCCCTTCTGTTGCCTTCCTTGGCGGCTTTGGCGTAGAGGGCTGTCTTGATGACGGTGCCGCTGAGTGAAGGATTGGCCTTGAGCGAGGCATCCTTGACATCGCCGGCCTTGTCTCCGAAGATGGCCTTGAGAAGTTTCTCCTCAGGTGACGGATCGCTCTCGCCCTTAGGCGTGATCTTACCGATCATGATGTCGCCCGGCTCGATGTGGGCTCCGATCCTGATGATACCTTGGCTGTCCAGATCCTTTGTGGCGTCCTCGCTGACGTTTGGAATGTCGGAGGTAAGCTCCTCCATACCGCGCTTTGTGTCGCGGACCTCGGTGAGATATTCATCCACATGCACGGATGTCAGGACATCCCATTTCACCATCTCTTCCGACAGTACGATGGCGTCCTCGTAGTTGTAGCCCTTCCAAGGCATGAAGGCGACCTTGAGGTTACGGCCCAGCGCAAGCTCTCCGTCCTGTGTGGCATAGCCTTCCGTGAGTACCTGGCCACCGACGACCTTATCTCCCTTGCGTACTATCGGCTTAAGGGTGACGGTCGTGCTCTGGTTGGTCCTCCTGTAGATAGGAAGGGTATAGACAGTCTCGTCAGGAGCGAAGGAGACGAATTTCTCGTCGTCCGTCCTGTTGTACTTGATCCTGATCTCCTTGGCGTCCACATAGGTCACCTCGCCTTCTCTTTCGGCGACGTACTGTGTCCTGGAGTCAAGGCATACCCTCTCCTCCAGTCCTGTTCCGACAATTGGAGACTCCGGACGGAGAAGCGGAACCGCCTGACGCATCATGTTCGCGCCCATGAGCGCGCGGTGAGCGTCATCGTGCTCCAGGAACGGGATCAGTGAGGCGGCCACGGAGGCCATCTGGTTAGGAGCCACGTCCATGTAGTCAACCTGTTCCTTCGACACAACCGGGAAGTCAGCCTCAAGACGGCACTGGATTCTGTCCTCCTTGATCGTTCCGTCGTCTTCCATCTTGACTTTCGCGAGGGAGACGAGCTTGTTCTCCTCTTCCTCGGCGGTCATGTAGTGCCAGCCCTTGGCTGTAAGATCCACCTTTCCGTTGCGGACCTCGCGGTACGGAGTCTCTATGAATCCCAGCTGGTTGATTCTGGCGTAGACGCACAGTGAGGAGATAAGACCGATGTTCGGGCCTTCAGGTGACTCGATAGGGCAGAGCCTGCCGTAGTGTGTGTAGTGAACGTCCCTGACCTCGAATCCGGCCCTGTCTCTTGAAAGACCGCCAGGTCCGAGCGCGGAGAGACGACGCTTGTGCGTGATCTCGGCCAGAGGGTTGGTCTGGTCCATGAACTGTGACAGCTGGCTGGTACCGAAGAATGAGTTGATCACGGAAGACAGTGTCTTCGCGTTGATCAGATCGATCGGGTTGAACTGCTCGCTGTCGCGGACATTCATCCTTTCGCGGATGGTCCTTGCCATCCTTGAGAGTCCTACGCTGAATTGGTTGGCGAGCTGCTCTCCGACGGTGCGGACACGCCTGTTACTCAGATGGTCGATGTCATCGACAGTCGCCTTGGAGTTGATGAGCTGGATGAGATACTTGATGATCTCGATGATGTCAGTGTTGGTCAGTACCCTTGTCTCAGGGTCTGTGGTAAGGCTGAGTTTCTTGTTGAGACGGAACCTTCCGACATTTCCGAGGTCGTACCTCTTCTCGGAGAAGAAGAGTTTGTCGATGACATCCCTCGCAGTCGCCTCATCAGGTGGTTCTGAATTACGGAGCTGTTTGTAGATGTAGTTGACCGCCTCTATCTCGGTGTTTGTAGGATCCTTCTGGAGGGTGTTGAATATGATCGCATATTCATTGGAGTTAGCCTCGTCCTTCTGAAGGAGGATTGTCTTGACATCGGTGTCGATGATCTTGGCGATGGTGTCATCGTCAAGGATCTCTCCTCTCTCCACGATAGGGATTGTTCTCTCGATAGGGATGACCTCTCCGGTGTCCTCGTCCTCGAAATCTTCTGTCCAAGTCTTCAGAACCTTGGCGGCAAGTTTCCTGCCCGCGTTCTCTTTGAGGTTCTGCTCGTTGACTTCAATCTCGTCAGCGAGGCCGAATATGTCTATGATGTCCTTGTCGGAATTGAAGCCTATCGCACGCAGCAGTGTCGTCACCGGCAACTTCTTCTTACGGTCGATGTAGGCGTACATCACGTTGTTGATGTCAGTGGCGAACTCGATCCATGATCCCTTGAACGGGATGATCCTTGCTGAATAGAGCTTCGTTCCGTTTGCGTGCATGCTCTGGTCGAAGAATACGCCAGGGGAGCGGTGCAGCTGGGACACTATGATTCTTTCTGATCCATTGATTACGAATGTGCCGGCCGGTGTCATGTAAGGAATGCTGCCGAGGTACACATCCTGGACTCTCGTGTCAAAGTCCTCGTGCTCTGGATCGGTGCACGAAAGGCGGAGTTTTGCCTTCAGAGGAACGTTGTAGGTCAGCCCTCTCTCAAGGCACTCGTCAATTGAATACTGAGGAGGATCGATGAAATAGTCGATGAATTCCAACTTGTAGTTGTTCCTCGTATCTTCGATCGGGAAGATCTCCTGAAACACCTGGAAGAGACCTTCGTTCTTCCTGTTGTCCGGTGTTGTCTCCACCTGGAAGAAATCCTTGAATGATTTCAGCTGAACTTCCAGAAGGTCAGGATACTCCAGAATCTTTGAGGTAGCGAACATTACTCGCTTATTGTTAGTCTTTTTTGACATGTTCTGCCTTTAGGAAATGGAGAAAAACTTAATACGACAAAAAGGTTTAGAGCCTTCTAGGCTCTAAACCTGATGATTTTCCCGCCAGGGGAAGCCGGGTTATTTAACCTCAACTTCGGCACCTGCCTCTTCGAGGACAGACTTCAGTTGCTCAGCTTCGGCCTTGGAGGCTTTCTCCTTAACGGTCTTAGGAGCGCCGTCTACAAGATCCTTAGCTTCCTTCAGACCAAGACCAAGGGCTTCCTTAACGGCCTTGATAACCTGAAGTTTAGCTGCACCGGCTGACTTGAGGACAACGTCAAACTCAGTCTGCTCGGCTGGAGCAGCCTCAGCTGCTGCTGCCGGACCTGCTACTGCTACCGCAGCGGCTGCAGGCTCGATACCATACTCTTCCTTGAGAACTTTAGCAAGTTCCTGAACGTCTTTTACAGAAAGGTTAACCAACTCTTCTGCAAGTGCTTTTACATCTGCCATAATTGATAATTATTAAATTGTTTGATACTATTTCTCTTCTTTTTCCGAAAGTGTCTTGACAAGTCCGGCGATTGTGCTGCCACCGCCATTCTGAAGAGCGGAGATGACATTGCGCATAGGAGCCTGGAGGAGGGAGATGATGTCTCCGATGAGTTCCTCTTTGGATTTGATAGCGCAGAGTTCGTCGAGCTTCTCGGCGCCGACAAAAGCGCACTCCTGAACGTAGGCACCCTTAAGCTGTGGCTTGCCCATGTCCTTCTGAAACTTCTTGATGAGTTTCGCCGGACCGTTAGGGGTCTCGGTGAACATGATCGCAGAGTTACCTTTCAGTACAGGGAGAAGAAGATTAAGCTCCTCATTCTCCAGTCCTTTGATAACGTGGGCGAACAGTGTGTTCTTTACAACTGTCAGCTTGATGCCCTGCTCAAAGCATGAGCGGCGGAGTTTAACAGTGTTCTCAGCATTCAGACCCTCAATGTCAGCAATGTAGAAATTAGGGTACTGCTTCAGTTGGGCTGAGATGCTTTCAATAATCTGATCTTTTAATTCCTTCTTCATAATGAAATCCTTTTTTACTCAGCGGAACCGCCAGTTGTGAATGCTTTGACATCTATCTTGATACCAGGGCTCATGGTCGTGCAGATGGCCGCACTCTTAAGATATGTGCCCTTGAGAGCCTGTGGCTTAAGTTTCAGAACCTCGTTAAGGAGAGCGGACGCGTTCTCGCAGATCTGCTCAGGAGTGAATGAAACCTTACCGATGGCCGCATGTATGATTCCGGTCTTGTCAACCTTGAAATCGATCTTACCGCCCTTTACGTCCTTGACAGCGTTGCCTACTTCCATAGTAACGGTACCTGTCTTAGGGTTAGGCATAAGTCCTCTTGGACCGAGGATACGTCCGAGAACACCGACCTTGGCCATGACTGAAGGAGTGCAGATGATGACATCCACGTCTGTCCAGCCACCCTTGATCTTTTCTACGTACTCATCCAGACCAACATAGTCGGCGCCGGCCTCCTTGGCCTCGTTCTCCTTGTCAGGAGTGCAGAGTACAAGGACTCTGACAACCTTACCTGTTCCGTGAGGAAGGGTGACCACGCCACGAATCATCTGATTCGCCTTACGAGGGTCAACTCCGAGGTTGGCTGACAGTTCCACAGATGCGTCGAACTTGGTGTAGGTGATGTCCTTCAGTATTTCACAAGCCTGGGCAAGAGTGTACTGTTTTGAAGCGTCATACTTTGCGATGACGGCTTTCTGATTCTTTGTAATTCTACTCATTTCGCATGTGAAATTTAAAGGTTCTCAGGAAAATTTCCGGTGACCTTGATACCCATACTTCTTGCTGTACCGGCTACCATTCTCATGGCTGCCGCAAGAGTGAAGGCATTGAGGTCAGGCATCTTGCCTTCAGCGATCGTCTTAACCTGATCCCAGGTGATGGATGCGACCTTCCTTCTGTTAGGTTCTCCAGAACCTTTCTGGATCTTGGCCGCTTCCTTGAGGGAGATGGCTACTGGCGGCTGCTTTACCTCGAACGTGAAGGACTTGTCTGAATAGACAGTGATGACTACAGGCAGGATCTTGCCGGCGCTCTGCTGAGTCGCGGCATTGAACTGCTTGCAGAAGTCCATAATGTTCAAGCCTTTGGAACCGAGTGCCGGTCCTACCGGAGGCGCTGGATTAGCAGCTCCTGCTTTGATTTGGAGCTTGATGAATCCGGTAACTTCTTTTGCCATAATTGTTTGTTATTCTTTTGTTACTTGAGTAAAGCTGAGTTCCAGCAGAGTCTTTCTGCCGAAAATCACAACTATCACTTTGAGTTTGCTTCTATCCTCTTCGATCGCGTCGACGGTGCCGCTGAATCCGCTGAACGGGCCATCGGTTATCTTCACGGATTCGCCGACTTCGAAATTAACCTCTGTCTCGACTGGATTGTCTACATTCTGATCCTGATTACCGAGTATCCACTGCGCCTCATCATCTCTGATCGGCACCGGTACCCTTTCGGTCATTGTCCCGGAAGTTTTCTTCTCTGTCAGGAAGCCGGACATGCCAGGAATGTCGTTGCGGATAATATACTCCAATTCCGGGCAAAGCTGAGCCTGAATCAAAACATAGCCAGGGTAAAGCAGCCTTTCGACCACCTTCCTCTTGCCATTCTTGGTTACTATCTCACGCTTTACCGGAACAAGAACCTGCGCGACTTGATCCTGTAGGCCAAACCTTTCTATTTCTTTCTCAAGATAATCTTTGGCCTTCTTCTCTTTGCTTCCCGCTGTCCGAAGGACATACCATTTCATGTCACCCATGGTAATCAAAAAATTACAATGTGTAAATCGCTGTCATCAGATGCTCGAAAGCGAAGTCAACCACGAAGAGAACCAGAGCAAGGATCACAGTAGCGACCATAACCAGAAGGGCTGAGCTCTGAAGCTTGTCCCAGGTTGGCCATGTGACCTTCTTGGTGAGTTCCACGTAGGACTCTTTGCAATAGTTAATGAACTTTCTCATCTTTGCATTTAATGGACTCCGTAATTTGGAAGCGTCTACGAAGTCTGTTAAACAATTACCAAATCGTAACCTTTGATATTTTGCAGGGGAAGCAGGATTCGAACCCACATCGACGGTTTTGGAGACCGCTGAACTACCCTTGTTCTATTCCCCTAAGTCAGGACGGACATCTGACGGACATCCGTCCTGTATGGTGAAGAATTACTCTTCGATCTTGATAACCTGGCCGGCACCAACGGTACGTCCACCTTCGCGGATAGCGAACTGGAGTCCTTCGTTGAGGGCTACAGGGGTGATGAGCTGAACGTCGATCTCAACGTTGTCGCCCGGCATTACCATCTCGACTCCTTCTGGAAGGGTGATCTCACCGGTCACGTCAAGAGTACGGATGAAGAACTGAGGACGATAGTGGTTGTGGAATGGAGTGTGACGTCCACCCTCTTCCTTCTTGAGGACGTAGATCTGAGCCTTGAAGTGCTTGTGAGGAGTGATAGAGCCAGGCTTGGCGACAACCTCACCTCTCTTGACTTCCTTCTTGTCGATACCACGGAGGAGAAGACCAACGTTGTCTCCGGCCTCACCCTGATCGAGGAGCTTGCGGAACATCTCGACACCTGTTACAACGGTGTTCTTAGGAGCGTCGCCGAAGCCTACGAGCTCAACAGGATCGTTGACGTGGATGGTACCGGTCTCGATACGACCTGTAACAACGGTTCCACGGCCAGTGATGGAGAAGATGTCCTCGATAGGCATGAGGAACGGCTTCTCGTTCTGACGAACAGGCTGAGGGATGTACTCGTCAACAGCGTCCATGAGCTCCATTACCTTGTCTTCCCAAACCTTCTCTCCGTTGAGGGCTCCAAGAGCGGATCCACGGATGATAGGGCAGTTCTCATCGAACTTGTAGAATGCGAGCAGGTCGCGGATCTCCATCTCAACGAGGTCAAGCATCTCAGGGTCCTCAACAAGGTCAACCTTGTTCATGAATACGAGGATCTTAGGAACGTTCACCTGACGGGCGAGCAGGATGTGCTCACGGGTCTGAGGCATAGGACCGTCGGTAGCGGCTACAACGAGGATGGCTCCATCCATCTGAGCGGCACCTGTAACCATGTTCTTAACGTAGTCAGCGTGGCCTGGGCAGTCTACGTGGGCATAGTGGCGCTTCTCTGTCTCGTACTCTACGTGAGCGGAGTTGATGGTGATACCACGCTCCTTCTCTTCAGGAGCATTGTCGATCTGATCGAAAGACTTGATCTTGTCCGCGTTACCGGAGACTCTCTCGGCGAGAACCTTGGTGATAGCGGCAGTCAAAGTCGTCTTACCGTGGTCAACATGGCCGATAGTACCGATGTTAACGTGCGGCTTCGTTCTTTGGAAAGTTTCTTTTGCCATAATATTATGATTTAAATGAGTAATCTAAATAACGCAATTTGAGCCGGTGATGGGATTTGAACTCATGACCTCATCCTTACCAAGGATGCGCTCTACCCCTGAGCTACACCGGCTTAATGGAGCGGAAGACGAGGTTCGAACTCGCGACCCTCAGCTTGGAAGGCTGATGCTCTACCAACTGAGCTACTTCCGCGGTTGTTGTGGGAGGAGGTGGACTCGAACCACCGAACCCGAAGGAGCGGATTTACAGTCCGCCGCAATTGCCGCTATGCGATCCTCCCGATATTCCTTTGATACAGCTCTTGGCCGTTTAGAGCCGATAGAGGGATTCGAACCCACGACCCCGAGATTACAAATCACGTGCTCTGGCCAACTGAGCTATATCGGCGTTATTTCAATGATGCTTCCCTTTCACAAAGGGATTGCAAAGATAGATATTATTTCTTATTCTCCAAAACTTTTTCAATTATTTTTGATTAGCGAGACGATTTTTGAATAGATGATCTCGGTGGTCAGCCCGCACTGTTCTCTTTGGCGGCCAACGGGGGCCTGGGTGATGAATCTGTCTGGAATACCGACACCTATCACCGGGATACGCGCGCCCGTCGAGGCGACATATTCACTGACCTCGCTGAACAGGCCTCCCTTGATGGCACCGTCCTCAAGGGTGAGGATGCATCTGTAGCCCGCCGCCTCTTTGAGGATCTCCTGGTCGAACGGTTTGAGGAACCGGACATTGAAGACCGCCGGACTTTTTCCGGTCTCTTTCCTCAGCCTCTCCGCCGCTTCCAGCGCCCTGTTGGCGACGGGTCCCAAGGCAAGGACGGCGACATCTTCCCCGTCTGCGAGCCTCTCTCCTTTCCCTATGGGGAGGGGTGTGCTTTCAGCGTTCCTCCAGTCGGCGCCTTCCCCGATGCCGCGAGGGTACCTGATCACCAGAGGGCCGTCCTTTATCCCAAGGCCGGTGTTGAGGAGCCTTTTAAGCTCGGTTTCGTCTTTGGGCGCGGCGATCACGGTGTTCGGGATGCATCGCAGCGAGGCCAGGTCGAACGCTCCTTGGTGAGTCGCTCCGTCTTCTCCCACGAGCCCGGCCCTGTCGAGGCACAGAACCACATTCAGGTGCTGCAAGGCGACATCGTGGACGATCTCGTCGTAGGCTCTTTGGGCGAATGATGAATATATCACACAATAGGGCTTCATCCCTCCGGCCGCAAGTCCGGCGGCGAAGGTGACGGCGTGTTCCTCCGCGATGCCGACATCGAAGAACCTGTCGGGGAAGCGTGCGGCGAAGTCGGTCATGCCGCTGCCCGTCGCCATGGCCGGGGTTATTCCCACCACGGTCGGATCCTTTTCCGCGAGTTCGCAGAGAACCTGGCCGAAAACATCCTGATAGCGGTCGGCCTGATACTTTCTGGCCGGTCTTTCTCCTGTCTCGGGGTTGAACTTGCCGGGGGCGTGCCAGGTGGTCGGGTCGGACTCCGCCGGCGCGTAGCCCTTGCCCTTGATTGTGCAGGCGTGCAGGATTTTCGGACCCTTGATGTCCTTCAGCCTCCTGAGGGTCTTGACAACCTCCTCGATGTTGTTTCCGTCGATCGGGCCGAAGTACCTGAATCCGAACGCTTCGAATAGGTCTCCGCCGGAAGTGGTGACCAGGCCGGACTTGGTGTTGCGCACCAATCGTTGGATACGGCTCCTGAACCTTCCGGCTCCGAGCTTGTCCCAGATGTGTGTCTTTATCCGGTTGTAGGCCGGGGCTGTCGTCAGGTTCAGAAGATACGAGTGGAGAGCCCCTCTGTTGCCGTCGATGGCCATGTCGTTGTCGTTGAGAACGACAAGAAGATCGGTGTCGCTCTCTCCGGCGTTGTTGAGGCCTTCCAGCGCCAGTCCGCCGGTCATCGCCCCGTCACCGATCATCGCCACGGTCTTGGCTCCGGAGCCTGAAAGGCCGGCGGCCTTCGCCATTCCGAGGGCGGCGGAGATCGAGGTGGACGCGTGTCCGGCTCCGAAAGCGTCGTAGGCGCTTTCGTCTCTGTTCGGGAATCCGCTGATTCCGTCCTCCATCCTGTTTTTCAGAAAAGCCTCTTTTCTTCCTGTCAGGATCTTGTGGGCATAGGCCTGATGGCCGACGTCAAAGACCAGATTGTCCTTCGGAGTGTCGAACACATAATGCAGACCTACAATCAGTTCCACGGCTCCGAGACTGGAGGCCAGGTGTCCCGGATTCTCCGAGCAGCACTTGACGATGTAGTCTCTGATCTCGCCGCAAAGCGGTTGCAGTTCCTCTATGCCGAGTTTCCTGAGGTCTTCAGGAGAATTGATCTTATCAAGAATCATAGGGGCGAAGGTACGACTTTATTCCGACATTTTTCTTATATTCGCAAGTTGTTTGAATATTTTTACATTCATACGGAATATATTTTAAAGAAATAGTCAAATGTCTGAAAAAATTCAAAAACTGATGAATGACTCGCCGGCCGCGAGATGGACCGCACTCATTCTTATCGCGCTGATGATGTTCTTCGGCTACATGTTCGTCGATGTCATGTCGCCGTTGCAGTCCCTGATCGAGCAGCAGAGGGGCTGGAGTCCGGATGTGTTCGGAACTTACGCAAGCGCGGAGTACATTCTCAACGTCTGCGGTTTCCTGATACTCGCCGGTATCATCCTGGACAAGATGGGTGTCCGTTTCACAGGAATCCTTTCCGCCTCGATGATGTTCGCGGGAGCGACTATTAAATATATAGGTATAACCGACTGGTTCCAGACAACCGCTTTCTGCGAGTGGCTGGGTACCTGGTGGGTGTCAATGCCGGGCAGCGCAAAGATGGCCGCGCTTGGATTCATGATCTTCGGCTGCGGTTGCGAGATGGCCGGCACGACGGTCTCCAAGGCGATCGCCAAATGGTTCAAGGGTAAGGAAATGGCCATGGCCATGGGCATTGAGATGGCTATCGCCCGCGTGGGTGTGTTCTCGGTGTTCTCGATCAGCCCGATCCTTGCTTCCAAACTCGGCGGGGTCCAGGGCCCTGTGGGATTCTGCACGGTACTGCTTCTCATCGGTCTGATCAACTACATCGTGTTCAGTGTGATGGACAAGAAGTTCGACGGACAGCTTGTGGAGGCTGGCGTCAAATCCGACGATTCGTCGTCCGAGGAGGAATTCAAACTCAGTGACCTTGGCAAGATCTTCTCTTCCAGAAGCTTCTGGGTAGTTGCCCTTCTTTGTGTCCTCTATTATTCCGCGATCTTCCCGTTCCAGAGGTACGGCGCCAACATGCTCCAGTGCAACCTTGACGGCATCTCCGCCAGGACCGCCTCCGACATATTCAGATGGTTCCCTATCGGAGCGGCGGTCATCACGCCGTTCCTCGGCAGGTTCCTTGACACGAAGGGTAAGGGTGCGACGATGCTTATCTGCGGCGCCCTGCTCTTGATTGTGTGCCATCTTGTGTTTGCGTTCCTGCTGCCGGCGACGCACAGCAAGTTCATCGCCCTCGCGACCATCGTTGTCCTCGGAATCAGCTTCTCGCTTGTCCCTGCCGCCCTTTGGCCTTCGGTTCCGAAGATCATCGACGAGAAGATCCTGGGTTCGGCCTATTGCCTGATCTTCTGGGTGCAGAACATCGGTCTGTGCTTCGTTCCGAAGCTCATCGGCAGCGTTCTTACCAGCGTCAACGCTGATAACCCTGCCGTGATCGCCGCCAAGGCCGCCGGTGCCGAGTTCATCCCTTACAACTACACCATCCCTCTCGTCATCTTCGCAGGTTTTGGTGTCGCCGCCCTTCTGATAGCCATCTACCTCAAGGCTCTTGACAGCAAGCGCCACCTCGGCCTCGAGCTCCCGAATATTCAGAAGTAGTTTTTTTTGAATATACAAGGCCTTTTTGCGGCAGGGAGGGGCTTGGCTCCGACGGGTAAATCCCTCCCTTCGCTTCGCTCAGGGCCCCTCCCGTTCACGTGGCCACGGGCGGCCACGCCCGCTGAGTCAAGCCCCTCCCTGCCGCAAGGTGCAGGAATATGAAAGATTGATCGATTGTGAAAGGAAGTGGGATATGGGTGATTTGAACTTAAATCAATGAAAACGAACTTATAATATTGTGGCAAAAACATTAAGTAAATATTCGTGCTGGATAGCGCTGGCATGTCTGGTGGTACCGATGTTCGCATCGTACTACTTTGACGACATGTTCTCCACGCTGTCCCACCTGTTCGAGAACCCTTCCCTGCTGGAACTGGGCTGGAACTCGGCTGACTACGGACTTTACACAAGCGGCTACTCTGTCCTCTGTGTGTTCGGCGGACTGGTTGTCTGCGGAATGCTTCTGGACAAATGGGGCGTGAGGGTGACGGGGTCAATCTTCGTCACGATGATGGCCGCGGGAGCGGCAATGGTCACCTATGCCCTTACTTCCGGTCTCGCTCCCAAGGTCTCCCTGACCATCGCCTACGTCGGTTGCATGTTTTTCGGCCTCGGAAGCGAGATCGCCGGCGTGGCCGTGACCAGATCGATCGCCAAGTGGTTCAAGGAGGGGAACATGGCCTTCGCCATGGGTCTTCAGCTGGCCATCGCGAGACTTGGAACGGCCTTCGCTCTGGTGGTGTCGCCTATGCTTGTCGCCGGGAAAGCCGCCGGACAGACATATTCATTGACCGAAACCGCGAGGCCGGCCTTTCTGGGGCTGGCGCTGATGATGGCGGGAATGGTTCTTTGGGCGGTCTTCGTCGCGATGGACGCAAGGTTCGACCGGCAGGCCGGGCTGAAAGACACCGTGGACACCGCCGAGGAGGACAAATTCCGCTTTTCGGATGTCGTGAGACTCTTGAAAAACAAGCAGTTCATCGCCATAGCCCTGCTGTGTGTGTTCTTCTACAGCAGCGTGATCTCCTTCAAGAAGTTCGCTTCCGCCATCCTCATCCCACGTTTTGACGTGCCGGTCGAGGCGGCAAGCTGGATGGTTTCGATGCTGCCGTTCGCCACGGTCATATTCGCTCCGCTTTTTGGAGTGCTGGTGGACAAGATCGGTCACGGCACCCGCTGGATGCTCATCGGCGCGGTCTTGGCTTTGCTGGCGCACCTGATGCTGGCCTTCGCTCCGTCCGGAATCCCATTCTATGGCTACCTGAGCATGGTCTTCCTTGGCTTCGGCTATTCCCTTGTCCCCGCCGCAATGTGGCCTTCAGTGCCGAAGATTGTGCCGGAAAAGGTTCTCGGGACGGCTTATTCATTAATATACTGGGTTCAGAATCTGGGACTTATGTCGTTCAAGATGCTTGCGGGGAAGATACTCGCCGGAAAGAACCTTAACGGCGGAGTGAACGAGGCCGGCGCGGTCTGGGTGGAAGTGATGTTTGTCGCCGTGTGTATGGTGGCGCTGTCGCTCGCCTTCGTGCTGTGCGCCCATTCCCGCCGCAACCCACACCTCAGGCTGGATCTTCCGGACCGTTCGTGACCCGTTCATAATTCATGCGGGAGTTAAGACAGGTACTCCAGTTTCAAGGATTTATTACTATATTTGACAAAATCATGCGGTCAAATGTGGTAGTGTATGGATCTGGATCTGTTTTTACATATTCTTAAGATTCCTTCGACATCCGGAGAGGAAAGGCTATTGGCGGAACGGCTCAGGGAGTTGCTTCCGTTCGGTGGCTGCCTGGTTCAGAGCCATGAGGTAGGTGACGGGACGGTCAACCTGCTTTTCGACTGGTCCGGTACCGGGAAGCCTTCCTTTGTTTTCTGCACCCATCTGGACACGGTTCCTCCATACCTCCCGCCGTTGACGGTCGAGGTGCGAAGAGGAGATGCCCTGCCTGACGGAAAAGTGGCCGCACAGGATGACCTGATGGTCCGGGGACGGGGCAGCTGCGATGCCAAGGGCCAGATAATCACAATGTTCATGGCCTGCCACCGGCTGTATGACGAAGGCTTCCGTGATTTTGGTCTGCTTCTGCTCGCAGGCGAGGAGACAGGCTCCTTCGGGGCGAAGGCCTATTCGCGGGACTGCGCCGGAGGACGGTTTGTACTGGTAGGGGAGCCTACGGACAACTGTCTGGTCTCGGCCAGCAAGGGTACGAAGTCATTCGAGGTGACGATTCCCGGAAAGGCGTGTCATTCGGGCTATCCGGATCAGGGGATCAGCGCGGTTGACCGGTTCGCGGATTTCATGGACGCGATGAGGATAGTCAGGCTGCCGGAGGATCCTGTTCTCGGGCCGACCACTTGGAATGTGGGGAGGCTGGTCAGCGACAACCCTCAGAACATCCTTAGTCCGGAGATCCGGTTCAGAATCTATTTCCGGACGACTTTTGTAACGGATGCCCTGATCGAGGAGATTCTTTTAGGAATATGCCCGCACGACGCGGTCGTAAGAGCGTTCGGCGGCGATTCCCCGCAGCGCTATTTTCATGAGGTTGAGGGAATAGAGTCAAAGACGGCATCCTTCGGGAGCGATGCCCCGAGGCTGGACGGTTTCCCGATGAGGGCCATCTGCGGCCCGGGATCCATCCTCACGGCCCACACGGATAAGGAATATGTCCTGGTCTCGCAGATAGAGGAAGCGGTGGAGCGGGACGTAAGAATATTCAAGACTATTGACGAACTTAACAGATAAGGTATGATTGTGATGAAATTCGGCGGCACGTCCGTCAAGGATGAGGCGGCGATCGGGAGGGTGATCTCGATCGTAAGGAGCCGACTGCGCGAAAGACCGCTGGTCGTGGTGTCGGCATTGTCCAAGGTCACCAGGATGCTTTGTGAGCTTGCACAGGAGGCAGAGGCTCAGCATGATGATAACGTGAAGGCATTGCTTTCCCGGCTTCGGGAGAGGCATTTTGACCTGGCGCGGAAGCTGCTTGCCTCCAGACCGGAGTTGCTCGAAGAGGTCATTGGTGAAGTTGAGAAGATCATCGGAAAGCTGGAGACCTTCGTCGGCGGCGTGTGTCTGATCGGAGAACTGTCCCGGCGCAGCGAGGCGAGGATAATCTCTGCCGGGGAGGTTCTTTCCTCCACGATCATTAGCTACGCCTTCAATGCCGAAGGCGTGTCGTGCCGCCTGATCGACGCAAGGCGGATGATCATCACAGACGACAACTACATCAGCGCGCAACCGGATATGGAGACAACGGAGGCCAATGTCAGGAGGATTGTCGGGCAGGAGTCCAAGGGCGTGGACATCGTGCTTACCCAAGGATTCATCGCCTCCACAGGGGCGGGGGCTCCTTCCGTCCTTGGATTCGAGGGTTCAGACTATTCCGCCGCCATTTTCGGATCCGCTCTCGACGCCGAGAGGGTAGAGATCTGGACGGATGTGGACGGCATCAGAACAACTGATCCAAGGTTCATCGGCAGCACGAGGAAAATCGATGTCATCTCCTACGAGGAGGCGGCGGAGATGGCTGTCATGGGGGCGAGAGTCCTTCACCCTCTGACCATCGAACCGGCGAGGAAAAGGAATATTCCGATACGTGTCCTGAACTCTACGAACCCGGAGTGCGAAGGGTCGTCTGTTGTCAGGAGTGACGAGGCTCCTGGCGGGCCTAAGTCCGTGGCTTTCAGAAGCGAGATCCTGTTCGTAAGGATTCGCTCATCCAGGCTTGAGGGCGTGACCAGAATGCTCGGCAAGGTGTTTGCCGTCCTTTATCCGAAAAGGATTCCGGTGACATTGGCGAAGGCTACGGAATCGGAGGTCTGTCTTGTGATCCCGGAGGAGGTGGACGGACTTGCCGAGGCCTTTGACGAGATCCGGAAATGGGCCGAAGTGACGGTCTACCGGGACAAGTCGTTCATTGCGGTCATAGGGCGCGACATTGTCGGTTTCGAGGGTCTTGGCGACAAGGTCATCGGCTTCTCCGGCAAGGTTTACATGGCCAACGTTGGCGCCAACATGATGAGTGAGAGTTTTGTGATCGACCGTGACAGGCTCCAGGTCACACTGGAGAGGCTGCACGATTATATTTTTGAACAATAATGCTAAAGGTTGTGATCAGCGGCTACGGCCGCATGGGCCATAATGTGGAGGAGATTCTGAAAGCGAGAGGTGTTGAGTGCGCCGGTAAAAGCGATGACATCGCCTCCTTCGACAGATGCTTGGCCAAGGAATGCGTCTGCATCGATTTCTCGACTCCGGACGCTTTCAGGAGGAACTATCGCCACATCGCCTCGAACTTCAGGGCGGCGGTGATCGGAACGACCGGATGGGACGACATCAGGGACGAGGTCATAGGATGCTTTGAGAGGCAGGGGACTCCGATGGTGTACTCATCCAACTTTTCCGTCGGCGTGAACGTGCTTTCGGTGGCTGTCGCGTTGATCGCCAAGCGCTTAGGTCAGGCCGGCGGCTACTCGCCGTACATTGTCGAGAAGCACCATGTCCACAAGCTGGACGCTCCGAGCGGTACGGCGAAGTCCTTGGCGGCAGTCGTCAGGGAGGGTCTTGGACAGGATCCGGGAATAGCTTCCGTGCGAGTGGGGGAGGTGGCCGGAATCCACACGGTAGGCTTCGAGGGCGAAAACGACCGCATCACCATCGAACACGAGGCTTTTTCCCGCAAGGGTTTCGCGGAGGGCGCGGTCGTGGCAGCTGCGATGACCGAGGGCCTTGAGGGCGTGCATGAGTTTAAGGAATTGTTTTTCAAAGAGAATAGATGATGAAGATCAAAGGATGTGGAACGGCGTTGGTGACTCCGTTCAAAGATGGCAAAGTGGACTTTGAGTCCTACAGAGTCCTGGTGCGAAGGCAGGTGGAGGCCGGCATTCATTTTCTTGTGCCTCTCGGAACCACCGCAGAGACCCCGTGCCTGACTGACGAGGAGAAGGTTGAGCTTCTCCGCATCACCAGGGAACTGTGTCCGGACAGGCCTGTGGTGGTCGGGGCGGGGACGAACTCCCCGGCGCAGACGATCCGCAACATCCGCCTTCTGGAACCATGCGGGCCGGACGCTTTCCTCATAGTGGTGCCTTATTATAATAAGCCGACCCAGGAGGGGATCTATGAATATTTCAAAGCGGTCGCCGCCTTCACCTCCAAGGCCATAGTCGTCTACAATGTTCCCGGAAGGACGGGGGTGAACCTGACCTCGGAGACAACCCTGCGTCTGGCCAGGATCCCTAACGTGACCGCCGTCAAGGAGGCTTCCGGTGATCTTGGGCAGATCAGCCGTGTGATTTCCGGCAGGCCTGCGGGTTTCGGTGTCCTCAGCGGCAATGATGACCAGACATTTCCGGTCATGAAGGCCGGAGGGGATGGCGTCATCAGTGTCGCGTCAAACATTGCCCCGGTGCAGATGGTTGCCTTGACGGAGGCCTTGATGGAAGGCAGGATCGAGGTTGCCGAGGATCTTGACAAACGCCTCTCTCCTTTGTTCCACAGTTGTTTTGTCGAGAGCAATCCGATTCCGGTGAAGGCGGGACTGAACCTTGTCGGACTATGCTCCGGCGAGATGCGGCTGCCTCTTACAGAGGCGGTTCTGTCCACTGTGGAGGCGATGCGCAAGGCGATAGAGGGGCTGGAGATATGATGGATTTTCTTACGGTCTGCCGCCGGCTGGAGGCTGGCGAGATCAGGGTGGCTGAAAAGGTGGATGGACGCTGGAAGGTCAACACTTGGATAAAGGAGGCGATCCTTGAAGGATTCCGGATCGGAAAACTGAAGGATTGGAGCGAGGGGGAATATTCATTCTTCGACAAGGACACCCTTCCGCTCCGCCGCTTCGCTTTGGAGGACAGGGTGCGTATCGTTCCGGGAGGCAGCAGTGTGCGTCGCGGGGCGTATCTGGCGCCGTCGGTGATCATGATGCCGCCTTCCTATGTGAACATCGGAGCCTATGTGGACGAGGGGTCGATGATTGATTCCCATGCGCTTGTGGGGTCATGCGCCCAGATCGGGAAGCGTGTCCACATCTCCGCCGCTTCCCAGATCGGTGGAGTCCTGGAGCCGGCGGGCGCCGTGCCTGTCATCATTGAGGATGACGCATTCATCGGCGGAAACTGCGGGATCTACGAGGGGGCGATCGTGGAAGAGGGCGCGGTTCTTGCCTCCGGAGTCATCCTGACCAAGGGCACGAGGGTGTTCGACGCCACTGTCGGTGAATATGTACCCGTGACCGGAACCTGGCAGACTGTTGTCCCTGCCGGTGCCGTTGTGGTTCCTGGAAGCCGTCCGATTTCTTCCGGGCCGGGAAAGGATGCCGGGATCCAGCTCTACACTCCTGTCATCGTGAAGTACCGTGACGGCAGGACTGACGCCTCCGTCGCACTGGAGGATGCCCTTAGGTGAGACTCACAATAATCACTGCTGAATGCTTCTGAGACTTTATAAATACCACGGTGCGGGTAACGATTTCCTGCTGGCCGACAATCGTGAAGGCCGCCTGTCCCTGTCCACGGAACAGATCCGTCATCTTTGCGACCGGCACACCGGCTTCGGAGCGGATGGCCTGATGCTTCTGGAGAGCAGCGGCACGCAGGCATTCAGGATGCTGTTCTACAATCCCGATGGCAGCCACGGGATGATGTGTGGCAATGGTGGCCGCTGCATAGTGTCTTTCGCTGTTGACCTTGGTGTCGTCCCTGCCGAAGGAATGATCATCTTCGAAGCTCCCGATGGTCCGCACAAGGCTGAGATCCTTCCGGTCGCGGAATCCGTCGGAGCGTCCGCATCTACGCAAAGAATCATCCGTCTTAAAATGAAGGATGTGGCCGGGCTGCGCGTTTGGCCGGACGAGCAATCCTGTTTTCTGGACACAGGGGCGCGCCATCTGGTCAGGTTTGTGCAGGATCTGGCCGGCTACCCGGTTTTCTCTGAGGGCGGCGTTTTGCGTCACGATCCGCGTTTCGCCCCGGAGGGAACCAATGTGGACTTTGTCGAACTGTTGAAGGAAGACGTAGGGAATCTTCTGGCCGTACGCACATTCGAGAAAGGCGTCGAGGATGAGACGTTGGCATGTGGCACGGGGATAGTCGCTTCCGCCATCGCGGCATATTCATTCGGTCTTTTGGGTCGTGGCGGCAATGACGGAGAGGTCTCCTGCAAGGTGAGGACGGCGATCGCAGAGCTTTCGGTCGGATTCAAGGCCGCCCCGGAGACGCTCCCGTTCTCTGCAAGTGATGTATGGCTGACCGGACCGGCTGTTTTTATTGGTACTGTTGAAATTATGTTGTAATTCTGGAAGATTTTTATAACCTCTTTATTTGTAGGCGGTTCAGAGGATAAGGTAAAAATGAGGTAATGATTTGGCAACCGTGTCTATTTCTACGTTCTGCTGCGAGTTGCTGTTAATGTCTCTCGTCTTGGCACAAAAGTAGCAATAAAAATCGAAAACACATCAACAAAGCCGTGATATTTTTAATGCCTCAAAAGAGATTATGAGCAATGAGCATTCGGAACGCACTTTGTCCTCGCCAAAGGAAAAGATAAAACCGAACAACGGCGGAGAGAACCAATACCATCCGATTGCTGAAAAGTGGACTGAAAGCGAGCCGAAATACTCGCCATAGCTTTACTGATATTCTCTATAAGTCAAACAAGGTATTCCGATGAGTCATTGGAAACGATTATCTATTTCAATGATAAACACAAGTCAATATTCGGAAATGACGAAGCCGCCGACATCAATAGCATAAGGAGTACGAAAAATCTACCGAGTAGCAGAAAGCGATTCGCACATAGTTACGTGACTATGCAAACAATCGACAACCGTTTGACGAAATGCAACATCTGCGGTTATAGAAATATTACTGATGTCGCAGAATATAAAATGACAAAAATTGAGCGTAAACGAAAGAACTGCTAAAGATGTGATTGGCAAAGATGCCATATGCCTTATACCGATTCTTCTGTTGTCAATTTACCGATAACTGTATTACCAAAATCTTCGTCGGCGCGAGAAAGCTCTAAAAGAGAACAACGAATTGAAAGATGTTGTATAGGTGGACTGAGGTCTATTGCGACCATAATACGCTGCTGAACAGATTTGAGAAGATACTATTATCGGGTCATTGCCGTTTTGTACCGCCTTAGTGAATAAGTTCATTATTTCGTATTTATTACCAAAATTAGCATCGGGTTGCATCAAAATCTCTGAAATCACCTGACGGATAGAACGAGGATAAATTACAAAAGTGTTGTCGGCATTGCAAGTAACATCCTTAAGTTCGCTATTCCCGAAGAACACGATAACAGAATAAATTGGAATGCCGGGATTTTGTGGCAAACATCGCCTAATGGTTTGTATATGTCCGGCATTTTGCATTACAGGATTATAAAAACGATGTCTTTCCTGTCCATACGCCAATAATTGCGTCCAATATTTCTGATGTTCGTTACCAAAAATCCAACCACTGTAATCCTTTACTTCAAACACTATAATGCCAACTTTCGTTGCAACGGCTATATCAATTTGCGTGTATTCGCCATTCGGCTTTTGGACATACAAGTCATGAAATATGGCTTTGGGATTGATGCCCTCTTTCAATAATTTCAATATTACTTTACGCTCCGACCACTCACCACGAGTAATCGGCGTAACCTGTTCGATAAGTTCTCGTTCTTTTCGTTTGATATAAACAAGATAGGCAATGCCTATTATCAAACAAGGCAAGAAAATGATAGGTAAGAGTGACATTGTTAACTATTCAATAATTGAACAAATCGTTATAAAACTTTACTTTATCAAACCTTTAAATATCATCTAAATCATTTTTGATTTTATTCTCTACATTTTGCGAATCTCGATAACGAATCATCACCATACCCTCATAAATTCCAGAAGATTTTTCTATAGAAAGTTGTATGTCACCACCTTTTACTTCCCATGCACTGCCATATACCACAGTTCCTTGATGAACTTCAGCCATCAATGCAGTATTGGAATCTGAGAGGGCAGGATTTTTCTCTTTTGATATCGCAGGTTTGCCATATTTACGAGTATATAAATCTTTATAATAGTCGTAAGTATTAACAAGAGTGTTCCACTCACCACTTGGGTCAAAAAAGACAATTACAGCAAAAACATTTTTTCCGTCATCTGTAGCAGTCACGCCTACAGTAGCTTTTCGACCTGTAAAATCCCCTGTGAACAAAGTTATGTTGTTCTCATGTCCCATTGAAATAAACCCTTTTGTTTTGAGTTTTTGACAAAACTCAGTCATGCTTCCTTCTATTGGAATCCCCTTAAAAGTAAGATGCTCTTGAGCCATAATGTTTATGGCGATAAATAACACAATTAATGTGGCGATAATTTTTTTCATTTTAACTTGTATTTATTGATTAATCGTAGTTAATAGTTTGAACTCTTCAATGGATATTTTCCCTATAGAGGCAAGCCATTCAATATATGCTGTATCATCTTTTATTTCGTTAAATTTCTTCCCCTTGTATTTACCAAAATCTATTATCTTTTCTGTTATTGGTATATTCAAGGTTCGTTCTACATCGGGGTATAATCGTTTAAGTTCTTCAAAATCAATTCTGAAAAATCTATCAGTTGTTTCTAACCAATGAAGATATTGATAATCTAATTTATAAATCTCACCGAAAGATTTTCCTTTATATTTCCCGAACATCAGAATGTCTTTATCCCTGTGAATTGGAAATATCTCATCAAGTGATGCCCCAGGGACATCGATCAAGACCCACTCTCCACACCCTGCACAAGGAATTTCCTCGTCTGTAATATTAGGATAGCATTCTTGTCTATAAGTATCGTCAGGTTTACCATCCACAAAGCATTTACCATACGCTTTGCCATATTTTCCACGTGGCTTTACGGTTTCAACTAAAAAAGTTCTATCCCGATTTGGGTCTATACGTCTTTCTTCACTTGATGACCGAGCCAAACCCAACTCACATCTCTTAACCAGAAATGGAGTTCGTTTGCCTATGTTGTAATATATATTGAAGATATTGTCGTGTGGGTACATATTCCTAATTTCTTTGTTGTGAAAATGTTTTGTACTATCTGAACAATTTATTAAGCTTTTTCCTTATTGCACTTAGGGCTATATTTTGGTCATGACTGACCGTCATTCCTATACCACTACTTTTTATAACGGCTACACTTTGATTAGTGTTATAATCGTAAAAAGTTACTGTTATATATGTATGACCTCCATCCCACTTTTCGGATGTGACATGGATATTAGGTGTGAGAATACTATCTGAGCACTCAACAATTTTTAGGGTGTTGGAGGCTGATAAAACTATAAGATTGGTTTCTGCTATCTGATTTTGAACAGACATAACTACATCATCCAATTCTCTATCTCCAGATGTTTCCTTTCCGAAAATGACATATTTGTACTTACTAATGTTTGCATCATTAGATAGAACTATTTTACCTGAAGCACAAGACGTCATTAATGCAATCATAGCAGCGATTGATATAATGTTTTTTATAAACTTTTGTTTCATTTTCTTTTATTTCAATGGCTCTTTTAGTTCCAATTGAACCGTTAATTACGCAGAAGCGTGGAACTGCAATGCCACGTTCTGAATTGGAGGTCGTAGGAAACCTGTACACACGAATGTAGTAATAGCAGCCCACGCTATAGCGTGAGAACCACTATGCCACCCTTGTGTGTAATTGTGAAATTTCCTACGTTTCCAATTCACAAGATAAGCATAACGCTTCTTTATTTCTATGTCTTGGACAAGGTTGCCCTAATCCAAATACAAAGGTAATGAAAATGCCTTAAAAGTCTCTCACTAATAGGTAAAAATCAGCGTTTCAAGGCTCATTTTACCTCTTTTTGTACCGCTATTGGTTTTTCGCGAACAAAATACGCTAAGTTTCAGTAGCAAACATTTCTTTGACTGATATGATATTAAGAACGGCTACAATCCCATTCCCCGTTTGCGTTTCTTCTTCCTGCGAAGTATCTCCGCCATTTCCTGACTGGCTTCCGCATCAGCGGCATTGTAAGATGAGCCGTTGCCGTTAAGCAAGCCCAAAGAGCCATTGAATAACTCGCTTTGTGCCGTGCCGGATGGTGCGCTCGGTGTAGCCACTTCATGCGCTTTGGCAGTCATTCCCATACGTTCCTCATGCCTGTTATGCTGCAAGGCTGTGTCAATCTTGGAATAGCTGAAACGCCTGTCCACTTTGGAGCCGTTGAAGCGATAGCCGTTCTTGGTGAATACAACGCCCTGTACCTCGTCAGTCTGCCCTCTGTGGCTGAAATACACTTCCACACCCTGCCGTTTCAGGTTGGCGACAAGCACGTTCCAGTTCCCACACCTGCCGACTTCGGCTTTGAGGATGTCGTAAAGCTCGTACTTCGTCCTGTCCGGTTCTTTCAAACGGTTGCGCTTGACATTGTCCTTTCCGTTTGCCATGTGCAAACAGTATTTCATAGTTAGTTCCTTGCAGATACGGGTGCTGCGCAGACGCTCATGCCTGTCCGAAATGGTATTGCCGTTGTTGTCAATGCGGTTGAAGGCGATATGTACGTGCGGATGCTCCTTGTCGAAGTGCCGGGCGATGAAGAACTGCGTGTCCTTGATTCCCATCCGTTCCATGTATTCAAGTGCGATACTTGCCATGACGCGGTTCGTCAGCCGTGGCTCATCCTCTTTGGAAAAACTCAATGCGATATGCCCGACAGGTTTGGCGACCTTGCCGTTCATCCGCGACTGGACATTGAAACTCATGGCGATGGTTTCCCTGTTCTCCATGAACAAATCCTTGTATGCGACAAATTGGGCATTTTTGCCTTTGTCAAGGATGTAATCCACCACACCCTTGAAGCCGCTCCCCTTTACGATTTTCGCCATCATATCCCTATCTTGGTTATCAGTTCGTGAATCCTTGCCACCGCCACCTTGCAATCCCACTTTTCATCATGGAAGCCTCCGGCATTTGCCTTGTGCGCAAGCTGGTTGAGATTGTTCGCCATGCCGCAGAGCTGGCGGATGAATCCGGCATGTTCTTCCGACAGCCGCCCCTTGACATAACTGTTGCGGAAACATTCTCTCATGTACTCGCTCGGCGATACACCTACCTCATACGCCCGTGTCAGCAGACGAAAGTAATCGGCTGTCGCCATCTTCACCGCGACACGGTATTTCAGTTTCTCGGTCGCTTCCTTCTTGGGACGACCTCCCTTGTTACGTTCCTTGTGTTCCTTGTTCTGTTCCATATTTCATTTATTCTATTACGTTAGTGATTATACTGTATAGACCAACGGAATGCCACCTCCTTCGATATGGGTGGTGGGTAGCAAGCGGTTTCGGTACACCCGAAACACAAACTTGCTACCTCCAAATCCTTAGGGGATGAGTTTCGAGCAACTCCCGTTTTTACCATTCGGGATGTCACAATCCCAGCCCTTTCTTCTTGGGGTTTACGATAGTCTTGGGCGGTGGATTAACGGTTAAATTCTGCCGCTTACCACATAGGTAATCGTTCAAGTCTTTATGTCCGTTGTAGTTGTCGGAGAAGTCGCGGATATATCCGCTGAACTCCTTTGCCAATTTCAAGTACGCATTTCTTCCCGCCTCGTCATTGTCAAGCAGGCAGTGGATGCGCCCGTACCCGTGCAGCACATCTATGGCTTTGGAAACATTGGCAACCGAATTGAGGATGATGTAATCCTGCCCGTCAAGGTTGGGCATGGCCGGGCAGTTCCTCATCCGCAACGTGAGGAAGGACAGGTAATCCATCATGCCCTCGAACACGAGGCATTTCTCTCTCGGTTCTCCCTGCTGACGGATATGGCTGATGTCTTTCGGGGCGATGCAGCCTTTGAAGAAACGGTTGCGCACTTCATATCCTCCTGCCACATTCGGGAAGCCGATGGCGAAATAGGGCTTGCCGTTATGGATGAAGTGCAGTTCCTTACATTCCGACCTTGCCAAATCGGTGTTGATGCCCCGTTCCTGCAAGTAATGGAGTAATGCAGGATGGGTAAGTTCTCTTACCCCCAACTGTTGGAAACTCGGTTCAAATGCTTGCTGGCGAAAAGAGAAAGATACGGGACGGATGTATGGAGCCTGTTCCGCTATCTTATTGAGCAGATAAGGCACATAGTCGGACGCATATAGTTCCTGCGCCAGTGCAATGATGTTTCCGCCTCTACCCAGCCCATAGTCGAACCACAGGTTGCGGTCGGTGTTCACCTTGAACGAGGCTTCCGTTTCCTGACGGAACGGAGATTTGTACCAAAGGCTGTTGCCCTGTTGCTTGACGGGCGTGCAGCCCAGACTTTGCAGATAGTCTGCGATTCTGATTTGTTTTGCTTCTTGTATGTTCATGATGTATTATTTCTACGGATTTGATGATGGATGTAAAAACGTTGATTTGATGAATGATGTATGTATTATTCTGTATGTTAATGCTTTATGTTCTCAACATCTTCTCAACAAACCACTCACAAATAGGAAATCCAACAAACGGATGTCGTTTCTTCCTCAACTTTTCTTTTCGATTGTTGAGTATTTGTTGAGAGTGTATGTTGTTTGTTTTCTGCATAGTTATATACCTGTTCAACAATTCAACAAAAAGAGAATGATGTTATATGGAATCAAGCTGTTTCCTTGTAACGGTGTAGAAACGACCGACTCTTTTTATCGGCTCATACCTACACTCCCGATTGTAGTTGAACTGGTAGGTGGTATAGGTCAGCCCGTTGGATGCAGGGACAAGTTTCCAACACTCCTGCAACACCTTCCGTACTTGGTGCTTCTCCACTTTTACCTGCGAGTGTACCAGTAAAAGAAGAATATCGTTATAACAGAACGAGAAGGTGTCCGTACCGACACTCTCCATGATGTCAAGTATAAGCTCGTGCATCTCTATCTCCAATCGGTTGCGGTTACTGCGGATTATCTTCTGCAAGGCTTCGGTATGCAGCAATGACGGGGCAAACCACATACGGCTTTCTTTTTTCGTTGCCATCGTTCTGTGCTGCAAGTGATACAGGAAAGCCGGGATTTCCGTCTTCAGCTTTTGCAGGAAGTCGGTATCATCGGACTGCAAGCGGTCTATCTTGCGTACCCAATAGCGTGTTTCCCCTGCGTCTATGATTACAGGCAGATACTCGTTGTTGGAGCATAGCACGAACTTGGCGAAGAACGCTATCTCGTCACGGTCTTTGCCTTTGGCTTCCACTTTATAGGATAGTGTGGTGCTGAGGTTCTTCAACCTCTCGCTGTCCTCCCTGCGGTTGAGCAGCACCTCGTCCACCACGATAAGCAGCTTGCCAGCCCAATCGGAATTGAACTGGCTGCGGAAATCCTCGTTGGTGTTGAAGGTTACATTGTTCTGAAAGAGGAGTTTCAGAAAGTTAAGGAACGTGCTTTTGCCTGTGTTGCGTTCTTCCGATACCAACAGCAGGATTGGCAGCTTTTGCACGGGTTGCAGGTAGAGCAGTTGCAGGTAATCCATCCCCAACTCGTACTGTTCACCGAAGATGTGGCGTACCAATGATTGGATATGCGAAAAATCGCCCTCCTTTGGTACATGGTCTATCGGCTCGTAGAGGTTCAGGAACTTGTCCACCACGGGACGGTAGTCCACATGGTCGGGCACGGTGCAGAAGCCGTCATACTTCGGCACGGTGGCAAGATAGTCCTTGCCGTAATCCTGCCGAAGCGTCTCGTTGTTCCACACGATGCGCTTTTTCACATAGCCGCCGTTAAGACGGGGCTGGTTCACTAACTTGTAGAGGGTCGTACCCACTCGGATAAACTCCTCCTTTTCATTCTTTGTCTTTGCCATTTACATTTTGCTTAAATTGTTAATAATTAACCGTGTGCAAAACTACGGCAAGTCACGCGAAAGCATGATAAGCAAATCGCAGCAGAACGGCGCAAGATTTACACGGAAGGAAAAATTTGCTGCGAATTGCACAGGAAGCAGATAAGGAACACATAAAATAAGCCCGAAGAAGCGTCCATTAAAGGTTTGCTCCTTCGGGCTTGTCGTGGTCATACGTATGAATGGCAATACGCCTATTCATGTACTCGGACAAATATATTGTTGGCAAGGGGAATACGCATAGGTCTCACTACTCCATGTCGTCATATCCATGTGTCTTATGCCTGATAATTAAACACTTTTGTTCCGTTATTGCCCAGCGAAAAGAAGATACTTGTTTTCTCTTTTCGCAAGTACAGCCTTTTAAGTATGGCATTGCGCACCTGTTCCGCTCCGAAACTGTCGATACGGAAAGCAAGCGCGACTATCATCGGGAAACTGAATACATCAGCATTATAGCCGTTCTCCAGCCGGACATATTTCTGTACCTCATACTCTTTCAATACGTTGCTTTTATATATGGCTTTGATGGCGGCACGGAGTGTCGGGGCGATTATCCCGAACAGCTCCACCAATTCCGGCTCGCTCATCCAAATGTTGGCGATATTCTCCGGCATGACGATATTGCCGGATTCATTTACTATTATGATGTTTCTTCCCATACTCATGACATTGTGATACCGTTAAACGTCTTGCTCAGTTTGTCACCGAACATGGTCAGGTCGTTGTCAAGTTTCTGCGTGGTTATCTTTGCGTAGATTTGGGTCGTGACGATGTTCGTGTGTCCCAATACACGGCTTACGCTCT
>OLVX01000157.1_pt1 | contig 68435 bp, 70 predicted proteins | sample 1673271 | NCBI WGS metagenome assembly OLVX01 (sample SAMEA3178939, study PRJEB25190) | human gut metagenome | biome: human gut; feature: human-associated habitat; material: faeces | place: Austria | collected 2013
GACTGAATTCCACCGACCCGTGGGGAAGTGGAATTTAAAATTTCATTTTAGGAAATCTTTTTCTTTCTCTTAAAATGTTGAGAAATGTAATTGTTTGAGATATAATGCTAATATATATTTAGTAATTTGAAGGTGGGTGATTTATTATGAGTACACTAGAAGCAACAGTTGACATGATGGAACGATTGTCAGAAGAAAACTTGGTAAAGGTTCAATATGTTACTCGCCAACAGGCTAACGCTGGAAGATATAGGGATGCACAAGAGGTTGTTAATGATATAAGGAGGGGGGTGTTGTATAAAAATGATAAGTGATTCATTTGATATGGAAAGTGAATCTATAATAACACCGTCGTCTTTTTTTGGAGAAAAGGGGAAAATCTGCGATATTGCAATAGCAACATTTTCAAGAGAGATATTTCCAGCTGTTTTGAAACTTTTTGAAAATGAAAAGATTGGTGAGATGAAAGCGGCTAATAGAATAAAGCCTGTTTATCTATTGGACGTAAATAATCTAAAGATAGCTTTTTATCTTTCTGAAATTGGTGCATCTCTTTCGGGAACAGATATTATTGAGGTAAACTGGATGACAGGTGCCAAAAAATTCATTTTGTTTGGTTCTGCGGGTTCACTTGATAAAGAGACAACAAAGGGGAAATATGTTATTCCATACGAAGCATACCGAGATGAGGGAATGTCGTACCATTATGCATCTCCGAAAGATTATATACAAATTAAAAATGCGGAGGTTATGGAAAATATTTTTAAAGCATTAGAGTTGCCGTATGTAATGGGAAAAGTATGGACTACAGATGCGATATACAGAGAAACCCGGAACCTTGTTGAAAAAAGAAAATCGGAGGGCTGTATTGCAGTTGAAATGGAACTTGCAGGTATGCAGGCTGTATGTGATTTTTATAATATAGAACTTTATGATTTTTTGGTAACAGGTGATATTGTTGACCAGTTGGAATATACTTCTGAAGGATTACATGATGCGAATCATAATCTTGACAAATTTTATGTTGCTTTAAAAATAGCGGAAATGATAAATAAGGGTTGATAGATTTATCTGCTACTCTGTTATTTGCAGGTTATTGAAAGGTGGTGCTTATTGATATGACCTATAGACAAGTAATTGCAAACAACGGAATTCCTTTCGCTTTAAATCTTCCTAAAACAATTGAAACAAGAGATGAATTATCAGACGCTCAATTTAATTCAATGATGGAAAAAGGACTTTTACAGGCAAAAGCAAATGAATCAAAACCTGCCAAAGAAGTAGTTGCGAATTTAAGAAAGAGGATTTAACATGCCAAAACCTTATGAAGGACGTTCTTCAAGCGTCCTGTCGCAAAGGAGCAAAAGTATTGCACAGAAATCCATTCCGGGTTTCTGTGTTTTTTTGTATGATTTGAGGCGTTTTGGCATGATTATATTAGCAGGTTATTAGCAAAAGATTGTTGAAGAAAATCTAAAAAAGGCATGGTATTAGTGTCATTCAAATGATATAATAATATAAAAAAGAAGGGATGTGCGTATACATGAATACAATTACACTTCCAAATGGCAGGACAATTCGTGTTGTATCACCAGAAGAACGAGACTCTGTTATTTCTGAATCGGATGCAGAAATGGACTATCGAGCAGAGGAGGCAGTAAAAGCCGCGCTTCATAGGGCAAAGGTTTGTAAGAAACCAATTGCACGTTATGATATGGATACAAAAAGAGCATATATAGAATATCCAAATGGAGAAAGAAAATATGTTGAATAGAAAGCCAATGCTATTAGTACTAGCTGGACCTAATGGATCAGGAAAGAGTACAATAACAAAATATTTTGAGATTCAAGGAATTTATACAAATGCTGATGAAGTGGTGGCATCAACAGGAATGGATAATAAAAAAGCTGCGGAATTTGTAGATAAGAAAAGATATGAGTTTATAGAATCAAAACAAGATTTTACGTTTGAGACGGTGTTATCTTCAGAGTATAAAATGAATATACTACGAAAGGCAAAAGAAGAAGGATACTTTATCAAATGTGTGTTTGTTTTAACAAATGATCCGCAAATTAATATTACGCGGGTTGAAACAAGAGTTCTGAATGGTGGACATGATGTGGACAATGAAAAAATAATAAGCAGATACTACAAATCTTTGCGTCATATTAAAGAATTGATGGATATATGTGACATTTTACACGTTTATGATAATACAGGTGACAAACCTGTTAGAATTGTAAGAAAACATAAAGAGGATGTTTCAATTTTTGCTACTGAAGTTTGGACAAATGAGAAGATAGTTGAATTACTTAAGTAGTTGTTTTTGTATGATATAGTCTGGAAAACCAGATTTTTGTATGTTGTGTGTTGAAATTAAAAGAGAGGTGTTTACGATGACAGTAGATACAAATACAATAATTTCTATAACAGAAGCAAATCAAAATTTTTCCAAAGTAACAAAATTGGTTGATGAACATGGAACTGCTGTGATACCAAAAAACAATATGCCGAGAAACCATGTGATTGATTTTAGTAAGACGGAAAAGGTAGTTTCTACAGAAGATGTGATGGTGATATCGGAAAACTTAATGCAGAAAAATATGGAAGTGTACAAGGCACTTGGTAAATGATTAAGTGTACAAGTGGGAAATTTAAAAGTAGAGTGTAAATGTAGGTTAAATTAGTAGGAGAAAAATAATGATAACGTTGTATGATTGGGCCATTATAAATGAACCAGAGATTTTAGAAGAATGGGACTATGAAAAGAATAGAGATATTGATATAAAGAAAATAGCATCACATTCATCCCCAAAAGCATTTTGGAGATGTCCCAAACATAAGCATAGTTATTCTGCAAGAATAGGGAAAAGAGTACAAGGACACAAATGTATTTATTGCACAAACCGTGCAGTGTTAGAAGGATTTAATGATTTACAGTCACAATATCCGGATATTGCATTAGATTTTGATGAGGAAAAGAATGGATTTTGTGCTAAGAATATTACATATGGAAGTACGAAGAAAATATATTGGAAATGTCATGTGTGTGGATGTGAATGGATAACATCAGTAGCGCGAAGAACAAGAAATAACGCGAAATGTCCTGTGTGTGTAAAAAAGCAAAGTATAGCGAAGAGGAGGATTTCACAGGTAAAAAAAACGGGGGGACTCCTAAAATATCCCCAATTATTAGAACAATGGGATTACGAAAATAATGGTGATGTGGATCCACTTACAGTTAATATTAATGATAATAGATATTTCTATTGGAAGTGCTTAATTGGACGACATTCATTTCCATCGAAAATAGCACATAGAGTATTAAATAACAAGTGTCCATATTGCGAAGGGAAAAAAGTTTTAAAGGGCTTTAATGATGTTGAAAGTCAATGTGAAAACGTGATGGTAGAATGGGATTACGAAAATAATCAGATTTTGCCAAGTGAAGTCATATATACAGCAACAGCTCCCAAAATACATTGGAAATGCTATTTTTGTGGACAGAAGTTTTCCACAGAACCTAGAAAACATAGAGAGCCAGGATGCAAAATTTGTAAGCAGAAAATGCGCCACAAAAAGAAAAGATTAGAGAGAGTTTTAAATGAAGGGGAAATTGATAAGAATCAGTATTATGATATTTATTTAGATTGGGATTACGAGAAAAATAAAGAATGCGATTGGTTTTGGGAAGAAATGACGCCAACATTTACTAAAAAAGTATTTTGGAGGTGCCATATTTGTGGACATTCGTGGAAAACGTCTATGTATCGTAGAATACAGGAAGGAACGGGGTGTCCTGCTTGTAGTCATAGAGTGCTAGTACAAGGGATCAATGACTTGAAAACAGAATGCCCAGAATTAGCTGTTGAATGGAGTAGTAAAAATGAGAAAAAGGCAAATGAAGTGATAGCAGGGTCAGATACAAAATATCAATGGAAATGTCAATTATGTGGAAATGAATGGACGGCATCTATACATAACAGGAGAACAGAGGGGTCTAATTGTCCCAAGTGTAATGGTGCAAATACTTCCTTTGCAGAACAAGCAATTTTTTATTACGTAAAAGAGATTTGCCCGGATGCAATCAATCGGTATATCGATAAAGATGTGAATAAAGAGATAGATATTTTTATTCCTACACTTAAGTTGGGGATTGAATATGATGGATATATTTTTCATAAAGATAAAAAAGAATTAGATGATCGAAAAACCTTGCTATTACAAGAAAAGGGAATAAAATTAATTAGAATAAGAGAATATAAAAAAACAAAACTTCCAACATTGGATGTTAAACCTTATTTATGTTGGGATTATTTATATTCGTCAAAATATAAAGGGTTGGATAAAATAATTTGCAATATTTTGAAGAGCTTTGGCAAATATGAAACATCAGTTGATTCGTATTGTGATCGCTTTAGAATATTACATTTGTATCGACAAAAGGTTTTGGAGAATAGTTTAAAAGCGTCAGAAGCTCCATGTTTAAAACTGTGGGATTATGAAAAGAATTATCCGCTTTTGCCGAGTGAGATAAGTAAAGGATCAAAAATAGAAGTAAATTGGAAGTGTGATGTATGTGGATTTGAGTGGAGAAATTCAGTAAATGCAGAGCGAAAGTGTAAGGGCTGCAGACGTTGTAATAAAAGAGTAGCACATCAAGAATATAGCATTATGTCCAAGTATCCAAACATTGTTGAGGATTGGATTACAGAGATGAATGATAAGAGTCCAGAACAGATATTGCCAGATACACATAAAAAATTTTGGTGGAAGTGTAGTGTTTGTGGAAAGCCTTTTTTAGCAACCCCGACGCATTGGAATAAAGCAAGAAGATGCCGTGATTGTGGACAAGAAAAAGCAAGAGCAGCAAGGTGCAAACCGGTTGCGCAATATACGGAAAACGGCGATTTGATTAAAGTATATGAATCTGCCAGAATTGCGAATCAAGAAACGGGAATTAGTTACAAGATGATATCAAGTGCTTGCCACAAAAGAGGAAAAAAAGCGGGGGGTTATTTATGGCGATTTTATAATGCGGGGGAAGATTAAATGAATGCTCCTCAATATCATGTCAAAAAACCATGCTAGTTCAAGTGCTCGTTCCTCGCACTTGACCCACGGGCATGCGCCCTATAGAGAAGAGAAGTCATAACACCAAATTCAAGCAAGCTTGAATGGTGTTAAACTTCTCTTCTCTGCATGGCTTTTTGGCTTCGCGAGTACGCCCAGTAGGAATCGAACCTACAACTGCCCCTTAGGAGAACTATGATGCGAGTTTTCAGTAGTGCTGGTAGGTTGTGCAAAAGTGATTGGAATGCCTGTGGCTTCGTTGGTTGATGCAGTTACGAGTTTTTTTGAATATTTTTCTTTTTTGTATGATTTTGTGGTGTTTTGGCATGGTTGTATTAGCAGGTTATTAGCAAGATTACCAACAGCAGATATTCATGTATGTTTGATAAAAAATATTTTTGCTTTTGTGCTTTTTTTCGATTTTGTTTCTTTTATGATGTTCCGCATGGATGATTTTGAAATAAATTCATAATCCGTTCGGAAGCCGAAAACATCATGCAGAGCATCTGTTAACAGAGTGCGTTTATACGAAGGAATATAACCGCTGTTTTTGCTTAAAAGCGTCATGTTCATCCCGTGGAGTGTTTCTAAGATCTGGCTGCAGGTAAATCCTTCTCCCAGTTTTTTCTCCAGAAGGCGGTAAACCGGCAGGCTGATATAACAGGTCAGAAAGTGCACGGTATACATTGTGCAGGGAATATTTTTGAATGGTGGTGAAAAAGATGGAAACTACAGAATCCACAGGCTGCGGACGATACCATTGATGGGATTATTAATATGAGGTATGAATGTAAAACTATGTAGGTATGGGAGGTGCTGGAAATATTATGTAAAATGCCTTTAAATGTAATCGTCTTATTTAATGGAGATGTATAATTTCTCGAAGCGTTACCGACAAACTTATTGATATTTTTTGTTATTTGGTATACACTATGTATATACCAAATGCAAGGAGGAATCTATATGCAGGCACAAGTGAAGGAATGGGGAAATAGTCAAGGGATTCGTTTATCCAAAGAAGTATTGAAAAGTGCGGGAATCAAATTAAATGAATTCTTGGATGTTGAGGTATCAGATGGGGTGATTACTTTGGCAAGACAATTTCGGCATAAAACATTGGAAGACAGGGCTGCTGAATACGATGGAAAGTTAATGCTTGACGGTGAATATGATTGGGGCGAACCGGTTGGAAGAGAGGTGTGGTAATGGCGTCTTTACACCAAGGAGATATTCTTAAGATTGAAAAAACAAAACATCCTGTATTGGTGGTTAGCAAAGATTTTTTTAATACAAGTGGTGAAATAATTGGATGTCCGATTATTAAAAATTCGACTTCGGGTCCGCTTCATATATGGATGTCTACAGAAGAAAATGAAGGCTATATACAGTGTGAAAAACTGGCGTTGTTAGATATGTCATTTCGCGGTTACAAAAAAGTGGACAGATTGCCAATTTCAGAGATGATTAATATATCGGATGCTATTCAAGGTATCTTTGAATATGTTTAGGAAATAAAAGTAAATTCCAAGTGTTTTGAGCATGCGGATATTTTTTAGACCGTTATGCTTATCTTGCAAAAAAGGCAAAATAGAGCTGATTAATTCGCTCATTTTTAGCAAAATTTTATTCAAATGATAATGAAAAACTTGATATTTTGTAGTGTAATGTGATGTACTAGAAATAGAAGGAAGGTGCTTCTATGAATGAATCAGTTGAATGTTTAGGGGGAGAATCGAGTGGTTGTTTTGCAGAATCAATAGAAGATGCGTTGGATGTTGCGGATAGAATGGCAGAAGAAACAACCGAAAGGTATACACATGAAGAATACCGCGACTTTATTTCTGAATCGGATGCAGAAATGGACTATCGAGCAGAGGAGGCAGTAAAAGCCGCGCTTCATAGGGCAAAGGTTTGTAAGAAACCAATTGCACGTTATGATATGGATACAAAAAGAGCATATATAGAATATCCAAATGGAGAAAGAAAATATGTTGAATAGAAAGCCAATGCTATTAGTACTAGCTGGACCTAATGGATCAGGAAAGAGTACAATAACAAAATATTTTGAGATTCAAGGAATTTATACAAATGCTGATGAAGTGGTGGCATCAACAGGAATGGATAATAAAAAAGCTGCGGAATTTGTAGATAAGAAAAGATATGAGTTTATAGAATCAAAACAAGATTTTACGTTTGAGACGGTGTTATCTTCAGAGTATAAAATGAATATACTACGAAAGGCAAAAGAAGAAGGATACTTTATCAAATGTGTGTTTGTTTTAACAAATGATCCGCAAATTAATATTACGCGGGTTGAAACAAGAGTTCTGAATGGTGGACATGATGTGGACAATGAAAAAATAATAAGCAGATACTACAAATCTTTGCGTCATATTAAAGAATTGATGGATATATGTGACATTTTACACGTTTATGATAATACAGGTGACAAACCTGTTAGAATTGTAAGAAAACATAAAGAGGATGTTTCAATTTTTGCTACTGAAGTTTGGACAAATGAGAAGATAGTTGAATTACTTAAGTAGTTGTTTTTGTATGATATAGTCTGGAAAACCAGATTTTTGTATGTTGTGTGTTGAAATTAAAAGAGAGGTGTTTACGATGACAGTAGATACAAATACAATAATTTCTATAACAGAAGCAAATCAAAATTTTTCCAAAGTAACAAAATTGGTTGATGAACATGGAACTGCTGTGATACCAAAAAACAATATGCCGAGAAACCATGTGATTGATTTTAGTAAGACGGAAAAGGTAGTTTCTACAGAAGATGTGATGGTGATATCGGAAAACTTAATGCAGAAAAATATGGAAGTGTACAAGGCACTTGGTAAATGATTAAGTGTACAAGTGGGAAATTTAAAAGTAGAGTGTAAATGTAGGTTAAATTAGTAGGAGAAAAATAATGATAACGTTGTATGATTGGGCCATTATAAATGAACCAGAGATTTTAGAAGAATGGGACTATGAAAAGAATAGAGATATTGATATAAAGAAAATAGCATCACATTCATCCCCAAAAGCATTTTGGAGATGTCCCAAACATAAGCATAGTTATTCTGCAAGAATAGGGAAAAGAGTACAAGGACACAAATGTATTTATTGCACAAACCGTGCAGTGTTAGAAGGATTTAATGATTTACAGTCACAATATCCGGATATTGCATTAGATTTTGATGAGGAAAAGAATGGATTTTGTGCTAAGAATATTACATATGGAAGTACGAAGAAAATATATTGGAAATGTCATGTGTGTGGATGTGAATGGATAACATCAGTAGCGCGAAGAACAAGAAATAACGCGAAATGTCCTGTGTGTGTAAAAAAGCAAAGTATAGCGAAGAGGAGGATTTCACAGGTAAAAAAAACGGGGGGACTCCTAAAATATCCCCAATTATTAGAACAATGGGATTACGAAAATAATGGTGATGTGGATCCACTTACAGTTAATATTAATGATAATAGATATTTCTATTGGAAGTGCTTAATTGGACGACATTCATTTCCATCGAAAATAGCACATAGAGTATTAAATAACAAGTGTCCATATTGCGAAGGGAAAAAAGTTTTAAAGGGCTTTAATGATGTTGAAAGTCAATGTGAAAACGTGATGGTAGAATGGGATTACGAAAATAATCAGATTTTGCCAAGTGAAGTCATATATACAGCAACAGCTCCCAAAATACATTGGAAATGCTATTTTTGTGGACAGAAGTTTTCCACAGAACCTAGAAAACATAGAGAGCCAGGATGCAAAATTTGTAAGCAGAAAATGCGCCACAAAAAGAAAAGATTAGAGAGAGTTTTAAATGAAGGGGAAATTGATAAGAATCAGTATTATGATATTTATTTAGATTGGGATTACGAGAAAAATAAAGAATGCGATTGGTTTTGGGAAGAAATGACGCCAACATTTACTAAAAAAGTATTTTGGAGGTGCCATATTTGTGGACATTCGTGGAAAACGTCTATGTATCGTAGAATACAGGAAGGAACGGGGTGTCCTGCTTGTAGTCATAGAGTGCTAGTACAAGGGATCAATGACTTGAAAACAGAATGCCCAGAATTAGCTGTTGAATGGAGTAGTAAAAATGAGAAAAAGGCAAATGAAGTGATAGCAGGGTCAGATACAAAATATCAATGGAAATGTCAATTATGTGGAAATGAATGGACGGCATCTATACATAACAGGAGAACAGAGGGGTCTAATTGTCCCAAGTGTAATGGTGCAAATACTTCCTTTGCAGAACAAGCAATTTTTTATTACGTAAAAGAGATTTGCCCGGATGCAATCAATCGGTATATCGATAAAGATGTGAATAAAGAGATAGATATTTTTATTCCTACACTTAAGTTGGGGATTGAATATGATGGATATATTTTTCATAAAGATAAAAAAGAATTAGATGATCGAAAAACCTTGCTATTACAAGAAAAGGGAATAAAATTAATTAGAATAAGAGAATATAAAAAAACAAAACTTCCAACATTGGATGTTAAACCTTATTTATGTTGGGATTATTTATATTCGTCAAAATATAAAGGGTTGGATAAAATAATTTGCAATATTTTGAAGAGCTTTGGCAAATATGAAACATCAGTTGATTCGTATTGTGATCGCTTTAGAATATTACATTTGTATCGACAAAAGGTTTTGGAGAATAGTTTAAAAGCGTCAGAAGCTCCATGTTTAAAACTGTGGGATTATGAAAAGAATTATCCGCTTTTGCCGAGTGAGATAAGTAAAGGATCAAAAATAGAAGTAAATTGGAAGTGTGATGTATGTGGATTTGAGTGGAGAAATTCAGTAAATGCAGAGCGAAAGTGTAAGGGCTGCAGACGTTGTAATAAAAGAGTAGCACATCAAGAATATAGCATTATGTCCAAGTATCCAAACATTGTTGAGGATTGGATTACAGAGATGAATGATAAGAGTCCAGAACAGATATTGCCAGATACACATAAAAAATTTTGGTGGAAGTGTAGTGTTTGTGGAAAGCCTTTTTTAGCAACCCCGACGCATTGGAATAAAGCAAGAAGATGCCGTGATTGTGGACAAGAAAAAGCAAGAGCAGCAAGGTGCAAACCGGTTGCGCAATATACGGAAAACGGCGATTTGATTAAAGTATATGAATCTGCCAGAATTGCGAATCAAGAAACGGGAATTAGTTACAAGATGATATCAAGTGCTTGCCACAAAAGAGGAAAAAAAGCGGGGGGTTATTTATGGCGATTTTATAATGCGGGGGAAGATTAAATGAATGCTCCTCAATATCATGTCAAAAAACCATGCTAGTTCAAGTGCTCGTTCCTCGCACTTGACCCACGGGCATGCGCCCTATAGAGAAGAGAAGTCATAACACCAAATTCAAGCAAGTTGAATGGTGTTAAACTTCTCTTCTCTGCATGGCTTTTTGACTTCGCGAGTACTCCCAGTAGGAATCGAACCTACAACTGCCCCTTAGGAGGGGGCTGTTATATCCATTTAACTATGAGAGCAAAATCCGGCTTATGCAACATAAGCCGGAGATTTTTATTTTATCCGGTAATTACAGATATTTTTTCAAAACATCGACTTTATCTAATCTCTCCCAAGGAAGGTCTAAGTCGCTGCGGCCGAAGTGGCCATAGGCAGCAGTCTGGGAATAGATTGGTTTTCTGAGGTCGAGCATCTGGATGATGCCGGCCGGACGCAAATCGAAGTTCTCGGCAATGATGTCGACTAATTTGCTTTCCGGTAATTTGCCGGTGCCAAATGTGTCAATGCGTACGGAAGTTGGTGAAGCAACACCGATTGCGTAGGACAACTGGATTTCTGCACGGTCACACAGACCGGCAGCTACAATATTTTTGGCAACGTAGCGGGCTGCGTATGCAGCCGAGCGGTCAACTTTTGTCGGATCTTTTCCGGAGAAAGCGCCGCCGCCGTGGCGTGCCCAGCCACCGTAAGTATCGACAATAATTTTTCGACCTGTTAAACCGCTGTCGCCGTTTGGTCCGCCGATTACAAAACGACCGGTTGGGTTAATATAAAATTTTGTATCTTTGTCAATTAATTCCGCAGGGAGAACAGCATCTACGACATATTTGCGGATGTCTTTCTGAATCTGTTCCCAGGAAACATCTTCGCTGTGCTGCGATGAAACAACAACAGCATCCAAACGCAGTGGATTTCCATTTTCGTCGTATTCTACCGTGACCTGTGATTTGCCGTCCGGGCGCAGGTAGGAAAGCGTTCCGTCTTTGCGGACTTTGGAAAGCTGGCGGGACAATTTGTGCGCCAGATAAATTGGATATGGCATATAGTCATCGTCGGTTTCGTTTGTTGCGTAACCAAACATCATACCCTGGTCGCCGGCACCTTCCGATTCAATTTCGGAGTCCGTCAGCTTCGCTTCTAATGCTTTGTCGACGCCCATTGCGATGTCGGAAGACTGTTTGTCCAGTGCAATTTTAACCTGGCAGGTTTTTCCGTCAAAGCCCTTTGCGGCATCGTCATAGCCAATTTTACAGATTGTATCGCGAACGATTGCTTCAATGTCAACCGTTGCATTGGATGTAATTTCACCCATAACTAAAACTAAATCAGTAGTGACTGCTGTTTCGCAGGCAACACGACTCATCGGGTCCTGTGCGAGCATAGCATCCAAGATGGCATCGGAAATCTGATCACAGATTTTGTCCGGATGTCCCTCGGTTACCGATTCAGAAGTAAAAAGTATCTTACCCATGGTTTCCTCCATTCAAATTCATACGTAAATAACATTCTTATTCTACTATAACAGTAAAATATCGTCAAGTTGGAAAAAATGATAAAAAATGATAAAGTTTTACACATTTTTATTTTTTTATGTTATGATAGAAACAGACGGTAAAATAAAGAATAAAAAGTGATAAAGAGGAGAACTATGGCAATTCACATTTTTGTCATTTGCCTTGTTGTTTTGGGGCTTCAGAATATTATTTCCATAACCATTCATAAGAAGCGTTTTTCCAAACAGGTGGATGAATTACAGAAGCAGCTGGATGAAAAAAAAGAAGAATCTGAACTTGTCATGAGGGAAATGCTAAGCAATATTACCCATGATTTAAAAACACCCTTAACGGCGATACGCGGGTATGCCCAGGGAATATTAGATGGAGTGGCGGCAACCCCTGACCGCATGAACAAGTATATCAGTACCATAAGAAATAAAGCAGATGACATGGCAAATCTGGTAAATGAGTTGTCGTTGTTTGCTCAAATTTATAATAAAGAAATTGAATATAAAAAAGGAGGTGTCGAAATTGATGAATACATCAGCCGGTGTATGAGCAATTTGTCACTTGACTTGGAAACCAGAAAGATTGATTTTTTATATCGAAATGATGTGGAAAAGGGAACGTGCCTTTATATTGATGAGGAAAAGATAAAACGAGTTTTTTATAATGTAATTGGAAATGCATACAAATACATTGATAAAGATTTGGGAATGATATTTCTTCATATTGAGGATGCCGGGAAAATGGTCTGGGTTCGAATTACCGATAATGGTTCGGGAATCGAGAAAGATGAACTGCCGCTGATTTTTGAACGTTTTTACCGAACCGACAGTTCCAGAAATTCAAAAACCGGAGGAACCGGACTTGGTCTCGCGATTGCAAAAAAGATAATTGAAGACCATGGCGGACAGATTTATGCGGAAAGTGAAAAGGGGAAAGGGACGAAAATTTCTTTTTCTTTGCCAAAGAAAGTAGACGAAAAGAAAAAAATATGATAGCATAGGATTAGTAGAATGGAGGGCCAGTATGAAGAAAATACTTATTGTTGAAGATGAATTACCGATTGCTGAGTTGGAAAAAGATTATTTGGAGCTTAGTGATTTTGAGGTTACGATTGAGACCGACGGCATTGAGGGCGAAGCAAAAGCAATGAGCGGAGAGTACGATTTGCTGATTCTTGATGTAATGCTTCCGGGACAGGACGGATTCGAAATTTGCCGTAAATACAGAGAAAAGTATTTGGCACCTGTCATTGTTGTTTCGGCAAAAAAGGAAGATATTGATAAAATCCATGGATTAGGACTTGGTGCAGATGATTATATGACAAAACCATTCAGTCCGAGTGAATTGGTGGCACGTGTGAAAGCACATATAAACCGTTATGAGTCTCTGACGGAGAAATCATCTGAGAAGACGGCAAAGAATGAGACGATTGAGGTTGGTGATTTAAAGATTGACCGTACCGCCCGTCGTGTATTTGTTCGTGGTGAAGAGAAAAATTTAACTTCCAAAGAATTTGATTTGCTTTACTTTTTGGCAAAAAATCCAAATCATGTATTCCCGAAAGAAGAGCTGTTCCAGCAAATCTGGGATGTAGGTCCGATTGGGGAAAATGGCATGGTTGGCGATATTGCCACCGTTACCGTGCATATCAAAAAAATTCGTGAAAAAATTGAGCAGGATACATCCAATCCGGAGTATATTGAGACCATCTGGGGTGTTGGATACCGGTTCCGCGCCAATTAATTTCAGGGATAAAAAATTAAAAATCGAAGATACTAAGGTAGCAGGCCGTATGGTCTGCTGCTTTTTATATTTACGGGAGGTGCGGCATGAAAACAAGACATTTGATTTTAATTGGCCTTACGATTTTGTTGTGGTTTTCTTTTCGATTTCTGCTTCCGCTGACGCTTCCCTTTGTACTTGCCTATTTTTTTGCGAAACTGGTATCGCCAATGATACAATTTCTGGTAAATAAATTAAAATGGAGACGGAAAGTCAGTATTTTTTTAGTTGTTTTTTTTACGCTGTTGATATTAGGTGGATTTAGCGCTTATATCATTACATTAATTATTAGTCAGGGAATGATGCTGCTGCAGAAAATACCGGTTTATGGGCAGATTTGCGGAAGAATGCTTGAAAAAATGTGCAGTCACTGCGACCGGATGCTGGAGCTTGCGGATGGAAGCAGTTTTGATTATTTAGAGGGTCAGGCAGCAGGGCTTTATCAGAAAATTGGCACGGATTTACTTCCTAAATTGTCCGGGTGTGCCATTTTTCTCGTAAAAAAGGGAATTGGAGCCATTAGTTCTCTGTTTATTTTCTTTTTGTCGGTGCTTTTAATTTTGCTGGATGACAAAATGCCTGCGGTGCGTGGGAGGCTACGCCCGTTTGTGCAAAAACTGCGTGGTGCCGGACTTGCTTATCTCAAAGCGCAGTCACTGTTGTTATTCATTATTGCGGCACTTTTGGCACTTGGTTTTTATTTCATGGGAAATGCTTATGCGATACTTCTTGCGATTGGAATTGCTTTACTGGATGCATTTCCGGTACTTGGGAGCGGTATGGTATTGATTCCGTGGGCGGTATTAAGCGTCATTGGCGGACGATATTATGATGCAGCAATTGTCACAACTCTTTTTTGCGTGGTTACATTTTTGAGAGAAATTTTAGAACCGAGACTGATTGGAAAAGAAGTGGGGATTAAACCCTTGTATCTGATTATTTCCGTGTACGCCGGAATCGAATTATTTGGCATCGGCGGTGTGATTTTGGGGCCGGTTTCTCTAACCATTTTGAAAGCGGTACGCGAAGAACTCATCGAACGGGAACGAACCTAGCGGGAAATCCAGCGGCTCATACCGGAGCCATGGTCTGAAAATGGACGTGTGTGAAAACCTAGTTTTTCGTAAAAAGGTTCTTTGTTCAATGCGGACATGAGGTTTACCATAATGGTCTCTCCCTCATCCACCTGACTTTCCAGCCAGGAAAGAACATGCTCAATAATATATCGTCCAAGTCCCTGCGACTGGTGCGATGGACGCACAATGACATCGCAGATAAAATAGACGTACCCACCATCTCCGACAACACGCGCCATGCCCACAGGCCGTCCGTTCTCTCTGGCAATCAGGGTATAGAGTGAATGGTTGAGGGCGATGCGGGCGCGATTTTCTCTTATGGTAATAAAATCTACGCTTGCACGAAGGTCATTATATTCATCAATTGTTATGGAATGATTTAATGTTATATTTTCTATGTTCATGGCAAGCTCCTAAAGTATCAGACAAACTGGTTGGTTGTTTCATCATACTGGTAGTCAATGGAATCCAATGTCTGACAAAGCTCTGCCTGATTCAGTTCATATGTCTGGCACAATTCTTCCAAAGTTGCAAATTGATCCCGTAATTTTGTATTTACAAAACTAACTAAAATAATGGGGTCCTGTGGTACATCCACAATCAAACACCTCCTGTGTATTTTCATTGATTCCCAACTATCATACATAAAAACATAGTTTCTTGTCAACCCTATTAGAAGAAAGAATCTTTTTGGGAGGTGATTATGTCGCAGAGAACAGAATTTTCAAAGGATTTTAGCAAAAATAAACAGCGGATTGATGAACTTTTGCAGATTGATAAAAGCTTTGATTTGCTGTACCGGGTGGTGATTATTGGTGGTAAAAAGGCTTGTTTTTATTTTGTTGACGGTTTCTGTAAAGACGAAATTATGGAGAAGGTATTAGAATTTCTCTATAAAATTAAACCGGAGGAAATGCCGGAAACAGCGCATGATTTTTTAAATGAAAAATTGCCGTATGGTGAGATTGATTTAGTGCGGACAGAAAATGATTTGATTCAGAGGTGCTTATCGGGTGTTCCGCTTTTGATGGTGGATGGATACTGCGAACTGCTCGCAATGGATTTTCGAACATATCCGGCACGTTCGGTCGACGAACCGGAAAAAGATAAAGTAATGCGCGGTTCCAGAGATGGTTTTGTGGAAACCGTTGTGTATAATACGGCATTGGTCAGAAGAAGAATTCGTTCTACGGACCTTGTGATGGAAATGCATACAGTAGGAAAAAGTTCACGGACAGATGTCGTAATTGCTTATATGGGTAACCGTGTGGAGCCGGAAATGTTAAACAACATTCGTAAGCGGATTGACGCGATTGAGATTGATTCTCTTTCCATGAATCAGCAGAGTCTTGCAGAATGTTTATATCAGCACAAGTGGTATAATCCGTTTCCGAAATTCAAGTTTTCGGAACGTCCGGATGTCACAGCAGCCAGTATATTGGAGGGGAGTGTGGCAATTTTAGTGGATAATTCGCCATCTGCCATGATTTTGCCGACATCGGTTTTTGATATTGTCGAGGATGCGGACGATTACTATTTTCCTCCTGTGACAGGAACTTACCTGCGGCTATCGCGAATGGTCATTGATTTTCTTGCTGTTTTCATGACACCGGTATTTTTGCTTTTTATCATGCATCCCGAGTGGCTTCCGGAGTCCTTAAAGTTTATTCAGATTAATGACCCGGTGAATGTTCCGATTTTCCTGCAAATGCTGATTTTGGAGTTCGCCATTGATGGATTAAAACTAGCGTCGGTGAATACTCCGAATATGCTGAGCACGCCGCTTAGTGTCGTGGCAGGTATTATATTGGGTGATTATACGGTAAGTTCCGGCTGGTTCAATGCCGAAATCATGCTGTATATGGCATTTGTGGCCGTGGCAAATTACACGCAGGTCAGTTTGGAACTTGGCTATGCGCTGAAGTTCATGCGGATTATTTTGATTTGTCTTACCGCTGCATTTGGTCCGTGGGGGCTGCTTGCCGGTACGGCGCTAGTAGTTGTTTTGATTGTGACGAACCGGACAATCAGCGGAAAAAGCTATATTTATCCGATTGTTCCGTTTAATGCGAAACAGTTTTTGCGACGGTTTTTCCGGGTAAATCTGCCGAGTTCGGAAAAATAAAGATTGAAACCTATCTTCTAACTGGTGTATTATAAAAAGGCAGGAGGTAGTTATGATATGGCAAAAATGACAGTTTATCATGGTGGATATCAGCCAGTAAAAGAACCGGAAATTCGTATAGGAAGAAATACGAAAGACTTTGGTAATGGATTTTATTGTACTATCATTAAAGAACAGGCGCAAAGGTGGGCAAAGCGGTACGATACTAAAATTGTGTCTACCTATGATGTTTGTTTAAATCCTAAGTTAAATATTCTGGAATTTGAAGAAATGTCAGAAAAATGGCTTGATTTTATAGTGGCATGCCGCAGCGGGAAAATGCACGATTATGATATTGTTATTGGGGCAATGGCAGATGACCAAATTTACAATTTTATTTCAGATTATATGGATGGGGTAATCACGAGGGAACAATTTTGGGTGTTGGCTAAATTTAAGTATCCAACACATCAAATTGCCTTTTGTTCGGAAGAGGCTTTGAAGTGTTTAGAATATCGAAACTTTGAGGAGGTATTATAAATGATTGGTGAAGGCAGAGAACCGAAAAAAGATAATGACCTTTTTTATACATGTAGTGTGATTGATTATATTGCTCGTAAAACAAAGAATAAACGTGCGGATGTTGTGAACCAATTAGGCAAAGAGAGAATTCAAAAAATTTACGACTTAGCGGATGTATATCACTGTGACAATATTTCCAGAGTAGCAGATGATTTTATTAAAGAAGCCAAAATTGAGCAGGGTGATTTTGACAACGTAGGTGAGTGCCAATATTCAATTCCTACATATTGGGATATTGGAAAAGTGTACAAGCGCTTAATCAAACAAGTGGCAGAAGATGAAAAAATCGATGTTGTAGATGCATTGGTTCAGGTTTATCGTTCGTTTTTAAGTAATAAAATTGACGATTATAATAGCAGCGTTTATTATGAAAATCCATCCTATTTATTTGAATGTTATAAGCAAAATAAAATGCTGTAAAACAAAGGGACTGTCCCGCTGAGACAGCCCCCCCTTTTTTTATCCTTCCATCAATTGCTTTTTAATCCAGGCAATTTCTTCTTTATAAGGTGGTGTTGATTTCTTTGGATTTTCCGGGTCTTTGATATACGGAGTCTCCAGAATTTTCGGAATCGTTTCAAAGCGCGAATCTCGAATAATCTGCATCAGAGCGTCGCTTCCTAAATAACCTTTTCCAAAATTCTCGTGGCGGTCTTTTGCTGCACCGAGCGGATTTTTACTGTCGTTAATATGGAAAGCAGCAATCTGGTCAAGACCAATTATTTTATCAAATTCCTTCATAACATTTTCGTAGTCGTTCACTAAATCGTAGCCGGCATCATTTACATGGCAGGTGTCAAAGCAGACGCGAAGTTTATCCGGATGATTGCAGCCGTCATAAATAGCCTTCAATTCTTCAAAACTGCGTCCGATTTCTGTGCCTTTTCCAGCCATTGTTTCCAGTGCGATAAACACAGGAGTATCTTCGTTTAAAACTTCATTAAGTCCTTTGCAGATTTGTGCAATACCGGCTTCTGCTCCGGCACCAACATGTGCACCCGGATGTAAAACTAAAACGGTTGCACCCATAGCCGCTGTGCGTTCAATCTCTTTTGCCAGAAAAGTGGCCGCCAGTTCATAGGTCTCCGGTTTTACCGTGTTGGCAAGATTAATAATGTAAGGTGCATGAACAATAAAGTTTGCCATGTCATGTTCTTCCATTAACTTTCTTGCCTGTGGAATGCATAATTCCGAAATATCTTTACGTCTCGTATTCTGGGGAGCACCGGTGTATACCATAAAAGTATTGGCATCATAAGAAAGTGCCTCTTTTACGGAATTCACAAGCATATCTTTGCCGCTCATTCCCACGTGAGAGCCGAGTAATAACATAAGAAATCCTCCTTTGGCACGCTGGGGCGTGTTTGTGATGTTCTTAGTATACACGTTTGGGGGTAATGTGTAAACAATAGATAAATTGTTTGTGCCAAGTGTTCATTGCCTCTTTTTTTGTTTCCGTAATTCAAGAGAAAAGTTTTGTGTCTCGTGGGCACTTTCGCTAATGGAGCTGCGTAGCAGCAAGGGCACTGAAACTACCAGTGCCTCTTGCTGACGCGCTCCAAACCCGCGAGCTACAAAATTTTTCTCTTGAATTACTGGAATCCAAAGAAACTGGCGGTGAACATTTGCCACAAGCTAGAACTTTTGTGACTCAATCGTTCATTGTTTTACAAATACATTATGAAATGTTTTCTGAATGCAGTTATAAGATGATAAAGAAAAACTTAGTTTGGGATGATGGGGCTGTCAAAAATGTTCGTTACTAGTTCCTTTGCCTTCCAATAATTCCGTAGGAAACTTTGTGACGAGTGCGTTTTGAGTACGTCGGTATGAGATGCCTGTGTATGCGTTAGCATAGGCATCCATACCGTTACGCACTCAACGAGCGAAAGCGCCCACGAGATGCAAACCTTTCTTGCGGATTTACTGGAATTAAAAAGTACCCCAATCCCCTGCCACATCCATGCTTGACATCTCGTCCCATTTTACCTAAAATAAGAAACTAAGAAAGTGGCTTCATTTGCCACTTGACTTAAGAATTGGAGGAATATCAAAAAATGAGTAAGAAACCTTATTATTTGACGACGGCGATTGCTTATACATCGGGCAAGCCGCATATTGGCAATACTTACGAAATCGTTTTGGCTGATGCCATTGTCCGCTACAAACGTTTTCAGGGGTATGATGTTCGTTTTCAGACAGGAACCGATGAGCATGGACAGAAAATTGAGTTAAAAGCACAGGAAGCAGGAATTACACCAAAAGAATTTGTAGATGGTGTTTCGACAGAGATAAAAAGAATTTGGGATTTGATGAATACGTCTTATGACCGCTTCATCCGTACAACCGATGAGGATCATGAAAAGCAGGTTCAGAAGATTTTCAAAAAGCTTTATGATAAAGGCGATATTTACAAAGGATTTTATGAGGGTATGTATTGTACGCCTTGCGAATCTTTCTTTACACCATCCCAGCTGGTGGATGGCAAATGTCCGGACTGTGGCAGAGAGTGCCAGCCGGCAAAAGAAGAAGCTTATTTCCTTAAATTAAGTAAATATCAGGACCGTCTGATGAAGCACATCGAGACACATCCGGAATTTATTCAGCCGGAGTCTCGTAAAAACGAGATGGTAAATAACTTTTTGAAACCGGGCTTACAGGATTTGTGTGTTTCCCGTACAAGTTTCAAGTGGGGAATCCCGGTTGACTTTGACCCGGCACATGTAATTTATGTGTGGATTGATGCATTAAGCAACTATGTGACCGGTACCGGATTTGATTTGGATGGAAATCACACGCTTGTGGATGGCGAGAATTTATATGAAAAATACTGGCCGGCAGATTTGCATTTGATTGGAAAAGATATTCTTCGTTTCCACACCATTTACTGGCCGATTATGCTGATGGCACTTGACATTCCACTGCCGAAACAGGTATTTGGACATCCGTGGCTTTTGCAGGGTGACGGCAAGATGAGTAAGAGTAAAGGAAATGTTATTTATGCTGATGATTTGGTAGATATTTTTGGCGTGGATGCCGTACGTTATTTTGTTTTGCACGAAATGCCATTTGAAAATGATGGTGTTGTGAGCTGGGAACTCATGGTAGAGCGTATGAACTCTGATCTTGCAAACGTTCTTGGCAACCTTGTAAACCGTACGATTTCCATGACGAACAAATATCTTGGCGGCGTTTTGGAAAATAAAAATGTGACAGAAGCAGTTGATGACGATTTGAAAGAGACTGTTTTGTCGGTGCCAAAAGCAGTGGAAGAAAAAATGGATAAACTGCGTGTGGCAGATGCGATTACGGAAGTGTTCCGTTTGTTCAAACGCTGTAACAAATATATTGATGAGACAGAGCCATGGGTACTTGGAAAAGACGAGGCAAAGAAAGACCGTCTTTCTACCGTCCTTTACAACTTAGTAGAGAGTATCGTAATTGGTGCCAGTCTGTTAGAGCCATTTATGCCGGAGACGACAGAGAAAATTCTCACACAGTTAAATGCGAAAAAACGTGGTTATGAAGAAATGGATACGTTTGGTCAGTATGAGTCCGGTACAAAAGTAACGGATTCTCCGGAAATTTTGTTTATGCGTCTCGATCCGAAAGAAGTTTTGGCAAAGGCAGAAGAGATTAAACAGAAACAGATGGCAGAAGCAAAGGCTGAATCCGGTGAAGAAGATGCCGGCGAGGAAGAAGGAATTGACATCGAAGCAAAACCGGAAATCACATTTGATGACTTTATGAAAATGCAGTTCCAGGTGGGCGAGATTATTGCCTGTGAGGAAGTGCCGAAATCGAAAAAATTACTTTGCAGCCAGGTGAAAATTGGCAGTGAAGTCAAACAGATTGTATCAGGAATTAAGAAATATTATTCACCGGAAGAAATGGTTGGCAAAAAAGTAATGGTACTTGTCAACTTAAAACCGGCGAAACTTGCAGGAGTATTATCGGAAGGAATGCTTCTTTGCGCAGAAGACGCAGAAGGAAACCTCTCCCTCATGACTCCCGAGAAAAAAATGCCGGCAGGAGCAGAGATATGCTAAAGCATTGAGCCGTGCACTAGAAAGAAACGATTTCTCTTGTGCTTGCACAAAAGAGAAAATCGTTTCTTTCTAGTATAGGGCGAAAGCCCGGCAGTGAGGAATGCGGAGCATTCCGAGGTGCGGCACGGCGAGAGAAGAGGCGAAAGCCCGGCAGTGAGGAATGCGAAGCATTCCGAGGTGCGGCACGGCGAGAGAGAAGAGGCGAAAGCCCGGCAGTGAGGAATGCGGAGCATTCCGAGGTGCAGCACGGCGAGAGAAGCGGCGAAAACCCGGCAGTGAGGAATGCGGAGCATTCCGAGGTGCGGCACGGCGAGAGGACGCGGCGAAAGCCCAGCAGTGAGGAATGCGGAGCGTACCTCGGCGAGAGGAGAGAACTATGAGCAGTTATATTTTCGACACCCACAGCCATTATGACGACAAAGCCTTTGACAGCGACCGCGACGAAATCCTTGGTGGACTTTTGGCAAAGGGAATTGGTAAAGTCGTGGATGTGGGAGCAGATATGCCATCCAGTAAAATGGCACTTGAACTGGCAAAGCAGTATGAATTTGTCTATGCGGCACTGGGGGTGCATCCGAGTGAAGTGGAAGGGCTAACGGAAGATGACATGGCGTGGATTTCTAGTCATGCAGCACATGAAAAAGTGGCAGCCATCGGAGAAATCGGGCTGGATTATCACTGGCCGGAGCCGGAACCGGCACTTCAAAAGCAGTGGTTTCGCAGACAGATTGAACTTGCAAAGGAAGTAAAACTTCCGATTATTGTGCACAGCCGGGATGCGGCAGAGCCGACCATGCAAATCATTCAGGAAACAAAAGCCTATGAGTGCGGCGGCGTCATTCACTGTTATTCGTATTCGCCGGAAATGGCGGAAGAATATGTGAAAATGGGATTCTTTATTGGCATGGGAGGGGTCCTGACATTTAAAAATGCAAAAAAATTAGTAAGATGCGCCGAGCGGATTCCGCTGTCTTCTATTGTGCTGGAAACAGACTGCCCGTATATGGCGCCGGAGCCAAACAGAGGAAAGCGAAACGATTCGTCGCAGCTTATTTACGTGGCGCAGAAATTAGCAGAAATTAAGGGCATTACGGCAGAAGAAGTAAAGCAGGTAACAACGGAAAATGCCCACCGGTTATACCGGCTGACACAGAATAAATAAAAGGAGAAAACGCGTGGCAAAACTGGGAAACCCACAGGAAACCATACAGGTTTTACAAAAACATGATTTTCATTTTCAAAAAAAATTCGGACAAAATTTTCTGATTGACCCGCATGTGTTAGATAAAATTATCGAGGCGGCAGAAGTCACAAAAGATGATTTTGTACTGGAAATCGGACCGGGAATCGGAACGATGACACAGTATTTGTGCGAGGCGGCAAGACAGGTATTAGCAGTAGAAATTGACAACAATCTCATTCCGATTTTACAGGAGACACTTTCACCTTATGATAATGTAGAAATTCTTCATGGGGATATTTTAAAGCAGGATATTCATGAAATTGCGGAAAAATATAATGACAAAAAGCCAATCAAGGTAGTTGCAAACCTGCCTTATTACATTACAACTCCGATTATTATGGGGCTTTTGGAGAGCCACGTGCCACTTGCTAACATTACCGTTATGGTGCAGAAAGAAGTGGCTGAACGCATGCAGGCAGAGCCGGGCACAAAAGAGTATGGTGCATTGTCGCTTGCCGTGCAGTATTATGCAAAACCGTATCTGGCGGCGAATGTTCCGCCAAACTGTTTTATGCCGCGGCCAAATGTCGGCAGTGCGGTAATAAGACTTGACTGCTTAAACCGCGTGCCAATTGAGGTATCCGATGAAAAATTGATGTTCCGTCTGATTCGGGCGTCTTTTAACCAGCGCCGGAAAACTTTACAGAATGGGCTGGCGAACAGTCCGGAACTTTCCTTTTCCAAAGAGGAAATCAAGAGTGCACTGGAAGAAATGGAGTTGAGCCCAACGATTCGCGGGGAAAAACTCAGTTTAGCGCAATTTGCTGCATTAGCAGATGAATTAAAAAAGATTCAACAGGGAGGTAATACCGATGAGTGAAACAATGGCAGATTACGAAGATCAGATTAATGCATCTTTTCGATCGTTCCGCGAAGGCGATACGGTGACCGGAGAGGTGGTAAGTGTTGAAGAAGAGGAAGTCCTTTTGGATTTACGCAGTTTTTCACAGGGAGTAATTCCTTCCGGTGAATATAGTGATGACCCGAATTTCCATGCGATGGATGAGATTCGCACCGGAGAAATGCTGACGGCTGTCGTGCTTTCGCCGGATGATGGACAGGGCCGTGTCCTTCTGTCTCTGCGCGAGGCAAAAAGAGAAGAGGCATGGGAACAGGTAGAGAAGGCACTGGAAGAGAGAACGGTGTTTACGGTAAAAGTAAATAATAGCGTGAATGCCGGTGTTGTTGCCTACTGCGAGGGATTGAGAGGATTTATTCCGGCGTCGAAACTGGCACTTGAGTATGTAGAAGATGTGGAAGAATATGTTGGAAAGACACTTTCGGTTATTGTCATTACAGCAGACCGCGAGGCAAATAAACTGGTTCTTTCCGCAAAAGATGTGGAAAAAGAAAAAGCAGCAAAAGAGCAGGAGAAAAAATTAAATGCTCTGCAAAAAGGGTTCGTGACAGAAGGCGTAATTGAGCGCATTGAGCCGTATGGCTGCTTTGTGACAATCGGGGATGGCTTATCCGGGCTTGTTCATATTTCCCAGATTTGCAATAAGTTTTTACATTCGCCAAATGAAGTTGTCAAACTCGGGCAGACGGTAAAGGTAAAAGTCCTTGATGTGACGGACGGAAAAATCCGCCTGAGCATGAAAGAGGCAGAGGATATTGCACCGGAAGTGGAAGAGGCTGAATCCATTGAGTACCATGATGAGGAGGCAACGACCTCTTTAGCTTCTCTTTTGGCAGGGATTCATTTCGAAGATTAGCGCATAAAAATCACTGCGGCACATACATTATACTAACAATCAAAAGCGGAATATGCTTAGAAATGGAGTGTGTGCGGTGAGGAATAAGAGATGTCAGGTCAGGCGGCTGCTTACAATGGTGCTTCTTTTTTCTTTTGGAATGTGCCTGTTTAGTGGATGCGGCACGGAAAAAGAGGGCAAAAGAGGAAAGGATTTGGATTATACGGTAGTTCCAACAGAGGAGTGTCCGGCTGATTTTTTATCTGAAATCAATAAAAAGAAAATCAATCCGTTCCAGATGACTTATGAAGATGGCGAGTACTGCTATCTGGCGGTTGGCTACGGAGAGCAGGAAACCAACGGTTTTTCGGTGCGTGTCCTTGGGCTCTATGAAAAAGGCGACGGGGTGGTGTTTGAGACGAGTCTTTTAGGACCGGAGAAAGGTCAGGAAGTAAGTCAGAAAAAGAGTATGCCGTATCTTGTCGTAAAAATGAAAAAATTGGAGAAAAAAATTGAATTTTGGTCATAATTTTTCCAATTGAAAGGTTGTCTTTTTGTCAAAATTAAGGTATAATCATTTATACATTTGATAAAGAAGGGGGCATGCACAGTGAAACAGATTATCTCACGTTTGAAAAACATCAGTATGATGTTAATCTGGGATGTAATCACTGCGATTGCGCTCTTTGTTTTTGCGTATTTTTCTCTGGACAGGATGCCATCTACGATGTATAAAGTATTGATACTCTGCGGTGTAGCGCTTTTCGTTATTATCATGCTTGTTATTAAATACCAGTTGTTGTATAAGAAGTATGGACGGGATGATGTTACCGGCGGAAAGAATAAAAAGGAATTCGAGCGGATTGCCAGAGATTTGCTTCGCGGGGATGGAAATTATGTTGTCGTGTACGCGAACATCGACCGTTTTAAGCTGATTAATGAAACTTATGGCAATGATGTCGGAGACCGGATTTTGTGCCGAATTCACGAGATTATTGATAATGAGCTCCGCTGGGATGAAGTGTCCGGCCGAATTATGGCAGATAACTTTGGGATTTTGATGCGGTTTCATTCACTTCCGAAGCTTGACCAGCGATTGTACCGGATAAGCAAGCAGTTGTCCGAACTTACGGATGATAACGGAAATTGTTACGGAATTATTCTTTATTTTGGTGTTTACGTTGTAAAAGACGATGAAAATGATATTAGTGCTATGCTTGAACATGCCAATTTGGCGCGTAAGAAGATTTCACCGTCACATCTTGTTCCGATGGGAATCTATGATGTGAAAGAAAGCCAGAAACTTGGACGTGATAAAGCGTTGGAGATGAAGATGCACAAGGCACTTGAACAAGGTGACTTCGTACCGTATCTTCAGCCGAAATACGAATTGGAAGGTGAGTCGATTGCCGGTGCGGAAGCATTGGTTCGATGGATTGACCCGGAAGAGGGTATGATTTATCCGGATGAGTTTATTGATTTGTTTGAATCCAATGGATTTATTGTAGAACTTGATTTGTATATGTTCGAAGAGGTTGCAAGTTGATTGAGCGGTGGCATAAAGCGGGACGCAAAATTATACCGATTTCTGTAAACTTATCAAGAAGTCATTTTGAAATTCCGAACTTCTTTGATTATTATGAATATGTGTTAAAGAAATATGATATTCCGCCAAGAAGTATTGAGATTGAGTTGACGGAGTCTCTGTTTTATAATGATATGAAGTCACTCAGTGTACTGGTATCCCGGATTCATCATGCAGGATTATCGTGTTCGATTGATGATTTTGGAAGCGGTTACTCTTCCTTAAATATGTTAAAGGATGTTAAAGTAGATGCGCTGAAGTTAGACCGTGTATTCTTTGAGAGCGGTGATAACGATGAGCGTGGAAAGGATATTATCCAGAGCGTAATCAAACTGGCACAAGCACTGGATCTTCACACCATATCCGAAGGAGTCGAAGAGAGAAAGCAAGTGGAGTTTTTGAAAGAAATGCACTGTGACTTAATTCAGGGATATGTGTTTGCAAAGCCAATGCCTGTACCGGAATTTGAACAGTTAGCGTTTGGTACAGAAGCAGCGGACTAAAGATATAATCGTTTGTGATTTCGATAGCGGTTTCTACGGTACATAATTTCATGATATAAAACGACCTCAATCATATCGCGGAGAAGTCTTCCTTCCTCCGGATAGGAATCGGGGTATTTTTTTGTAAATTCACCGGCAATTCCGGCAGCCATAAGCTGTAAGGCAATTTTGTCAGGAAATACGTCAAACATCAGACTTCCCTCGTATTCCATTTTGTCACATTCTTCTTCCACAAATTCGCTGATTTGTCTTGTGATTTTCGGGTATAAATATTTAAGGTACGAGTTGTCAGCTTCCAGTTCCATCAGTTTCTGACTACCTAAAGCAGGTGGATAGGTAGGAACATAGGGGGAGCGGTTATCAAAATGACTCATGCGTTTTCCTCCGATGGTTTATTAACTAATATATGTGTGCTAAAAATTTGTGTGTATGCCTTGCACTTTTTTGCGAAAGCCGTTACACTGTATAAGGTAGTAACATCATATTGTAGGAATGGAGAGATATTATGGTTAAATATATATATCAGGCAGTCGCTCTTGTATTCATTTTTGCGGGTGCACTGTTTTTGTTTGGAAGAAATATGGAAACGGATATGGAAGAAAAGGGCGTGACGGAAGCGATTACGGATGAGACATATCCGTATCTTCAGCTGCAGACGCAGGGGCAGACGGTGAATGTTTTATATGGGTATAGTGCGCCGCTCGAAGCAAATGTGGTGCGCGAATCGATTACGCCGATTAACCAGAACAGACAGATTTCTTTGTTAATCAGTAAAGCAAAGAGCCGTCTTGTTAATGTCACCTACAGCATTGTGGATAAGGAGAGCGGAGAAGTATATAAAACCGGAAGCGTGAATGCGATTGGACAGAATCAGCGCAGGGTAGATTTGACGTTTGACTATGGATTCAAGACAAGTACGGAGTATATTTTGGATTTGAAAACGACATCGGACAAGGGAAAAACAATTCATTATTATACACGATTAAAGTATTATCTGGATGAGAGTAATTTGGCAAAAAAACTGGCATTTGCCCAAAAATTTCATAACAATACATTTTCAAAAAACAAATCGGAAGAAATCAGCCGTTATCTGGAGCCGGATGGCAAGAACCGGAACTCGACACTTGCCTATGTTGACATCACCTCGGATGCCAGTCTGGTAACGTGGGCAGAGATGTCACCGAAAATTGTATCTGATGAATTTGTTACGATTAAAGAATATAATATGGAAACGGCCTGCATTCAGTATAATTATTTTGTGCAGGCAACAACGGCTTCCGGAAAGGAAACGTATCATATCAAAGAATTTTACCGCGTGCGTTATGCTTCCGGAAGGGATTACCTGCTGAATTTCTCACGATCGATGGAAGCGGTGTTTGATGTATCGACGGCAAGCAGCAAATCCAGTCAGTTAAAGTTGGGAATTACGGAGCAGAATAATGGAAAGATGCTTTCCAATAAAAAAGACGATAAGTTGTATTTTTCCAGAGATGGCTTTGTTTACCAGTATGACATGAAGACGAATCAGGTGAAAAAGATTTACGCTTCGTTCAGCGAGAAGGCTTCTTATGCTTACCGTGCTTACAACGAGCAGGGAATCCGCCTGTTAAAAGTCGACGATAAAGATAATTTATATTTTTGCGCGTATGGTTATTTTGCGCGTGGCAGCTATGAGGGCGATGTGGCGGTTGTACTTTATGAGTACACGGCGGACGGAACGCTCGAAGAGATGGTATATATGCCGATTAATACGACGTATCAGCAGTTGAAAGAGGATTTTGCCGATTATGGCTATGTGAGCAGCCGGGGAATCTACTATTTCACTGTGGCAAATACGGTGTATGCCTATAACATGACGGCGAAGCGGCTGGAGAAAATAGCCGAGAACGTAAAAGAGGATACCTTTATGACGATGGAACGTGCAAATTGTTACACGTGGTCATCCTCTCTTGCTAAAGGCTATGGCGAAAACATTACGATTTACAATTTGGAAAATGATGAAAAGAATGTGATTTATCAGCCGGATAAAAATAGTTATATTAAACTGCTTGGCGTAATTGAGGATAATATGGTGTATGGTTACATGCACAAGTCCGATGTTGGAACGATGGCGGACGGAACAAAAGTAACGCCATGCTATGAACTTTATATTGCCAATACAAAAGGTGAAGTGCGTCGTAAATACAGTGTAAAAAATCAGTATATTCAGAAGATTAATTGTAACGGAAATGTAATTAATATGACGCTTTGTAAAAGACAGGGAAGTCATTACGTGATGAGCGGCGAAGACACAATTTTGAACAATTCCAGCAAGGATGAGCCAAAGTTTAGTTATGTATCGCGTGTAACCACAAAGTCTTTGACCGAGTGGTACATCCAGTTCCCGATTTCGTTTGAAATGAAAGCGAAACCGACATGGGATGAACCGCTGTCCACATTGACTACGAGTGAACGTTATGTGCGTCTGGAGCAGCCGAAACTTACAAAATATTATGTATTTGCTGGGGGACAAATTGTTTCTTCCTACGAAAGTGCGGCAAAAGCGATTCGAGAGGCAGATGCCAAAATGGGTGTCGTTGTTTCAAGTAATCATCAGGTTGTCTGGGAGAGAAGCGGAGCCTTCATCCAGAATACAATTGGTGGTCTGGAAATGACGAAGCAGGGAAATGGTGTGTCAAATCTGGATGCGTGTGTTCATATGCTTTTGAAAGCGAACCATTATGATGTGGCGGCGAAGGGACTGGTGAAAAAGGGCGAAAATGCGTATAATACGCTCTCGCAATATTTGCAGCGGCCGATGAGTCTGAAGGGATGCACGCTGGAGGAAGTTTTATACTTTGTCAGTGGCAGTAAACCGGTGATTGCGATGACCGGCAATAAAACCGGTGTGGTAATTGGTGGATATACGGCTTCTAAACTGATTTTGTACAATCCGCAGTCCGGCAAAACGCAGACGGTAAGCAGAAGTTCGTATGAGAAGATTTTCAAAGATGCCGGCAATTATTTTATTAGCTACATGAGTGAATCGTAAGATAAAGGAGAAACTATGGAGACAAAGGAATTGATTTCGCAGGCGTTATCTGCGCGTGAAAATGCATATGCACCGTATTCCGGTTTTATGGTGGGGGCGGCACTTCTGTGTAAAGACGGCACGGTTTATACCGGCTGTAACATTGAAAATGCGGCATTTACGCCGACAAACTGTGCGGAGAGAACGGCTTTTTTCAAAGCAGTCAGTGAAGGGAAACGGGATTTTGTAAAAATTGCGATTGTTGGCGGAAAAAAGGGAGAAATGACAGCACCGGCGCCGTGTGGTGTCTGTCTGCAGGTGATGTCGGAGTTTTGCAAGGCAGATGAATTTGAAATTGTAATGGCAAAGAGCGAAGAAGATTATAGCAGTAAGAGGCTTTCCGAACTTTTGCCAAGCAGTTTTTCCTTATAAAAGGCTGGAGGAGAGAAAAAAGATGGAATTACCAGTTGCATTTTGTGATGAGATGAAACGAATTTTGGGGGATGAGTACGAGGATTATCTGAAATCCATGGAAGGTACAAGAAAATTTGGGCTCCGTGTAAATACAGCGAAGATTTCTGTAGAGGATTTTTTGAAAATTTCTCCGTTTGAATTAACACCAATTCCGTATGTTAAAAACGGTTTTTATTATGATGGGGAGAAAGAACAGCCAGCGAAACATCCGTATTATTTTGCGGGATTATATTATTTGCAGGACCCAAGTGCGATGACGCCGGCTTCGCGTCTGCCGATTGAGGAAAATGATGTGGTACTTGATTTGTGTGCGGCACCGGGCGGAAAAGCGACGGAGTTAGCAGCAAAACTTCATGGCACCGGGCTTTTGATTGCCAACGATATCAGCAGCAAGCGCGCAAAAGCATTGTTGAAAAACATTGAATTGTTTGGCGTGGAAAATAGCTTTATTGTGACAGAATATCCAAAGAAACTGGCAGAGTATTTTACCGGTTTTTTCGATAAAATTTTGATTGATGCGCCGTGTTCAGGCGAGGGAATGTTCCGCAAAGAGCCGTCCATGGTAAAGGCATGGGAGCAGAATGGTCCTGAATTTTACGCCGCATTACAGGAAGATATTTTGAAACAAGCGCTTCCGATGTTAAAACCGGGCGGTATGCTTTTGTATTCTACCTGTACATTCTCACCGCTGGAAGATGAGGGAACGGTGCAAAAAATTCTTTCTATGAACCCGGATATGGAGATTCTTCCGATGGAGGGTTATGAGGGATTTACGTCCGGAAAACCGGAATTGATTGGAAGTACAGAAGAATCTATACGAAACTGTGTCCGCATTTTCCCGCACCGTGTCGATGGTGAGGGGCATTTTCTGGCACTGTTTCGAAAAAAGGAGACGGCGGATGAGCCGGTTGTATCCTGTGAGCAGACAAGAAGCGGTCTGCGGGGAGAGGAAAAGGAATTGTGGGAGGCGTTTGGTGAGAATCTGAACCGGACGTTTCTGCCTGAGCGCATGGAAAGCAAAAACGGAATGGTTTACTATATGCCAAAGGAACTTCCGAAGATGCGTGGACTTCGTTTTTTGCGCAGCGGGCTATTTGTCGGTGAGATGAAGAAAAAGAGGTTTGAGCCGAGTCAGTCGTTAGCGATGGCACTGCGGGCGAAGGACTATAAGAATTGTCTGCGTTTGTCTGTAAACGATGAGCGGGTGGTTCGCTATTTAAAGGGCGAAACACTGGTGTTGACGGATGAGGAAGCTGCTGCAAAGGATGGCTGGCAGCTTGTGTGTGTAGAAGATTACCCGCTTGGCTGGGGCAAAAAGAATAAGCATAATTTAAAAAATAAATATCACAGCGGATGGCGCATGGTATAAAAGAGCAAGCGAAAAGGACCGCATAAGCGGTCCTTTTCTGGGGAATAGAGAACTAAACTATATATAGGCGATCATTGGCAGAGCCAATGATTAGGGCAAATTTAGGCGCGGCGCTTCGGTCGCGCCGTCTTTGGTGCATTGCACGTTTAACAAAAAACGTAGGAAAAAATAAAAAGCGACCCACAAAATGTGAATCGCCTTTGATTACAATGTCATAATACACCTTATCAGGATTTCTGTCAACTTATTTTTTGCCGTTTTCCGTTCGGTGATAGATTTGATAAGCAAACAGGGCAATAGCAAATGTAAATACGGTTGCGATGACAAACAGTGTCATCGAACTTTTATAGACGTCAATGTTTCGCAAGTAAATCGGTACATAGCCTGCGACGTGGAGAACAATGGCAATTACTGTCCACTGTTTTTCTCCGGTTGAAATGGCATATTCAACAAGGATGGCAATGGCAGCATACAATACGAGAGAAAGAATCACGTAGGTAGCATCCATAAAAAAGGAAGAAGAAGGCGTTGCTGCCTGTTCGGTAAATAACTTCTGGGTCTGAGCCAGTTCCTCTCCTTTTAATGCCAGTTTTTTGAAATATTCCGTTGAGCCGATGGAGTTAATCAGTAACGCGGCAATGATATTTGTGATGTAAACGGTAGCACCATTTAAGATGCTTTCAAAACCGCCCATACCAACTCCGAAAATCAGCGCATTTTCCTTGCCCGGACGTTTTTTCATTGCATACTTTAATCCGATAAATGCTCCGATAGTCGAAAGAATACCAAGGGAGAAGGCTCCGAACAGTGCCGAGTAGACCGGATGATTTTTTGCACTGAAAAAGGATAAAAGCCCCGGAATTGAAAAAATCAAAACATTCACAATTGTGGCGGCAACGTAGGAAAAGAGCAGGCAAAACGCAGCTCCAATAAAAAATGCCCCTGGTTTTACGCCGTTTTTCCGTTTCTGATACCATACAAATAAAATCGGCAGCAGGATGCAAAGCAGTGAACAAAAAATATTCGCCTGAACAAATCCCGCTGAAAAAACAATCTGATTCATAATAATCTCACTTTCTTTGGTGGTTTTGTTGCTATTCAAGATGGTTTGCACTGTATATTAGTCATGAATAGCTGCGACTGTAGTACATTGTAACTAATAATGAGACGGTGCGTCAAGTGTTCGTTGGTGTTTTTTTAGTTTCCGGTAAATGAATTAAGAAAAGTTTGTACCCACTCTTCACAAATCTTTTCTTAATTCATTTACCGGAAACTAAAAAGATACGAGCACTTGACGCTCACCAGCAAAAAGAGATGCATCGAAACCGCAGACCCATTTGTGCAGAGTCATTCGCTGGCAAGATGGTGGGGGCTCGTGTCAAATGTTCGCTGTCAGTTCCTTTGGATTCCAGTAATTCCGGAGAAAAACTTTGTGACTCGTGGGTTTGAGTACGTCGGTATGTGGCACTGGTAGTTTCAGTGCCCATACCGCTACGCACTCAACGAGCGAGAGTGCCCACGAGACGCAAAGCTTTTCTCCGGAATTACGGAAAACAAAAAAGTGCCAACGAATACTTGACACGAGCCCTACCACCTTGCCAATGTCTCCATTCTATTGTAAAATAAAAGAGGAATATTCATGGCAGGAGGGATTTACGATGAATCTTTATGAAAGACTCATGTGGACGGCAAAAGAAAACCGATATCCGATGCATATGCCCGGGCACAAGCGGGCAGGTCTTTTTACGATGGCAAATCCCTATGCATTTGATGTGACAGAAATTGATGGCACAGATAATCTTCATCAGCCGGAGGGTGAAATCCTTTGGGAGATGGAGCAGATGAAACAAAAGTATGGAACGAAAGACTCTTATCTTTTGGTAAATGGAAGTACGTGTGGCATCTTAGCAGCGATTTCTGCCTGCTGTCATCCGGGCGATACGATTGTGATTGCCAGAAACTGCCACCGTTCGGTGTACCATGCCGTGGAACTTTTGTCGTTGAAGCCGGTTTATGTATATCCGGAAGTAGATAAAGAGACGGGAATCTGCCTTGGGATTTCTTCGGAGGAAGTGAAGCGTGTCCTGGCAGATACGAAACCTGCTTGTGTCGTATTGACCTCGCCGACGTATGAGGGTGTTGTGTCAAATATTCGGGCGATTGCAGAGATTGTCCATGAGGAAAATTCGCTGCTTGTAGTGGATGAGGCGCATGGTGCACATTTTGCATGGAGTGACAAATTTCCGGAGACTGCAATGGAGCAGGGGGCGGACCTTGTGATTGAGAGTCTGCACAAGACGCTGCCGGCATTGACCCAGACGGCGGTTTTGCACCGGGCGAGTGACCGTGTTTTGGCAGAGCGCGTGGAGCATTATCTGGAAATTTTTGAGACGAGCAGCCCTTCTTATGTGCTGATGGGCAGTATCAGTCAGTGTATGCAGTGGATGCGGAAATATGCCAATACTTGGTTTGAGGCTTATTTTACGAACCTTATTTGGTTTCGTGAGCATGCAGAAAAATGGAAGGAATTACGTCTTTGGGAAAATCCAAGAAAGGAACCATCAAAACTTGTTGTTCTGACCGGGAAAAAATGTTCTGGCACAGAGGTAGCAAAATGGCTGCGGGAAGAATTTCAAATTGAAGTGGAAATGGCGGCTGCAGGGTATATTCTTGCGATGACAAGCCTCGCGGATTCGAGGGATGGTTTTGTCTGTCTTATGGATGCCCTTACTAAAATTGATGAAAGACTGCAAAAAATTTCTTTTTCCAAAGAGAAAAAAACAAATTATAGAGAGTCGGTTTTAACCTGCCCGGAAGTGGAAATGCTGCCGGTGCAGGCGGTAAATGCACTGGAGGAGACAAAGTCTGTGAATGAGGCAGAGGGATTTGTTTCGGCGGAATATGGGATGGTGTATCCACCGGGAATTCCGTTTTTAGTGCCGGGAGAAAAGATTACAAAAACGGTTTTAGATAAGATAGAAAATGCAAAAAAAGCAGGACTTCATTTGTTTGGATTTGCGGATGCAAGCGGACAGACCGTGCAGGTTGTGAAAGAAGAAAAGAAAAGGTAAAGAGAGGATTCTACCATGGGCAGATTGTTTGTATTTATGGGGAAAAGTGCATCGGGAAAAGATACGCTTTACGGGGAACTGTTGGCGCGTTGCCCGGAGATTCATGCAGTGATTCCCTATACGACCAGGCCGATACGAGAGGGCGAAACGGATGGCGGAGCGTATTATTTTGTCTCCGAAGATAAAATGCGCAGGATGGAAAAAGAGAACCGGATTGTGGAATCAAGGTGTTATCAGACCGTCCATGGACCGTGGTATTATTTCACGGCGGAAGACGGACAGATTGACTGGGACAAAGGCGATTTTGTGCTAATTTCGACGCTGGAAGGTTTTGAGAAAATTTCCCGGTTTTATGGTGCCAATAAGGTTGTTCCGCTTTATATCGAGGTGGATGACATGACCCGGATTGAGCGCTCGCTGAAAAGGGAAAAAGAGCAGAAAAATCCATGCGTTTCCGAGGTATGCCGCCGCTTTTTGGCAGATGAAAAAGATTTTTCCAAAGAAAATCTCAAGCGCTTAAATATTACGGACAAAATCGTAAATGATTCCGTTGAAAATGCACTGAGAGAGATTGTTCTGCGGATAAAAAGTGGTAGATAAATCATGTGAAACGTGGTATTATAAATCGAGAAAGAGGTGATATTTTGGATATTCGAGTGGACAACATGCAGCAGGTAAATGCGACGACACAGACGCAGCAGGCGCAGCAAAGTGGAGAAGATTTTAAATTTACACTGATGAGTTCGATTGAAGAAGCCGGTCTTTCCGAGCGGTTATCGGTTATGATGCAGGAAATTACGATGCAGGGAGAAAAGCTTGGCAAACATATGGATGTCCGGGATATGAAGCATTACCGCCGCCTCATTCAGGAATTTATGAATGAGATAGTAAATCGTTCGCATAAATTCAGCCGTGAAAATTTCTTGGACCGCCGCGGCAGACACCGTGTGTATGGCATGATTAAGCGTGTGAATGTGGTGTTGGATGAACTGGCGGGAGAGTTGATTAAAGAAGAAAAAGATACCCTTGCGATTTTGAGTAAAGTCGATGAAATCAGAGGGTTATTACTGGATATTATTACGTGATAAAAGAAGGGAGAAACGATGTTTTCATTTTCAGAGATTGTAGGTCATGAACAGATAAAGGAACATATGCAGGCAGCGATTCGTGATAAGAAACCGTTTCATGCGTATTTGTTCCAAGGCGAAGAAGGTGTTGGCAAAGAGGCGCTGGCGAGGACGTTTGCCGCAGGCTTGCAGTGCCAGAGTGAGTCGGCAGATAAACCGTGCAAGGAATGTGTGTCCTGCCGCCAGATGGAGTCCGGAAATCAGCCGGATGTTATCTGGGTAACAAGAGAGAAGGCGAGCCTTGGTGTGGATGAAATCCGCGAGCAGCTTTGCAATACGATGGATATTAAGCCGTTTTCGAGTCCGTATAAAATTTACCTCGTGCCGGAGGCGGAAAAAATGACAGAGGCGGCACAGAATGCGCTGTTAAAAACAATTGAGGAACCGCCGGAATATGGTATTGTCATTTTGATGACAAGTAACATTTCTGCGTTGCTGCCGACGATTCAGTCGCGCTGTCTTACGATGGAGTTTCGTCCGCTCAGCACTGTCGTTGTGGAATCGTATGTCAAAGAACATTGTCAGGTGCCGGATTATCAGGCGAGAGCGAGTGCGGCATTTGCACAGGGAAATCTGGGAAAAGCGATGCGGTATGCGAAATCGGAAGATTTTATTGAGAGAAAAGACCATATTATTTCTCTGCTGCGGCATGTGGAGCAGATGGATTTGTCTGAGATGTTAGCGGTAATTAAAGATTTGGGAACACGCAAAGACGAAGTGCGTGATTATATTGATTTAATGGTGCTGTGGTACCGGGATGTGCTTTTGTTTAAGGCGACAAAGGACATTAACCAGTTATTGTTCCAGGATGAGGCGTCTTATATTTCCCGTGAGGCAAGCCACCGCAGTTATGAGAAAATCGAGGAAATATTGCAGGCATTTGAAAAAGCAAAAGTCCGCCTGCGCGCAAATGTAAATTTTGATATTACGATGGAGCTTATGCTTCTTGCTTTGAAATAGACATACGGAGGTTATTATGAAGATTATTATTGGTGTTAGTTTTCGACAGGCGGGAAAGGTGTATTTTTTTGACCCGGGCGATGAGCAGATTGAGCGCGGGGAACACGTAATTGTCGAGACTGCAAAAGGTGTTGAATACGGAACGGTTGTTGTGCCAAACCGCGAGATGGCAGAAGAGAAAATTGTGGCACCACTGAAAAAGATTATTCGTGTGGCTACGCCGAAAGATGAAGATATCGAGTTAAAGAACCGTGAAAAAGAAAAAGATGCATATAAAATCTGTATTGAAAAAATTGCAAAACACAGATTGGAAATGAAGCTGATTGCGGCTGAGTATACATTCGATAACAATAAATTATTGTTTTATTTTACAGCCGATGGACGAATTGATTTCCGCGAGCTGGTAAAAGATTTGGCGAGTGTATTCCGCACTCGAATTGAACTTAGACAGATTGGTGTGCGTGACGAAACAAAAATCTGCGGTGGAATTGGAATCTGTGGAAGAACGTTGTGCTGTCACAGTTATTTATCCGAGTTTGCGCCGGTTTCGATTAAAATGGCAAAGGAACAGAATCTTTCTTTGAATCCGACGAAAATATCCGGTGTCTGCGGACGTCTGATGTGCTGCTTGAAAAATGAGGAAGAAGCTTATGAGGAATTAAACAGTCGTCTGCCACACATTGGAAGCCATGTGAAAACGGCGGAAGGTTTGGATGCGGAAGTACAGAGCGTAAGTGTCTTAAAGCAGCTTGTGAAGGTTATTGTTTTTTTGGATGACGGCGAGAAAGAAGTGCGTGAGTACCGCGTGGATGAATTGAAATTCCGTCCAAATAAGCCGAAAAACAGAATTAAAGATAAACATGATAAAGAGTTAAAAAAATTAGAGGCAATGGAAAAAAAGGAAGGAAAATCGAAGCTGAATGAGTAATCAAAAAGACCCAAAGGATTTTCTTTACGAGGGCGAGCGGCTGGATGATTTGCAGCGGGATGGAATGTACATTATTCAGAATCCGAAGTGGTTCTGCTTTGGTATGGATGCTGTCCTTTTGTCTGCATACGCAAAGGTAAAGGAAGGGGAGAAATGTCTGGACCTTGGCTGTGGCAACGGCATTATTCCGTTACTGCTTTCCGGACGTACTAAGGGAAGCTCCTTTACCGGGCTGGAACTGCAAAATGATATTGCCGAAATGGCAAAGCGCAGTGTAGCTTATAACGAAAAAGAAGATAAAGTGCATATTGTGCAGGGTGATATCAGGGAAGCCACTTCATTTTTTGAAGCTGCTTCCTTTGACGTTGTTACAAGTAATCCGCCGTATTTGAATCAATCCAATGGTCGTGTCAGCGAGGCGTCACACAAGGCGATTGCCAGACATGAACTTTTCTGCACATTTGAAGACGTGGTAAAAGCCGCGGCGAAGCTTTTGCGTCCCGGCGGGCGTTTTTATCTGGTACACAGACCGTTTCGCTTAGCGGAAATTATTTCCTGTATGGTGCAGTACAAATTGGAGCCAAAACGGATGAGACTGGTTTATCCGTATGTTGATAAAGAACCAAATATGGTGTTGATTGAGGGAGTTCGTGGAGGAAATCGTCAATTGACAGTCGAAAAACCGTTAATTGCATACGAGGATACGAACCAATACACAGAGGAAGTGAGGCGGATGTATTATGATTAGAGAAGATAAAACGGGAATGTTATATTTGTGTGCTACGCCGATTGGCAATTTGGAGGATGTTACACTTCGTGTTCTCCGCATTTTAAAGGAAGCCGATGTGGTGGCGGCCGAAGATACCAGACAGAGCATCAAGCTTTTGAATCATTATGAAATTAAGACACCGCTTGTCAGTTACCATGAACATAACAAATATGAAAAGACACCGGTTTTAGTTCAGCGCATGCTGAAAGGTGAGACGATTGCACTTGTCACGGATGCCGGCACACCGGCAATTTCGGACCCTGGTGAGGATTTGGTTAGGGCGTGCTATGAAGCGGGAATCCCGGTTACATCTCTTCCGGGACCGGCAGCAGTAATTACAGCGCTGACCCTATCGGGTATGCCTGCCCGCCGGTTTACTTTTGAAGGATTTCTGCCGGTGGATAAAAAGGAAAGAAAAGAAGTGTTAGACCGCCTTGCTAAAACGACCTGTACGACAATTTTTTACGAAGCACCGCATCGTCTGAAAAAAACACTTGCACTGTTTAGTGAACTTTTGGGCGAAAATCACCGGATTGCCATCTGCAAGGAACTGACCAAAAAACATGAGACGGCGCTTCATTTTACTTTAGGTGAGGCTGTGGCGTATTATGAAGCGAACGAGCCAAAAGGTGAGTTTGTGCTTGTACTGGAAGGGAAAAGTGCGGAAGATATGAACCGCGCCAAACAGGAGAAATGGCAGGAAATGCCGCTGCCCAAACATATGAAAATCTATGAAGATAAAGGGCTTAGCCGTAAGGAAGCCATGAAGGCAGTGGCGAAAGACCGCGGTGTATCCAAACGGGAGATATATGCAAAATTACTGGAAGATGAGTAGGGGGCGAAATTTATTGGGTGAGGTTGCCATAAGTTGACTGGATTTTGAAAAATTGCAAATCCGGTCGACCATTTTATAGATATAAGGTGACTGAAAACCTATTTTGTGTTAAATAGGTCAACCAAATAGTCTTAAACGAATGACCGTATTTGCAATTATGTGAGTTAAGGTCAACAAATACATTTCAAAAGTTGACTCAATTTAGAAAAAAACAAATATAAGTCAACGAAAGAGTAAAATTTGGTTGACCGCAGGAGAAATTTTTTAAAATTTCATCTTCTTTTGAAACAAGTCGGCAGTGAATTGCACGTTCGTGATTCGCTTTTTTCCTTTGCGGCAGCCTCCTCTGGTGAAATATGGTCACGTGCTGAGACTCTGGCGATTTCAGAAGAGGTATCAGCACTAATAAATACATCGAATGTGACCATTAAAAAAGTCAATGAGAATTATTTTGAAAACGGAAACTTTCATTGTTGCCTGGACGCAAGTGTGGTATAGTTATGCTCAAAGAGAGGTGTGAAAAATATGGCATCAAGTAAAGATTATTTGCAGTTTATATTAGAACAGTTATCGGATTTAGAAGAAATTACTTACCGCGCTATGATGGGAGAATATATTCTTTATTATCGTGGTAAAATTGTAGGCGGAATTTATGATGACAGATTACTTGTAAAACCAATAAAATCGGCGGTTTCTTATATGCCGGAAGCTGCTTATGAATTGCCTTATGAGGGTGCAAAAGAAATGTTATTTGTGGACAATGTGGATGACAAAGAATTTTTGGCAGGACTATTTCGTGCGATGTATGATGAATTGCCGGCACCGAAAAAGAAAAAAATAGATTCATTTAAGTTAGCCATAGATATGTTTTCGGATGATTTTATGGAAGATGGACGTAGTGATTGGGTGGAACAGGAGCGTGAGGAATTATGAGATATATGTTGGATACTAATATATGTATTTATGCAATCAAACATAAACCGGAGCAAGTATTTATTCGCTTAAAAGAACACGATCCGCAGGAGTTATGTATTTCTTCTGGTACATATGCAGAATTAGTGCATGGCGTTGAAAAAAGCAAAGCGACTGAGAAAAATAGGGTGGCTTTGGCTTTGTTGTTGGCAAATACTGATATTGTAAGTTTTGATTCTTTGGCAGCACAGAGTTATGGAAAGATAAGAGCAGACTTGGAAAAGGCGGGAACTCCTATTGGTCCGTTGGATATGATGATAGCTGGTCATGCTAAGTCGCTTAATTATAATGTTGTAACAAATAATACAAAAGAGTTTGCGAGAGTAAAAGGCTTAAAACTTGAAAATTGGGCAGTGTAGTTTTTGTTAAGTTAATTATGTTATAGGATAAAAGAAATGCAAAGAGAGATATTGCATTTAGGAGGCAAGAAAATTATGGGAGAAATATTGATAAACCAATTGTTTGCGGGGGCATATTTACAGGAAGGGACTAATATAGGACATGAGGTGATTAATCTTTTCAGGGATGATAATGATGAAAACTATCTTTATATTACACCTATGGGAAATGTCAAAGGACATAATGTTGATAAAGTACTGTTTGTTCAAAATATTGCGGGTAGAGAAACGATGGAAGTCGTGATGAAGGCGGAAGGACTAAGTAACACATCGGCGGATGATGTTCAGAAGATTTTTTATGCTGGTGTAAATATTACTGATATATTTAATAAAAATCTTTATCATGGTGAGGCTGAGACGTCAAAAACAAATAGTATGGCTACATATTGTGCAAAAGATGTTAGGTTTCCTAAAAAAGGTAAAAGAATTATTATTACTGTAGATTCCAGCTATGAGGTTGAGGATGAAAAAAATACGGTTGTAATTCGGCTGGATTGTAATAAGAAGAAAATTGTTGGACAAAGTATGCGGACGTATTTATCAGAAGAATTATATCCTTCAATACATGCAAAGATAGAAGAACTATTGGCAAATACATCTTTGTGGGAAGAATCTAATAATACGCAGAAAATGATATCAGATGGCTCATATACTAGGACAAATATATCTTTTCTTGAAATTATCAGGAAGGAAAATGATGAGTTGATAATGTCTAATTTATTAGCTTACTATTTCAATTATAGACATGATATGTTTGTTAAATTTGCAGAAGATGTATTAGGAGTTCATGGTTTCGAAAATTCCTTTGAGATTATACGAGAGTCTGTAAAGAATATTGATTTATGGATTCGTGATGAACGCCATGTATTGGTAATTGAAAATAAGATAAAATCGGGATTTAATGGCAAAACAGATGATGGTAAGAATCAATTGAATAAGTATTATGAATATACAGAGAGATATATAAAGGAAAATGGAATTGATGAGGCGTATTATTTTGTATTTGTTCCTAATTACAATGATTTGTCGATGGATGATCTGATGATTAAAGAAAAGTACAAGATTATATATTATAGTGAAATATATGATTTTTTCAGGGAAAATGCGGCGGAGTATTTAAATGATAAATACTTTTCTGATTTTCTTTGTGGCCTAAGGAATCAGACGATGACGTATTCTGAGTTGCGTTTTAGTTTAATGAGAAGTAGATTCCTTGAGAAAATCAACCAAAGATAAAAATTCAAGAAAGATTATTTAGGAGGACACACAACATGTTATACATTATGCGCCACGGAAAAACCGATTGGAATGCATTGCATAAACTTCAGGGAAGAACGGATATCCCATTAAATGAAGAAGGAAGGTTAATGGCATTAAAAGCACACGAGGAATATAAGTCATGGAATATCGATGTATGTTACTGTTCTCCACTGATTCGGGCAGTGGAGACGGCGCAGATTGTGCTGAAAAACAGGGGAATTCCAATTATAACAGATGAACGGCTGGTAGAGATGAGCTTTGGTGATTATGAGGGGATTGAAAATAGCTTTAAAATTCCGGATTGTCCGATTAATCTTATTTTTTATAAACCGGAGGAATACATAGAATCAATCGGTGGGGCGGAAACATTTGCAGAGCTTTTTGCGAGAACAGGTTCATTTCTGAAGGAGGTAATAGAACCTCAATTGCAGGAAGGAAAGGATATTCTTATTGTTGGACATGGCGCGATGAATTCCAGTATTATATGTCAGGTTAAGAATAAGCCAATCGAGGAATTTTGGAGTGCGGGGCTTGAACAGTGTAAGATTTTACAGTTGTAAATTAAGAGGAGCTGGGGAGACGGAATTAAAAGTTGACAATGCGGTTAGTCTATGCTAACTTTGAACTGACAGAAAAGAGTGGGATTATCATTCGAATAAGATGCTGGAGGAAGAGCAATGAAAAAGTTATTTTTTGAAACCGAAAAAGATGGTTTTTATGGAACTTATTATGAAAATCCCAAAGGTTCAGACTGTGCGGTTATTGGAATGTTTGGAGATGACCCCAATGATTATATGGCGAAGTGCGGGACAAAATGGCTTCATAAAAATGGTGTTAATGTTCTTTGCATGTCACCGGGAAAGAAAAATTACAGCCATGTAAATTTCCCGCTTGAACGTATTGAGACAGCAATTCAGTGGCTGAAAAATAATGGAAATCAAAAAATCGGAATTATGGGAATGAGTACCGCGGGTATGGATGCCCTTGTTGCAGCCTCTTTATTTTCGGATATTACGCTGACATTTGCGCTTACTCCTAGTGATTTTGTATGGCAGGGGTTTGAGCAGGGAGAAAAGGATGGATGCAAAGAATGGCCGATTCCGGGAGCGTCCACTCTTTCCTGGAAGGGAGAGCCTCTTGCCTATATGCCGTTTATATATGAGCATCCGGTATATTGGCAGAAGATTGAGGAAGAAACAAAAGGTTCCGGTGATATTGAACGCAGCACCTGCCTGTTTATTGACTCTGAAAATGCAAGAGAACATACCGAAGAGGAAATGATTCCGGTTGAGAATATAAAGGGCAGACTGTTTCTTGTAGGAGCCGAGGATGATTCCTTCTGGGAGACAGGAAAATACATCCGCCGTATGGATGAACGGTTAAAAGAGCGCCCGCATACCTGTGAGTATGTGCCGCTCGTGTATGAACACGGAACTCACTTTGTACTGCCGGAATCTTTGCTTCGCAAGGCCTTGCCGGTGGGACTTAAATTTGTGATGCGATTTATTTTCAAAGCGGCAAAAGAATATCCAAATGAGTGTGAAAAAACGCGAAAAGATATTGACAGAAGACTTTCTTCTGCCCTAAAAGAGTGGCGGGAAGAGTAGATTATGAAACTTTTGCAGGAGATATTTGCGGATAGTTGACCTGATTTGTCAAAAGCATAAATCCAGTCAATCACTTTATAGACAAAAGTTGACTTTAAAATTGCTTTTTCCCAAATAGGTCATCAAAAATGACTCAAGTGAATGACTGGATTTAAGATAATGCAAATTTAGGTCAACAAATATATTGTAAAAGTTGACTTAATTAGAGAAAAAGAAGAAAAAAGTCAAATGGAAGCCGGATTTTGGTTGACCGTTGTTGTGATTTTAATAAAACAGGTCAACGCAGCGTTTACATTTCTTTTTTATCATACGACGGTGCAGCTAAATTACATAATACATAAAAAAAGACGCCCGAAGTCTGGGAAAACTTCGGGCAAACACTAAAGGGATATATGATTAAATTAAACCAGCAAGCTTTGATAATTCGCGGATTGATTCTTTGGAAACTAATTTTCCTTTGTACTCAATCAAATCCTCTTCAGAACCAGTAAAAATATCCTGTTTCTGTCTTTCACATTTTCTTAAAATAATTTTGTCATCTTCAGTATATATTTCCAATAATTCGCGGTCTTTAAATCCTAAAGACTTACGAAGTTCTTTTGGCAGAGTAATACGTCCGACTGCATCTAATTGTCTCGCAATACCTGTTTCAATCATAGGTTTACTCCTTTGATAACTTTTTTTAACGTATTCAACTATAGTACGTTTTTGACATTTTGTCAAGGAATTCGACCATTAAAAGAGTATAAAAAAACAATGAAAAAGAATGGACCTTTTTTATGACACACGGATGCATATAATAATAAGAAAAGGATGCTTTATTTTTTGTCCTAAAAGTGATAAAATGAAAATGATTAATCCGTGAAAGGGGTGTATTTCATGAAAAAAAGTAAAAGGGGATTATGGATTTTTGGATTTTTGTGTGTGATGGTTTCAGGGATTGCGCTGTCAAACAGCAAAAGCCGGGCAAAAACAGTTATCTATCCGACTGTTGCAAGTGGGGAACAAGTTAAGGAAAGTAATAATTGTGTGATTGACTATTCCAACACGGCAGACGGTTACGTGATGGTGAAATTTAAGAAGGCACTGGGTCCTACGCTGAAATGTGTTGTTACGACCGGGGGACAGGCGCTGAATGATGGTTACAAATATACACTTTCCGTGAATAAGTATCAGGTTATTCCATTGACGGAAGGAAATACTGCCTATACGATTTATCTGCTTTATGAAGTGGGTGGTCGTTATGCGATGGAGATGACATTGAAAGTAAATGTCGAAATGACTGACCAGTTTGAACCGTATCTGCGGCCGAACCAGTTTGTGAATTACACGAAAAGCACGAAAGTTGTAAAAAAAGCAGCCTCGATTACAAAAAAATGTAAAAACGATTTGGCAAAGGTTAAAAAGGTATACAACTATGTCATTAAAAATTATAAATATGACAAAAAACTTGCCAAGACAGTAAAGCCTGGTTATGTGCCAAATTTGAATAAGATTTACAAGAAGAAAAAAGGAATCTGTTTTGATTATGCGGCAGTAATGACTGCGATGCTGCGAAGTCAGGGAGTTCCGACAAAACTAATTGTAGGTTATACCGGGAATGCGTATCATGCATGGATAAATGTGTATTCCAAGAAAAAAGGACGCATTTCCAAAATGATTTATTTTAACGGTAAGAAATGGAAACTGATGGACCCTACATTTGCTTCAACCAGTAAATCAAGTAAGTCCATTATGAAATACATAGGAAATGGTAGAAATTACAAAGAAAAATTGAGTTACTAATCAGGGGAGTGTGTCATGAGTAAGCAAACAGTAAGTAATGAGTATGTTTCTGCTTTTTGTCTGGAAATGTCGCTTTTACTGCATGCCGGCATTGGAATCGAAGACGGATTGTATCTTTTGATTGAGGACGAAAAGGACAAAAAAAGCAAAAAAATGCTGGAGCAGTTAGCGGATTTGGTGACGGAAGGTAAACCGTTTTCCGAAGCAGTTCGGGAGGTTGGTACGTTTCCGAAGTACGTCGGCGATATGATTGAAACCGGTGAGGAGACAGGGCGGTTGGAGCAGTCCTTTCAGGCACTGGCAGATTATTACGACAGGCAGCAGCAGTTGATGTCGCAGATTCGCAGTGCCCTTCTGTATCCGTTTATATTGATGATTTTGATGTTAGTAATTTTAGTTGTGCTGCTTGTCAAGGTGCTGCCGATTTTCAATCAGGTCTATGAGCAGCTTGGCGGTACGATGGGCGGCACGGCGAAGCTTTTACTGCGGTTTGGCGACTGGCTCGGAAGTATCATGCCGGTGTTGTGCGGTATCATATTTGTCATTGTTTTAGTGGCAGCAGTGATTGCCTGCAGCAAGAGGACAAGAGGCTTTTTTGTGAAACTGTATAAAAAAGTTTTCGGCGGACACGGAATTGTGCGCCGGATGGGTGAAGCAAGATTTGCGTCAGCGATGGCGATGGGGATGATGAGCGGATTAAATACCGAAGATGCATTCCGTACAGCAATGCTTTTTCAGGATGTAAATCAAAAGACGAAGAAGCGTTATGAGAAATGCCTTGAGATGTTGGAAGTGGGCGAGCCGATGGCGAAGTCATTTCGAGAAAATGAAGTGTTGGAAGCGTCGTTTTGCCGGATTTTAGATTTGGGCGCCAAAAGTGGTACATCCGATACGGCGATGGCAGAAATTTCACGGCGTATGGACGACAGAGTGCAGTTGGAAATTGCACGAAAAGTTGGAAAGATTGAGCCTACGATTGTCATTATTACTTCAATTCTTGTAGGAATTGTTTTGATAACTGTGATGTTACCGTTGATTCATATCATGTCTTCGATTGGATAGGATGGATGAAAATGAAGAAGCAGAGAAGTTTTTTAATTATAAAAATTGTATTGCTGACAGCGGTGATTGGCGGACTGCTTTATGCGATGAACGCGGGGGCGGCAAGGCTGAATCAGGGGCAGGAGGCAGAGAGCATGAAACAGCTCGAAAACTCCATTCGTAAGGCAACAATGACCTGCTATGCGACAGAAGGCGTATATCCGCCTACCCTTGAATATTTAAAGAAAAATTACGGAATCCAGATTGATGAAAGCCGTTTTACCGTCTTTTATGAAGTATTTGCCAAAAATTTGATGCCGGAAATTACAGTAATGGAAAATCAGGAGCGGGTCGATTAGCAATGAAGAGAAGCAGCCAGAGACATAGTATTGAAAATGTATTTGTTCTTGTATTGTTTGCTATCTTTGCCATGACAATTGTGGCAGTTTTAGCATTGGGAGCAAATCAATATAAAAGTTTGGTCGAGCGTGATAATAATGCATACAACAAAAGAATTATCACGTCTTATGTGTCTGCCCAGATTCGTGGTTATGACAGAGCAGATGCCGTAAAAGTGGGCGGATTTGCTTCGCCGGATGTGGATGATGAGGTAAATACGCTGCATCTTTTGGAAACAATCGATGGCATTCGGTATGATTTGAAAATATATTATTACCAGGGTAAGGTGTATGAGTTGTTTGCCGCTGAGGAATCCGAGATGAAGCCGGAAGATGGTGTGGCGATTATGGATGCGAAAGATTTGCATTTTGAAAAGAAAGGAAGTCTCATACGAATTACATCCAAAGATAGCGAAGGACGTGAGAATGAGACAACCGTTTCTCTGCGAAGTGAAGAAAGCGGGGTGGCATTGTGAATTATGAAAGAAGCAAAGCTCCGTTAGCGTTGATGGAGCAGATTATTATGATTTTAGTGTTTGCGCTGGCGGCAGCCGTGTGTTTGCAGGCATTTGTCTATGCAAATGGGTTGTCTGGGCGTGGTGAAAAAGAAAATATTGCGGCAGCCCATGCACAGGAAGTAATAGAGATGTGCAAAGCGTGTGCCGGCGACTGGCAGAAAGTAGTAGGGGAGATGCCCGGTCAGATTGAGGGAGATACTCTGGAAATTCCTTTTGAGCAGGACCATATGACGGTCCAAATGATAAAGACGGATGCCGATGAGTATTTGACAAATGCAAAGGTTACCGTTTTTGATGAAGATAAGGAAGAAATTTATCATGTTGCGGCGGCTTGGCAGAGAGGGGGCACATCATGAAAAAACGAAAGCTCTCATTCACAAGCGTTGGCGGCAGTTCGATTCTGACGATTTTTGCCGTGTTATGTTTTTTGGTATTTGCGCTTTTGTCACTGTCGACGGCAAAAGCAAACTATAACCTATCAGAAAAATCCGTAAAAGCGGTGAGTAATTACTATGCAGCAGATACGAAAGCAGAAGAGATATATTCACAGATTCGGGCAGGTAATATGCCGGATGGTGTGAAACAGAAAGGAAATACTTATACTTACACTTGTACGATTGATGATAAGCAGAAACTGCTTGTTGAAATCAAAAAACAAAAAGAAAAATTTCATGTAGTAAAGTGGGAGAAGCAGTATACCGGTGAGTGGAAACCGGACGATACCATCGATGTTTGGGATGGAATGGAACAAATGCTTCCAGACTAAAGAAAGAGAGAAAAGATATGGAACGTTTAGTGGAAATATTAAGAAAAGCGGTCTCTGACGGAGCATCGGATATTTTTATTGTTGCCGGTGGTGCATTGAGTTATAAGGTGGATGGCGAAATTCGTCCAATGGAAGCTTCGGCGGAGCGTCTGATGCCGGATGACACAAAGGTGCTTTTAGATGAAATCTATGAGTGCGCCAGCCGGGAGAAAACACATTTTTTAGAAGAGGGAGATGATGATTTTTCCTTTGCCATTGAGGACTTGGCGAGATTTCGTGTCAATTCATATTTCCAACGTGGCTCACAGGCAGCGGTTATCCGTGTTGTTTCGTTCCGGATTCCGGATTACAGGGAACTGGGAATTCCGGAAGAGGTAATTGCTCTGTCGAAACTACAGCACGGCATGATTATTATTTCAGGAACGGCTGGAAGCGGAAAATCGACGACACAGGCGTGTATTATCGATGCGATTAACAAAGAGCGGGAAGCGCACATTATTACGCTGGAAGACCCGATTGAGTATTTGCACCGAAACCAGAAATCGTTAATTAGCCAGCGTGAAATTGCGATTGATACCGAGAATTATCTGACCGGACTTCGCGCGTGCCTGCGTCAGGCGCCGGATGTTATTCTGTTAGGGGAAATGCGCGATGCGGAAACGATTCGCACGGCGATGACAGCAGCGGAAACCGGACATCTTGTTATTGCAACACTGCACACCAAGGGAGCGGTAAATACGATTGATCGAATTGTGGACTCCTTCCCGGCAGATCAGCAGGACCAGATTAAAATCCAGTTATCACTTGTGTTAGACTGCATCGTTTCCCAGCAGCTACTGCAGAGAGAAGGCGGCGGTATGATTCCTGCGGTGGAAATTATGAAAATTGTGCCGGCGATTCAGAACATGATTCGAGACAGCAAAAACTATCAGATTGATAATGTCATTCAGACATCCGGGGAACTGGGGATGGTTTCGATGGATCAGTACATTTTGAAACTGTACCGGAAAGGAGAAATCAGCGAAGAAACCGCACTTTTATCCGCCATTAATCCGGAACAGTTAAAGAGAAAATTAAGCCGGTAATTATTTTACAGTATTTGGAAGGACGAAACGCACTACAAAGATTCCGTCCTTTGGCTCAAAGGAAATAACACCCTTTGCCTTGTCAACGATGAGGCGGGCAGACTGGGTACCGATACCCATACCGGAATGTTTTGTTGAGAAGAACCGATTCGCTTTTTGGATTGGTTCTTTTTTGCAGCTATTTTCAATCATTGCAACAATGTTGTTTTTCTGTGGCTGAATCTGGATGCGGATATACGCATTTTCGGGTGTCTGGCTTGCGGCCTCCCATGCATTTTCCAAAAGATTACCAAACAAAATCGAAAAGTCAGTGTCGGGAATCGACAGTGCTTGCGGAAGATTTGCCAGACATTCAAAGGCTACGCCGTTGTTTTTGCAGAGTGTCTGATAGTATTGTAAAATTGCATCAGCGAGCATATTACGGCATAATACGATACGTCCTTTCTGCTCCCTCTGCTCTGCGTATTGTGCCAAGTATTCCAGTGCTTTTTCGCGCTCATTATTTTGCAGATAGGTTGTGACAGTCTGCATATGGTGGCGGTGGTCGTGGCGCAGGCGAATTGATTCGTCAATGCGTTCCGTAAGTTCCTGGTAGTGCGCCTTCTGAATTTCAATCTGTTTTGCCAGATAATGAGTTTCTTCCTCCAATAAAAGTTTTGCGCGGTAGGTCTTCGATAAATCCTGCCACAATTCATAGCCGATGGAAACGACCAGTAAAAAGGTGCCGATTTCCTGAAACCAGCCGCCGTAAATCGGTTCGTAGCCCGGATACATGCGGTCAGCAGTCAGAGAGGAAGCAAATAAAACGGTACCAATTAAGAGAATTGGTGACGTGAGCGATTCTTTCTGATACGAATAATATGCCTGAAATAAAAGCAAAAGGGCGCAGCCCGCTTTGTATAAAAACAAAAATTCAGAATATATTTTGGCAAAGTGTGTGCTGCCGTGTAAAAACAGAGTGAATACAAGCGACAAAACAACACAGCTGCCAAAGATAAGCGTTTCACGTCGAATCAATTTCTTAGGAAGATTTAAAATCGTTCCCTGCAATAAAACCATGCATGGATACATGGCGGTCAGGCAGGCAATTTCCAGTGGATACCACGGAAAAACGGTAAAACTGCCATAGGAAAATAGAACCGGATACAGGGAGACAACAAAAAATAAACTACATAAAATGGTAAAAACCAGCGCATTATTATGTTTTAGCCGGCAGAAAAAGAACAGCGAGCAGGCGGCAAAAAGGAAAATGGCTGCAAGCGTAATGCCGGAGATGAAAAGTCTTGTAGAAAGATATTTCTGGATGGCAGTAACTGTTCCAAAGGCTGGTGGATAGGTAATGCCACTGTAAATATGCGAATAATTGGTGGCAATAATTGTGATATGAACGGTTCCGGAGGCGGTAAAAGAAATTTCTTTATTGCCAATTAAATCTTTATAATGCGCCAGGTCTGGATTCCCCTGCGAGCAGACTTTTTCCTCGTTTAGGTAGAGTGTGTAAGCGGAAAAAATTTCCGGCAGATATAAAGAATATGTCCGTGCCGTGTCTGGGAGAGACAGCGTTAAGCGGTAGGTGGCAGTGCCATTCGATGCCTCGGAAGTACTGCCAAGACTGAAATTGCCAAATGAGCCAAGGGTTAAAAAAGTGCCTCCCGTTACATTTTTTTCATTAAAATCGGAAGGCGTATATTGTTTGCCTGGGAAAAAATTCCACTGATGGGCAAGGAAAATTACGGAATCCCCGGATAAGTCGGCATCGGAACAAAACATGACACCGCCCATCGGGTAAACCAGATTATTTTCGTATTTATTGTTGTAATAGAATAGAAAATGCGCAAGCAGCAGAAAGGAGGCAAAAGGAAGAAACAAAGCGAGAAATAGTTTGATAAAGCGAGGTTTCATCTTAATGTTTCCTTTCTTTTTTGTGGTAGACAAAGCAGCCGGTCGAAATCAGAACTAACACAATGGCACCTATAATTACAAGATGAGGCACGCGATTTTTTTTGACCGGAAGATTTTGTTTGGCAGAGCCGGGTGGCTTGTAAACGCCGGTTTTGTCAATGGTGCGCGTTTTGTTCTCCTGCTTCCATGTGAGCCGGCTGTTTGGAATATTCGTCAAAACTTTACCTGCGGCACGCACTGCAACAGTCACCTCTTTGCCGGAACCGGGAACGATGCTTACCATCAGTACTTCATTGTCTTTGAGATTCAGTGACAGAAGATATTCTGTCGGAATTTCAAGCGTAATATTATCATAAGTAAACGGAACATAGTTTGGATTTGATTCCGCAATCAGACGAAGTCGTTTTCCGGATAGAGAAATACGGTTTGAGCCAACCTGCTCTACTGTCTTTTTCTCACTGGCATGGGAAGTGGTGGCACTGTCTGCTGTATCTTTTTTTATTGATGTAGTTGTATTGGTATTTGAATCGGATTCTTCTGTACTGCTTGTAATGCCGGTAATCATTCCCTCTGATTTTTGGGCAGAGGAAGAATTCTTCTTTTTTTTCGCGTGTGTTGTTTCTTTTTTGGGAATGGAAGAAACAACCGTCTTTTTGGAAGGAACAGACGTCGCCGGAATTATAATTGCTGCCGTGGCAGTCGGTTTTGGCGCAGATGTGTGGTTTGTAGTCTGCCCGCTGTCCGGTGTCGATACCGGTGAAGTGATTTCAAACGAATCTTCGGAAGAAAAATCGCCGCCGTCACGGTCTCCCTCAATTGGTTTTGAACGAACGAGGGCGCCCTTCTGCTCCAGACAAAGAATATTGGAGGTAAGGTTTTCGTTTGTTAATTTTACATATAGATATCCGTCCTCTTCAAAAAAAGCGGACGATAACGTGACGCCATCCGGTGTTGGATTAAAGCTTTCTGATGACGTAATAGAGATCCAGTCAGCACTGTTTAACTGAGATTTGGTAAGGACGGTTTTGGATTTTACATAGGCCCCTTCTATTGTGGAAAAATCCTTAAAATGATGCAAAAAACTCAGCGTTGTGTGGTGGAAAGATGTAAAGGTTGGAAAAATTTCGAACTTTTCCGGGTCAGAGATACAGACCAGAATCGTATAGGTTTCCGAATAGTTCTCTGACAGTTGGAACATTTCTTTGTCGTATTGCAAAGTCATAGTCATTTCATAGATGCCTTCTTTTTGCACATCAACCGAGCGGGTGTCATAAGATGGTATCAGTTCCGTGCTCTCGTTTTCATTTTCACAGACGGCGTAGAGAGGGCAATCACTGTAAGTCTGAATGATCTCGTCAAAAGAATTGGAGCCAACAGGACACATGAGCGGAGCAGATACAAGATCCAAGTCGTAAATTTCTGTAATAGTCAATTTGTCTTGTGTGGATGCCCACGCAAAAGAGACATTCCCCAAAAGTGAACTGAGAATGCCAAGAATTAGAAAATAAACAACCATTTTCAATCTGCGCATAAAAAATATCCTTTCCCGCTACTGATTCAACGAAAAATCCAAAAAAGTCTTTTTTGCCTGCGATAGATTCCGCCGGCTAATTGGTACTTCTTCTCCATTATTGAGAACGAAGTGATCTTTTTCTAATTCACTTACATGCTGTAAATTCACGATAACGCCTTTGGAACAAAGGAAAAACCGAGAATCACTAAGGAGTGGAGCGACTGTTTTTTGAAAATTAATGGCGGAAGACTGTTTTAGCACCTTTTTTTCTAAATGAACTTCTGTTTGGCGCATCACTGATGATAAATAGTACAAATCCGAATAAGGAATGTACAGCGGTGTCCGCTCTACCATAAGTGGAAGCTTCCTTGCTTCCCCACGAAATTTGCGTAAAAAGGGATTTAATGTATCTTCCAGCTTGTCGTAAGTAAGTGGCTTAAGCAAATAACGGAAAGCCCCTACTTCGTATCCTTCGAGTGCATATTCGCGGCTGGACGTTAAAAAAATAATTGTGCAGTCACAGCCTGCTTCTAATAATTTGTGTGCCGCGTCCATACCGGTAATCTCATCCATGAAAATATCGAGAAAGACAAGGTCAAAGGAATGGTGGGAAAGCCCTGCCAAAAAAAGTTCACCCGACTGAAACGGGTAAATCGTAATACTGATTCCGCTTATATCGAAATAACGTATTAGCAATTCCTGTAGTAATTGGCGGTCACTTTCTGAGTCATCTACAATTGCGATATTCATTGCTGCCTCCTATCATTTTGCGACATTTACCTATATAAAATTTTAACAAATTCATAAGGAAGGGTCAAGCAATTTTTCACCCTTTACCCACAATTCTGCAAGGTTTGTTGCAGGATTTAGAAAGAGCCGATACAATGAAGAAATGAGCAGAAAGGAGAAATTTTAAGATGGAGATAAAAAAATATCAAAAATGGACGGCGCTTGTGCTGGTTTTGTGTATGTTATTTTCAATGACCGGCTGCGCGGACGAAGAGAAAGAAGCGAAACAGAGTTTCAGTAAGGAGGATACTTGGGTTGTTTATTGGTATCTGTGTGGCAGCGATTTGGAGAGTAATTACGGTGCAGCAACAGCAGATCTAAATGAAATGATGCAGGTTAAGCTTCCGGAAAACGTAAAAGTGGTAATTCAGACGGGTGGTGCGTCAAAGTGGCAGAATGATCAGGTAAAAACCGATCGGATTCAGCGTTATGAGTACAGTGGAGATACACTTACTTTAAAAGATGAAACTGAGCAGGCAAGCATGGGTGACCCGGAGACGTTAAAGGGATTCCTCAATTATGCAGAGGAAAACTATCCGGCAGACCATAAGATGTTGTTGTTCTGGAATCATGGTGGTGGAAGTGTAAGCGGTGTATCTTTTGATGAAAATTATGAAATGGATTCGTTGGTATTAGACGAACTTTCCGCTGTTATGAAAGATGTCTACGGTGACAAAAAGCCGTTTGAGGTTGTTGGTTTTGATACCTGCCTGATGGCAACGGTAGATACAGCGAATGTATTCCAGAATTATGCGTCCTACATGGTAGCGTCTGAGGAGACAGAACCGGGAAATGGATGGCTGTACAGCGGATGGCTTTCTAAACTTGCAAAAAATCCGTCTATGAACGGTGCCGAACTTGGTAAAGAAATCTGCGATAGTTTTAAACAAGGTTGTAAACAAGCAGGAACGGATGCGGAAATTACACTTTCCGTAACCGATTTGTCCAAGACACCGGCAATAATTGAAGCCTTGCAGAATATGGGTAAGGTCGTTTTGAAAAAAGCAGAAAAAGATTCTTCTGTATGCGCGGAATTTGCCAGAAGTGCCACAAAGGCAGAAAATTATGGTGGTAACAATGATAAAGAAGGGTATACAAACATGGTTGACTTAGGGCATTTGGCACAGAATGCAGAAGGGTTGATTGGTGAGAGCAAGGTGCAGATTGAAAAAGCACTCTCCGATGCGATTGTTTATAAAATAAACGGAGACTACCGCCGTCATGCAAGTGGACTTTCGGTTTATTATTCCTATGACGGTGACCAGGAATCAGCAGCCCGTTACCAGCAGATTGCCGCAGAGAATATTTATTCTTCCTTTGTCAATTATTCCATCGGTGCCAATATATCCGATGAGGCATTGAGTGAAAGTGGTGTCGGCGAAGTGCAGGAAGTAAGCGGATTTGACGGTGACCTTGAGATGTCAATTAATGAAAATGATTACATCCAGTTGAACATTGACCCGGCAAAATTAGATAGTATTCAAAGCATTGCTTTCAATTTTGCTTATATCAGTGACGACGGAAAAGCAATTGTCTTTTTGGGAAAAGATAACGACTTAGAGTGCGACTGGGAAAAAGGTGTATTCCAGGATAACTTCCGTGGCGTCTGGGGTTCTATTAATGACAGAGAATGTTACATGGAGTTAGTTTATGAGGGCGATGATTATAATTTGTATACGGTTCCGATTAAATTAAATGGAGAAGACAGCTATTTGAGTGTCGCCTATGATTATGAGGCAAAAGACTTCTATATTCTTGGTGCAACTTCCGGTGTGGATGAATCCGGACAGGCGGGAAAAGATATGCGTCCACTGAAAAAGGGCGACAAGGTATCGATTGTCTACTACGCACAGAGTTTAGAGGGCGATGATGAAATTCAGGAAATGCCGGATGAGGAATTTAGCTGGAAAGAAAGTTACCAGTTTAAGGAAAAAGATTTGCCGGATGGAAAATATGCCTTTACTTATGAAGTAACGGATATTACCGGTAAGAGCACGATGTCGGACGTTGCCTTCCTGAATTTGAAAAATGGCGAGATTAAGCCGGAGTTATAAAAGAAATTTATAAAAAATGCAGAGACTTTACCGTTTCTGCATTTTTTTTACCGTTTTGACAGAAAGTGTAGGATTTATCAGCAAAGTATGATATTTTGGGAGCACGGAATCTTTTGAGGAGGGGTTTTATGCGAATTTATTTATGTGATGAATCCGCAAAAGAGCGGTCAGCGATAAAAAAGTGCGTAGATAAATATCTGCGTGGCAATTATCAGGTAAGCATAAAGGAATTCAGCTCGGTCGAAAATATGTTATCCGAACTTCCGATAAACAAACCGAGTCTTATGATTGTGAACCTTCCGGAGCAAAAGATAAAAGACCCTGTGATTGTACAAAAACTTCAGGGGAGAAAGAGTAATCAGAAGATGATTATGACAGCAGCATCTGAATGCTATGCAATGGATGCCTTTTCCGTATATGCCGATGGCTTTTTGACCAAGCCGTTTGTGCAGCAGCAGGTTGATTGTGCGCTGAACCGTTTTCGGAATGTGTTTTATCAAATGAAAAAAAACATATCATTTATGGTAGACCGCACAATGAAAAGATTTTGCTTAGACGAAATCATTTACATGGAAACATGTGGGCATGCGACGATGATACATACGCTGCATGGGGATTTTCGGACAAATTGTTCGCTCACGAGGGCAAAAGAAAAAATGCCGGATGGCGGTGATTTTGTTACCTGCGGGAAAAGTTATTACATCAATGCGGGCTATATTAAAGATGTTACCAAAACAGAAATTATTTTACGGGGAGGTGAACAAATCTTTATTCCGATACGATTACAAAAGGAATTATGCTTGTTGTGGCAAATGAAAGTAAATAACAATATTTTATAAAAAAATTAAAATTTGGAGGATTTAGAAAATGAAAAAGATTGTATCAGCAGTATTAGTATTTGTAATGATGTTAAGTTTGGCAGGATGTGGTATTTCTTATGACGACATCAAAGGTGATTGGACAGCAAAGACAATCAATGGTATGACAATTGATGAATATGCAGCATCCCTTGGCGTTGATCCTAGTCCGGCAACTGTAAATGTAAATATCACAGAAGATGATAAAATGACAATGGTAACTGCAAACGGTGAGACAAAATTTGATTATGAGAGACGTTCTGACGGAATTGAAGTTAAAATGGAAGGTAAAGATGAAATTTACATGTCCATGGCATATGACAAAGACAAGAAGACGCTCACATACAAATTAGATTTGGGAAATGGACAGACAATGGAAGTTGTTTTGGAAAAGGGAAAAGCTGATATGACACCTGTTCAGCAGGACGCTCAGACTCAGACTGACGGAGCTGTTGAAGAAGGAGCTACTGAAGCTGCGCAGTAAGGAATATGATGAAAAAATGGGACAAATGGATAACGTTAGCACCAATTGCTTTGGTGCTTGCGTTTCTGCCCCTTGTTGTAGGCAGGATAAACAGTAAAACATACACAGAGAATGAACCGTGGCTTCCCGCAAATGCGGTTGAGTCAGATTTCTTTTTGTATGGTAAATTGTTTGTCCTGTTTTTTTGCTGCCTTTTTATGATTGTGATTTTGGCTCGTATGCGCTTTTGGCGGCAGATTCACGAGATGCCAAAATATCTTCTTCTACCTATATTATATGGTGGTTTTGCAATGGCATCTTCTCTGCATGCAAATCATCCTTTTCTGAGTGTGCGGGGGATGACCGGCAATATGCAGGGGCTTTTCGTAATACTTTCGTATCTGGTTGTGTTCTTTTACAGTTTTTTTGGGGTGAAAAAAACAGAAAATATTTCCATACTGATAAAAATACTTGGCGTCTCAATTGGAATCCTTGGCGTGATTGGTATTTCGCAGTTCTTTGGATTTGATTTATTGTCAATGGGCTTTGTGAAAGAGTTTCTAGGTGGGAGAAAGGCGAGAGTTTCACATTTTATATATTTAACTTTGTACCATTGGAACTATGTGGGGAGCTATGTATCGCTTCTTCTGCCGGTGACGGTGGCAATGATTGTTTATTTTCACGAGGCAGGGAAAAAGCGGGAGAGAACCTTTTGGTTCGTGCTTTTTTATCTGCTAATCTTCTGCCTTTTTGGTTCACAGTCGCGGACCGGCACGCTTGCGGTACTGGTTTCGTTTTGTATTGGCGGCGTAAAATATCGGAACAAAGTCTGTCAGTACAAAAGGACAATTCTCTGCGTCTTGGTTTCTGTGCTTGCAATTTTATTTTTCTGCAACTGGTACATCACGGGGGATATTTTTGGAAAATGGCAGCAGGTTCGCTTTTCTACCAAAGGAAGTAAAAAGTTATCTTATATTGAAACGAAGGATAACCATGTGAAAATCCGCTATAAAAAGAAAAATTATTCTTTTGTCATAGAGGGAAGCGGTGAAAATATCGCGCTTAAAAAGACACCGGATAGAAAGTGGAAAGCATTTTCATTTGAAAAGAAAGCATTTGCGGACGGTGAAAAGACCGTTTATGGCTATGAAATGAAGTACAAAAAGAGTGTCTGGCGGTTTACCAATCAGCGTGGGGATGGGAAGTATTATTATCTCAATGCAAACGGAAAATGGGATTTGTGTATTCACGCCGAAACGGCACTGCCATCGTGGATGAATGAGGTGGCATCGCTTCGTGGTTTTGTGTGGTCAAGAACGATACCGCTGTTAAAAGATTATGTGCTGCTTGGCGCGGGGCCCGACCAGTTTGGTTTTGTGTTCCCGCATAATGATTATGTTGCCAGATATCAGTATGATTTGTTGACAACTTATTATAAGAAGCCACATAATTATTATCTTCAGATGGGAATTGAGACAGGGTGCCTCTCGCTTGTTCTGATGCTTGCATTTTTTGTGATTTTTTTAAAGCGTGGCTTTGCGGCGGCGAAGGGAAAGTGCCATACGCAAAAAGAGTATTTTATACGGGCAATTTTGATTTCTGTATTAGGATATCTCTTTGCCGGGATGTTTAATGATTCTATGGTAGTAACAGCGCCTGTGTTCTGGTGTCTGTTAGGACTGGGAGCGGGTGGAGTTGATAATGTTAGGAAAAGGTAGCAACCCTATTTTTTGTGTATAGCCGTCACGTTTTGTGTGTAGGCCTTGTCGCAGGTGCGAAGTCCGTCGATATGTTCAAATAAATCAGGTTTGATTGGTGCACCGAGTGGATCCAGAATAAAATCAATCCCCTCACGACGTGCTAGTTTTGCGGCAGATACAAAATCGCTGTCTCCAGATATAAGGATAATCTGTTCTACCTGTTTTTGCAGAAAAGGGTGATAAATTCGTTTCGAAGTTGGAGGACAATCATAATAGAATATTCTATACAAGTCATTATTTTCACCATGTGAATTTAAATGTCTTTTGCAGTAATTTACAAGTTCAGTTGCCCGGTCTTTTGCGGATATGTCACCGAATACTTTTTTGGGCACGTCCTGTATAGAATCCTCCATCTACTAAAATAGCTGTTTTCATATATTTCTCCTTATAATAGTAAATGAAAAGCTCTAGGGGTCGGCCTATCTCCTATTATGAGAGGCGTACAACCTAGAGCGTTATTAACATGTAACCTTTGTTACACTTTCATACTATATGCAAATGAGGCAATTGTCAATCCTTTTTTTGAATATTTTGAGAAAATATTATTTACCCTCTCAACGCCTCATCAATTGCCTTAGCGGCAGCTTTTCCTGCACCCATGGCAAGGATTACGGTTGCGGCACCCGTTACGGCGTCACCACCGGCGTATACATTATCACGGGTTGTTAAACCGGATTCATCCTTTGTGATTAAGCATCCGCGGTTATTTGCTTCCAGACCAGGAGTTGTGGAGCGAATCAATGGGTTTGGACTTGTACCAATGGACATGATTACGCTGTCAACATCAAGAACAAATTCGCTGTCAGGTTTTTCAACCGGACGGCGGCGTCCGCTTTCATCCGGTTCGCCAAGTTCCATCTCAACACATTTCATGCCACATACCATACCCTCGTCATTGCCAAGGATTTCAACCGGGTTATTTAATGTCTTAAAGATGATTCCCTCTTCTTCTGCATGCTCAACTTCTTCTTTACGGGCAGGAAGTTCTTCCATACCACGGCGGTATACAATGTAAACTTCTTCTGCACCAAGACGTTTTGCACTGCGGGCTGCATCCATAGCTACGTTACCGCCACCGACAACAGCAACTTTCTTTGCGTGCTGGATTGGTGTTTTGCTTCCATCGCGGTAAGCTTTCATTAAGTTAATACGAGTCAGGAATTCGTTTGCAGAATAAACACCCTTCAAACTTTCACCTGGGATGTTCATAAAACGAGGAAGTCCTGCACCGGAACCAACGAAGATTGCTTCGTTACCCATTTCGAAAATTTCATCGATGGTTAATACTTTACCAATTACCATATTGGTTTCTACATCAACACCGATTGCTTTTAAGTTATCAATTTCCTTCTGCACAATTGCTTTTGGAAGACGGAATTCCGGAATACCATAAACCAAAACGCCGCCGGCAAGGTGAAGTGCTTCAAAAATTGTTACTTTGTATCCTAATTTAGCCAAATCACCGGCAACGGTAAGACCACTTGGGCCGGCACCGATAACAGCAACTTTGTGACCGTTTGGCTCCGGTTTAACCGGTGCGTCTGTGCAGTGCTCTCTGTGGTAGTCAGCAACGAAACGCTCCAATCGTCCGATACCAACCGGCTCGCCTTTGATGCCGCGGACACATTTGCCTTCGCACTGATTTTCCTGTGGGCATACACGGCCGCAGACAGCAGGAAGGGAAGTGGATTCTGAAAGAATCGCAAAAGCACCTTCAATATCTTCATTTGCTACGCGCTCAATAAATGCCGGAATGTTAATCTGAACCGGGCAGGCGCTGACGCAAGGTTTGTTTTTACAGTTTAAGCAGCGACGAGCTTCGTTTACTGCCATATCATAAGTGTAGCCAAGAGCTACTTCGTCAAAGTTTTTATTACGGACATCCGGGTCTTGTACCGGCATTGGGCATTTATTCATATCCATATTTCTCTCTGCCATGATTAATTTTCCCCTTTCTTGAGTAGATTGCAATATTCATCGCGGGCGTGTGTCTCAAATTCTTTGTACATCGTTCCACGGTGCATTGCTTCATCGAAATCAACGAGGTGTCCATCGAAATCCGGACCGTCTACGCAGGCAAATTTGGTTTCGCCGCCAACTGTCAGACGACAGCCGCCACACATACCGGTTCCGTCAATCATAATCGGGTTCATGCTGACAACTGTTTTGATGTCATATTTTTTTGTTGTCAGGCATACAAATTTCATCATAATCAATGGTCCGATGGCAATGACTTCATCGTATTCATTTCCATCCTGAATTAATTTTTCCAATGCGTCTGTTACCAGACCTTTTTCGCCATAGCTTCCGTCATCGGTCATCATGACGAGTTTGTCACTGGCTGCTTTGAATTCGTCCTCAAGAATTACTAAGTCCTGATTACGGAATCCAACGATGGCGTGAACTTCAGCACCCATCTGATGCAGTTTCTTTGTAATCGGGTAAGCAATGGCACAGCCAACACCACCGCCGACAACTGCTACTTTTTTCAATCCATCTGTGTGTGTAGGAACACCAAGCGGACCTACAAAGTCGTGAATGTATTCACCTTCTTTTAAGGTGTCTAATTCCATTGTACCGGCACCAACAATCTGATAAATAATGGTAACGGTTCCAGCCTCACGGTCAAAATCCGCGATTGTCAAAGGAATTCTCTCGCTATCTTCTTTTGCGCGGAAGATAATAAACTGTCCCGGCTCTGCTTTCTTTGCAATCAAAGGAGCCTCTACTGTGATTTTACTGACAGTAGGATTCAGGGACTTTTTTTCAACAATTTTGAACATAAACAAAATCCTCCATTCATCTGTGTACATAAGTCAACACAATTCTATCATATTATAAGGGTAAATTCAAACGGATTCTTCTGGAAGTGTAAAAAATATATTAAATATCACGATTTTACGTTGTTTTTCTTGACAATAGGGAAAGCGTGATGTATTGTTTACAATATGATGTGGTTTTGAAAACTACATGGAACATAAAAATAATTTGCAGGATATGATATAGGAGGAACGCAAATGGCATTTTCAAAAGGTGATATTGCAGCACCATTTATTCAGGTTAAGGAAGATGAAAACGGTGTTTTGCAGGACATTAAATTTGTAAATGATGATAATTTTAACTTTGCTTATGATGTGGTAGATAAGATGGCAAAGAAAGATCCGGACAAAGTAGCAATGCTGCACATTTCAAAGGATGGAAAGGAACGCTCCTTTACCTTTTATGATATGGCACGTTATTCTTCTAAGGTGGCAAACTATCTTCAGTTTTTAGGAATTAAAAAAGGCGACCGCGTAATGCTTGTGTTAAAACGCCACTACCAGTTCTGGTTTGCGATTTTGGCACTGCACAAGATTGGTGCAGTAGCAATTCCGGCAACAAATCTTTTGCTGAAATCCGATTTTGAATACCGTTTTAAAGCCGGTAATGTAGATGCGATTCTTTGTACGGCAGACGGTCCGGTTTCCCGTGAGGTTGATAAAGCGTGCCGCAGTTACAAAAATCTGAAAGTAAAAATCATGGTTGGTGCCAGCCGCAAAGGATGGCGCAGCTTTAACAAGGAAGTAAAATATTTTTCAAGTCATTTCCGCAGACCTCATGGTGAGAATGCAATCCATGGTGATGACCCATCGATTATGTTTTTTACTTCCGGTACGACTTCGTATCCGAAAATTACAACCCATAACTTTAAGTATCCTTTGGGACACTATGTGACAGCGAAATATTGGCATCAGGTTGACCCGGACGGCATCCATTTTGCTATTTCCGATACTGGCTGGGGAAAAGCTTTGTGGGGTAAAATTTATGGTCAGTGGCTGTGCGAGGCATGTATTTTTACCTATGATTTTGATAATTTCGATGCAAAAGAAATTCTTCATATGATTGAGAAATATAAAATTACAACATTTTGTGCACCGCCAACGGTTTACCGTGTAATGGTACATTTGAAATTAGACCAGTACGATTTGTCTTCTTTGCAGAATGTAACAACAGCAGGCGAAGCATTGAATCCGGAAATCTTTGAGAAGTTTAAGGCAAAAACCGGACTTACCCTGATGGAGGGATTTGGACAGACCGAGACAACATTGACAATTGGTAACCTCGTTGGTACAACACCAAAACCGGGTTCCATGGGTGTGCCGACACCACAGTATGATGTACAGATTATGCTGCCGGATGGAACACTTGCTGGTCCGGAAGAAGAGGGCGAAATTGTTATCTGCACAGAAGATGGTGCGCCAAATGGTTTGTTTATGGAATATTACGGTGACGAGGAAAAAACACAGAATGCATGGCATGATGGTTATTATCACACAGGTGACACGGCTTACTTTGATGAGGATGGTTATCTGTGGTATGTCGGCCGTACCGATGATGTAATTAAGTCCAGCGGCTACCGTATCGGACCATTTGAAATTGAGAATGAAATTATGAAACTTCCATATGTTTTGGAGTGTGCTGTTACTTCCGTGCCGGACCCAATCCGCGGTCAGGCAATCAAGGCAAGTATCGTTCTTGCCAACGGTGAAGAGGGAACGGATAAACTGCGAAATGAGATTATGAAATCCTTGAAAAAGAATATTGCGTCATATAAATGGCCAAAAATACTTGACTTTACGAAGGAATTGCCTAAAACTATAAGTGGTAAGATTCGTAGAAAAGAAATCAAGGAGAATGACTGGAATGAAAATGAAGACAACGAATAGTCGGCTTGTCATCACCGGAATGGGTGCTGTGACGCCGATTGGAATTGGCGTAGAGAATTATTGGAAAAATCTTGTGGCCGGAAAATGCGGTGTGGAAGCAATTACCCGCTTTGACACCGAAGAACTGCCGGTAAAAATTGCGGCTGAGGTCAAAGATTTTAATGCGGAAGATTTTATGCCAAAGAAACTGACGCGTGAAATGGACGTGTTTATGCAGTATGGTTACGCAGCAGCGATGGAAGCAATCGCGGATGCCGGAGAGGAAATTACTGTACCGGAGCGTATGGGTATCGTCGTTGGTACGGCACTTGGCGGTATTTCACCGATTGCAGAAGTGCAGGATGGATTAAGCAAGGGAGAGCATAAAAAAGTCAGCCCGCGCTTTGTGCCGAAAATTATCGGCAATGAGGCAGCAGCCCAAGTGGCAATTGCAAAAGGCTATCGTGGTCCAAGTCTGACGGTGAGCACAGCATGTTCTTCCGGTGGTGACGCAATCAGTACCGCCTGCATGTTAATCATGTCCGGACAGGCAGACGCCGTTCTTGCGATGGGAACGGAATCCGCATTATCTCCATTGTTTATTCAAGGATTGGCTTCGGCACATGCGTTGTCCACCAATAACGAGAATCCGCAGCAGGCGAGCCGCCCGTTTGATAAAGAACGTGATGGTTTTGTCATTGGAGAAGGCGGCGGTGCGCTGATTATTGAAACGGAAGAAAATGCAAAAAAACGCGGCGCTAAGATTTATGCGGAACTCGCAGGATTTTCCAACTGCACCGACGGCTACCACGTAACAAGCCCGCATCCGGAAGGAATTGGTGCGGTATTCTGCATGGAAAAAGCAATTGAGCATGCAGGTATCACAAAAGAATCTGTAGATTATATTAATACACATGGAACTTCTACCGGTATGGGTGATCCGATTGAAACGAATGCGATTGCAGAACTTTTTTCAGAGCATGTCGGCGAAATGGCTGTGACTTCGACAAAGGGCGCAACCGGACATATGATGGGTGCCGGCGGTATTACCGAGGCGATTACATGTATCCAGTGTATTCGCACCGGCGTCGTTCCACCTACATTAAATCTGGATGAATTGGATGAAAAATGTGCATCCTTGAATTATGTTCCACATAAAGCAATTGAAAAAGAGGTTCGTGTGGCAATGAGTAATTCGTTTGGATTTGGCGGGCAGAATTCAAGTGTGATTTTTTGCCGCTACGAGTGATAAATAATTATGATGTAATAGTTAATAAAAAGAGATGGTTAATTTCCCATTCGGAATCGCTTCCGCTGAGAGAACACACGCAGCGGTGCGTGAGGGCAGACTACGCCCTCTGCGCACCGGCGGTGTTCAACATTCCTCATGGTGAAATTAACCGTCTCTTTTTTCTCATTACATCATAATTAGTTTTGACAAAAGAGGAATTCCTTATGCGGGCAAGCTGGTCAATGCAACGCAAACAGGCTGAAAATCTTGAAAGGGTTGCTTATCTGTAAAACCATGGAGGGAAAAGGGCAACCATGAATGGAATAAATTGGTAAAAGAGTTGTTTTTGACCTTGATGCCGCCTGAAAAAGGAATATTTTGGGGAAAAAGATAAGCTAAAAAACAACGCTTAGTACGATTTTTTGAAAAAAGCGTTGCAGTAACAGAAGTTAAAAGAAGAAAGAATCACAAATCAGGGAGAAACATTATTCGCATTTGCGAATTCTCTGTTTCGAGTCGATTTGTGATTCTTTCTTCTTTTGAGTTGTACCTGCAAATTTGCATATTTTTCAAAAAATCGGAAATCCTATAAGAAAGTCACAAGTGGATGACTTTGGAAAGGATGATTTTATTTGGGCAAGAAGAAATTTTTTGCAGCGGCTTTTGCAGCGTTTGTTTTGTGGGCTATTGTGATTTTGCAGACTGTATTAACCAGATGGTATGTTTCGCAGACTGCGTTTGAACAGGCATTTGCAAAAAGTGATATTATGAAAGCATCAACTCAGGAGGCGGCTGCTGATACAAGAAATACAAATAGTGACAATCGTGTGATGGAAGGTGTGGTAAATGGCAGGCTGAATGCATCGGAGCAGCAAACAATGGCGGACAAACTTTTTCGTCAGTTTGGCGGTGGAGAAGTAATGAACAGCAATTCCGATAGCAGTTCGGATTACTATGTCGCATACGGCTATACAAGCGGATTTGAAAGTTCCAAAAAGGTAAATGGCAGACGCATAAATATGATGGCTGCATTTTCCTATGATGAAAAAGAAGATGTTACAAAAGTTGTGTTTGGAACCCCACTCATTAACAGTGATTTTTGATTTTGTGGGAATGTTTATTTTCCTGCCGCATACAATAAAAGAAAAAGGCGTGTGCGTATGCTCAATAAACTTTGGGGATTTATGATTCTCATTGGGATTTTGTTTGCGGCGGCAACCGGCAAAATCGGAGAAATCGGAACAGCAGCACTGGATTCGTCAAAAGAAGCAGTGACTTTATGTATTACAATGCTTGGCATCATGTCCATGTGGACAGGACTTATGAATATTGCAAAAAAGGCAGGAATTATCGATGCGCTTACAAAAGCACTTCGACCGGTTCTTGCCTTTTTATTTCCGGGTGTGCCAAAAGAGCATAAGGCAAATGAATATATGGCCGCCAATATGATTAGTAATGTTCTTGGACTTGGATGGGCGGCTACGCCGGTTGGCTTAAAGGCAATGGAAGAATTGAAAAAATTAAATCATGGAAGCCACATTGCCAGTGCGGATATGTGTACTTTTTTGATTATCAATATTTCTTCTCTGCAATTGATTCCGGTTAATATTATAGCGTATCGAAGCCAGTATGGTTCTGCCTCGCCTGCTTCCATTCTTGGCATGGGGCTGGTGGCTACAATTGTGTCGACGGCAGCCGGTGTTATTTTTTCTGTAATAGCAAGAAAAGTATCAAAGAAAAAGGGGGAGCGGTAAATGGAAGTCCTTTATTATATTTCAGATTGCATGATACCATTCGTGATTCTCTATCTTGTCGGCTATGGCATGTGCAAAAAAGTGGATATTTTTGATTCGTTTATTGAGGGAGCCAAAGATGGATTTTTGACGGTCTATAAAATTCTGCCGACGTTAATTGGTTTGATGATTGGTGTAGGAATTTTGCGGCAGTCCGGTTTTATGGAGTGGCTCGCCGGTATATTTGCACCGGTTGTAAATATCCTTCATTTTCCGGGCGAACTGCTTCCACTTTTTATCGTGAAAATGTTCTCATCCTCGGCGGCAACCGGTCTTTTGCTTGATATATATAAAACATATGGGACCGATTCTTACCTTGGTACATTAGCGTCAGTTCTTATGAGCTGTTCGGAAACCATTTTCTATACCATGAGCGTTTATTTTATGACGGCGCGCGTGACCAAAACGCGTTATACACTTACCGGTGCATTGGTGGCAACTTTTGCCGGGGCGATGGTGGCGGTTTTGCTGGTGGGAATGTCGTAAAAAAATTCCTTACTTTTGCAACATTTTCCAGTTATCATTCGTTATATAAGTACAAGGTACATGATTAATGGACGTGTAAATGAAAGTAAGGAGAGTGATTTTATGAAAATGAAAAAGATTTTGGTGTCGATGTTTTTGCTGTTTTTGGTACTGTGTCTAAAGTCGAATGTTTCAAATGCAGCGGAAACGGATGCGCTGAACCGGTGGGATTTAACAAAGGAATATACTGTGGAGCAAAACAGTATACGATATCATGCGTATTTGTCAAAGGACAAAAAAGAGAGCTGGATTTTTACGGCGGATTTATTGGACAAAAAGAAAATGCTAGATATCATAATTCCTCAAAAAATTGAAAATGCGCCGGTTGTGAGATTGGGATATAGTGCAGATTTATATCAGGGGGAAGAAGCTGCGTGGCCACAAAACTTATTTGGTGTGACAATGTTTGATTATTGCGATGCCGACAGCCGCCCGACTTTGGAAATACTTAATGTTAAATCCGTTGTGATGCCTGATGCAATTCGCGAGATGGGATCTTGTACTTTTGGTGCAATGGGAAACTTAAAATATATTCATTTGTCAGACAAACTTACAAGTTTGAAAAATGGAACATTTTTCGGAAGCAAAGATATTAAGAAAATTGATTTTCCGGCAAAATTTAAAGTGGAGGCTGCGAATGTTTTTGGCTACTGTGATGGGTTGCCAGGGCTTGCACATGAAACTAAATATTTAAAAAATGATACGCTTACATTTTCCGGTAATATGGTTATTAATCAAACGGAAAAAACATTGATTCAAGTAATGCCGGATACAAAGAAAATTACGATACCAAAAAGCGTGAAATGGATTGAGCCGACGGCATTTAAAAACACGAGTATTAAAACGCTAAAAGTGTCGAAGAAAAACAAATATTTTGCGGTTCATAAAAGATGTTTGTATCGGAAGGCAGAAAAAGAACTTGTTTATGTGTTTGGCAAGGGAAGCACGTTGACATTGTCGAAAAAAATAAAACAGATTAGTGAAGACGTGGTTGTAACCAAGACTAAATTGAAAAAGCTAATCATTTCACATAAAGTAAAACTGTATAACAATTGGAAAAAGCCATTTGTTAAGAACAATAAAAAGATAAAGATTTATTACCGTGGGAAAAGAGTGAAGTAGGGAGTGGCAGTTTGAACGGAATTTTATACAGTCAAATAATTTTAAGGAGGAAAAGCGTATGAAAAAATTTATATTATCAATGACAATGTTGGTTTTGGTACTGTGTCTGAAAACAAATATTTCAAATGCAGCGGAGATTTCTGCGATGGAGCGGTTGGATTACTGGGATGTTTCTAAGGAATATACGATTACCAATCAGGATGCAACCTATCATGCCTATTTATCGAAAGACAAAAAAGAAAGCTGGATTTTTAAAGCAGATGTTGCAAAAGACAAGAAAAATGTTAAGGTAGTAATCCCGGATAAAATTGAAAATGCACCGGTTGTTATAGTTGGAGCAACCAGTGGATATGATGAAATTTTGGCGAAACAAAATCTTGGAAGTGTTGGCATACAGGGACCGGATGGCTCTTATTATCTGGATGCGGAAGTGACATTATGGGGAGATCTTTTGGAACCATGGCATTGCCCGGGTCCATATATAAAGAATATTAAATCAATTACAATGCCGGACACAGTGAGGTATCTTGGTGTGGCGGCGTTTGCTTACACAACATCCGTAGAAACGATTCGTTTGTCAAATCAACTCGTGTCACTGCGAGAGTACACTTTTTTGGAATGTAAAAATCTTAAGAAGATAGATGCCTCTGCAAAAGTAAAAGTAGAAGCAAAAGAAGCATTTACCGGCTGCAGCAAACTGGCAGGACTTGCTTATATTACAAAGCATTTAGACGGAGATACATTATCATTTTCTAATAACATGGTAATTGATTTGACGGAAAAAGATTTGATTCAGGTAATGCCGGATGCAAAGAAAATCACAATACCAAAAAGCGTGAAATGGATTGAGCCGGCGGCATTTAAAAACACGAGTATTAAAACGCTAAAAG
>OLVX01000159.1_pt1 | contig 67887 bp, 61 predicted proteins | sample 1673271 | NCBI WGS metagenome assembly OLVX01 (sample SAMEA3178939, study PRJEB25190) | human gut metagenome | biome: human gut; feature: human-associated habitat; material: faeces | place: Austria | collected 2013
GATTTTGTAAAATATGCTTTCTGTCATTGTAACATGAGAGATAATTGCAGGCAAGCAGAACTTTATAACATTTGTCATCTTTTTTTGCATATTATATTTGATTTTCTTTTAAAAATCCCCCTTGACAACCATCTCCAAGCGTGTATAATAACCAATGCAGTCAAAATGCAAACAATTTGCAAATGCACACAAAATGCAAAAACAAATAACTTGCAATTTGAATAAATCAAGATTAAAACAACCAAATGCAGGAGGCGTTTGTTATGTTACACATTTTAGAACATACATTATCACACACGATCGAGGACAGCGTGAAGCTGCTTCCATTTCTGTTTTTCACTTATTTATTAATGGAATTGTTAGAGCACACGACAGGCGGAAAAGTACAGAACAAGATTAAAGATGCAGGGAAAGTCGGACCGCTGTGGGGCGGACTTCTTGGAATTATGCCGCAATGTGGTTTTTCGGCAGCAGCGGCCAGCCTTTATGCCGGACGAGTCATTACGGTGGGAACGCTGCTTGCCGTATTTTTGTCCACGTCGGATGAGATGCTGCCGATTTTCATTTCAGAGTCAGTCGCACTGGCAACGATTATTAAAATTCTTGCAGCAAAAGTCTGCATTGCGATCATTTCAGGATTTCTTGCAGAACTGGTTTATGTGAATGTTTTTAAAAAGAAAGAAAAAGATATGGACATCCATGTGGTATGCGAGGAAGAACACTGCAGTTGCGAGGATGGCGTTTTAAAATCTGCGCTGAAACATACTTTGAAAATTTTTGTATACATTTTGCTTATCACATTTATATTGACATTGGTAATTGAGATGATCGGAGAAGATCATCTTGCGGTGGTATTTCAGAATATTCCGGTTGTGGGAGAGATGATCGCGGCACTTGTCGGACTGATTCCAAACTGCGCATCCTCCGTGGTAATCACGGAACTCTATTTAAGTGGAATTATCGGAGCAGGAGCGATGATGTCAGGACTTTTGGTAAATGCCGGAGTTGGACTTTTGGTTTTGTTCCGTTTGAACCGCAATTGGAAGCAGAACGCTGGAATTATGGCAGCACTTTATGGATTCGGTGTTGTCTGGGGCGTGATCATTGAGTTACTTGGGATTGTATTTTAACAGATGTAGATGAATAATTGATACGCGGAAGTATGAAATTAAGAGGAAAGAGTTAAAAATTGTATCTGCTACAGTGAAAGCATATACAGAGAAAGAAAAGAGATGAAAAAATGGCAGGAAATGGTTATGCAACGACCAGCAGAAAGAAAATTTTAGAATATCTCATGGCAAACAGCGACCGCACAGTGACGGTGACGGACATTGACCAGTATTTGAAAAAACACGATAACGAGGTGAACATCACAACGATTTACCGTTACCTGGATAAACTTGCCAAAGAGGGAACTGTCATGAAATATGTGGCAGAGAAGGGGAGCCAGGCGGTGTATCAGTACGTGGAGATGGGACATCACTGTGAGGAACATCTTCATTTAAAATGTGTTTCCTGTGGCTGTATTATTCATTTGGAATGTGCGTTTATGGATGAGATCGCTGAGCATATTTTAAAAGATCATGGTTTTATATTGCAATGCAAAAATTCCATTATTTATGGATTGTGCAGGGAGTGCAGGGAAAAACAGGACAGGGAATAATACTGCTATAGGATTTCCCTATAATCGGCTCATGGTTTTATGGATTAACACTTTTTCGATTGATTTGATATGATAATTCCAACAGCAGAACCTGAGAAAAACAGGCAGGCAAAAAGAATGAAAACATAGAAAAAGGATGGGAAAACACATGAGTACATTAAAAGAGAGAAAATTAAAATTTGAGACATTACAGTTACACGTTGGACAGGAAGAACCGGATCCGGTGACCGATGCAAGAGCAGTTCCGATTTACCAGACATCTTCCTACGTATTCCACAATTCAAAGCATGCAGCAGACCGTTTCGGTTTGCGTGACGCAGGAAATATTTACGGAAGACTGACCAATCCGACAGAGGATATTTTTGAACAGCGTATTGCAGCATTAGAGGGCGGCGTGGCAGCGCTTGCAGTCGGTTCCGGTGCAGCAGCCGTTACATACACGATTGAAAACCTTGCACAGGCAGGTGATCATATCGTATCTGCAAAAAATATTTACGGCGGCACTTATAATTTGCTGGCACATACATTAGTAGATTTTGGCGTTACGACCACGTTTGTTGATCCTTTTAACTTAGAGGAAGTAGAAGGCGCTATCAAGGACAATACAAAAGCAGTTTACATTGAGACACTTGGCAATCCAAACTCTGAAGTAGTGGATATCGAAGCACTCGCAGAGATCGCACACAAACATAAAATTCCACTTGTCATCGACAATACGTTCGGCACGCCATATCTGATCCGTCCAATCGAGTACGGCGCAGATATCGTGGTTCATTCCGCAACCAAATTCATTGGTGGACACGGAACCACAATCGGTGGTGTCATCATTGACGGTGGAAAATTTGACTGGGCTGCATCCGGAAAATTCCCACAGCTCATGGAACCAAACCCAAGCTATCATGGCGTCAGCTTCGCAGCGGCAGCAGGACCGGCAGCATTCGTGACAAGAATCCGTGCTATTTTATTAAGGGATACCGGAGCAACACTTTCTCCAATCCATGCATTTATCTTTTTACAGGGCTTAGAGACATTATCCTTAAGAGTCGAGCGTCATGTGGAAAATGCATTAAAGGTTGTGGAGTTTTTAGAGAAACAGCCACTGGTTGAAAAAGTAAATCATCCATCCGTTTCCGAAGATCCGGAGCAGCAGAGATTATATAAAAAATATTTCCCGAACGGCGGCGGTTCCATTTTCACATTCGAGATCAAAGGTGATGACAAAAAAGCGCAGGAGTTTATCGATCATTTACAGTTATTCTCCTTACTTGCCAATGTAGCAGATGTAAAATCCCTTGTCATCCATCCGGCATCTACCACACATGCGGAATTAAATGAGGAGGAACAGGCAGAGCAGGGAATCAAGCCAAACACCATCCGTCTTTCCATCGGTACAGAAAATATCGACGATATTCTCTATGATCTGCAGGAAGCGTTTGACGCAGTAAAATAATAACCGGCCATTTTGAATATTCATTTCTTAATAAAAAAGGACTGCGCATAGAAATATGCAGCAGTTCTTTTTGTGCTGTCGGATAAAAAATAACGAAAATTTTTTGCTCCCTATTTCGAAAAAGATGTTTACGTTTGTCGAATGAAGTATTATCATAGAGATAGATTTGTGCATTGTAATAAAAATGAAAATATTTGATTACAGAGCTGCTATTTTTTATGTAAAGGGGCATAGGAATATGAAATTTACCAGAAAAGATTTACCACCGGATCAAATGAAACGTGCCAACATCACGACGTGTCTTACCGTTACAATGGCATATGTTTTTTATATTTTGATCATGCTCACATCGGATCGGACAACGCTTGAGAAAATAATATTTGTTTCATTTTATGTGATCTGGTATGCGCTGACAGCCATTTTTGTGGCAAAGAATATTTATGAAAGAAAAGCGGAACTGTTTATAGCAGTTGGATTTTGTATCGGATTTGGAATTATTTCTTATTTACAGAACCCAACAGTTATGATGCTGATTTTCCCGGTTTTGCTTTCATTGTCTGTATATTTGAACGAATTTCTGATCATGTGGGGAGCGGGTGCAACCTTAGTATTTATTATTACCAAGATGGCCCAGATCCTTGTAAATAATCCGGCGGACAAGGCAGAACAGTTGAATACGGTTTTTCTCGTATGTATCTGCCTGATCATGTGTGTGTTTGGCGGATGTAAGGCGATCAGGCGTCTGATCGAGTTTTCCAATGAGGAGACGAACGCAGTAAAAGTAAAAGCAGAGAAGCAGTTACAGGTAGCAAAAGAAGTTGAGACTATCGTAAACGATGTGGATGCGCAGTTTACGCAGGTCAGAAAAGATTTATCCCAGATATCCAGCACGATCGACAATACGCAGATCGCAATCGGAATCATTGCAAATGGCGCTGACAGTTCAGCAACACAGACACAGACGCAGTCAGAAAAAACAAATGAGATCCAGGAGCGTTTAGAGCACACCAATCAGACGGCAGCAGGAGCTTTGGAGACAACGGAGAAGCTGCGGGGGGTCATTGAAACTGGCAAGAATGAGTCGGATGAACTGGCAAGACAGTCCGTGATCGTAGATCAGTCCACAGAGCAGATTTCCCAGACCATTGAGAAACTGGTGGAACATGTTGGAAAAGTATCCGGAATCACAGATGCAATTTTAAATATTTCCAGCCAGACAAACCTGTTGGCACTGAACGCTTCAATCGAGGCTGCCCGAGCAGGAGATGCCGGAAAAGGTTTTGCCGTTGTTGCAGAGGAAATCCGCCAGCTGGCAGAAATGACCAAGGTATCAACGGAGCAGATCACACAGATCATGAATGAACTGACTGCTATCACAAAGGATACACAGACCGAACTTAAGAATGCGGTAGACAGTATCGATGTGCAGCGTGAAAAGGTAAAAACGGTACATGAAAGCTTTATAACCGTTGAGGAAGATGTGAAATCTTTAGTAGGAGATATGACGACGGTAAGCGATGAGGTATCTGCCGTTCTAAGTGCCAATGAAGTGATCGTAGACGGAATCTCTACTTTGTCAGGAATCACGCAGGAGATTTCTGCAAGCACTTCCGCAAGCAGAACGGATATGGATGGTCTGCATGACAGTGTAAGCAATTTTTCAACAGCTGTCGATCATACATTCGAAGCATTGGAGAATCTGAAGGCGATTGCAGCAATTGATGAAGAATAGAAAAATAGAGAGAACAGAGAGAGGACTGCCTTGTGCAGTCCTTTTTGAGCCTAAAAAATGGAAGTACCCTGTTGAGGGAAAGTAGTAATGCGCCGCAGGGATGCGCAGAAAAAGATTGCAATATGGAATTAAATCGTATAGTATATAGTAAGTAATTGCAAATTAAATTTATAGTTTATATAGTTATGGAATGATTCAGGAGGAAAAGAAAATGAATGCAAAACAACTGACCGCAGCAGAGACAATTGTGATGAAGTGTATCTGGGACGCAGACCATGAGATGTCACTGGCAGAGATTGTAAAGAATGCAAATGAGGGATACGGAAAAGAGTGGAAGCCACAGACCGTATCGACTTATCTGGCAAAACTCTGCCTGAAAAATTATATCCAGATGAAACGAGCCGGAAGAACGATCACCTATGAAATACTCATCACGGAAGAGGACTACAAGAGTGAGCAGGCGAGGGAGTTTGTCGCATTCTGGAATAATGGTTCGCTCAAGCAGTTTATCACCGCTTTTTATAAGGATGAACCGGCTTCCAAAGACGAGATTGAGGAACTTCGGAATGCTATTGAGGAACTGGAAGAGTAGTTTTAGGGTGAAAGAGGTTTATTCTTCTTGATAAAGAGCATATGACACATGAGGAAAACAAGATGAGATATAGAACGATTGTAAATGATAAAGTAGTATATGAAAGTTATTTTGCCTGTGTGTTTCACAGATAGCGTTTTATGGTGTAAGGAAAAAATGTCATAGGTGAAGTTACCAAAGTAAGATAGATCAGCAAACAGAAGGAGTGCAGAAAAAATGAAATTTAAAATAATTATAAATTATAAGTCGGTACGTGAATGTTATATGGCAATAAATCCGATGATTCGAAAAATTTTATATGGTTTTATCGGTACATCCTTAGCAATGTCAATTGTTTTTTATTGTTTTCATCAAATAGTTTTTTCAGCAGCATTTTTCTTGTTTATATTTGCGATTATTATTGAAAATCAATTCATTATGAGACATGACACCAAAATGATGATGGAAAAAATAGAAGACTTAACTCATACAAATGAACTTTGGGGAGAGATTGTATTTGATGAGTCTGCATTAAAAGTAATCCCATATGGAAATACGGAGTCTGAGTATTCTATGGAATATAGTAGGTTTAAAGATTTTTATATACTGAAACATTATTGTGTCTTCGGGGATAAAAGAAAAATCGAAAAGGGACTGACGCAGGAAACAATCATCATTGATAAAACAGTTTTAACAGAAGCAGATATGCATAATTTGACTTCCCTGATTCATGAGAAAATGCCACAGGTAAAAGTTCATGAGAAAAAAAGAAAAAACAGAGGAGAGTAATAAAAATGGAATTTGTTACAGTAATAAATAGAAAAAAATGCAAAAAAATATATAAAGCAATTAGAAAGCCAATCATTTTATTTTTACTTTATTTTGAAATTTTTTTTGCTTTGTTTTGTTGTACGGTATTGTTTTATCCGGACAAAGATTATGGTATGATAAGTTTTATGGTTATAACTACGTTATTTTTCATATGGTTATATGTAATGTATAGAAAAAAAAACATTGATCAGATGTGTCCGAAAGAGGTAAAGAATAAAAATGGAGAGTACATACAAAAAGTAAAGTTTGAGGAAGATGAAATCGTGGTATGGAGTAGTTTGAATGATACGACCTTTCATTTGGATTATTCAAGAATCGCAAAATGCTATGCGAAGAACAATTTCTGGATTTTTATGACAAAAGGAAAATTTGTTTTTGTAGTTGATAGAAAATGTATTTCACAAGAGGATAGAGAGAAGCTTAGAGCATTGTTAAGAGTGAAATTATCTGGGGTAAGAATGTAACATTATGGAACAGGAATCATATAAGATGCCTGTTCCATGATGTTATTTAAAGTATTGAAACGAGTGAAAATATATTCATTTTCTTACAGATATGAGCTATTTTGTGTGGAGGTTTATTTATGCAGATTAAAATTGACTGATCCAGATTGGTAGTAACTGGAGCAGGCCTGCTTTAATAGCTGTAAGTAATGCAATACCAGCAGAAGTAGATAAAAAACTGTATGTTGCAAGTCCTGCTAAAAAAAGAATAGACACTACCATAATAACTCGTGCAACAGTTTTGTGTTCTTCGTAAAAAGTGAGAATTGTCTCTGTTATTTCGGAAAGAGCCTGTGTGATCTCATCTTTAATATCAGGCATTTCATAAGTCAATTTATATTCAACACCAGCTTCAATGGATACCCCATCTTTGATTTCTAAGTCTTTTGAAAACTGAATAGACATAGAAAAGGATTTAGCAGTTAGTTCAAAGGAAACATTACCTGTACCTGTATTGATGGACAGGGCAATTGATTTGAATAGTGACCGAATATCTGAAAGAACACCCATATCTACGGAACTAAATGCAATCGAAAGATCATCAGCAACATCAAGTGATGGGGTAAGTTCACCATTTTCTAAATTGATACTAACACCATCAGTATTAATTGCCATGTCACGTACCATTCTGACAGACAGTGTCAAACCAGGAATTCCTGTAGGAACTGTGCAGCCATTCTTTAAAATACCATCTGTAATTTCCTCATCAACACCAAGCGGGAGTAAAAGATCATGAAAATATTCCGTCATTTTGACCTTAATTTCTTCTTCCGTGGCGTGAGGTTTATTGGAATGAATAGGTGTACCGCCGTTGTCGCCATATCCGTCAATGGAAGGATCGTACAGGTTATAAGTTTTACGTCTTACACCATCACTGGAATTTCCTTCAATTGTTGAGACATGTGTTGTAGTTCCTTCAATTACAATACCAGTGTGGGAAACTCTTCCTGCCTGAGCATTATAAAAGAAAATAATATCACCAATTTTTGGAACATAGCCATTTCCAGAAATATGATAGCGTCCCCGGCTTTTATACCAGCTGACACCGGAAGGACACCAGGAATATTTTGGTACTAAAGTGTTTGTAATTCCGGCGTAATGTGCACACCAGGAAACGAACATTGCACACCATGCATTTCCGTTTAGACCATACCACTGACCGTATGGAGTAATATTATTTTCGTTGTCCTCATGATATCCCCAATCCGCTTCATATTTTGCAATATTAAGAAAACGCTGAAGACCTGTTCCGCTTACGGGTACGCTATATACCTCAAAAAGTTTCGTCCAGGTAGCAGGACCAACCTGACCGTCGGGATCTAATCCATGTGCAGTCTGAAAGGAAAGAACAGCATTTTTTGTTTCTTCGGAAAAAATACCATTAATGGTAATCTGGTATCCCAGTACATTTAACATGTGCTGTAAATAACGGGCTAATGCACCATTGGAACCAAGCTTCTGGACATATGAAACTGTTCCGGAACCATCTGTACCTCCGAGCAGGGCAGCTCTTGTGGCTGGTCCGACCATTCCGTCAGCAGTCATACCATTATCAGTCTGGTATTTGAGCACTGCGTTGTAAGTATCCTCTGTAGCGATACCATCACATGCTGGAATATCATAACCTTTATTTTTGAGGGCAATCTGAATTGGAGTGATATCTGCACGCAGTTTTTCCCAGGTATCAATATCAACAATGCCGGTAGAAGATAATCCCTTTTTTGACTGATAGCGGCTTACTGCACTTTCACATCCGGGACCGAATACACCATCCGTACCTTTGGGATTAATAACCATAATGCGTAATGCCTGCTGAAGATATAATACATTAGGACCGCGGCTTCCTCTTTTTAAAGGTAGATCATCATTGCCGCCTTCCACGGTAGTTCCAAATAAAGCTTTTCGTGTAGCAGGTCCAATCTGTCCATCCTGTGCGAGACTGTTGTCTGCCTGAAATTTTACAAGGGCTTCACCAGTTGCGGCAGTTGCAATGCCATCTACTTTTCCAAGGGAATAATTCAGGGACGAAAGTTTCTGTTCTACTTCAAGAATTTTACTTTTTAATGTATCCCAGGTTGTCGTGTCTACTGTACCGGTCTGTGAAAGATTGTATTTTGCCTGGAATTTTGAAACGGCTGTTTCTGTACCGGCTCCAAATGTACCATCAATAGCTCCGGGAGAGCAGCATAACATTCTCAATGCGCGCTGCAGATAATTTACATAAGTACCTTTTGAACCGCGTGACATTGGAAGAACTGCGTAATCGTTGGTCAAAGTATCAAATAATAATTCACGTGTCAGAGGACCAACTCTTCCATCTTTATCGAGATGATTATTTCCCTGAAATTCAAGTACGCTGTTGTAAGTTTCATCATTTGCATAGCCTGAAACACTGCCATATCTGTAGTAACCTTTACTTTTGAGTGCAGTCTGAATTGCCTGAATATCGCTCATCAGGCAGTTCCAGGTGGCAGGACCTGCCATACCATCCTGATCCAGTCCGTTTTTACCCTGATATTTTTTGACGCCGGATTCCGTACCTGCGCCGAATGTGGAATCTATGGTTCCGTCATAGCAGCACATGATGTGCAATCCCTGCTGTAACCATTTTACATAGGTTCCTGTTTCTCCTCTTTTTACTACCATAATTTTTCTCCTTTATGTGTGATATTTGATTTGCAAATCACTTATTAAGAAGCATATAGTTTGAAGAATAGAAACCAGAAAGTAAATTTTTTGTTATCACATTTAACTTTGAGCGTATATAGTTTTAAAAAAACTAAGAAAATAGTTTGCGTTTTCTTGCATAAAAAAATAAAATACTGTAAACTGAAAATATAGTTTACAGATTTAAGCATCATACACATTATCTTTAGCATATAGGAATATCTGGTTAAGTGGAAGATTAGTATAGAGGGAAAGCAATATGAGCAGTAAAATCAAACAGTACTTTGCAAATAAAGAGAATCGTATCAAGTGCGGCATCACAGGCGGAACGATTGCATTGGCGGTCATTATTTTTGTAGGAATGGTGTTTATGGAGGAAAATGAAACTCAAAATAATTCCATCGAAACTGTTTCACAGACGGAAAGTGACACGCAGACAGAAGAAGAGACAGGATATTCTTTCGACGCGGGCGATCTTTACGATATGCGGCTGGATGCACAGACAATCGAAGATTATTATATGAAATCCTGTGGCGACCAGTTCAATCTGTATACCATTGATGAGGATGGTGTGCTCTGGGGCAGTGGACATAATGAGTATGCGCAGATTGGACTTGGGTATGCGGACGAGGAATTTCATGAGAAAAAAAGTAAAATCGCGGAACACGTTGTGCATGTGGACTATTCCCAGAAAGACTTTGTTGTCTATCTGACGGAGGAAGGGAAACTTTATGGTCTTGGAAATGATTCTACCTATATGTTATTGCAGCATACAGAAATGCCAGTGGAAGATTTGGCATATCCGACAAAACGGTATGTCACCAGTCCGGCACTTTTGCTGGAAGATGTCAGTTATGCGAGGTGCGGACGTGATGATGTAGTTGCATTGAAAAAGGATGGTACAGTCTGGACATGGGGAATGATCTGGAATTATCAGAGTACGGGATATTGTATCACAATGCCACAGCAGATTCTGACAGATGTGAAGATGATCACAGGCGGATGGTTTAACCACGCCGCACTGAAGGAAGATGGAACACTCTGGACGTGGGGATACAACTTTAGTGGAAACTGCGGAACGGATAAAGCCACGATGATTGAAACACCGGTGCAGGTGGCAGAAGACGTGCAGCGCGTGTGGACAGGACTTTTGAATTATTCAGCCAAAGAGGATGATATTACCGATATGGAAGAATTCGGTAATGATTATGTGGATAATACGATCATTGAAAAAACAGACGGCACATTCTATGCATGTGGAATGGGTGTCGGCGACAAAAGTGTGGTATTGCCGCAATATTATGAAGTGTCGGAGCTTGACACAGTCTGCTCATCAGAGTTTCTTCCGCTGGACTGGAATGAAGAAATGTTGAACAGGAAACAAAGAGAATACATCGAGCGAAAGGAGAGCCAGAGCGAGGAGGCTGTTCTTGCAAGAAAAAATGAAGCTTTATTGGAAGAGATAGACAAAAACTACGATATGGAGAAACTGAAACGCAAAGTACCTCGTTTTTCGGAGGATGATAAGATCAATGAGGCATATTATAATGCAATCAAAACACTGGATACAACGGGATTCCTGCCGGATGGAAGATATTGCTTTGTGGTAGAGCCGGATGGAAGAACGGATGTGGAACGGTTTCGAAAACAGCTGGAGTGTGCTCATGGTCCGATAAGAATTGCAGTGGCGGACGCAGATGGAGACGGTACAAATGAGTTGCTTATTTTGATTGATGGAGTTTGTATGGCAGATTTAGATGAATATGTCTATCGGTATTCGGAAGAAAAAAATGGTTTTGAACTTGAATTTGGATCTACAGCGGGATTTGATTATTATGAGAATGGGGTGATTAAGGCAAGTCCGCTGCATTCGATGTATAGTGACTATCAGGACGGTTTTTGGCCTTATACCATATATCAGTATGATGAAAACAAAAAGGAGTTTGTGGAGAAAGTAAGTGTAGATCAGATTACTAATGTCCCGATTAATTCTGATGTTTTCCCAAAGGAATATGATAAAGATAGTGATGGAAAAGTATATATTGTCGGTCAGGGAGAATCCGTTAAATATTTAGATGAACAAGAATATCTGGCATGGAAAAAACAGATTTTCTGGATGCCGGAGATGAAAGTGGATTGGGTGGAATTGTAAAAATGGAATTAATAAACATATATCAAACAAGAGCGTTTGTTGAACTGTTTTATAAAGTAAAGGATTTTCGCTACATGGCATTATACAGAGTTTTTGTCGTTGCCATACTATTTCTTTTTACATGTATGCTTCGAGTGAAATCCACTGAACTAATGATACAAAATATGTGTGTGGTTGTGGCAGCATTTATTGCGCCGACATGGTTGATTGTTCATAACTGCAGGATTGCGGCAATGCGTTTATGCAAAAAGTATAAGATGGAAAATGAATTTGGTAAAGTAAATTTTTTGCCTAATAGTGTAGAAATTAACGATTTTTATGTAGAAAGCAGGATTGTGGGGTATGAATCAATCAGTAACTATTACAAATTGAAACACTATTATTTTTTCCTGATAATTACAAACGAAGTGATTCCCATTTTTGTCGATAAAAAATCATTAACGAATGAAGAAATGGAGAAATTAGAACTTCTGGTGCAACAGAAAATGCCACAGTTGAAGAATCAGACTGCAAAAACGATAAAACAGAGATTTGCTTTTTATAATCTTCATTCTCAAGGAGACTTGTATGGTATGTGAAACGCTGATAAATAAAAAATTAATGTACAGATTGTATGCTGCCAACCGTTTGACGAAAATATGCGTGCTCTTATTATTGATTTTGGTTAAACAGATGTTAGATATGGCATCTATAGAGTCAAATAAGAGTTCTTCATTCTTTCTCATAGGATTGAGCATTTGGGCAATCGTGGAGATTGTGGTGTATTTCGTTGACCAGAGGAGAGAAGCAGTCTGCATTTTGAAACAATATGATGTAAAGCAGTTTCGTCAGGTGGTATCTTTTGAAAAAGAAGTGATCAGAGTGACAAACGTAATCAATGATACAAATTTTGAAATTCCTTATGGCGAGATCAAAAAATTACGAAAGAAAAAGTATCTTCTTATTTTTCAGACAAAGGACCAACATATCATTATTCTTGACAAATTGCAAATGTCAATTGCACAGCAGGATGAACTGCTTCGGATCATTCACAAAAAAATGCCGTGGCTGCGAGCCAGAGGATTAGCATAGTTTCAGGTTGGAAAAGGAGAAATCACTTTTCCAACCTGAAACTATATGTTTTATGAAGTTGTACTAGATATTGTTAAAATTGTCAATTCCTTCAATAATTTGAGCACAAACTTCAAGTGGACCATTTATTGCAATAGGTATTTTGGAACAAAAAACAAAAAATATTATTATAATAAATATAAGTAGATAAGTGGAAACCTGCTTATTATTGATGGTAGAAATATTTGTATTAATTTCATTTAAACTATCATAAAGAGCAACTTCCTGAGGAGTATTTTTATCGGAAATTTTATATGTAATTTTATATTCTACAACAACTTCACGAGATACTCCATCTAGAATTTGTACATTTTTAGAAACCTGTAGACCAAATTCTAATTGCTTTTCAACTGCGTTAATAGAGAAAAATGTTTTACATATTTCATTATTAAAAGAAAAGGCAAAAGTGTTTAATGTGGAAATGATCGTGTCATAAGTACTTGGTGTAATGTGAGCAAGTATAATCGAAAGATTTTCAATTGCATCTTGTTCTAATACAAGTTCACCGTTTTCAATGCTGAGATATTTTCCATTATTTTCAAGAGTAATATCTTGATTAAGTGTAACAGAGAAAGTTAATCCAGGAATACCAGATGGAATTGATAAACCATTCTTCAAGATACCATCTGTAATCTCCTCATCAACACCCAGTGGAAGCAGCAGATCATGAAAATATTCCTTCATTTTAAGATTGATTTCATCCTCTGTAGCATGCGGTTTGTTGGAGTGAATAGGGGTACCGCCATTGTCACCATATCCGTCAATGGATGAATCAGTGAGATTATAAATTTTATGTCGAACGCCGTCACTGGAATTTCCTTCAATTGTTGAGACATGCGTTGTTGTTCCGTCAATTACAATACCTGTGTGAGAGACTCTTCCAGCCTGAGCATTGTAAAAGAAAATAATATCACCAATTTTTGGAACATAGCCATTTCCAGAAACATGGTAACGACCTTTGCTTTTATACCAGCTGACACCAGATGGACACCAGGAGTATTTTGGAACTAAAGTATCTGTAATTCCAGCATAATGTGCGCACCACGAAACAAACATTGCACACCATGCGTTTCCGTTTAACCCATACCACTGACCATATGGGGTAATATTATTTTCATTATCTTCATGATATCCCCAATCAGCTTCATATTTTGCAATGTTGACAAAGCGTTCCAGCCCGGTTCCGTTTACAGGTACGCTGTAGACTTCAAAAAGTTTTGCCCAGGTGGCAGGACCAACCTGACCATCCGTATCTAATCCATGCGTTGTCTGAAATGAGAGAACAACATTTTTGGTTTCTTCAGAAAAAACACCGTCAATGGTAATCTGGTATCCCAATACATTTAACATGTGCTGTAAATAACGGGCTAGTGCACCATTGGAGCCGAGCTTCTGAACATAAGAAACAGTTCCGGAACCATCTGATCCGCCAAGCAGGGCTGCTCTCGTGGCAGGGCCGACCATTCCATCAGGTGTCATTCCATTGTCGGACTGATATTTTTTTACTGCTTTATAAGTATCTTCTGTAGCAATTCCATCACATGCAGGGATATAATAACCTTTATTTTTGAGAGCAATCTGAATCGGAGTGATGTCTGCACGTAATTTTTCCCATGTAGTTACATCGACAATTCCGGTGGCAGATAAGCCTTTCTTTGTCTGATAGCGACTTACTGCACTTTCACATCCGGGACCAAACACACCATCCGTACCTTTTGGATTGATGACCATGATGCATAATGCCTGCTGGAGGTATAACACATTTGCACCCTGACTTCCTCTTTTTAAAGGAAAATCATCATTACCACCTTCTACAGTAGTTCCGAACAAAGCACTTCTTGTTGCCGGTCCAATCTGCCCATCCTGTGCAAGGTTATTGTCAGCCTGAAATTTTAAAAGAGCTTCACCAGTTCCGGCAGTTGCAATACCGTCAACTTTTCCAGGTGAATAGTTCAGGGATGAAAGCTTCTGTTCAACTTCTAGAATTTTACTTTTTAATGTATCCCAGGTAGTTGTGTCTACCGCACCAGTCTGTGAAAGACCATATTTCGTCTGAAATTTTTTGACAGCTGTTTCTGTACCAGCTCCAAATGTTCCATCGATTGCCCCTGGTGAACAGCATAACATTCTCAAGGCACGCTGCAGATAATTGACATAAGTTCCTTTTGAACCGCGTGACATTGGGAGAACCGCATATTCGTTGATCAAAGTGTCAAACAATAATTCGCGGGTAAGTGGTCCGACTCTGCCATCCTTGTCAAGGTGGTTATTTCCCTGAAATTCGAAAACACTGTCGTAAGTTTCATCATTTGCATAACCTGAAACACTGCCATATTTATAGTAACCTTTACTTTTGAGGGCAGCCTGAACAGCTTTGATATCACTCATAAGACAGTTCCATGTAGCAGGACCAGCCATTCCATCCTGTTCCAGTCCATTTTTACCCTGATACTTTCTAACACCGGATTCAGTACCGGCACCGAATTTGGAATCCATTTCTCCATCGTAGCAGCACATGATGTGCAATCCCTGCTGTAACCATTTTACATAGGTTCCTGTTTCTCCTCTTTTTACTACCATAATTTTCTCCTTTATGTGTGATATTTGATTTGCAAATTACCTATTAAAAAGCAAACAGTTTTCAAAATAGAAACAAGAAAATAAATTTTATTGTTATTTTGTTGCATGAAACAGAAAAATAATATAAACTAAAAAAATAGTTTCTAAAAATAAAATATCATGCTTATTACCTCAAGGGTGATATTTTTATGACAGAAACTACAATAGATAAAGTACGTGCATATAAGAATGGTGACAAGTCAGCAATTGAAGCATTACTAAAGCAGTATGAACCATTAATTAAAAGTTATGCCCGAAATTTTGGAACACGCGAGATGGAAGATGCAGAGCAGGAATTAAGAATTGCATTGTATAGCGCAGTGGAGTAGATTGATCAGGTTGATATGGAAGCAAAAGTTGTGAATTATCTTGTGAAGGCTGTGAAGTCGCGATTCATTTATTTATATGGTAAGCATCGGAAAAGAATTGAATCTGAAACTGCTATATTGGAAGATATGGATTTTGAAGTGCATGAAAATGCGTATGAGGATATGATTTTTTATACAGATATGTCAGAGTATTCAAAGAAATTACCGGAACAGCAGAGAGTAATCCTTCAAGGGATTCTGACTGGAAAAGATGATAAAGAAATTGCAGCAGAATTAAATGTATCACGACAGTATGTGAACAGAATAAAGAAAAAGATGCTTTCAGGAGAAAACATCTTTTGATAGAGAGGGGTGAACCTACATGTCGTCATCTAAAGGTTTTAGTAATTTATAAGGTTCGATTTCCAGTGCGCGGGCTAAATCAAAAAATGTTTCCATAGAAAACGAACGTACCGTGTTGATGGACTCAATCTGACTTAGATACGAGGAAGTTAAATCAACTTTTTCTGCAAGCATGGCTTGTGTATATCCCATGCATCGGCGGTAGTGATTCAGATTTAATGAAATTGTATGATAATAATCAATATTTTCAAATTTGGGTTCGGATGTTTTTGAAGTATCTTTTTTTGACATATATAACTCCATGATGTAATATTCTTATTAATATTTGAAACAATAGATAGAATAACTTTATTTTTACATAATATAAATGAATGGATAGTTATATAATATTAACGGAAAGTAAAAATATGATGAAAATAAAGATTGAGTATATTAACATTACTATAGACTTAGTTTTTAGGAGGATAAGTCAATGAAATAAATCAATATGGGTAGAGAAGACATTATCTGCGTATTTATGCAAGGAAATAATAGCCAGAAAAAGTAATTTATGGAGAAACACGAATGAGATGGTCAAATGAAATGTTCTATATTCTTCTGCTGAATTCATTTGCAGGTGCGATTGCTTATGGATTTTGGATGATAGCGAAAAGCGGTATGGCGAAGAAGAAAAAAATGAAATATGTGTATCCGATGCTCGGAATTGTGGAAGCTTTTTTCATTTTTCCGGTAATGTTTGTATATCTGAAAGTATCTACGCATGTTCCTGGAAGTCATGGATCATATTATGGAACTTTATTTTTGCAGACACCGTTCATTTATATGGCAGAATGTTTGATGGCAGGGGTATGGATTCTCGGTATGATATTTTATTTAGGAAACTATATCAAGGAATATTGGAAATTTAAAAGTATTTTGAAAAAAAGTTTTGCATATGAGCTGCCGGCAGATGTATGCAGTGAAATTTTGCAGGAACTCAAAATGAAAAGGAAGATCACATTGTATCAGAACTATGCCGTGACATCTCCAATTGTTGTTGGCTGGTGGAATAAGAAAATTATTTTCCCGGTACAGGACTATGAGGAAAGAGAACTTGTAACCATACTTTATCATGAGTTAGTGCATATCAGACAGCATATTTTGGAAATGAAAAAAATAGGGATTTTCTTAAAATTGATTTTCTGGTGTAATCCGATGATGAACAGTCTGTTACGAAATATTGATGAGTGGGGAGAAATTGCCTGCGACAGATATGTGTGTTATGAAACTGCCTATCCGTACACGGTAAAGGAATATTATACCGTTGCTGTGGATGGACTGGAACAGTCACATATCTGGATGCCACAAATGGTAACTGGATTTAAGAAAAAGAGTAATTTTAAAAGGAGATTATTGCAAATGAAAAATTACAGAAAAGAAAAGGAAATGAAATTTGTTGGAGGTGTTGCTTTAAGCCTTGTGCTGTGCGTTTTGTCAACAACAACTACTTTTGCAACAGCAGAAGGATTTAAGGCTGGGTATGAGAAGGTTTTTGACGATACGAAGGTAATGGTTGAGGATGAAGGCGCAGAAGATATTGAGTATGAAGAGGATTTTATCTCTGAGAATGAAAATATAATATTTTATAACCAGAGTGGTATCGACCTTATTGATGAAAGTGGAGCAATTGATAGCACTTCATTAGAGAAAGGGGTGACGCTTATAGTGGGAACTGTATATGCAAAAAAGAATCAAGCAATTACTATAAGATTGAATATTACACCGGCAGATACAAGTGTTCAATACGGAATAATTACATCAGATAATAAAATGAGATATGTTAATGGTACAGGGGCATGTAGTCATGCTTTTTCGATTAGTTCTAGTGATAATTTTCAAATTTTTATCAAAAATACTAGTTCAAAAACGGTTACTATTGAAGGTGGATATATAGTTTATTAAAACAATTTGTTGCGAAAAGTTTTAAATGTTTCTTCTTAATATTTTGAAAGGAGATGATGCATTTGGAACAGGCATTAATTGAAGCTGCAACCACGCAGGGAATCTGGGTTCTTCTTTTTGTTTCGCTATTTTTGTATACGATTAAAAATAATGAAAAATTAGTGGAAAAGCAGGATAAAAGAGAAGAAAATTACCAGAAACTGTTGTCTGATATGACAGAAAAATACTCAGTTGTTGAAGATATCAGAAACAGCGTGGATGAAATTCAGAAAAAAGTCGAAATGCTTTCGACAGAACAAAAAGTATAGGAAAAAGATTATTCTATATGGAATCAAATCACTTATTATCTGATGGATAGATAATAAGTGATTTGGATTTTAAGGAATGAGGAAGGAAGAGGATTTATCCAAATCAATGGATGGGTTTGTGAAATGAATAGGATACAGCACAAAAAATGGATAGATACATTGGGAATAGGGCTGTTTATATTAACTTTGTTATATATGTGCGGTTTGACATCCAATAAAGACGAAATAGAGATTGAACAAAATGTAGTAACAGAGGATAAAATTCAACAGGAAACAGATAATGATTTGCCAGCTGATTTTCCGAAAGATTTATTTTTTAACAGTGGAGTTGGTGGTTGGCGGACGTATTTACGATTAAACAGAGATGGCTCATTTACAGGAGAGTATTCAGATTTTAACGCATATGCAGAGGACGATTTCCCCAAAGGAACGGTAACGATATGTGAATTTGAAGGTAAGTTTACGAATATTCAGCGGATGGATCAGTATCATTATACAATGTCTTTAGAAAAATTAGAGATATTGGATATTCCGGAGATGTGGATAGAAAATGGATACAGATTTCTAAAAGAAGATGAGCCATATGGTTTGGAAAATGGTGAGAATTTTACTTTATATATGCCAGAAACGTCAATAGAGCAGTTGTCGGAAGACTTTCTGGCATGGTGGCCGTCATGGTATTATTCGGAGGAGGAGACTGTCAGACCAGAGAAACTTTCCTGTTATGGAATGTGCAATGAGGCAATGCAATACGGATTTTTTTCTTATGAAGGAATGGACGTATTTGAGCCATATATAAGCAAATAGCACAGAACAGCTATATGATTACTGTTCTGTGCTTTTGCTTAGCAATTAGATGAAAAATCCAAGTAGTTTATGCCATTTAGCAGTGTTAGTCTGACGTAAAGGTACTTCGGAATTAACATTCTTTGGATTTTCATAACATCTAGTAAAGTATTCGGATAAAACAGAAGGTGCTTTAATGGATACAGTAAAATCCGCAAAACTCATTGCAGGGCTATGTAATTTGGAAGTCCATTGTAAGTTATTGGATACTTCATACAGAATACGACTTAATTGATTGTCAATATCTGATTTATCAGCTCCTTTTGATAACCAGTCAATATATTTGGTGGCAGGAGTCCAATGCGTTAGACCATAACCCAGTTTTGTATTATTAGTTTCTTCCCAACATCCGGGATTAAGGTAGCTTTCTTTTTCCATATTGCCGAGCATGGCATAAATAGCATTGGAAGACCAGCCTTTCTTTTTTAAATAGTTATAAATATATCTTGCATTGGTTAACTGCTGATATTGTTTTAAAGAGGAATTGGATGAATAAACATCAGATTTAGAAGGCGCAGTTGCTGAAATTTCTGTTGTATTTGATTTGGTTATCCAACCATCTCCTTCTTGGGTTGTGGTTCCTACTTTATAGTAATGAACTTTTGTCCAGATGTAGGATACTCCATTTAAAGATTTTGTGACTTCAGCGACACCTGCAATGTCGTACATTAAATCACCGGCATTTAATGCTAATATTTTTGTACCTGCAGCAGAACTGCGAACATTAAGTCCACCAGAAGGTGCATATCGAACTTTTGTTGCCATAAATATATTCTCCTTTTGTATTTTTTTGATTTGCAAATCTATTTATTAAGAAGCAATAAATCCATAAATTTGAAACCTGATATTGAAAAAATATATTTATTTTATGATAAATAAAACAAAAAAACTGTTTTAAGTTATAAATGAGGTGGATATGAATAGGGTACAGCAAAAGAAATGGATAAGTGTATTGGGAATGGGCGTATTTATATTAACAATGTTATCTATATGTATTTTGAACTCAGATGGAGATAAAAGAAACGTTTCAAAGAATGCAGTGGCAACGCATAAAATGCAACAGAACACAGATAATGATCTTCCAGTGGATTTCCCAAAAGATTTATTTTTTAACAGTGGAGCTGGTGGCTGGCGGACGTATTTAAGATTAAACAGAGATGTGGATTGAGAATGGATACAGATTTTTAAAAGAAGATGAACCATATGGTTTGGAAAAAGGTGAAAAATTTATTTTATATATGCCGGAAACGCCAATAGAGCAGTTGTCGGAAGAATTTCTGACATGGCGGCATTTGAGCCATATATAAGCAAATAGCACAGAACGCCAGAACCGACATTTGCCGGAACTGGTGCTTTTTTATCTATGGACTTATTTTAAAGTCCCTTTATGAGACTTTTATACACATTTTGTTGTCTAATATATGTAAGATAAAAAAAGAAGAAAAGCGACTGTCTTACATTCACTGCGCGCGTGGAGAAAAGCATTATGAAAAAACAAACAGATGATCTTGTGAAAAGAGCGAAAAGGCATGAGTCGGAAGCTTTCACAGAATTAATGCAGCTTTATATGACGGATATGTATAAGGTTGCATATGCAATTTTGATGAATGATGAAGATGCTGCCGATGCAATCGGAGATACGATTCTGATATGCTGGGAAAAAATGAATCAATTAGTGAAGATACAGTATTTTAAAACATGGATGACAAGAATCCTCATCAACAAATGCTATGATATCAGAAAGAAAAATCAGAATATCATTTGTTTGGATGAGTACGAGGAACCAGCAGCCTGCGATGAATATAATCTGGGATTAAAAGAGGCACTCGCAGCGTTAGATGAAAAATACCGGATTATTATGATTCTTTTTTACAGCGAGGGCTATCGTATCAGAGAAATTTCTGACATTTTAAAAATTCCTGAAAGTACTGTGAAAACACGTTTACAACGTGGACGGGAAAAGCTGGAAGTTTATTATAAGGAAAAATGAGGTGAGATTCATGTCAAAAAAAGTGAGTGAAATTTTAAATAGTGATATTCAAGTGCCAGAAATCGTTCAGAAAAAAGCAGATGTCGCCTTTTCACAGATTCAATCGGAAAGGGAAACTAATATGAGTAAGAAAAATTTAAAAGTAACAAAATTGTTTGCAGCAATGGCTGCCTGTGCATCGATTATCATTGTTGCATCCACAACAAACAACTATCTCAACAGACCGCAGAAAGAAAAAGAAACAACAGTGGCTGAACATACGACAACAGAAAAAGAGAATATGTTTACCATGAAAGTAATGGCGGCACAGGCAGAAGTGACGGCACAGAAGCCTGTAGCAATCGCACAAAATGACAGGTTTGGTTATGCGATTAATGGGGACAGCGATATGAATACAGCAAGTTATAAAATTGATATGCCACTTTACTGCGAAGGTGAGAATATAGAAAGTGTAACTTACAGTATCAATAAAGGATATTTTGAAATAAGTGAAAATATTACCGATGATTTTCAGAGTGCTGTCGAGAGCGGAAAGCCATTGGATGAAAATAGCAATGGGTATCTCAATCCAATTTTTGATGATAATGGAGAAATTGTCATGCAGCAGGAAGTAAACGATTTTGTTGAATACACAGTTTCCTATGAAAATCAGCAGAAAGAAGGAGTGTGGGTAACCTTTTGTAATGATGAAATTCCGTTTTCAGATTTTGACAGCATTGTAGAACAAAAGAAAAAAACACAGGAGGAAGTGGCAGCAGCATATCAAAAACTTGTAGATGGAGTGGTTATTACCTGTACTGCAAATTATAAAGACGGCACAAAAAAAGGAGTAAAAATTAATGTTGGAGCTGCAGCGCTGACTTATGAAGAAATCGGAATGAACGTGGACGGAATGACTTTACAAGTAGAAGGAGAAGATAAAGTAGAACTTCAGCCAACAGATAAAAGAGCAGTTTTTACGTTTGAATTGCAGCCATGACAGATAAAATCAGTATTATTTTTTAACAGTGGAGCTAGTGGCTGGCGGACGTATTTGAGATTAAACAGTATTGAAAAAGATATATATTTATTTTATAATAAATAAAACTAAAAAAATAATTTCAATATTATAAATGAGGCATGAATATGAAAAAAGGTATTAGAAGATATTTCATAATCTTGATTGTAATAATAGTATGTATTGTGACATTGGTGGACTGCACCAATACTCAGACGAGACGGGAAGAAAGAACATCTGCTAGTCATTTGATTATAAATTGGGAGAATGAAGTTCAGATTTTTGATGCAGATGCAATGGAAAATACTGGAATGGTTGAAAATATAGAGACGCTTGCCTGGATTGCACCACGAGGCGGAGCCGGGATTGACACAGTGGGTATTGAACAAATACAGTCACAGAATGAATGCATTGTAGAAAGCAGTCAGTATCTGAATCAGGATAAAGAAATCATTAATACCGAAGGATTTGATACATGGGTAAGGGTTGTACAGGAGCAGGTGATGCCCACAAAAGAAACATCAGAGACAGGACATGGAGACTATCTGATCTATAAGCACGGAGATAATGGATATCTGGCAATACAGTCTGGCGAAGATCGCACAAAGTGGACAGTATGGGAATTACCGGGTTATGGGGAGTGGCTGGATAAAGAAGTAGCAATGTTTATAAGAATGGTAACTGGATTGTAAAAAATTAAAAAAGAGTTTACAAAAATCAATAAATTTTCTTCTTAATTATTAGAATAATATTGGATAAGAAAGAAGTGTTCATAATTATCATTGACAACTTCCACGCAATCCCTTATACTTGGAATCACATCAAAGTCGCAGACAGATAAAGCATCTTATTTTTTTCTTGTCTGCAAATCCAAAACCAATTTGAGGTGGCAGGATATAATCTCAACGTTCACAGCCGGTTCGGCACGAGATTCCATTTTGATGAAGAACAGCAATGCATATAGATTCTGAGTTTCTTGTTATATTTTTAACATAGAAAATGCTTCTTATGCGTTGAAAATCACAGCAGATTCTATTATGATAAAGGGGGAACATGATTGAATACAGAAGGAGAAAAAATCCAATGGCATCCTGCGTTTGATGCGGCATTGCAGATTGAACTGGGAGAAGAGGCAAAGTATCTGACTTTTGAGCCGGAACATTTGCTTTCGAAGAAACCAATGCAGATTGATGTGTTGGTCAAAAACGAGAAGAAGGTAAAAATCAGGAAAAATATTGGAAGGATTTTCCGGCAGCATAACATTATCGAGTATAAGTCACCGGAAGATCATTTGAACATTGATGATTTTTATAAAGTCTATGGTTATACCTGTATTTACAAAACGGAAGTCGAGAAAGTGAACCAGATTCCAGCAGAAGAACTGACGATTACGTTTGTGTGTTATCATTATCCGCGGCAAATGTTACGAAATCTTCAGAATGAGAGAAATATAAATGTGAAAAATATCGAAAATGGTATCTATTATCTCTATGGAGATGCAATTCCAATACAGCTTATTATCGTACCGGAATTGTCAATCGAAAATAATTACTGGCTGAATAAACTTCGCAACAATTTAAAGTCTGGTGGAGAAATTAAATTATTTATGGAACAATATGAGAAAAACAGGGATTCAAAATTGTTTCAGGCACTGGCTGATACCGTCATGCGCGCAAACTGGAAAGAAGTGGAGGAAGAAGGAAACATGAGTGATGTAATAAAAGAAATTTTCGCAGACCAATTTCATAAATGCGAAGCGGAAGCGAGGGCACAGGGTGAAGCAGAAGGAAGAGCGAAAGGTGAAGCGGAGGGAAGAGTATCTAAAATGATCGAGCAGATTATGAAAAAGTACAAAAAAGGATGTTCTGTGGCTGAAACAGCAGATATGCTGGAAGAAAATCCATCAGTCATTGAGCAGATTTATGATATACTTCGGCAGAACGCACCGGATTATGACGTGCAGAAAATCTATCAATCACTTTTGGAAAAAAACACACAGGACAGCTTAACATAGGAGCTGTCCTGTGTGCTTTTTTCAGATCTTAGATGAAAAACCTAAGAATATTAATACTTTTTTTAATATTTCTATGAAATCATCCAATAAGAGAGTGAAACAGTTTTTCTCTCCACATTGCGGTGATTTTATGTCTGTGCCGGAGGAGTCTTTCTTCATCTGAGCGGTATCAGGTAAAGAACTGTTGCCGGATACATTGGCAGATCCGGCTGTAGAAGCAGTTTCGGAAACCGGATCAGCAACAGTATCTGTAGATGAACCATCAGTGTTTGTATTACCTGATGCCGGTGGCACAGGTGCGGATGCCGGTGGTACCGGGGCAGGATCTGAAATTACAGAAAAACCAGCCGTTGCCGTTCCGGTTGTTGATACAATGGCAATGTTGTGAGCTCCTTCGGAAAGACCGGCAAGGAAGGATGGAAGTAAAGTTATGATAGTACTTCCGGAGTGGGCGGTATAGTCTTTATCTTTCACTAATACATTTTCATCTACCTTAACTTCGATTAAGTTAGCGAGCGGTGCACTGGAACGAAATACTGCACCGGAGTTATTGTCCGGATTTTTACTTACTTCTGTTTTGTTTCCTTCCAGCATGACCGGTGGCTTATTATCAGGAGATACAGGCGGTATTTCCGGTTCCGGTTTTCCATCAGGTGGAGTGACTGGTAATTTATCAATGATCTCACCAGCTTCTACTATGGCGTTACAATCTGTACATACCAGATCACCGGTATATCCATTTTCCTCCTGTGTTGGCTCTTTAAAGCCCTGTCGCTGGAGATTCAAATGGCATGTTGGATCTATTTCTCCGTATTCCTTCCCACATTTTTCACAGACGGCTTTTTTCGTACAGGTCGCCTGTCCACCGGAATGGACATGTTGTTCCATTTCCCCTTCGATTTGAAAGGTAAGGACTTCCCCTTCTATAGCAGCGACAGTCACTTTGAGTTTGTCTGTAACCTGAAGCGAATCATTTAAGCCAAGGGCTGCATCAGATTTAGTGGATTGTGTACCGCCCATAACTTCCAGTGCCCAATTTCCCGGTTTTCCATTTAGATTGCTTGGAAAGCGGATGTCAGGTTGCGCAAGATAACAGACTAAACCGGATTTTATGTTCGATGTTTCTGAATTGGTCAGCTGCTTCTCTGACTTATCATATTTGCTGCCATCTGTTGAGAAGTTTCTGTATTCCAGATACAGTGTCCTGTTCAGTTCCGGAATGCCTGCTTTATATCCGATACAGTCGTCAGTACCGGTGGCTGTGCCGCTGAGCTTTACTTTGTATTCACCCGGTTCTGTGATCGTCTTTAGAGTACTGTCGTCTGTCCATCCCAGAGCCTCTTTTTCTTTGATCGAAAGTCCCTGTGGAACAGGTGAGATGGCATTTGCCATGGCAGACATGAAATAAACCGGCGTTTGACCTGACGAATTGTATAAATCCAGCAGACCAAATATATGCCCCATTTCATGGATCGGAGACTTCAATGAAACGATCGGTTTTTGATCATTGTTTGCCATATACAGAGTTGAGTAGTTATTTATGACCTGTACATAATATTGGCTTTGAAGCATCCTGCCATCGCCAAGATTGATCTCCACATAGTCTGCATAATCCTTATAGTTCCAAAGCGGATCAGAGCGGTTTATCACAATATTTTGTGTCGTGTTTTTATAGATAACTGTAATGGAATCGATCTTTCCATCCCGGTTTTTGTCAAGATCCTCATAACTGTATGTCTGGCTGCCATCGTAATTTGTAATGGGGTTTCCATCCTGGATCGCCTTGTTTATGGCATCAGACCAATCGGTGCGCAGCTCGTACATACGGTAGGCTTTTTCACCACTTGTTTTATAACCGATTGGATTATCTGCACTGTAACCGGCATAGTAACCGCGTTCATGTTTCAACTGCAGGGAACCGCCGTTATCAAACAGATAAAGACTATTCATGCGCAATTTGTCTGAGGACGCATTCCGGTAGTAATCGCCCACGGAATAATAGGCAGTGTTATAGGAATTGTCTATGATCTCCCTTACAGAGACACCTTGATAAATATCATTCACAAATTCATTCTCATCTGCAAATCTGGCAAATACGATTAAATTTGTAAAGTTTGGATCAGAAGTCTGTTCTGTATTCCCGGCAGCTGCGCCCTTTACGGACAGAGAGCCAAAACCGACATTCAGCAGCAGACACATGGATATCAGCAATCCGAAAAATGTACATATTTTTTTCATACATAGTCTCCTTTTTGTCGTTGAATGTTGCATAGGTTTTTATAGTTTCTGGAAAAAAGGCGCAGAGCCGTTTTTTTATTTCTTAAAATTCGCTCTTTTTCTTAAAGTCGGATCCAAAATTCTCTTACGGATACGAAGGGATTTCGGAGTAACCTCCAATAATTCATCGACATCGATGAAGTCAAGCGCCTGCTCTAAGCTTAAAATCTTAGGCGGAACTAAAGTCAATGCTTCGTCAGCGGAAGAGGAACGTGTATTGGTAAGGTGTTTCTTCTTACATACGTTCAATTCGATATCCTCGTTTCTGGAGCAGGAACCGATGACCATACCTGCATATACTTTTTCACCAGGTCCGATGAACAAAGTACCACGATCCTGTGCAGAGAACAGACCGTAAGTGACAGATTCACCGGATTCGAATGCGATCAGCGAACCAAGCTGACGGTAAGCAATATCTCCGCGGTAAGTATCATAGCCATTGAAAATGGTGTTGATAATACCATTACCTCTGGTATCGGTCATAAATTCGCCTCTGTAACCGATCAGACCGCGGGATGGGATATTGAACTCAAGTCTTGTATATCCGCCGGTCAGAGGTTTCATATTGATCATTTCACCTTTGCGCTGGCTTAACTTGTCGATAACAGCACCGGTATACTCATCCGGAACATCGACATAGGCAAGTTCCATAGGCTCTAATTTCTTGCCGTTTTCGTCCGTGTGATATAATACTTCAGCCTTACTTACGGCAAACTCATATCCCTCACGACGCATATTTTCAATCAATACAGATAAATGTAATTCGCCGCGGCCCGATACTTTGTAGCTGTCCGGGGAATCGGTCTCTTCTACACGAAGGGAAACGTCTGTATTTAACTCGCGGAATAAACGGTCTCTTAAGTGGCGGGAAGTAATAAACTTTCCTTCCTGACCTGCCAATGGACTGTCATTTACGATGAAGTTCATGGAAAGAGTCGGCTCGGAGATCTTCTGGAATGGGATCGCAACCGGGTTCTCCACAGAACAGATCGTATCACCAATGTGAATATCAGCAATACCGGAAATAGCAACGATGGAACCAATATTTGCTTCTTCGACATCTACCTTATTTAATCCGTCAAATTCATATAATTTGCTGATGCGGACTTTTTTCTTCTTGTCAGGATCGTGATGGTTGACTACGACCGCTTCCTGATTTACTTTCAGGGAACCATTGTCGATCTTACCGATACCGATACGTCCAACGTATTCATTGTAATCAATGGTACTGATCAGTACCTGTGTCGGTGCTTCCGGATCACCTTCCGGAGCAGGAATGTAATCTAAAATGGTTTCAAATAATGGTGTCATATCTTTTTTGTTGTTTACAAGGTCGTGGATTTCACGAACGGCATAACCGTCTCTTGCGGAAGCAAAAAGGAATGGGCAGTCTAACTGCTCGTCAGAGGCATCCAGATCCATAAATAACTCTAATACTTCGTCCACAACTTCGTTTGGACGGGCTTCCGGGCGGTCTACTTTATTGACACAGACGATAACCGGGAGTTTTAAATCCAGAGCTTTCATCAAAACGAATTTGGTCTGAGGCATAACACCTTCAAATGCGTCAACGACAAGGATAACACCGTTTACCATTTTAAGGACACGCTCTACCTCGCCACCGAAATCGGCGTGGCCAGGAGTGTCGATGATGTTGATCTTTGTTCCTTTGTAAGTGATTGCTGTATTTTTGGAGAGGATTGTGATACCACGTTCCTTCTCAATATCGTTGGAGTCCATGACACGTTCAGCAACTTCCTGATTCTCACGGAATACACCACTCTGTTTTAAAAGTTCATCGACCAGTGTTGTTTTGCCATGGTCAACGTGGGCGATGATTGCTATGTTACGTACGTCTTCACGTTTCTGTTTCATAAAAAATCTCTCTTTCTTCTGTGCGGAAAAGAAATTATCTAGAAATAAATCCTGTCTTTTCCTATTAATATAGCTTATAAATTAACTCGAACCCATATATTCTATCACAATTTTATGAGAACGCAAGTAGGCAGCAATATTTTTTTTCAAAACAATATAAAAAACTTATCGACAAGTTACACGAAATTTTTTCTGGAAGGAAATGGTAAAACCATAGTTGTCAGGCAAATCACCGGTCGATTCCGGTGATAAGAGGAAGGGAGAAAAAATTCATGGCAGATAAAATTTTTGAAAATAACCAGGTGTCAATTGTGGGAGAGATTGTTTCTGATTTCAGATTCAGCCACGAAGTGTATGGAGAGGGCTTTTATGTGGTAGATGTCGCAGTCAACCGGCTGAGCAATTTTATGGATTACATACCACTGATGATCTCAGAACGGCTCATTGACGTGAATGAGGACTATATTGGTCAGACCATATATGTTATGGGACAGTTCCGGTCATTTAACCGGCACGAGGAAAAAAAGAACCGTCTTGTTTTATCCGTTTTTGTAAGGGAACTGGAATTGTTAGATGAGATCGACGAGGATATGAAGACGAACCAGATTTTTCTGGATGGCTACATCTGTAAAGATCCGATTTACCGGAAAACACCGCTTGGAAGAGAGATTGCAGACCTTTTGATCGCGGTGAACCGTTCTTATGGAAAATCAGATTATATTCCATGCATCTGCTGGGGAAGAAATGCAAGGTTTGCATCCGGGTTTGAAGTCGGAGGGCATGTTCAGGTATGGGGACGTATCCAGAGCAGGGAGTATGTGAAGAAACTGAGCGAGACAGAGACGGAAAAGCGCGTGGCATATGAGGTTTCTGTGAGCAAAGTGGAATTTATTGAAGATGAAGAGTAGAATTTATGGGGATGAGGAATCGTGCATTGACAAGGAAATAAGATGGTGTTATGATTTACGCAATGAAAATATTGCTTGGTAGAGGTCGCGTGCTTTATGAGTCGCTTTTTGGATGTATCAGGAACAGTTGATAAGAAGCAAAAGGAAAGTACGCCGAAAGGGTATGCAGCCTGAAGGCATATTACTTGGGCATAAAGTGAAGAACTTTATGACTGTCATCTGAATGGAGATCATTTGAGATGGGGAGCTATCAGATTCTAGGCAGATCTGCAAAGATGCAGAATGCGTATAATATTAGAATTTTGAGACCGGCTCGTCAGCCGGTCTTTTTTTACTTTACTGTAGCAACATTTTTAACAAAAAAAAATGCAGTGCGTATAATGACGATAGGAGGAGAATGCAATGTCTATTTTTAAAGGAGCAGGTGTAGCGATCGTCACACCGATGAAAGAAAACGAAGAAGTCAATTACGAAAAATTACAGGAACTGATCGATTGGCAGATCGATCAGGGAACAGATGCGATCATCATTGCCGGAACGACAGGAGAGAGTTCCACACTGACCATGGAAGAGCACAGTAAAGTGATCAAAGCAGCAGTAGAATTTGCAAAACACCGTGTACCGGTTGTGGCTGGTTCCGGTTCGAACTGCACAAGAGAAGCAATTTATCTGACACAGGAAGCAGAGGAAGCAGGAGCGGACGGAATCCTTGCAGTGACACCTTATTATAATAAATGTACACAGGGCGGTCTGGTACGTTATTATTCTGAAATTGCAGAGTGTACAAAGTTACCGATCATCATGTATAATGTACCTGGAAGAACCGGATGCAATATTCTTCCGGAGACAGCAGCAAAGATTTTTAAGGAAGTTGAAAATGTAGTAGCAATCAAAGAGGCGACAGGAAGTGTTGCACAGGCATCACAGTTAATGTATCTGACCGATGGCAGGATCGACCTTTATTCCGGCGAGGATGGAATTGTAGTTCCGCTTATGGCGATCGGTGCGATCGGAGTGATCTCTGTATGGTCAAATGTTGCACCTGCCAAAGTACATGGCATGTGCCAGAGTTTCTTTGACGGAGACTTACAGACTGCAATGAAGATACAGAGAGAGGCACAGCCGCTTGTCAGTGCATTATTCTCAGAGGTCAACCCGATTCCGGTGAAGAAAGCGTTAAACCTCATGGGAAGAGAAGTTGGAACACTTCGTTCTCCTTTGACGGAGATGACCGATGCAAATGCAACTGTTTTGGCAGATGCAATGAAAGCATATGGCATTCTGGATTAATATAATGGAATGTACGCTTGGCGAGTATTCTATTATCATGAAAAATTGGAGCTGTTTCACAGCTCCTTTTTATGTATTATAATATTGTATAACTGCGAAACTCATGTAAAATGTAAATTTAGAATATGAAGATGAAACAAAAGCTTGAGAAAACACTGGGGAGCCGCCGGTTCTTGCTTGGCAGACATGGCGTTAGCTATGGCTGGCATGCTAGTACCGTTGCGAGCGACACGTAGCGAAAGCGTGTTTTCGAAAATTTTGTTTTATCATCATATCCTTTCATTGTATAAAGTTGAGTTTCGCAATTCACTATATATCAAAAAACAACGAAGATACGAAAGGCAGGACTTAGGATTATGACAAAAGTAATTATGCATGGATGCAATGGAAAAATGGGACAGACGATCACGGCGATGTGCAAGGATGATCCGGAAATTGAGATCGTGGCAGGCATAGATCTGTATGACGGGATCAAAAATGATTATCCGGTATTTCCGAATATCTCCGTCTGCGACGTGAAGGCAGATGCAGTGATTGATTTCTCAAATGCAAAGGCAGTGGATGATCTGCTCATCTACTGTGAGGAAAAACAGGTGCCGGTTGTATTGTGCACGACCGGTTTGTCCGAGGAACAACTCGCAAAAGTAAAACAGGTCAGCGGACATGTGGCAGTTTTAAAATCAGCCAATATGTCACTCGGCATCAATATGCTGATGGAACTTTTGAAAAAGGCGGCTTTAACGCTCGCACCGGCAGGTTTCGATATGGAGATCGTGGAGAAACACCACAATCAGAAATTGGATGCACCGAGCGGAACGGCTCTCGCTCTGGCAGACTCCATGAATGAGGCTTTGAATGAGAAATATGCCTATGTTTATGACAGAAGCCGGGAGAGAAAGAAGAGAGAAAAATATGAGATCGGAATTTCCGCAGTGCGCGGTGGAAATATCGTGGGAGAGCATGAAGTGATCTTTGCAGGACAGGACGAAGTGATCGAATTTAAGCACACGGCATATTCCAAGGCAGTTTTTGCCAAGGGAGCGGTGCAGGCGGCAAAATTTCTTGCAGGAAAGCCGGCAGGATTTTATGATATGAGCGATGTCATTCAGGCGCAATGATGAATGAAGTATAAATCAGTACACAGAATAAAAACAGGATGGTGACGGATGGAACAGACCGATTTACGTTATTTAAAAAGTCTTGCAAAGCAGTATCCGACCGTGGCGGCGGCCGCCACAGAGATTATCAATTTACAGGCGATCTTAAGCCTGCCGAAGGGAACGGAACATTTTATCACGGATATCCACGGAGAATATGATCAGTTTCAACATGTATTAAAGAACGGTTCCGGGGCGATCAAGAGAAAGATTGAGGATGAGTTCGGGAATGCCATCAGTCAGGCAGAAAAGAAATCGATCGCCACACTGATCTATTACCCGGAACAGAAGATGGAGCAGGTGATAAAGACCGAGGAGAACATGGAGGACTGGTACAAGGTCACATTGTACCGCCTGATCAGGATCTGCAAAGGAGCGTCTTCTAAGTACACCCGTTCCAAGGTGCGCAAGGCGCTTCCGAAAGATTTTGCCTATGTGATCGAGGAACTTCTGACCGGAAGACCGGATGTATCCGATCAGGAGGCATATTATAATGAAATCATCCATTCAGTGATCCGGACAGGCAGGGCAGCAGAACTTGTGGTGGCATTCTGTAACCTTATCCGCAGACTTGTAGTGGATCATCTGCATGTTGTCGGCGATATTTTTGACAGAGGACCGTATCCAAACCTTATTATGGATACGTTAATGTCACATCATTCCGTGGATATCCAGTGGGGAAACCATGATATCTCGTGGATGGGGGCAGCAGCGGGCAATCAGGCGCTGATCTGCAACGTGATCCGCATCTCCGCAAAATACGGCAATCTGAATCTGCTGGAGGATGGATATGGGATCAATCTGGTGCCGCTTGCGAGACTGGCAATGAACCGTTATGACAAAGATCCATGCAGCTGTTTTAAGCTGGATTACCGGGAAGAGGAATATGATGTCCGGGATGCAATGCTCGATGAGAAAATGCACAAGGCGATCGCCATCATGCAGTTTAAGCTGGAAGGACAGATGATCGTAGGACACCCGGAATTTGGAATGGAGAACCGTTTGCTGCTCGATAAGATAGACCCCGCAGCCGGTACAGTCCTGATCGAAGGGAAGAAATATCCGCTCCGGGATCTGAATTTTCCAACCATTGACTGGGAACATCCGTATGAACTTTCGGTGGATGAGGCAGATGTGATGGAACGTCTGACTGCCGCATTTTTAAATTGTGAGAAATTACAGAGACAGGTGCGTTTTCTTTTTACCAAGGGAAGCCTGTATCATGTATACAATGGAAATCTTCTGTATCACGGCTGTGTGCCGCTGAATGAGGATGGCTCTTTTACCAAAGTCAATATTTACGGCACGGAATATGCCGGAAAAGCGTTGTACGATGTGTTAGAAAGCTACGCCAGAAAAGGTTATTACGCCATTGACCCGGAAGAGAAGAAAAAGGGATCAGACATTCTCTGGTTTATCTGGGAAAATAAAAATTCACCGGTGTTTGGCAAAGATAAGATGACAACGTTCGAGCGGTATTTTGTGGCAGAGAAAGCGACACATGTGGAACCGAAAAATCCGTATTACCGGCTGCTGGAAAAAGAAGAGGTCGTAAATGCGATCCTCGCAGAGTTCGGACTGTCCGGCCAGGAGGCGCATATTGTCAATGGACATATCCCGATCGAGGCAAAAAAGGGAGAGTCCCCGGTGAAGTGCGGGGGCAAGCTTCTCATCATAGATGGCGGCTTTTCCAAGGCTTATCAGCCAAAGACCGGAATTGCCGGGTACACATTGATTTACAATTCATATGGACTTGTGCTGGCGGCGCATGAGCCTTTTGAATCCGTGGAAAAGGCAGTTTCGGATGGAAATGATATTGTATCACATACGATTCTGGTGCAGCATGTTGTGAGACGGAAAACGGTTGCAGACACAGATAATGGAAAAGTGATGCGGGAAAATATCCGTGATCTTGAAAATTTACTTCAGGCATATCGTGAAGGAACGATTGTAGAAAATCCTTAAAAGTGTTATACTACATTTATCTTACCATAATTTACCAGAGTAACGTATGGTCTGGAATAATATGATACCAAAGAAGGGAGTTTCTTATGAAAAAGAAAGTAATACAGATTTTATCCATTGCATTGTGCATGGTGCTGCTGTCCGGAAGCACTGTCACGGCAAATGCAGCAAAGAAATCATCGAATACAGGTGCATATCAGGCAGTATTTGATGCAGAATATTATTATAATTCCAACCCGGATCTTCAGGCGGCGTTTGGATATGATGCACAGAAGTTGTTCAATCATTTTGTATCTTCCGGCATTTATGAGGGAAGATCAGGCTGCGCTAATTTCAATGTTGCAATTTACAGAGCCAATTACCCGGATCTTCAGGCAGCATTCGGCAATGACCTTGCATCCTACTGTGCCCATTATGCGGCAAACGGTGCAGCAGAGGGAAGAAATGCAACGACACTGATCTCGGCAGGGGAGGGAGCACAGGCAGCGATTGTCCGTGGTTCCTGCACAACAAAGTTTGATCCGAGAGCTTCCAGGGCAACCAACATTGCAGTGGCAGCTTCCAGAATCAACGGTGTAGTCATTCAGCCAGGGGAAGAGTTTTCCTTTAACAGAACGATCCTGCCAAGAACGGCAGCAAACGGTTATGTGGAAGCGCCAATTTATGTGAGTGGTAAACATTCCACAGGAACAGGCGGAGGTATCTGTCAGGTATCTTCTACCATGTATTCTGCAATGTTAAACGGAGGAATCCCGGCGACTGAGCGTCACCCACATTCTCTCCCGGTTCCATATCTTCCGGAGGGCAGAGATGCGACAATTGCAGGTAATTATTACGACTTAAGATTTGTGAATATTTATAATACGCCATTGCAGATTTCAGCAGTAGCAGATTTAAGAACCGGTACAGTCAGTGTGACATTAATCCAGCAGTAATTTTTAAGAAAAATAAGAACAGCAAAATACGAAACTTAAGTATATTAGGTTTCGTATTTTGTTTTCACGGAAAAGGGGGATTACGATGAACGGAAAAAAAGTTATGTTAACAATCCAGGGGGAGAAAAAAGAGTATCCGGCAGGAACAAGTTTTTTGCGCATTGCGCAGGATTACAGCGATGCGTATCAGGATGATATTGTTCTGGTATTGTACAATAGGAGACTGCGGGAATTAAATAAGTGTGCAGATGGAGACGGAACCGTAGAATTTCTCACAACCGCAGACAAGACAGGGAAAAAGGCGTACCGCAGAAGCGTGACACTTTTAATGCAGAAGGCAGTCTATAATCTCTGGGGAAAAGGGAATATATCGGTGCGTGTAAAATATTCCATCGGACAGGGAAATTATTGTGAACTTGTGAAGTGGGAGAATGATACAGAGGAAGTTGTGAAAGTATCTGGGACAGAAATCAATAAATTAAAGAATGAGATGTATCAGATGGTAGTTTCCGATATTGAGATCCACAAGGAGAGTATCAATACGGATGACGCCGTGACACTGTTTCATGACCTTGGAATGACAGACAAGGAAAAACTGTTCCGTTACCGGAGAAGTTCCAGAGTCAATATTTATGAACTCGATCATTACATGGATTATTTTTACGGATTTATGGTGCCATCGACCGGATATCTGCGCTATTATGATGTGATCCCTTATGCGGATGGATTTATGCTTCAGTTCCCGGATAAAAATACGAGAGAGGTCGCACCGTTTGTTCCGGCAGAAAAACTGTTCCACACGTTAAAGACATCCAGAGACTGGGGAAAAATGCTTGAGATCGATACGATCGGAGCCTTAAATGATGCGATCGCAGCCGGAAAAACACAGCAGATGATACTGACGCAGGAAGCCCTGTTTGAGGAGCGTATCGGAAGGCTTGCCGAGGAGATTATTTCAGCAAAAGACCGGAAATTCATTATGATCGCAGGACCATCCTCCTCAGGAAAAACGACTTTTTCACACAGGCTGTCCATTCAGCTGGCTGCAAAAGGACTGAATCCGCATCCATTTCCACTGGATGATTATTATAAGAACCGGGATATCTGTCCAAGGGATGAGAACGGCGAACTGGATCTTGAATGTCTGGATGCGCTGGATGTGGAATTATTCAACCATGATATGAATGAACTGCTGGCAGGAAAAACAGTCAATCTTCCTATTTTTAATTTCAAGACGGGAAGAAGGGAATATAAAGATAAGCTTATGACACTGGGAAAGGATGATGTGTTAGTCATCGAGGGAATCCATGGCCTGAACGATAAGTTGTCCTATTCCCTGCCGATCGAGAGCAAGTTTAAGATTTATATCAGTGCGCTGACGCAGTTGAATATTGATGAACATAACTGTCTGCCGACGACTGACGGAAGACTGATCCGACGGATCGTCCGCGATGCACGGACACGCGGAACCTCTGCAAAAGAGACCATCGCCATGTGGGATTCCGTGCGCAGAGGAGAAGAAAAGTATATTTTCCCATTTCAGGAAGGTGCAGATGTGATGTTTAACTCCGCGCTCATCTACGAACTGGCGGTTCTTAAAATGTATGCGGAACCATTGCTTTTTGCCATTGACAAAGACTGCCAGGAATATTTAGAGGCAAAGCGTCTGCTGAAATTCCTGGACTATTTCCTTCCAATGCCGAGCGATGGGATCAACCAGAATTCCATTCTGCGTGAATTTATCGGCGGAAGCTGTTTTAATGTATAAAAGCAATGAAAATTTTGGCGGAAAAAATATTCTTGCGAAAAAAATATTCTTGCGAAAAAAATTTTCTTGCGAAAATTAAAGGAATAGTGTATATTAAGGGGCGTCGCAAAGTTTTTGCGGCGTTCTTTCAGTTTTAAAATAAGTAGGACAAATGATCGCGGCTGCAAGTGTCGAAAGACCGCAGGTGAGGAAAGTCCGGGCTTCACAGGGCAGAATGCCGGATAACGTCCGGTGGAGGCGACTCCAAGGAAAGTGCAACAGAAATATACCGCCGATTCTGGCTTGACCAGAATCTGGTAAGGGTGGAAGGGCAGTGTAAGAGACTACCGCCTTTCTGGTAACAGGAGGGGCATATGTAAACCCCATTCGAAGCAAGACCGAACAAAAGCGTTGACGTGGCCCGCCAGCTTTAGGTAGGTCGCTTGAAATGGCTGGCAACAGTCATTCTAGAAAGATGATCATTCGTGTCTGCATTTGCAGACGGACATAACCCGGCTTATCGTCCTGCTTATTTTAGATAGAGAAGATGTCAGCTGACATCTTTTTTTTTATGCCGGATTGTTGTATGATGGTGTAAGTGTAGAAACTATCGTTACACCTGCAAAAAGAGCAGTGCAATGTGTATACAAGAGAAAAAATGATGGCAATAATACATAGAAGAAAGTCGAGGATGATCATGCAGAGTGATACTATCGGATTTTTACAGGAATTTCATAAAATCTTAGAAGAGGCAGGAAAAAAAGGAGCTTCCGATATCCATTATGCGCCAAAAAGGCAGTTGCTGCTCCGGGTAGATGGAAGGCTTGTGGATATGACAGAGGAATGGAACGTGTCTTTTTCCATGGAGGAGCTTTTAGAGGCATTGCTGGACAAAAAACAGCAGAAAACATTCGAAGAAAATGGAGAGGTTGAATTTTCCTGTTCGGTTTTAAATAAGCGTGTCCGCGTGAATCTGTTCCGGCAGAGTGGAACGTGTGCAATGTCTGTCCGTCTGTTCGCAGAGGAGATTCCAATACCGCAGATGCTTGGACTTCCGGAGGCAGCAGTGAAGATGGCTGGGAGGAGAAGGGGACTCATTCTTGTGACAGGTGCAGCCGGCAGTGGAAGGACAACAACGATGGCATCGATGATCGACCATATTGCTTCCAATTATGAGCGGTCGATCCTGACACTGGAAAAACCGGCAGAGTATCTTTTTCAGAATAGAAAGTCCATGGTGTTACAGAGGGAGATCGGCATTGACACCCAGTCTTATGAAGCGGGTTTGAAAGCTGCATTAAAACAGGATATGGATGTCATTCTGATCGGTGAAATGGAAGATTTGGAAACGATCTCACTTGCTCTGACTGCGGCAGAGATGGGACATCTTGTGATTGCCGCACTTCCAACCAGAAATGCAGTGACTTCCATTGAACGGATGGTGGAATATTTCCCGGATTACAGGCAGCAGCAGATCCGTTCACAGCTTTCGGATGTGTTAACAGGCGTTATTTCCCAGCAGCTTCTTCCGAGACAGGATGGAGGCGGACGTGTGGCGGCGTTTGAAGTTCTTTTGGCAAATCAGGAGATACAAAGCCTGATAAAAGAACAGAAGTATTTTCAGATACCGTCTGTGATGCGCAGCTGCAGAAAAGAGGGAATGGTCTCCATGGACGATGCCGTGTACGATCTTTATATGAAGAGCATGATCGACTCGGATACCGCGATTTCCTATGCACAGGATGGCGTGAGTATGCGCCAGAAAGTACAGTTATTTTAAATTATTATAGAAATCTAAAATGTTTCTTAAAAGACAATAGATGTGTTGACGCGATTTCCTTCGAAGCGTAACATAAAATCACTTGATAGGAGGTCGGAACAATGAGAGAGAAAATACAGCGTTTTATGATTGGAAGATATGGGGCGGATGAGCTGGCAAAGGCACAGAGCATTGCTGCACTGGTACTGCTTTTTTTGTCGATGTTCAGCCGTCTTGGCATTTTTTACTGGCTGGCGATCGCGCTGATGATTTATTCCACATGGAGAATGTTCTCGAAGAATATTTCCGCAAGATATGCAGAAAATCAGAAATATCTCAACTACAGATATCAGATGGCTGTGAAGTGGGACCGGTTCAAAAAGCATCTGGCACAGAGAAAAAACTACAGATTTTACAAATGTCCGCAATGTAAACAGAAAGTGAGAGTGCCAAAAGGCAGAGGAAAAATCTGTATTACCTGTCCAAAATGCCGGACAGAATTTGTGAAAAAAAGTTGAAAATAAAAGGAGATTTTTCCATTGTTTGGTTATATCAATATCAATCAAAAAGAATTATCGGAAGAAAGTAAAAAAATATATCAGGCATATTACTGCGGACTCTGCCAGAAACTCAAAACAAACTGTGGCACAAAAGGGCAGATGCTGTTAAGTTATGATCTGACATTTCTGATCGTTCTGCTGACCGGGCTGTATGAACTGGAGAACACCGAGACAGAGTTTACCTGTCCGCTGCACCCGACGAAGAAACGGACGGCTTACATCAATGAGGCGACAGAGTATGCCGCAGACATGAACCTGATCCTGGCATACCAGAATCTTTTAGATGACTGGAAGGACGAGAAATCCTACACGAAAAAAGCGTTTGTAAAAATCCTCGATAAGGATTATACTCGTATCGTGTCAAAATATCCAAGACAGGTAAGGGCTTTGGAAGAATTCATGCGTAAGACAGCGGAAGCAGAGAAGAACAAAGAGACGAATCTCGATCTTGTGGCAGGTCTTACCGGTGAGATGCTTGGAGAAATCATGTGCTGGCGGGAGGATGAGTGGCAGGAGGAGATGCGTACCCTTGGATTTTATATGGGTAAGTTTATTTATCTGATGGACGCATACGAGGACTATGAAGCAGACCAGAAGAAGAACTGCTATAATCCGCTTGTATACATGGAAAAAGAAAATGATCAGGAATTTGATACATTCTGTAAATTGCTGCTGACAAGCATGATGTCGGAATGTGCCAAGTCATTCGAGCGTCTGCCGATTTTACTGCATGCGGATATTTTGCGGAATATTCTCTACTCCGGTGTATGGAGCAGATATGAATACTTACAGCTTAGAAAAAAGAAGCTGGAAGAGAAAAAGACGAAGAGAAAAAAAGAAGACAGGAAAAAGTAACAGGAGAATTATATGATGAATCCATATCAGGTGCTCGGTATTTCACCGGGTGCCTCGGATGATGAGATAAAAAAAGCATATCGGGCTTTAAGCCGTAAATATCACCCGGATGCTAATATTAACAATCCGAATAAGGCACAGGCTGAGGAGAAGTTTAAGGAAGTACAGCAGGCCTATGATCAGATCATGAAGGAAAAACAGTCGGGCGGAAGCTTTGGTGGAAGTTATGGATATAACACCTCCTCTGCAGGTGGTGGAAGCTATCGGTACAATTACAGTGGAAATCAGGGATACAGAACAGCGAATGACTCCCCACAGATGCAGGCGGCTGCAAATTATATCGCAAACCGCTGTTATGCGGAAGCACTCAATGTTTTGAATGGTATTCCGTTTGCAGAGCGCAGCGCACGATGGTACTACTATAGTGCAATGGCAAATCAGGGAGCCGGCAATAATATCGTTGCAAAACAGCATGCGGGCAGGGCTGTCGAGATGGAGCCAAGTAATTTTGAATACCGTCAGTTTTTACAACATCTGGAATTTGGAGGTACATGGTACACCAGCATGGGTGATAATTATGACAGACCATATTCCAGTTCCGGAAGCTGGTGCTTAAGCCTCCTGTTTTTGAATATGCTGTGCAACTGCTGTTGTCTGCGGCCATTCTGAGAATCATTTTTTACAAAGATTATGAAATATGCGATATAAAAAAGTCCCCATAAAAGGGGACTTTTTTATGCCGTATTTTTATCTGCGGTTTGGATTGGTATATTTCTCTTCACAGTATTTGCAGCGGTAAACTTCTTTTGCCTCATCGGTGAGAAGGAAGATCTGGTCGAGTTCCTGCTCGATGGAAGTGATGCAGCGTGGGTTTTTGCACCGGATGACATTCTTTACCTGTTTTGGCATGTGAAGCTCCTTTTTCTCTACGATCTTGGAATCCTTGATCACATTGACCGTGATGTTGTGGTCAATGAATCCGAGAATATCTAAGTCTAATGCCTCAACCGGACATTCCACTTTTAAAATGTCCTTTTTGCCCATCTTATTGCTCTTTGCATTCTTAATGATGGCAACGGTGCAGTCTAACTGGTCTAATTTCAGATCATGATAAATCTGAAGGCTCATTCCTGCCTGGATATGGTCTAAGACGAAACCTTCCTGAATACCACTAATATTTAACATGTGTACTCCTATCTGTGACGGACGTCACGAAAAATCTTAATATTCAAAATCCATAAAAACTGATTCAGAGTCTGCATCAGTGGATTTAAAGCTTCGCAGTATCGATTTCAAGTAATGTCAGGATCAGTGCCATCCTTACATAGACGCCGTACTGCGCCTGACGGAAGTAGGCAGCTCTCGGATCATCATCCACTTCGACAGAGATCTCATTGACACGAGGGAGTGGGTGAAGCACTAACATATCGTCTTTTGCAAGATCCATTTTAGCTTTGGTCAGAATATAGAAATTCTTCAAACGCACGTAGTCTTCTTCGTTGAAGAAACGTTCCTTCTGTACACGTGTCATATATAAAATATCAAGATCCGGCATTGCATCTTCTAAGCGTTCCACCTCTTCAAATGGAATATTGTTGGCTCTCAATACATCTTCACGGATATAGCTTGGAATCTTTAACTCTTCCGGTGAGATGAGTACGAACTTAATCCCCGGGTAACGGATGAGGGCATTGATCAGTGAATGTACGGTCCGTCCGAATTTTAAGTCGCCACAGAGACCGATCGTCATGTTAGACAGTCTGCCCTTTAAAGACCGGATCGTCAATAAGTCCGTCAATGTCTGGGTAGGATGCTGATGACCACCGTCGCCGGCATTAATTACTGGAATTCGGGATTTTTGGGAGGCTACAAGAGGTGCACCTTCCTTTGGATGACGCATAGCACAGATATCTGCGTAACAGGAAATAATCCGGATCGTATCAGAAACACTTTCACCTTTGGATGCGGAAGAACAACTCGCATCGGAAAAACCTAAAACAGAACCACCAAGATTTAACATGGCAGCTTCAAAACTAAGTCTTGTTCGTGTACTTGGCTCATAAAAACATGTTGCAAGCTTTTTGCCATCACATGCATGGGCATACTTGCCAGGAAACTTCTCGATATCATTTGCAAGGTCTAAGAGTTTGTCTAACTCTTCGACGGAGAAGTCTAATGGACTCATTAAATGACGCATATAAACCTCCTTATAAATACCTGCTCTTTTATAAGAAATAGTGATATTTCTCTCAGGCATTTTTACTATCATATAATAATCATTTTCCAAATTCAAGAGAAAAATTATTTACGTTATATTGGTACAAAATCATAAAATTTTCAGAAATTTTTGATCGTCAGCTGGCTTTTTATATTGCAGTTTGAAAGCAAAAAAGCTATAATCAAATAATCATGAGGATGAAAAGCAATCCGGAGAAAAAAAGGAGTATCATATGGCTGAAGATATCAGGACAATGCATGAAGAAGACGAGGATGAAGTAAAATACTGTGAGCGGAAGAGATTATTATTTTTCGGTCTGCCATGGACGTTTACAAAGTATACGATCACACCAAGCATGCTGACGATCGATCAAGGTCTGTTAAAGACGGAAGAAAATGACTGTTACATGTACAAAGTACAGGATGTGAAGCTGACAACGACACTGTTGGAGCGCATTTTCGGGCTCGGAACGATCACCTGCTACACCGGGGATGTCACGAATGCGGAACTGAAACTGATCCACATCAGAAAGTCAAAGGAAGTCAAAAATTATCTTTTGAAAGCATCAGAAGCGGCACGTATGAAACGCCGCACATTAAATACACTAGACATTGGAGCTGCGCAGGATCTGTCGGATGCTCTGGATTCATGATCTAAAACTTACTTAGAGAGGATTTTCTCAAAGATCAGTCCGGCAGCCATCCATACCGGCGCATAGTCAAGACGGATGACACCATTTATGTTTGTGGGAGCATTGCTGTAATCCCAGGGACATAGATGGTGTTTTTTTAACAGGGAACCACTTAAGTACTCAAAACAGAAAATACCTGTGGAATAGATAAAGCCCCGGAAGAGAGCAGGGATTTTTTTAAAGTATCTGTACAGCGGTTTGATGATACATGCCATGCCGTAAATGGGAAACATCCAGACGGAAGTCTGCCCGATCAGGCGCAGGTCATGCCGGCTGCAATTGCCAATGGAGGTAAAAAGAATTTCAAGGCACCAGCCCGTGAGTCCGCATATAAAAAAGTTTCGCCGCATAATAAAAGTCTCCTGTTTTTTTATATAATATGTCACAGATCCATTGATTTCATACATGGAATCGAATGGGACAACTTGTAAAATCAGCCTTCTTGTCATATAATAAAAAAAGTACATTCTGCCATCAGGCAGGGGAGCGGTATGCAATTATTACGCAGTCTGTTAAAACAGATTTCATACGAAAGTGTAAGGGGAGACGATGACCGGAAGATAACGGATATCTGTTGTCATTCTGAAAAAGTAAAAGAAGGCTCCCTTTTTGTTTGCATAAATGGATATCGGAACAACGGTCATGAATATGTGCCGCAGGCGGTGGAGCATGGTGCAGCGGTACTTGTTGTGGATGACCGCTATGTGATCGAGAGCCGGTCTGGACCGGTGATTCTGACAGAACATATGAAGGTGAATGTGTATGAGTTGATCCGTGACAGAAATATCTGTGTGGTCGCAGTGCGAGATACCAGAAAAGCACTCTCGGCGCTCTCGGCAGCTTTTTTTGATCATCCGGCAGAAAAAATGAAGATGATCGGCATCACAGGCACGAATGGCAAGACGACCACAGCATTTTTAGTGGCGGGGATTTTGAGGGAAGCAGGTTACCGGGTGGGAATGATCGGAACGATTGATTCCTATGACGGAAGAAGGAGTGAGGCGATGAGGAACACGACGCCGGAATCGTGCGAGATTCACAGACTTCTTTCCCGTATGGTGGAAAATAAATGTGACTGCTGTGTGATGGAGGTGTCCTCGCAGGGCATTGCATTACAGCGCACGGCAGATGTTTTTTTTGATATCGGCGTTTTTTTGAATATAGAACCGGATCATATCGGAAAGGGAGAACATGCAACTTTTTCCGAGTATCTGTACTGCAAAAGCAGGCTGATGCGTCAGTGTGGCATTGGCATTGTGAATCAGGATGATCCGAATGTGGATAAGATACTTGCAGGACACACCTGCGAGGTGGAAACCTTCTCCATCCGGCACCCTTCGGATGTGATGGCGGAGGATGAATGGTATGAGATGGGATCGGGCAGCCTGCAAAGCCATTTCACGGTAAAAAGAGAGTGGCGGAGAGAGGATATCGTCATGCAGCTTCCGGGGCAGTTTAATATCTATAATGCGCTTGCCGCCATTTCTGTGGCAGGGCATTTTAAGGTGGAACGGGAGCAGATAAAAGCAGCGCTGGCAAAACAGATCGTGCCGGGAAGATGTCAGAACATGACGGCTGGGACCGGGTATGTGTTCCTGATCGATTATGCCCACAATGAGATGAGTCTTCGGAATCTGCTCGAAACTTTACGAAAATTCAAACCGGCAAGGCTGATCGTGATTTTTGGATGCGGAGGAAACCGCTCTGTTTTGAGAAGGTATCAGATGGGAGAGACGGCAGGCAGACTGGCAGATTTTACCATTATCACCTCGGATAATCCAAGGTGGGAGGATCAGGAGCGGATCATGGACCAGATCGAGGATGGGCTGCGTGGCGCAGTGTGTGCAGGGGAAAAGCCATCTTACATAAAGATCTCAGACCGCAGGGCAGCAGTGGAATATGCCGTTTCGATGGCAGAGAAAAGGGATATTATTGTTTTAGCCGGAAAAGGACACGAGAGTTATCAGGAGATCAAAGGAATCCGATATCCGTTAGACGACAGAAAAATAGTACAGGAGGCGCTGGATGGCGGAATACGCGAATATCATTGTTGATATATTCAATGAAAAATTAGATAAAACATTTCAATATAGGATTCCGGAAGTAATGAAGGAAAAACTGACACTTGGAATGCAGGTGTATGTCCCATTCGGCAGACGTAATATCAAGGGATATGTTGTGGAGCTGACGGATGAACCGGAGTTTGAGGTGGCAAAGATCAAAGAGATTATCGGGATCGTGACAGACAGCGTTCCGATTGAAAGCCAGTTGATTGCACTGGCAGGCTGGATGAAGAAAAACTATGGGGCGACCATGAACCATGCGTTAAAAACCGTCATTCCGATCAAGAAAAAAAGCAATGCAGTGGAACACAAAAGCGTCCGCCTGAAGCTGACGGAGATCGAAGCGAAAAGTGAACTTGCAGAATTTGAACGGAAACATCAGAAAGCGCGGGTGCGGCTGTTGTCTGCACTGATCGAAAATCCTCAGATGGATCAGAGCATGATTACGCAGAAGCTGAATGTTTCGGGTGCTGTGATCCGGGCGTTAGAGACCATGGGGATCGTGGAGGTGGTCAGTGAGCGGTCCTACCGCAACCCGGTGTCACATTTAGACAGCAAGGGGTATCATCTCACGTTAAACGAAGAACAGCAGTCCGTGGTGGATGTGATAGAGCGGAATCTGGATCGGAAAATCGCAAAAACTTATCTGATCAAGGGCGTGACCGGGAGCGGCAAGACGGAGGTGTACATGGAACTGATCGCCCATATGTTAGCGCAGGGAAAACAGGCGATCGTGCTGATCCCTGAGATCGCACTGACATTTCAGACCGTCATGCGGTTTTACAACCGTTTCGGAGACAGGGTATCCATCATGAATTCCAGATTGTCTCCGGGAGAGCGGTTTGACCAGTTTGAACGGGCAAAAAACGGGGACGTGGATATTATGATAGGTCCGAGATCGGCGTTGTTCACACCTTTTTCAAAATTAGGGCTTATTATTATCGATGAAGAGCATGAGAGCAGTTATAAAAGTGAGACACTTCCGAGATACCATGCAAGGGAGACTGCAATCGAGCGTGCGAGAATGTGCGGTGCGAGTGTCGTGCTTGGCTCGGCAACTCCGTCTGTGGAAAGTTATTACAAGGCGAAAACAGGGGAGTATGAGCTGTTAGAGTTAAAGCACCGTGTAGCAGAAAAACCACTCCCGAAAGTAGGGGTCGTGGATTTAAGGGAAGAGTTAAAAGCAGGCAACCGTTCCATTTTAAGTGTACGGCTTCAGGAGCTGATGGAGGACCGCTTGAAAAAGGGACAGCAGATGATGCTTTTTATCAACCGGAGAGGGGTTGCAGGCTTTGTCTCTTGCAGAGCCTGCGGTCATGTGTTAAAATGTCCGCATTGCGATGTGTCTCTAAGCCAGCATGTGACAAGACAGCATCCGGAAGGAAAAATGGTCTGTCATTACTGCGGATATGAGATACCGATGCCGAAAACCTGTCCGGCGTGTGGTTCGCGGTATATCAGCGGATTTAAGGCGGGTACGCAGAAGATTGAGATGATCGTCAAGGAACGTTTCCCACAGGCGAGGGTGCTCCGCATGGATATGGACACCACGCGGAACAAGGAAGGCTATGAACAGATTTTATCTGCTTTTGCCAATCAGGAAGCCGATATTCTGATCGGAACCCAGATGATCGTCAAGGGACATGATTTCCCGAATGTGACGTTAGTCGGTGTGCTGGCGGCAGACCTGTCATTATATGTCAGTGATTACCATGCAGCGGAACGCACTTTCCAGCTGCTGACGCAGGCGGCTGGAAGAGCAGGGCGCGGAAGTGAACCCGGAGAGGTTGTGATCCAGACATACCGGCCGGATCATTACAGTGTGCAGACTGCAAAAGAGCAGGATTATGAAGCGTTTTATGAGCAGGAGATGGAATACCGCAGGATGCTTTTATATCCGCCGGTCTGGAATATGCTTGTGATCTTATGTGCATCAAAGCAGGAGCAGACCGCTTACGATTCCGCAAAGCTTCTGGTGCAGGAGATCGACACGTGGCAGGAGAACATCAAAGCTGCAATGGAGCGTGTGGGAGAGGATTTTAAAAAGAAACGGGTTTTCCCGGTAGGACCTGCGGATCCGGCAGTGGCAAAAGTGAATGACATCTATAAAAAGGTGATTTATATAAAAACAAAAGATTATCAGACACTGGTTGAGTTGAAAGACCGTCTCGAACATTACATGCGTGATAATAAAGCATTTAAAGATACGGTCGTACAGTTTGATTTTAATCCAATGAGTGGTTTTTAAAAACAAGGAGGACATTATGGCACTTAGAACAATCCGTGTACAGGGAGACCCTGTATTAGAAAAAATCTGTAAACCTGTGAAGGAGCTGACACCGCGCACAAAAGAGCTGATCGAAGACATGTTAGATACCATGTACGAGGCAAACGGTGTTGGACTTGCAGCACCGCAGGTGGGTATCTTAAAAAGAATCGTAGTGATCGATGTGGGCGAGGGCCCGGTCGTGATGGTAAATCCGGTTATTCTGGAGACATCCGGGGAGCAGACCGGCGATGAGGGATGTTTGAGCATTCCCGGAAAAGCCGGACAGGTTACAAGACCAAATTATGTGAAGGTGCATGCATTTGATGAAAATATGGAAGAATATGAGATTGAGGGCACAGAGTTAATGGCAAGAGCCATGTGCCACGAGATCGATCATCTGGACGGACATCTTTACGTGGAAAAAGTGGAAGGTCAGCTTCATGACGTTACCTATGAGGAAGAGGAATAGGCGCAGAGGGAAGAAGTAGAAAAGAAACCGGAAGCGAGGAGAGGATCATGAGAGTTATATTTATGGGAACCCCGGATTTTGCAGTGGGTACATTAGAGGAAATTATAAAAGCAGGACATGAAGTAGTGCTGGTTGTCTCACAGCCGGATAAAGCGGTTGGAAGAAGCAAGGCATTAAAGTACACACCGGTGAAGGAATGTGCGGTTTCACATGGGATTGAAGTGTATCAGCCGGCAAAAATCCGTGCAGAGGAAAGCGTAGAATATTTAAGACAGTACAATGCGGATATCATCATTGTAGAGGCTTTTGGACAGATCATTCCAAAAGCAATCCTTGATATGCCGCGTTTCGGATGTGTGAATGTACATGCGTCCCTGCTGCCAAAATACCGTGGTGCAGCCCCAATCCAGTGGGCAGTGTTAAACGGGGATCAGGTCACAGGCGTCACGACCATGCGTATGGATGAAGGTCTTGATACCGGGGATATGATCATGAAGCAGGAAGTGATCGTGGATGAGGATGAGACAGGCGGAAGCCTGTTTGACAAGCTGTCGGGAGTAGGGGCAAAGCTTTGCGTGAAAACGATGGAAGCAATTGAAAATGGTACAGCTGTTTACACACCTCAGGATGACGCACTTGCAACTCACACCGGAAAGATCCAGAAAGAGATGGGAAGTATCGACTGGTCAAAAGATGCAGAGGTGATCGAGCGTCTGGTGCGCGGCTTAAATCCATGGCCGAGTGCATATACAAGGATCGATGACAAAAACCTAAAGATCTGGCGCGCAAAAGTCATTTCCCATGAGGTGAAAGCCGCTCCGGGATGTATTTTAAAAGTGACAAAGGACGAACTGGAAGTCCAGACGGGGAATGGAGTATTAGCTTTATTAGAGGTACAGTTAGAAGGAAAGAAACGAATGACAACGGATGCCTTCTTAAGAGGATACCAGGTGACAGAAGGCAGTTTCTTAAAACGTTGCTGATAAGAAAGGATGATTACTATGCCATATTATTATTACGGATTTGACCCAACTTATTTTCTTGTGATTATCGGAGCAGTGATCTGCATGATCGCTTCCGCAAGAGTAAAATCAACTTACAATAAATATTCCCAGTACCGCAGTGCATCGGGAATGACAGGCGCACAGGCAGCACAGAGAATCTTAAATTCCGCAGGAATTTATGATGTGACGATCCAGCATGTATCCGGAAATCTGACCGACCATTACAATCCGTCTGCAAAGACACTGAATCTGTCCGATTCTGTATACAATTCCACATCGGTTGCAGCCGTTGGAGTTGCAGCACATGAGTGTGGACATGCAATCCAGCATCAGAACAGCTATTTTCCACTGACACTGCGCACGGCAATTGTCCCGGCAGCCAATCTTGGTTCCACACTTGCATGGCCGTTGATTCTGATCGGATTATTCTTTACAAGAAATACAGGGGCAGTTCTGATCAATCTTGGAATCATCTGCTTCTCTTTTGCAGTGATATTCCAGCTTGTGACATTGCCGGTAGAGTTTAATGCATCTGCAAGGGCATTGCGCATTTTAGGCGAGCAGGGCATTTTGAGTGACAGTGAGCTCCCATACACGAAAAAAGTGTTAAAAGCAGCGGCACTGACTTATGTGGCAAGTGCGGCAGCAGCTATTTTACAGTTACTGCGTCTGGTACTGTTATTTGGAGGAAGAGACCGTGACTGATTCTGTCAATACGAGAGAACTGATCCTCGGGATCCTGATGGAAGTGACAAAAGAGGGCAGTTACAGCCATCTTGTGATCCGTTCTGTGCTCGATAAGTATCAGTATCTGGAAAAAAAAGAGCGTGCCTTTATCACGAGAGTGTCTGAGGGAACCATCCAGTACATGATCGAGCTTGACTATATTATCAATCAGTTCTCCAAGGTGAAGGTAAACAAAATGAAACCGGTCATCCGCAATATTCTGCGGATGAGCGTGTATCAGTTAAAATATATGGATTCCGTCCCGGACTCCGCAGTGTGCAATGAGGCAGTGAAACTGGCAAAGAGAAAAGGATTTGGTTCTTTGAGCGGTTTCGTGAACGGGGTGCTGCGCAATATCAGCCGCAATTTAAGCACCATCACTTACCCGGACAGGCAGAAAGATCAGATCCAATATCTGTCTGTGCGTTATTCCATGCCGGAGTGGATCGTGAGACAGTGGATCAACGATTATGGCATGGAGCAGACGGTGAGCGTGCTGCAGGCATTTTTGCAGGAGACACCGGTTACGATCCGTACCAATCTTCTGAAAATCACACCGGAAGCGCTGGAAAAGCGGTTGAAAGAGGAAGGCGTTACAGCAGAGAAAATGGTCTGCGCAGATATGCCGGAATTAAACTATGCATTTATGATCTCCGGATTTGACCATCTGAATGCATTGTCAAGTTTCCGTGAGGGGCTTTTTTATGTGCAGGATGTGAGCTCCATGATGGTGGCAGAAACGGTTGCTCCAAAGAAGGACAGCTATATTATCGATGTGTGTGCAGCACCTGGAGGAAAGAGCGTCCATCTGGCAGAAAAACTCGGGGGAACCGGTATGGTGGAGGCGAGAGATCTCACAGAGTATAAGACTGATCTTATAAGACAGAATATCGCAAGACATCAGCTTTCTAATATGCGGGCAGTACAGATGGATGCAACGGTTTTAGATGAGGCTTCCATCGGAAAAGCAGATGTGGTGATCGCCGACCTTCCGTGTTCCGGTCTTGGTGTCATGCGCAGGAAGACGGATATAAAATATAAGATGACATTACAGACAGAACAGGAACTCGTCTCCTTACAGAGAAATATGTTAGAAACTGTCTGTCAGTATGTAAAGGTGGGCGGAACATTGTTATATTCCACCTGTACAATGGATAAAATGGAAAATGAAGACAATGTCACATGGTTTTTAAAACAGCATCCGCAGTTTGAACTTGTGAAAATGCAGCAGATTTTTCCGCAGAAAACATATGGAGACGGATTTTTTCTGGCAAAATTACAGAAAAAAGCGTGAGAGACTTCTGGAGCTTCTGATGAATGAAGGAGAATTATGGATCAAAAGGAAAAGACAGATATCAGATCGCTGAATCTGAAAGAACTGACTGTGTTCATGGAGCAGCTTGGAGAGAAAGCGTTCCGTGCAAAGCAGATTTACCAGTGGCTTCATGGGAAGCAGGCAGCGTCTTTTGAGGAGATGACCAATATCCCAAAGGCGCTGATCGAAAAGTTAAAAGAGAACAGTCATCTGGTCAGCATAAAACAGGAGGCAGTACAGATCTCCAAAATCGACGGAACGAGGAAATACCTGTTTCTGTTAGATGACGGAAATGTCATTGAGAGCGTTTTCATGCGATACAAACATGGCAATTCGGTCTGTATTTCTTCACAGGTGGGATGCCGCATGGGATGCCGATTCTGCGCATCTACATTGGACGGTCTCGTGAGAGGACTGACCCCATCTGAGATGTTAGACCAGATTTATCAGATTGGAAGAGACACCGGCGAGCGGGTTTCCAATGTGGTCGTGATGGGAACCGGGGAGCCAATGGATAATTTCGATAACCTGTTAAAGTTCATTGAACTTCTGACCGATGAAAATGGATTAAATATCAGCCAGAGAAATGTGACAGTATCCACCTGTGGAATTGTTCCGCGTATGCGGGAACTTGCGGACAAAAAATTACAGATCACGCTTGCATTATCCCTGCATGCATCCACGCAGGAAAAGCGGCTGGAATTGATGCCGGTCGCAAATAAATATGAGATCCATGAAGTGATCGATGCATGTAAATACTACTTTGAACAGACGGGCAGAAGAGTTACATTTGAGTACAGTTTAGTGGGAGGCGTGAATGACACGGACGAGGATGTAAGGAATCTGTGCAGACTGATCAAAGGCATCAACTGTCATGTAAACCTCATCCCGGTAAATCCAATCAAGGAGCGCGACTATGTGCAGCCGGATGTGAGAGTGACAACGGAATTTAAGAACAAACTGGAAAAAAACGGGATCAATGCAACCATCCGCAGGAAGATGGGAAGAGATATTGACGGAGCCTGTGGGCAGCTTCGAAAACGTTATATGGGAAGTTGACTTGTTCTTTTACAGTACGTGTGATAGAATAAAGTGCGTCGGACAGAGTCCGCGCAGATAACAATGATAAGTGAAGTTTATGAAACATTCCGCATGGAATGCACAGATGTGGCAGTAAGAAAGGCAGGAATTGGTAAATGAAGACGTTTTCCATGACACATATTGGAAGGCGACGTGAGATGAATCAGGATTATATGTATACGTCTGAGAACGCAGTAGGAAAGCTGCCGAACCTTTTTCTGGTTGCGGATGGCATGGGCGGTCACAAAGCAGGTGAGTATGCTTCCAGATTCACAGTAGAAAAGATTGTAGAGACGATTGAAACATCCGGACAGACAGAGCCGGTAGCAGCAATGAAGGAAGCTGTGGAGGCGGCAAACAGAGGTCTTTTGGAAGAGGCGGGCAGGGATGCCACCAAGGCAGGAATGGGAACTACAGTGGTAGCTGCCACAGTGATCGGAGATCATCTGCATGTTGCCAATGTAGGGGACAGTCGTTTATACTTAATAAATCACGAAGCTATCAGGCAGATCACAAGGGATCATTCTCTGGTAGAAGAGATGGTCCGTTTAGGAGAGATGGATAAAGCGGATGCGAAAGATCATCCGGATAAGAACATCATCACACGGGCGGTGGGCGTTGTTCCCGAGTTGTCCGTGGATTTTTTTGAGGTTGAGTTAAAGCCGGGAGACACAGTTTTAATGTGCTCGGATGGTCTGACGAACATGATCGAGGATGAAGAGATCAAAAAGATCGTGCTCGGACAGAGAGATATTGTTGAGAAAGCAGAAAAATTAATAGATACTGCCAACGAGAATGGCGGAAAAGATAATATTACGGTTGTGTTGATAGAACCATTTTCTGATGAGGTGAAGGAATGTTAACGGAAGGTATGTTTGTTGGAGATCGTTATGAGATTGTAAACAAGATAGGAACTGGCGGAATGTCAGATGTATACAAAGCGAAAGATCATACACTTGGACGTTTTGTAGCGATTAAAGTATTGAAACCGGAATTTTCGGAGGATGTCAATTTTGTGACAAAGTTCCGCACGGAAGCCCAGTCGGCGGCCGGATTAGAACATCCGAATATTGTAAACATCTATGATGTAGGCAGCGAAAATGGCATGCATTACATCGTGATGGAGTATGTGGAAGGAATCACTTTAAAAACTTATATTGAGAAAAAAGGACAGCTCACATTCAAGGAGGCTGTCAGCATTGCGATCCAGGTGGGAAGAGGTATTGAGGCTGCCCATAACAAAGGCATTATCCACCGGGATATCAAGCCGCAGAACATCATTATCTCCACAGAGGGAAAAGTAAAAGTCACAGACTTTGGTATCGCAAGAGCCGCAACATCCAACACGATCAGTTCCGATGTGATGGGATCTGTTCATTACGCATCCCCGGAGCAGGCGAGAAACGGCTTTGTGGATGGCAAGAGTGACATTTATTCCCTTGGTATCGTAATGTATGAGATGGTGACCGGAAGAGTACCGTTTGACGGAGATACGACCGTTGCGGTGGCGATCCAGCATCTGCAGGAGGAGATCGTTCCACCAAGTGCTTACGCACCAAATCTTCCTATCAGTATGGAAAAGATCATCTTAAAATGTACGCAGAAGAATCCGGACAGACGCTATGAGTCCATGACAGCGCTGCTTGCAGATTTAAGAAAAGCGTTGATCAGCCCAAATGAAGACTTCGTTGTGATCGCACCGGTTTCCCAGGAGAAGACACGTGTGATCGGGGAAGAAGAGATCAATAAGATCAAACAGGAAACAAGCAATATTTATCTCAGCGATGAGGATGTTGTATCACATAATCAGAATCACAGAGACAAATTTGAAAAGCGTGACCGCTTCGAAGAGGATGACGAGGATGACGAAGAGGCATATGATGATGATGATCTCGAAGAGATGAATCCGAAAATGGATAAGGCAATCACAATTATGGGGATTGCTGCCGGTGTCATCATTGTCGCACTGATCATTTTTATTCTGGTAAGCTTCTTCGGAGATTTTAAATTCGGAGGATCTTCCAACAAAGCAAACACTGAGACATCCGAAACCCAGACAGACGGAATCGAAGTGCCGGATCTGAAAGGTCTTACCTTCGATGAGGCAAAAGAACAGCTCAATGCAAAAGGTCTCGGAATCAAGAAGAATGCGGGAACCGTTGCATCTGACCAATATGACGAGGGACAGATTGTAAGCCAGACACCGGATGCACTGACGAAGGCAGAGGCGAACACAACCGTAGAAGTTACCTTAAGCAGCGGAAAAGGAGAAGTTTCCGTTCCTTCCGTGACAGGCATGGATGAGACAACTGCTTACAATACACTGACAAATTCAGGATTTACTCCGGTAAAAGATTATGCATACAGTGCGGATGTCGCACAGGGAAATGTCATCGAACAGAGCCCAAATGCGGGATCGCTTGCAAAGTCAGGGGACAATGTCAAGATCGTGATCAGCCGTGGTGAAGAGCAGGCAGAGGCAACAAGTGTAGCAGTACCTGGCGTGACAGGACTTACCGAGGATGCAGCAAGATCTGCCATCCAGAATGTCGGTCTTGCCGTTGGTAATGTGTCAAGCGCCTACAGTGACAGCGTGGCAAGCGGACAGATCATTTCCCAGAGTCCGGTTGCAGATACAGCAGTGGATGCTGGAACCGCAGTTGATTTTGTGGTAAGTATGGGTGCAGAACCTGCACAGGAAGTAACGCCTACCACTTATAAGATCAATCTGAACATCAAAAAACCAAATAATGAATCCGTGGCAGCAGCCAATATTTATCTGTATGATGGAGCAGACGGAACAGGTAATATCTTAGAGCAGTGGACGAACCAGTCTATCTCCTTATTCGGGGAGGAAGGTCTCAGCATTTCCAAATCCGGAATGTTAGCATCCAGCGGTTCATTAAAGATTGACTGGCTTGGAGCAGATGGACAGCAGCTTGGATCATCCCAGATCGTGTCTCCAATCTCATTCAAGGCAGAATAATAACAAAAGGTAATATATGCAGGGAAAGATTGTAAAAGGAATTTCCGGGTTCTACTACGTTCATGTAGGAGAACCCGGAATTTATGAATGTAAGGCAAAAGGTGCGTTCCGCAATCAGAAGATCAAACCGTTGGTCGGAGATGATGTGGAGATTGCGATTGTTGACGAAGAAACAAAAAAAGGAAACATTGAAAAAATCCTGCCGCGGAAAAATGAACTGATCCGCCCGGCAGTTGCGAATATCGATCTGGCGCTGATTATTTTTGCAGCGGCAAAACCGCAGCCAAACTTTAATCTATTGGACCGTTTTCTGATCATGATGGAATATCAGGATGTTCCTGTGACAATCTGTTTTAACAAAAAAGATCTGTTAGAAGAACAGGCGATTGAGGAATTTGCGGGTGTATACAAAAAGTGTGGCTATTCCGTACTCTATACCAGTGCGGAAAAAGAAGAGGGGATCCGCGAACTGCATGAACTGTTAGATGGCAGGACAACAGCGGTCGCAGGACCTTCTGGCGTTGGAAAATCATCCCTTGTAAACCGTCTCCAGCCCAATGTGCAGATGGAGACCGGAAGTATCAGCAGAAAGATCGAGCGTGGAAAGCATACGACACGCCATTCGGAGATCATACCGATCGCAGCAGATACATACATTATGGACACACCGGGATTCAGTACGTTATATATTCCGGGATTTGAGAAGGAAGATCTGCAGAATTTTTATCCGGAGTTCAAAGAGTATGAGCCGTATTGCCGGTTCAAGGGATGCAGTCATATCAGCGAGCCGGACTGCGGTGTGAAAGAAGCACTGGCAGAGGGAAAAATCAGCCCACTGCGCTACGAGAACTATAAGCTGCTCTATGAAGAATTGAAAGATGTAAAAAAATATTAGAAAAGATATTAAAACATCATTTTGTATGAGAATTATGTTTTCAAAATTACTTTGGAGGAAAAAGTTATGAATTGTTTATCACCATCCATTTTATCAGCAGATTTTGCAAATCTGGGAGAACAGGTGAGAATGTTGGATGAGGCAGGCGCACAGTATGTACATATCGATGTGATGGATGGAATGTTTGTGCCAAGCATCTCATTTGGTATGCCGGTCATCAAGAGTATCAGAGAGTGCAGCGACCGTATTTTTGATGTGCATCTGATGATCGAGGAACCGGGAAGATATATTGATGATCTCGCAGAAGTGGGAGCGGATCTCATCACAGTACACGCCGAGGCATGTAAACACTTGGATCGCACGATCGAGGCAATCAAAGAAAAGGGACTGCTTGCAGGTGTGGCATTAAATCCGGCAACTCCGTTGTCTGCGATTGAATGGATACTTCCAAAGGTTGACATGGTGCTGATTATGTCTGTTAACCCGGGATTTGGAGGACAGAAGCTGATCCCTTACACAGTTGAAAAAGTCAGGGCGTTAAAGAAAATGATCGACGAGAGGGGACTTAAGACTGACATCGAGGTAGACGGCGGCGTGAATCTTGAAAATGTGACAGAAGTCATGGATGCCGGTGCCAACATTATCGTGGCTGGCAGTGCAGTGTTCAAGGGCGACATTGCTGAGAATGTGGAACGTTTTTTGGATGTATTAAAGGAGTAGTATGAGACATTGCATCATTGTGGTAGGCGGACATATCAATGACATTTTTGCAAAAGAGTTCATAGAAAAGGAAAGACCGGAGCTTTGCATTGCGGCAGATTCCGGGATGAACTTTTTCTATCGGAATAAGTTGACCCCGGACTGGATCATCGGAGATTTCGATTCAGCATCCAGTGAGGCATTAGATTATTTCGGCGGACAGCCTGATATTTCCTGGATCAGGTTAAATCCGGTCAAAGACGATACGGACACGGAATCGGCGATCCGGAAAGCAATTGTGCTTGGAGCAGAGAAAATTACGCTGCTGGGAGCAACCGGAACAAGAATCGACCATCTGCTTGGAAATATTGAACTTCTGGGGATCGGACTGCAAAATCATATTCCAATCCAGATTGTGGACGAGAGAAACAGAATCCGCATGATCGGGGCGGGAATCACGATCGAGAAGGAAAAACAGTTTGGAAAGTTTGTGTCTCTGATCCCTTATACGAATGTAGTAAAAGGTCTTACGCTGACTGGTTTCAAGTATCCTCTGGATCATTATGATTTCAGGGGCTTCTGTTCGCTCGGTGTGAGCAACGAGATCATTGCGGAGAGTGCACAGATAACATTTGAAGATGGAATCTTGATTGTGATCGAGGCGAGAGACTGATGGCTGATAACAAAATGCCATTTGTTACTTCAAAAGCCTTGAAAAGGACTCCTGCGACGAAAGAAAACAAAGACAGAATTAAATATATGGATTCACACGAGTTCTCATTTAAATTTGACAAAGTTACAGGAAAATTTGTGAATGGTGTGAGTAAAAAAAATGAGTTTTGATAAATTCAAAAAAGAATATATTCCATTAGTAAAGAATTTTGATTGTGGAAATGTTGTTATTAATAATTTTTTGAATAGTGAAAATGCCCTGGATTTTAATCAGGGCATTACTTATGTTTTGTTATCAGATGATAAAGATTTTATTATAGGTTATTTTAATATAAGTGTTGGTCGCATTGACCAGATTGAGAAAGTTATGGATCATACATATTACATACCAATGGGAGGAGCAATAAATATCAATTATCTGGCAGTTGACAAAAGGTTACAACACACATTGCTAGTGCCAGAGGCTAAAATATATTATGGAGATTACATGAGTACATTTGTTCAGGATTCGGATAAGAATTGCAAAAAATTATATAAATGGGTTGATGATATTCTTGAAGGATAGGGCATGTCAGATGGAAATACTTGGTGTGCCCTGCTTTTTTACATTTTTTCAGAATGGGGATGATTATATTGTAGGTACTTAAAATTTCAGAATGTTTATGTACCCCCTCTCCTAATAACTGATATGTAATGACCTCTTGTCAAGTACAAATTAACAGAAATCACCACAAAATATTATTTAATTGTCTGAGGGCACCCTGAAAGAGCCTCGGAGTATCAGTTCCCGGCATTGGCCACTCTGATATACGTGGATTGGTTACCTACAGGTCAATGGTCCGCCGTGAGCTCTATCGTCTATTCGCGTGGATCACAGATTTCTATGTGCCAACATAGTTACGTCGTAGATAGCTCGAACCTCGAAATGGCCGAAGCCCTTTCAGGATGTCTTCAGTTGTTACTTTTATTACTGGTCAGATGTATGTGGCGTAAGCCACCTTACAGCTGCTTGATTACCCACTATAACAGTGGGATGATGATGTCAAGGCTGCAAAGCACCGCCATCGGCGGCCTGGTCTTGATATCGTCAGCACGGTGTTATACCTATATCAGGCGATATGTTCCGTCATCATGCCCCACATGAAACAGGCAAGCTCACGCGCAATTGCTGTTTTAGCTACATTGTGTTTCTTACTTTTCCCAAGAACCATTTTGTAGTATCGGCGTCTTAAGCGTTCATTGGCTTTATCTGCATAAGCAATAACCTGTGGCGAATTTCCGGCTTGACGTGATTTCAGTTCCTTGGATTTGAATCCTATCTGACCACGGGCATAGCATTGAGAAGCTTCTGTAAGGAGCATACGGACATGGCGATTTCCGGCTTTGGTAATACCAAGCCTTGTCTGTCCGTCACCGCTGGAATCCTCGCCCGGAACAAGTCCAAGGTAGGACGCAAAATTCTGTGCAGACGCAAAACGCTGAAAATCACCAACCTCGACCAGAACAGATAATGCGGTGTGAGTCTTGATACCGATGAAACAACAGAGTTTCTTAACCGATTCTCTGTATTCATCCTTAGAAGCAAGTTCCTCAATGCGCTTATCCAACCGTTCAACCTTATCACTAAGAGTAGTATAGGTCAGCAGATATTCGTCGAGGATTTCTTTGTAAAGTGCCTCAGGGTTCAATGACTTAAGCCATTTGATGTGTGCTGCTGTCCAGTGGCTGTTTCCATCATAGCGATAGTTGTGGCGAAGGCAAAACGCTAGTATCTGCTGCTTGACCTTTTTGAGTGCCAGCTTATGATCATCCCTCATACGGAGGAATTCTTTTGTTTCCTCGTCTGTTGCTGTAGGGATATGAACAGGACTGTAATTATGCTGTGCGAGACATTTACCAATTATTTCTGCATCTCGTCTGTCAGTCTTAATTCTTCTTTTACTGCGTTGCTCAAGCATCGTAGTTGGAGCAAGTATCACACAGTTAACATCATGTTCTGTTAATTGATGATATAAAGTATAACCGAGGCAACCAGCCTCATAACCGCATATGAAGTTAGCATCGTTTCCGTAGACGGTACGAAGAAACTCCAGATACTTCAGAACATTTTTGTAATCAGCTTCTGTTCTCTGGAAGTGAGAACCTTTCTCTGCGTCGATTGTGTACGCACAAAGTGTAAAACTTTCTTTGTGTACATCCATTCCTACGTAAACTGTGTTATAATTCATTTGATGACCTCCCTTTGTATGCGGTAATCCCTGTTACCATTGTTCTTGTCAAACTTTAGTATACAGGTAAATCCACGAACCTACAATGTGGAGGTCATTACATATTGTCTATTACACATTTGACATAGGTCCAGTATATATGGATTTATTATATTAGTCTTATGTAGAGCGGAGGAAAGAATATGAGCAATGACCCAAAAGATACGGTGGCAGACTTGTCAAAGCTGGTGCGTAGTCAATCGCAAGCACCAGCAAAAACATCTATACCTACTATTCCAAGAAGTTCCATATCTGCAATGCTTACAAGTTGCAATGAGGGCACTGAATTAATAGGAAATGAGTATTTCACATATAATGGTGAAAATAAAGACTCAAAGAATGATTAAAGATAGAGTGGAAGCATAGAGTCATCATGTTTCCACTTTATTTTGTTATTCTTTTTCCGAATTGTGCCATTCATTCAAAACAGCTTCTACCTGTGCGATTAGCTGTTCCTTATTTGGAATATAAGAAACATAGCGAGAAGCAAAGATATTGTTGGATAGACCACCGAGAGCATATTCAGCAGCTATACTGTCTTTATCCGTACAAAGGATAATACCGATTGGTGGATTATCATGTTCGTCATTCACTTCTGCGGCGTAGTAGTTCAGATACATATTAAGCTGTCCGGCAGCTTCCGGCGTGAGTTTGGTTGTTTTTAACTCAATCAGCACATACGCCCGGAGAATTTTGTTGTAGAAAACCATATCCACATAGTAGTGGGTATTGTTCAATGTAATGCGCTGTTGCGTTCCTACGAACATAAAACCGCGCCCTAATTCCAACAGGAATTTTTCTATTTGTGCGACCAGTGCTTTTTCAAGGTCACTTTCAAGCATAGGCTTGTTTTCTGGCACACCCAGAAATTCAAATACATACGGGTCTTTGATAATATCTAAGGGGGTAGACATTTCAATTCCCTTTTCTGCGAGAGCAAGAACGGTTTCCTTATTCGTTTTTCCCTCTGACAGTAACAAGCGTTCGTAGAGAGAAGTGGAAATCTGCCGTTTTAATTCGCGTATCGACCACCCGGAGTTAATAGTTTCCTTTTCATAAAAACTGCGTTTGTCCGGGTCTGAAATTGTCAACAGCTCACAGTAATGCGACCATGACAATTTAACAGACACTGTCTGTTGAATTTGATAGCTCTGATAGAAGCGCCGCATAAATTGGAGATTAGAAACAGAAAAACCTTTTCCAAATTCTTTTGTCAGCTCCTTAGAAAGCTCCTTTAGAGTCTGCTTTCCATAATCTGCCCGGTCTTTATTTTCCTGTTCATGCTCAACAATAATCTTTCCTACATTCCAGTAGGTAGACAACAATTCAGTATTTACTTGTACCGCCATGCGCTGACGCGCATTTAATAACAATTCTCTGATTTCATTCATCATAGAATTAGTATGTGTCAAATCGCTCAATTTTAACGCCCCTTTCAAGGTAGAGTACAATCAGTATAACATAAAAATTTTTCCGTTTCCATATTGATAAAGTTATTCCCGTGTTGCTTCCTTATTATATTCCGGTTCTTTATCCTGCCGCAAAATGCTGTCAATGTTGCGCTTGATAACAGCATATTCCTTGACTTGCTTTTTCAACTTCCCATAGTCCACACACAGAGTTTCTTTCTGTGCTTGGAGCTGCCCATATTCTGCTTGCAGCGAAGTAATGTTCGGGAGCTTCTTTATGCCTGCCGTTTGTAGTGCCTTTGCCGCCTGTTTCAGATTATGGATTTTCGCCCATTGCTCATAGCCTTTGCTTTCCTGTGCCTTGATACAATTTTGAATATAAATCAATAGATTGATACCGCTACGCTGCGGCTTCGGAGCTTTGACAGTGTGGGTGCGCGTTCTGCTGATACGTTCCCGTAACGCTTCCTCTGTGTAATCTACGCCGAGGGTTTTCAGACGGGTAAACCGCTCCTGTCCCGGAGCGCGACAGGAAACATATTTCCCCTGTTTTATTTCATAGCCTGTCACTTATATTGCGTATGCCGTAATAGCTGCGCTTGTTGGAATTGTACTTGTGGTAATCTACAAAATTCACCGCGCAAAAAATGACGTGGTTATGGATATGTCCCTTGTCAATGTGGGTAGTTAGGACGTATTCGTGCTGTCCCTTTGTTGCTGCGTCGGCAAGCTGCTTTCCGATTGCATGGGCTTTCTCACAGTCCACCTCTCCCGGTTCAAACGATTGTATCAGATGAAAGGCTAAGTTATTCCCTTTTTGCCGAGCCTGCGACAAGGTATATTCAAACTCAATATCTGCCGTTTCATAGCTGCACCCAAAGGAGGACACAAGCGTTTTCCCGTCTGTCTTATCCGGGTTTTGGATATAGTCAAGGGCTTTACTCAACGTGCTTTTAATAGGCTTAATCTTTGTAACCGCCATATCTCCGCAAGCACCCCCTTTATTTCCTCTATGTCCTCTTGGTAGACGCTGCCCGTCGCGTTGACACGCTTTGCAATCTGATTGACGTTGACACCGATTTTCTGTATTTCCGCTGTCATTGCCTTAATGTCGCTATGGTCTACTTGAATGATGTACCCGTCAATGGCAATCTTCCTAAGATATGCCGCCATGTTCCGGGTGGGTATGAGCTTCATTTTTTCAAGAATTAAATCCCGTTCTGCTTCCGTTACTCTGAATTTGATTTGTACCGTTCTTTTACGACCGTCCATGCTTTCACTCCTTTCCGTTCCGAGGGTTTGGGACACTTCCCAACAAGCAGTTTTGCCGACGCTGCCGCAGGGCAGAACGGGCAAAATACGGAAGTGGGTACCCGCTTCCTATGCTTGCTAAGAAAGTTTTTTATCTTTTATACCCTTATTTCCCTCTACGGAGAAAAAGCCATTTTGCCGAACTTATACAAAAGAAAAACGTTGTAATCTTAAAAAGATTACAACGCTTCCTAAAATCCATATTCAATTTTAACGGACGTTCTCATTTGTCCTCTTTTTCGACTTCCTTAATTTCTTTCGCCGTTGCGGTTACAATCCGTATTCCCTTATCGCTCATAGTATCAAGCAATGTATCGAGCTGCCGACGTTGCGTGTTTTTTGTGTCCGGCTTCTCTAAAAGAAACTGGTCTACGGATATATCATAACGGAGCATAAGCTCAAAAAAGATTTGCAGACTTGGGTGTTGCCCTTTGTTCTCAATATTCGCAAGGTAGCGAGGAGAAATAAACATTTCGTCGCTTACTTTCTTGCGGCTCTCTTTTCTCTCTGTCCGCGCTGCTTTTATCGCTTCTCCAAAAGCCTTGAAGTCATATTTTTCTACTGGTCTTTTTGCCATAATTATTCACCCAGTTACATTGTACTGTTCCTCTTTTCTCTTGGATATGTCTACATAATTCATAGCAGTAGCTTAAATAATTCATAGTTAAGCACTTGCTATTATTCGTCTGTCCGATTATAATTATACTGATTATGTATGAGGAAAGTACTGGTAAATCATGGAATATATGTCTTGCCCCGAAGCAGCCGAAAAGTGGGGTATATCTGAAAGGCGGGTACAGATACTTTGTAGCCAAAACCGCATACCGGGCGTTTCAAAACTGGGGTATATGTGGCTGATACCTACGAACGCTGAAAAGCCGATTGACGGTAGAACAAAGCAAGGAAAGGAACGAGATAAAAAATGAAACAGTTATTTCTATTAGAAGATGATATGAGCTTAATCAGCGGTCTTTCCTTTGCCGTAAAAAAACAAGGATATGAAATAGATGTTGCCCGTACCACACTGGAAGCTGATACTTTATGGGAAAATAGTAAATATGATTTGGCAATTTTAGATGTATCGCTTCCCGATGGTTCTGGCTTTGATTTCTGCAAAAAGATACGCAGTACCTCAAAAGTACCTATCATGTTTCTTACTGCCGCAGATGAAGAAACAGATATTATTATGGGGCTTGATATAGGCGGTGACGATTATATTACAAAACCTTTCAAATTAGCAATATTCCTGTCAAGGCTTAATGCACTGCTCCGCAGGAGTGAAAATTTTAATACCGAAGTTACAGAATTGACCTCCAACGATATAAGCATAAGGCTTTTGAAAGGCGAGGTCTATAAACAGGGAAAGTTACTTGAACTGACAGCAAGCGAGTATAAATTGTTATGTTTCTTTATGGAAAATCCCGACCAGGTACTTTCCGCAGAACAGATTTTGGGGAAACTATGGGATTGTAATGAAAATTATATAGATAATAATTCCCTTACCGTATATATCCGCAGGCTCCGTACAAAAATTGAGGACAATCCGGGAGAACCGAAGCGTATTGTTACGGTTCGCGGCATGGGCTATAAATGGAATACAGTAGATTGAGGTGTATGATGAAAATATTGGCAAACCGAAAAATTAAATTTCTTTTTTGCAGTATCTTGTCCTGTATCTTGGTTTTTGTACTGATTTCAACCGTGTTAGTGAACCTTGATGTTAGAAATACGGTGTATTACATCATATTTTGCAGCGTATGTATGGGAGCTGCAATCCTGTTATTCTGCTACGGATATTTTAAGGAACAACATAAAATAATGGAAAATGCTATATCGCAGATTACAGAATATATTTCCGGGAACAAAGAAGTTACCATTGAATGTAACGATGAAGGCGAGCTATACAGACTGTTCCATGAAGTTAATTCTTTAGTTGCAATCTTGAACGCCCATGCTGAAAACGAAAAGAGCGCAAAGAAATTTTTGCGAAATACCATATCGGATATTTCACATCAGCTAAAGACACCGCTTGCTGCTCTCAATATTTACAATGGTATTATACAGGGCGAAGCAAAGGAACTGCCGACCATACAAGAATTTAGCCAGCTTTCCGAGCAGGAGCTTGACCGTATAGAAACACTGGTACAAAGTCTTTTGAAAATCACAAAGCTGGATGCGGGTACGATTATATTGGAAAAATCTTTAGAAAATGTATCTGAGCTTGCTAAGAACATAAAAAAGCATTTCCTGTTTCGTGCCGAACAGGAGGGAAAAGAAATCAGTTTATCCGGCAATGAAGAAATTAAACTTTTATGTGACCGAAACTGGATTATCGAAGCTATCAGCAACCTTGTAAAGAACGCTCTTGACCACACAGAAAAAGGCGGACTTATCCGTATTGAGTGGCGGGCGTTCACTTCTATTGTTCAGATAAGCGTAAAAGATAACGGAAGCGGCATACACCCGGATGACTTATACCATATTTTTAAGCGGTTTTATCGTAGCCGTTTTTCTAAAGACACACAGGGTATAGGGCTTGGCTTGTCACTCACAAAAGCGATTGTAGAAGCCCATAACGGAACGATTGAAGTTGATAGCACAGTGGGAATGGGAACCTCTTTCACAATAAATTTTCTTAACCCTACAAAATTGTAGGCTGATTGTAATATTGATGTAGGGTTTCTCTGTTATATTGGGGCTATCAAAACAGAAAGAGGTGTTTACACATGAACTTATTGGAAGTCAACAATATTTGTAAAACTTACGGAAGCGGCGAAACCGCCGTACACGCTTTGAAAAAGGTCAGTTTTTCCGTTCCAAAGGGCGAGTATGTGGCTATCGTCGGAGAATCCGGCTCTGGAAAAAGTACGCTGCTTAACATGATAGGCGCACTTGATACGCCTACGTCCGGTAAAGTCGTAATTGGCGGCAAAGAAATTTTTTCCATGAATGACAACAGGCTTACAGTCTTTCGCCGTAGAAATATCGGGTTTATTTTTCAGGCGTTTAATCTTATTCCCGAACTGACCGTTGAGCAAAATATCATTTTTCCGGTGCTGCTTGATTATCAGAAACCGGACAGAAAATACTTGGAAGAACTGCTTACGGTTCTTAATCTGAAAGAACGGCGCAATCATTTACCGAGCCAGTTATCCGGCGGTCAGCAACAGCGTGTGGCAATCGGACGCGCCCTTATCACACGCCCGTCGTTAATCCTTGCAGACGAGCCAACGGGCAATCTTGACACACAGAACAGTAGCGAAGTCATAGCCTTGTTGAAAGAAGCGTCAAGGAAATATGAGCAGACCATTATTATGATTACTCATAACAGGAGTATTGCACAGAGCGCAGATCGGATATTGCAGGTATCAGACGGTGTGCTGACCGATTTGGGGAGGTGCCGCGAATGAAAAGCTATTTAAGCCTTGTGCCTATTTCTGCAAAGGTACATAAGCGTCAAAGTCGTATGACACGCATTTGCATTATCCTTGCGGTATTTCTCGTAACCTCTATTTTTTCTATGGTAGAAATGTGGACAAAAGCGGAAACCACAGCTATGCGCCACAATCACGGAGACTGGCATATAGCTCTGCAAAATATACAGGATAATGAAGCGGAGCAAATCAGAAAAGACAATGATGTAGCATTTTCTTCTTGGTACGACAGTATAAACGCAAACGCAGAACAAGATTATTATATAGGCGGCAAAAATGCTGTTATTTATGGTATCGAAGAAGCATACTCAACCAATATTATGAATTATCCAACCGAGGGCAATTATCCGCAGAATGAAAAAGAAGTGGTACTGAGTGCTGATGCAAAAGAACTTTTCGGAGTTAAAGTTGGGGACAGCATTACCTTAAATACTCATGCAGGGGATTTGGGATATACCATTACTGGATTTTATCAAGATGATTCTGAATTTAACAGTATGGTAAACGGAATTTGCGTATATGTGAACCGGGATACTTTTAATCATATCCGCAGTTTGAACGGAGAAACATCTGCTTCTCAATTCTACATTCGTTTTCAAAATGAAAACAGATTGAAAAAAACGATTGCTGATTTCAAGCTGAAATACAATTTAACTGACGAAAATGTAAAAGAAAATATGGCTGTTTTAAGTATGTTGGGAGCCAGCAGTAACGACAGTATAAATCAGCTATACCCATTAGCGGCAATCTGCTTTGTCATTATACTAATTTCGGGTGTGTTTATGATTTCAAGCTGCATGAATAGTACTGTGGCACAACGGACGAAATTTTTTGGTATGATGAGGTGTATCGGTGCAAGTAAAAAACAAATCATACATTTTGTAAGGCTTGAAGCATTGAATTGGTGTAAAACGGCAATTCCGATTGGTTGTATACTGGGAACAATAACCTGTTGGATATTATGTGCGATATTAAGATTTCTCGTAAAGGGAGAATGGGCAGATATGCCGCTTTTTTCCGTAAGTGTGACGGGTATTCTTTGCGGAGCTGTCGTTGGTATTGTTACAGTATTTATCGCAGCTCATTCCCCTGCAAAACAGGCAGCAAAGGTCTCGCCGGTAGCCGCAGTATCGGGAAACACAGGAACATCAAAGCATGGAGGTTGTGCAGCAAAGTCAGGCGTTTTCAAGATAGAAACTTCTTTAGGTATTCATCACGCAACCGAGGCAAAGAAAAATTTATTCCTTATTACAGGCTCATTTGCGCTTACGATTGCTCTTTTTCTATCGTTTGCCGCCTGCCTTGACCTTGTGCATAAGCTACTTCCGTCTGTAAGCGATTTTACACCGGATATAGTCATAAGTAGCGAAGATGAAACAAATTCCGTAGACAGAAATCTTGCGGAAGATATTTCAGAAATCCCCGGAGTAAAATCCGTTTTCGGTACAAAACTTCATGTAGCATATCCTGTTGAAATTAACGGCAATGCAGGAACAGTTGATTTGTTTTCCTATGACGAGTCCATGCTTGACAGCTTTAAGAAGTCAGTTATGAGTGGAGATTTATCAAAAGTCTATGGTAATTCTGGCTATGCACTGGCGATTTATAATCAAGATAATCGGTTAAATGTTGGCGACAAAATAAAAATCGGAGATACAGAAATTGAAATTGCGTGTATCGCTTCCGAGGGAGTAGGTAGTGTCAGCGGTGCTGCAACAATGGTCTGTTCAGAAGAAACCTATACACAGCTTACAGGAGAACAGGACTATGCCTTAGTAAGTGTCGTATTGGAAAAAAATATATCCGAAACAGAAGTAAGCAAAATCCGCAACTTATCAAGTGATTATGTGTTCGCAGACAACCGGGCAGAAAACAGTGATGTCAATGGTTCCTATTGGGTATTCCGGCTTGCAGCATACGGTTTTCTTGCAATTATTTCATTCATCACGATATTAAACATTATGAACAGTATTTCCATGAGTGTGTCCGCAAGAATAAAACAATACGGAGCAATGCGAGCAGTTGGTATGGGAAATCGGCAAATTACAAAAATGATAACGGCTGAAGCAATCACTTACGCTGCCTGTGGTACAATTATTGGATTTGTTTTAGGTCTGTTGCTTCACTATCTGATTTATGTAAAGATAATTGTTACGCACTTCGGAGGAACATGGAAAGTCCCTGTTGTTCCAATGGAAATCATAGTCCTTTTGGTTCTTGTTTCGTGTATTTTGGCTGTATATGCCCCGGCAAAGCGTATAAGAAACATGGCAATAACAGCAACCATAAATGAGTTATAAAATAGAAATATAATATCTGCCGCACGACGGCAAAAGAAAAAAAGCCGTCGTAAAGCAGACACATTTTCACGCGCCTATTCTATCGCGGCGGCTTTGATTTTTCAGAGCCGCCGTTTCTTTTCGTCTATCCCAAACCTACGACGACCCAAACACCGTGAACTGACACGGCGGCATTTTAGGAGGTTGCCGCCGTGTCTACTTTGGTATTCCATAATACCCATGAGCTTCATCAATTAAAAAAAGCATAGCTCCACCACCGGGCAAGTCTACCCATGAGTATGAACTGTCAAATCATCTGAATACTGCTTACATTTCCTTTGCGTCCGTCTGCGCCTTGCAGACGGGCGCATTTTGTGTTTTTCAAAACTTTTTTGAAAAACTTTTCTATTCCGTTTGGCAAATCTGCGGTGCGTCCGTGGAAGGCAGCCGAAAGGGGATAAATAACCCGCCCCCGGGACGAAAGGGGGTGAGAACATGGATTACCCTAATCGGCTGGAATGGCAAACGAGATGTGAGTTTAATGCGTACTGCAAACGCGCTTTACGAAATGAACTGATTGACGCTTGCCGAGAGCGAAAGCGTAGGCAACTCCGCGAAGTGATCTTTTCAGACCTGACCCCGCAGGAAGAAAGGCAGCTTTACACCGTTGACAAGTATTTTCAAGACGAAGAAGCTGAACCGCGTTA
>OLVX01000163.1_pt1 | contig 67263 bp, 55 predicted proteins | sample 1673271 | NCBI WGS metagenome assembly OLVX01 (sample SAMEA3178939, study PRJEB25190) | human gut metagenome | biome: human gut; feature: human-associated habitat; material: faeces | place: Austria | collected 2013
AATAATAATGAAAATTACGAAATTGACTAAAGAGGAAATATTAGAAATTGAAAAAGATTAAAAAAATAAAAGTATATGTTAATATTTAGTCATGTAATTTAGACATTGCATGGCTAAATTCATTTAAATAGGATTAATTTATTGATAAATGTACAAAATAATAAATAAAAACTTAAAAATAACAAGTAGGAAAGAGATTTAGAAAATGGAAAAATACTATTTTACATCAGAAAGCGTAACAGAAGGACATCCAGACAAATTATGTGATACAATAGCTGACAAAATATTAGACAGATATATACAAGAAGACAATAAATCCAAAGTAGCAGTTGAAGTATTTGCAGCTAAAGATGAAATAATAATAGCAGGTCAAATAACATCTAAAACAGATATAAAAACAAACGAAATAGAACAAATTGCAAGACAAACAATCAAAGAAATAGGATATGATAATTCCGAAACGGATATTGATTATAGAACTTGCAAAGTTTATATAAATATAACAAAACAAAGCCCAGATATATCAAAAGGTGTAGATATTGGTGGGGCTGGAGACCAAGGAATAATGTTTGGCTACGCATGTAAAGAAACAGAAAACTATATGCCATATCCTATTGAAATTGCACATAAACTTTCTAAAAAATTGACAGAAGTACGAAAGGATAATGAACTACCATACTTAAGACCAGATGGAAAAACGCAAGTAACAGTCGAATATGAAAATAATATTCCCAAAAGAATAGATACAATATTGATATCAACACAATACAGAAAGGGAACAGATTTAATAAAATTAAAAGAAGATATAAAAGAAAAAGTTATAAATAGAATAATTCCAGAAGATAAAATAGATAAAAATACAAAAATATATATAAATCCAACAGGAAGTTTTATAATTGGAGGACCATTAGGAGATACGGGTCTTACAGGAAGAAAAATAATAATGGATACTTATGGCGGATATAGCAGACATGGTGGAGGAGCATTTTCAGGCAAAGATGGAACAAAAGTAGACCGTTCAGCAGCATATATGTCAAGGCATATTGCAAAAAACATAGTAGCAAATGAATTAGCAGAAAAATGTGAAATACAGTTATCTTATGGAATTGGAATTAAAGAACCAATATCAATTTTTGTAAATACATTTGGAACAGGAAGAATTAGTGAAGAAAAAATTGTAGAAATTATAAAAAATAAATTTGACTTAACACCGCAAGGCATTATTAAATACTTGAAATTAGACAAGCCAATATTTTCAAAAACAACTAATTATGGACATTTTGGAAAAAATGATTTAGAGTGGGAAAAAATAATTTCAAAACTCTAGTTTTTAAAAATCAAATGTAGTATAATGTCAAAAAAAGATGTGTCCCTGTGGGACAAAAATGTCCCACAAGAACCGTCCCTTTGGGACAGAGAGGATGATATTATGGCAAATATATTTGATTATTTACAATGGAGAGGAGACTTAACGTTAGAACAAGATGAATTTAATGAAATTGATAATTTAATATTAGCAAGATTTTCATATCTTCCATTTGATGAATTAATAAAAGAAAATGAAAATGTTAGTATTGAGGAATTAGCCAAAAGATATAAAAAAGCAAATATTAAACCAGAAGATATTTTATGGAAAGATGATGTTAATTTGTTACCAGCACTCGAAAAAGCAGAAAGATTTAAAAATATGATTGCTGTAAAATATATAAATAAAATAGATGAAGAAGAGGAAAAACAATTTTCGGCAATTACTGTATTGATGCCAGATGATACTATATATGTATCTTATAGAGGAACAGATAATACAATAGTTGGATGGAAAGAAGATTTCAACATGAGTTTTAAAAGTCATGTTGCATCACAATTAGATTCTGTAAAATACTTAGAAGAAATTGCTAAAGAATATCCTAATATAAAATTAAGAGTAGGAGGACATTCAAAAGGCGGAAACTTAGCTGTATATGCAGCAGTATTTTCAAATGACAGTGTTAAAAATAGAATTATAAATGTTTATAATAATGATGGACCAGGTTTTAGTGATGAAATTATTAAATTAGATGAGTACAAAAACATGATTAAAAAAGTACATACATTTATTCCTCAATCATCAGTATTTGGAAGATTATTAAATCATGAAGAAAAATATACAGTTTTAGAAAGTGTACAAACTGGAATTATGCAACACGATTTATATAGTTGGCAGGTATTAGGCAATGAATTTGTTAGAGTAGATGAAATTACAGACGGAAGTGAATTTGTAAATGAAACAATTAGAGGGTGGTTAAGTAAGGTTAGTCCAGAACAAAGAGAACAGTTTATTGATACTATTTTTGCTATACTAAATAATACAAATGCACATAGAATGCATGAATTAAGTGAGAACTGGTTTGTTAACGCAAAAACTATTTTAAAAACTTATAAGAATATAGATGAAGAAAGTAAAAAGATTATTACAGAGACATTATTTTGTTTATTTTCTATTGCAAAAGATAATGCTTTTGCAAAATTACAATATAGAGGAAGTATTGTGTGGAAGAAGAAATAATTACCAAACTCTTGTTTTTAAGAATCGAATATAGTATAATGTGAAAGAAGATGTGTCCCTGTTGGACAAAAATGTCCCACAAGAACCGTCCCTGTGGGACAGATAATAGGAGTGTTAAAAATGAATGATAAGATAATTATAAAAGGTGCAAAAGAACATAATTTAAAAAACATCAATTTAGAAATACCAAGAGATAAAATGATTGTAGTAACAGGATTATCAGGGTCAGGAAAATCTTCTTTAGCATTTGACACATTATATGCAGAAGGTCAAAGAAGATATGTAGAAAGCTTGTCATCATATGCGAGACAATTTTTAGGAATAATGGAAAAACCAGACGTTGAATCAATAGAAGGACTATCTCCTGCAATATCAATAGATCAAAAAACAACTTCAAAAAATCCACGTTCAACTGTTGGAACAGTTACAGAAATATATGATTACATACGTTTATTATATGCCAATATAGGAGTTCCATATTGTCCTAATTGTGGTAAAAAAATTGAAAAACAATCAATAGACCAAATAGTTGATAATATTATGGATTTAGAAGAAGGCACAAAAATACAAATATTAGCACCTGTTGTAAGAAGTAGAAAAGGCGAATTTGTAAAACAATTAGAAGGATATCAAAAAGATGGATTTGTAAGAGCTAGAATTGATGGGAAAATTTACGATTTATCAGATGAAATAAAATTAGATAAAAATAAAAAGCATGAAATAGAATTAATTGTAGATAGATTAGTTGTCAAAGCAGAAATAAGAAGCAGACTTACAGAATCTGTAGAAACAGCATTAAAAAATGCAGAAAACTTAGTACTTGTAAATGTAATTACAAGTGAAGAAAATAAAATGATTTTATATAGCTCAAACTATGCATGCCCAGACTGTGGTTTTAGCTTCCCAGAAATAACACCAAGAATGTTTTCTTTTAATAATCCATATGGTGCTTGTCCAACATGTATGGGTATTGGGTATTTGATGAAAATGGACGAAGATTTAATAGTTCCTGATAAAGGTAAGACATTGTATGATGGAATAAAAGCTTTTGGAGCAAGTACTATGAAAAAGGGCGACACAATGGCTAAAATGTATTTTGAAAGTATAGCAAAACATTATGATGTAGAAATAAAAGGTGTTCCAATTAAAAAATTACCAAGATGGTTTATGGAAAAAATTTTATATGGTACAGGTGATGAAAAAATTGATTTTGAATATTCATCAGCAGCAGGTGTAAGAAAATTTACAGCACCATTTGAAGGTGTATTACCTACACTAGATAGACGTCATAGTGAAACACAATCACAAGGAATGAGAGCTTTTTACGAAATGTATATGACAAATTCTCATTGTTATACATGTAATGGAGCGCGTTTGAAGAAAGAAATTTTGTGTATTAAAATCAATGGAAAAAATATAAATGAAATAACAGAAATGTCAATAAAAGCATTAAAAGAATTTTTGAGTACATTAAAATTAACTCAAAAAGAAGCAATGATAGCAGACATGATTTTAAAAGAAATTAACACAAGACTTCAATTTTTAATAGATGTAGGTCTTGAATATTTAACATTATCAAGAAGTGCTGGAACTTTATCAGGAGGGGAAGCACAACGTATACGTTTAGCAACACAAATTGGTTCAGGACTTACAGGGGTTATGTATATTTTAGATGAACCAAGTATTGGACTTCATCAAAGAGACAATGATAAATTGATTGCAACACTAAAAAAACTAAGAGATTTAGGAAATACGCTTATTGTTGTAGAACATGATGAAGATACAATGTATGCTGCAGATCAAATTATAGATATTGGTCCAGGTGCAGGTGTACATGGTGGAAATGTTATGGCACAAGGAACAGCCGAAGAAGTTAAATTAGTAAAAGATTCTGTTACAGGACAGTATCTAAGCGGTAGAAAAAAAATAGAAGTTCCAAAGAAAAGAAGAAAAGCAGTAAAATCAAAAGTAATAGAAGTAAAGAATGCAACAGAAAACAATTTGAAAAATATAAGTGTAAAATTCCCATTAGGAGTATTTAATTGTGTAACAGGAGTATCAGGCTCAGGAAAATCAACACTTGTAAATGAAGTTTTATATAAAACAGTAGCAAAAGAGTTAAATGGAGCATCAGAAAAACCTGGAAAATGTAAAGAAGTGAAAGGACTAGAAAATATAGACAAAATAATAAATATAGACCAATCACCAATAGGAAGAACACCACGTTCAAACCCAGCTACATATACAGGAGTATTTGACTTAATTAGAGACATATTTGCAGGAACAAATGAAGCAAAATTACGTGGATTTGAAAAAGGAAGATTTAGCTTCAATGTGGCAGGAGGAAGATGTGAAAGCTGTAATGGTGATGGAGTTCATAAAATAGAAATGCACTTCTTACCAGATGTTTATGTACCTTGTGAGGTATGTAAAGGAAAAAGATATAATAGAGAAACATTAGAAGTAAAATATAAAGGCAAAAATATTGCTGATGTACTTGATATGACAGTAGAAGAAGCATTAGAATTTTTTGATAAAATACCAAAAATAAAACAAAAAATTCAAACACTATATGATGTGGGACTAGGATATATCAAACTAGGACAACCATCAACAACATTATCAGGAGGAGAAGCACAAAGAGTTAAACTTGCAACAGAACTTTCTAAAAAAGCAACTGGAAAAACATTATATATTTTAGATGAACCAACAACAGGACTTCATATTGCAGATGTACACAAACTAGTTGATATATTACAAAGATTGGTAGATACAGGAAATACAATAATTGTTATTGAACATAATTTGGATTTAATAAAAACATGTGATTATATTATTGATTTAGGACCAGAAGGTGGAGAAGGTGGAGGACAGATTGTTGCTGTTGGCACACCAGAACAAATTTGCAAGAATGAACAGAGTTACACAGGCAAGTTTTTGAAAAAGTATTTAGAATAGAAATACCCCCAAGGAATTCGAACATTTGAATTCTTTGGGGGATTGATTTAGATTCTTTTGAGGAAGATTTTGCTTATACGTTCAATATCTTCCGTCGTGGGTGGCTTTTTTATATCTGACTCGGTGAAGTCCTTAACAGTATTTTTATATAAATCTGTTAAAAAATGTCAATATATACAAGATAGGTAATATCACCTTTTATATAAATTTGAAAAAATGTTTAAATGAAAATATATAATTTTTTAAATTTAAAAGATTAATTAAAAATTATATTTGTGTTAATACTTCTAATAATTTTATCTTATTTATATCACCTAATTCAATTAAAGGTAATCTAGGAACACCAAAATCAAAACCTAATAAATTCAATGCAGATTTTACTGGTATAGGATTGACCTCAGAAAAAAGATTATGCACAAGGGGAAGAACTGATAATTGTGTATTTTTACTTTTTTCAATATTACCATTAAGAAAATCCAATACCATATCATGAACTAATTTAGGTTTTATATTGGACAATACAGAAATAACCCCTACACCACCTAAAGAACAAATAGGAATAACTTGATCATCATTCCCAGAATAAATTGTTAAATCATTTCCACAAAGATGAGCAATATCAGCCACTTGAGAAATATTTCCACTAGCTTCTTTAATTGCGACGATATTATCTATTTTTGAAAGTTCTAAACAAGTTTCGGGAGAAATATTAATACCAGTCCTAGAAGGCACATTATATATAATTATAGGAATATCAATACTTTCTGCAATCGCTGTATAATGAGTAATAAGACCTAATTGAGTAGTTTTATTATAATATGGAGTAACTAATAGAACAGCATCTACACCTAGCTTTTGAGCAACTTTGGACATATGAATTGCTTGTTTGGTATTATTTGAACCAGTACCAGCAATTACAGGAACTTTACCATTAGAAGTTTCTACAGCACATTTAATAGCAGTAATTTTTTCAAGTTCAGTCATTGTAGAACTTTCACCAGTTGTACCACAAACTACAATAGCATCAATATTATTTTCTATTTGAAATTTTAAAAAGTCAGTAAAGACTTTTACATTTACACCATTTTCATCAAAAGGAGTAGGAACTGCAGAAGCAACACCTTTAAATAAAATTTTTTTCATATATACCTCCATAAGAATAAATCTAAAAAAATAAAATTTTTAAGTAAAATTGAATTTAGCATATTTTATATGTTAGCATTATATTCACAAAAAATAAAAAAATGATAGTACTATAAATATTAGAATGAAAAAATAAGCCTTAATACTATGAAAAAATATAAAAATATGATATAAAGTATAAATAATTAAGTAATAAATCTGAAACATAATAAAAAGGAATGAAGTAAAAATGACATATGAATTTGAAGTACCAGAAAAAATTACAGGAAAAGGAAGACCAAGAGTAAACTCATATACAGGAATTGTATATACACCAACAAAAACTAAAGATTATGAATGCCTAATTGAACAATATTTTTTATTAAAATATCCAAGATTTAAGCAAATAGAACAAAGAGTAAAAGTAAGTATTATAGCATATTTTGATATACCAAAAAGTACAAAAAAGTCAGATATTGAACCAATGCTAAATAATGAAATTAGTCCAACAAAAAAACCAGATATTGATAATATTGCAAAAATAGTATTAGATGCAATGAACAAATTTGCATTTAAAGATGACACTCAAATTACAAAATTAGAAGTAGAAAAAAAGTATGGCAATGAAGAAAAAATAGTAATAAAAATAGAAGAATACTAAAAGAATACCTTTAATCAAAGATAATATAAAAATTAGGATGTTTAAAAAATAAAAAAGCAATTACAAGGATTTATCATATTATATAATAAGGTGATAATATGATAAAAACAATAAAAAAATTATATGATGATGCTAAAAATATAAAAGAAAAAGACCCAGCTTGTAAAAGTATAATAGAAACAATAATCTTATATCCAGGATTTCATGCAATAATTTTTCATAGAATTGCACATTTTCTATATAAAAAGAAAATGTTATTTTTAGCAAGACTTATTTCACAAATAGCGAGACATTTTACAGGAATAGAAATACATCCAGGAGCAAAAATAGGAGAAAGATTATTTATAGACCATGGTATGGGAATTGTAATTGGAGAGACGACAACAATAGGGGATGATTGTACGATTTATCATAATAGTACACTTCGGAGGGACAGGAAAAGATAAATATAAAAGACACCCAGATTTAGGAAATAACGTAATAGTAGGGTCTGGAGCAAAAGTTTTAGGACCAATAAAAATCGGAGATAATGTAAAAATAGGAGCAAATGCAGTAGTATTAAAAGACATACCAGATAATGTAACAGTAGTAGGAATTCCAGCTGAAATTAAACATTTGGGACGGAACATTGGAGACGTAAAGAATTTGTCTCATAATTTTGTAGAAAAATGTCGACAATTTTAATAGTGTTATTTTATAGTGTGTAAATTTTAGAACAATAAAAATTTAAGCATGAGCTAAATATATGAGGGATTTTAAAAATGTTTTAAATAACGCCAATGTTAGTTATGCTTGCTTTTATTCTTATATTTTATATATTATTTTTCCTATATTTTATTGTCAATTTATAAAATACGTGGTAAAATAAGCATGTAAATTGAAAGATAAGAACATACATATACACAAGAAAAAATAAAAGTAGAATAATTAAAATTAATAGGGGGAATAAAATATGTATGAAAGAAGTGCAGTTGTATTAGAAAAATATTTTAGCAATATATTTGGATTTGGAGATAAAATAAATTTAAAAACTAATTATAAAAATTTTAAAGATTTGATAGAAGAGTTCCAAAAATATCAGGTGATATCAGAAAAAGAAGAAAAAATAATAAATGAATTTGATGATTCTGCAAATCAAATTAGAAAAATACAACAAGAACAAAAAAAATTGTATAAGTCAAATATAAAATTTGAAGAAGAAAGAAATCAATTATTTGACAATCTAGACGAATCCCCTGATATTATTGAAAAAAAATTGCAAAAAATAGAAAATGTGATTACTGATAATAATAACAGACTAATAGAGCTAAAAGAAGAATTCACAAACTGCTTAAATGATTTCAATAGCAAACAAGAAGAAAGAAATAGTGTTTCCAAAGAAAAAAGAGTTGAAGAAAAAAATTATATGCAGTTGATACAAAAAACAGCGAATGAAATAAATGAAATAAATAAAGAAAATATAAAAAACATAAAAATGTTTATAAATTCAGAAAATAATAGTTCAGAAGAACTAGTTGAAATTATGCTTTCAAATGGAAAAGATGAAAGAATAAAATTCAATGAAGAAGTGATGCAAAAGGCTGCAATAGCTAGAAATGAAATTGCAAAGAGAGAAGCAGAATGCTATGCTAATGCTTATGATAAAACAAGAAAACTAATCAATGATATTAATTCAGATGATGTGAATGTTGAAAAATATCAAAAGATTCTAAGAGATATAAGTGTAAAATTTTCATTTTTAAAAGCAGAGAAAATGTATATTGTAGATTTTCTAGATAATGAAAGAATGACAGCAATAAATGGTACAAAAATGCATAAAAATCTAATGGCAGAAGCTTGTGAAAATTTTGAATTAGATATAACACAAATTAATAATTTATATCAATTAGTTTTAAGAGAAATTGCTGGAAAATCAACTAAGAAAGCATACAATGAATTATATAATAAAGAGTATCTAAAAAATATTGAAGAAAAAGAGAAAAACTTTGAAAAAGAGATTAATGGATTAAAAATAAAAGCAGGAACAATCATTAATTCTAACTATTGGAGAATAGATGGAATAAAAAATATATATGAAACGTTTAATCAAGAAATTACAAGCAAATTTGGAAAAGATTTATCAGAATATCAATTAGAAGATATTGAAGAACAAGAAGATGATTATGAAGAAATGCTAACATACAAGTCAAAAGAAATTGATAATGAAATAACGGAATATATAGACGATTATGAGGATGAAGAAGACGAGTACAAAGATAATTTTGATGATAGCGATATAGAAGATGATGAGTATGAAAAAAAATCTGGTGACGATACAGAAAATGATGACGAAGAAGATTATGAAGATTATAATGAGTACGAAGATGACCTTGATGAAGAAGATGACTATGATGATTATGATGAGTATGAGGATGATCTCGAAGATAGTGACAACTATGCTAATGATGATGACGAAGAAGATTATGAAGATTATGACGAGTACGAAGATGATCTTGATGGAGAAGATGACTATGATGAAGAAGATGATGACGATTATGACAACGATGATGATGAATATGACGATGAAGAAGATGATGACGACTATGACAACGATGATGATGAATATGACGATGAAGAAGAGGATGATGACTACGAAGGTAATATAGAAGAAAAGAAAACGACTAACAATCATCATAAAAACAGCAATAGTAAAGAAAATAGTCGAAAAGAAATTAAAGAAGATAAAAAATCAAAAGGAATATTCAACAAATTTTTCAAAGATAAAAAATAAAATCTCAATAGTAATTTACATAAGAAAGGGAAAAGCCAAACATGGAAGAAAATATAGATATTTTATTAACAACTTATAATACAAAAATAGAATACCTAAAAGAGCAAATAGATAGTATTTTGAACCAAACATATACAAATTTTAAATTAATAATTTCAGATGATTGTTCACCAAAAGAAGAAGTCAAAACAACATTAAGAGAATATGCTCAAAAAGATAAGAGGATTGAACTATATTTTCAAGAAAAAAATTTAGGATGTACAAAAAGTTTTGAATTTTTGCTAAATAAATCAACAGCAAATTATATAGCATTTTCAGACCATGATGACATATGGTATCCAACTAAAATTGAAGAGTCCATAAAAGCAATAAAAGAAAAAGATGTTAGTTTAGTATACTGTGATTCAAATCAAATTGACGCAAATGGAAAAATAATTAATGAAAGCTATTTAAGATATAAAAATATGCCAATTATAAATACAAATTATAATAAAATACTACCATTTTCAAGGCATATAGCAATTGGATGTAGCCAGATGATTACAAAAGAGGTAAAAGAAAAAATGTTACCATTTACAGAAAAAACATTTGCACATGACTGGCATTCAACATATATAGCATCTAATTTAAAAGGAATATATTGTATAGATAAACCATTATTTGGGTATAGGATACATGAGAATAACATTTTTGGCGGAAGAAATCTAAAACAAAATATGCGGACTTTGGAAAAAAGAAAATGGAAGTGATTATAAATCATACATGAAATACAGACATATGGTTATTACAGAAACATATTTAGCAGGAGTATTAATGTGTAAAGATTATAGCACAAAATTAGAAAATAATATGCTAGAGAAAGAAGAAAACAATGTTATAAAATATTTTGAAAAAGCACAACAACATAAAATTATATATGCTCCAATACATAAGTACTTTAAATATTTATATTTTAAAGGAATGAAAAAAAGAGCGTTAAAAGAAATTATGATATTACATTTTCCATTATTAAGTTATATTGCATTTTGTATTATGTAATAAACGCATAGGAGGAATACAAATGAAATTTTTAAAAAATGAAAAGATACTCAAATTACTATTAATACTACTAACAATGATAGCTTTAATGTTAAACTGCATCAATATTCAAGCAAGTACAACTAATGCAGAAACAAAAAATTCGGAATCAGTAAGTAAAGAAGAAAATATAAGTGTAGTTTACAGTTCACATGTGCAAGATTATGGCTGGGAAAATGACTTTTCAAAAGAAAATGGACAAGAATCAGGTACAACAGGACAAAATAAGAAAAATGAAGCTATAAAAATAAAATTAAAAAATGCACCTAATAATGTAAAAATTAAATATCAAGTAGAAGTTCAAGACCAAGGCTGGCAAGACTGGAAAGAAGATGGACAAATAGCAGGAACGACAGGGCAAAACAAAAGGATGCAAGCTATTAAAATTCAACTAAAAAATACACAAGAATATTCTGTGGAATATAGAGTACATCTTCAAGATAGAGGCTGGCAAGACTGGGTAGCTGATGGAAAAGTTGCAGGATTATTGGAAACACAATTAAAAATTGAAGCAATAGAAATAAAAATTGTGCCAAAAACAATAAGTGTTGTTTATCAAACACATATACAAGATAGAGGTTGGCAAAAGTATTTTAACAATGGTCAAACAGCAGGGGATACTAAGAATAAACTAAAAATAGAAGCAATTAGAATTGAGGTTAAGAACCTACCATTAAAAGTAGAATATAAGACACATGTTCAAGACTATGGATGGGAAAAAGACTGGAAAACAAATGGAGAACAAAGTGGAACAACTGGACAGAATAAAAAAGTAGAAGCAATTAGAATGCGACTAAATAGTAGTGAAGAATATTCTATTTTATATAGAGCATACTTGCAAGATAAAGGCTGGCAGGATTGGAAAATAGATGGAGAGCTAGCAGGAACAACAGGTGAAAATAGAAGAATTGAAGCTATAGAAATAAAAATTGTAAAAAAACAAGTAAAAGGAAAAATTGAAATTACTAGTGACCTAGAAAAAACAAAATTTTATAAAAATGAAGATATAAAAATAGAAGGATGGAATTTAGCTAATATAGCTAATTCTAAGTTTAAAGTTTATATTGATAATGGAATTTTAGAAAACTGTGAAATTAAGCAAAAACAAGATGAAAATATATATAATGAGCATCCAGAATATGGAACAAAAAGCCAAAATACGACTCCAGCGTTTGTCATAACAATCCCAAAAGAAATAGCTAACAACTTGACAACTGGACAGCACAAAGTAAAATTAGTATCTTTTTCAAAGGATGAAAAAATAGAAATAAGTAGTGTTGAAAAAACGTTTTTTGTTGATCATACAAATTTTGTTATAAAATATACAACACATGTGCAAGATTACGGATGGCAAGAATATGCTAAACAAGAAAAAACATCAGGTGTAATAGGGCAAAATAAAAAAATAGAAGCAATTAAGATAGAAGCTAAAAACTTACCAGACAACACAAAAATATATTATCAATCACACGTTCAAGATTATGGATGGGAAAAAGACTGGAAAACAAATGGAGAGCAAAGCGGAACAACTGGGCAAAATAAAAAAGTGGAAGCAGTAAAAATAAAATTAGAAGGAACAAATGAATATTCTATTATGTATAGAACATATTTGAATGGTAAAGGATGGCAAAATTGGGCAAATGATGGAGAAATTTCAGGTACTACAGGACAAAATAGAAAAGTAGAAGCAATAGAAATAAAAATTGTTCCAAAAATAAATGAAAATAAATTTGATGCATACCTTGATGGAACTATTCCTCAAAAAGTAAAACAAGATAAATTTAAATTCTCTGGCTGGATTATGACTAATATGCCAAATACAAAAATTAAAATATTAGTAGATGGAAAAGAAATAACTCCACAAATGATTAGAACAGAAAGACAGGATGTATTAGATACTGTAAAAGGGTATGGAGGAGAAGAAAAAAATCCAAAACCAGGATTTGAATTTACAGTAGATTTTACAAATTCAGAATTAGGAAACAAAAATCTAGTGGTACAATATATTGATGAAAAAGGAAATATATTAAAAGAAGAAAAAAGAACATTTGAAGTATGCAAAAAAATTGAAACTTCAAAAGGAATATATGGAAGAACAGGGTTAAAAGTCGCTGGAAGAGGTGGAAATGATTTAACCTATTATAAATTTGGAAGTGGTCCAAATGTGTTTTTTGCAACATTTGCTATACATGGATTTGAAGACTTATGGAGCAAAGATGGTCAAGAATTAGTAACAATAGCAAACGACTTTTATAATAGATTAATAAACGATTATGATTATTCTTTAGCAGATAAATGGACAATATATATATTTCCAGGGGTCAACCAAGATGGATTGACAAATGGAACAACAAAAGATGGACCAGGAAGAACAACTTTATATAGCCAAGCACCAGAAAATAAAGGGATAGACTTAAACAGATCATGGCAAATCGGAAGTGAGTACGAAATATTTACAAATAGCAGAAATTATAATGGAACACAAGGATTTCAAGCATATGAAGCACAAGCATTAAGAGATTTCTTATTAGCACATAAATCACAAAATGGACAGACACTACTAGTAGATTTGCATGGATGGATGAGACAATTAATTGGAGACCCAGATATTTGTAAGTATTATGGAGTGCAATTCCCAGAAAATGATACATGGTCAATTGGAAGATATGGAACTCAATTTATGATTAATTGGGCAAGAACATATTTAGCTTCAAATTCAAGACCAGCTAAAACAGCTCTAATAGAATTACCTTATCAAGGAGTAAATAGTCATCAATCTGTTATTAATCAAAATTTTTCCGGAAGATATATAGAAGCAACATTATCAATGCTAAGAAATATAATTTAAAAATGAAATATGCTGATGTATAATTAATATAAAAGAGACGAATAAGATGTCTCTTTTATATTATAAAAATACTAAAGTCAAATACTTTTAAGGAGTTTTAATTAATGGATAAAAATAAAAAAATATTTTTTTCGTGTTTAATAATTTGCATATTAATTATTATAATAATAATTTTTAATGTTAAAAATTTAAAAAATAGATTATCACTTTTAAATATGAAAAATAATCAGACACAGGAAGAAGTAGTACAAGAACAAAACAATAGCAAGATAGAAGAAATTAAAAATGAAATAGGAATAACAGGAAATACAGAATTATATGAAATTCAAAAGGGCGATGACAACAAAGAAATAGCTGTAATTAAACCAAATATAAAATATAAAGTTGCATTTGCAGGAATAATAAAAAAACAGAAACCAGACACAAAAGAATTAGATGACATAATAGAAAAGGAACATCCACAAAATAATGGAATATGGATAGAAAAAAATAGCAGAGAAAAAGTTTTGAAAATGCTTAAAGAAATTACAAAAGCAGCATATGAAATTGACAGTAATGGATATTTAAAAAATATTAATGATACAAAAAGCACTCAAAATGATAACGATAAAATACTAGAAAATGCAATAAATTCTAACAAAGTATTCATATTAGATATTTCAAGTACATGTTATATAATTGACGACATAACTGGAGAAATAATGGATTTTAATTTTGAAAAATTAGATAGATATCAAACTTATGAATATTTTAAAGATAATAATAACTGTATAATTTTTATAACAGAAAATAGTAATAAATTATTAGAAGAAAAAGAGATTATAGAAAGTGTATTAACTTTAATTTCTGGAACATTGGGGACGTAGAGAATTTGTTCTATAGTTTTATAGAAAAATGTCGAACAATCATTATTTATATTAAATTGAAACAATTAATTCTTAATAAAATTAACATATAATTATAGATTAATTTTTAATTAAATAAAAAGCCTATTTTGATAGCGAAAAATAGGCTTTTTTTGTTGACAAAAAAGAGTTTTAAATATACAATATAGAAGAATTTTAGAAACTAAAAATAAAGCAAAAAGGAAAAGAAAAAATTACAAAATTAGGAGAAAAATAATGGATTTTATAAAACAAATAATAAAAAACAAAAAGTTAATTTTACAATTAGGAAAAAACGATTTCAAGAACAGATTTGCAAATACAAGTTTAGGAGCAATATGGGGCTTTTTACAACCATTTGTATTTATGCTAACATATGCAATAGTATTCCAATACATATTAAAAACAGGAAGTAGTGGAAATGACCCTTATGTTGTGTGGTTTTTCCCTGGAATGGCAATGTGGCAATGGATGAATGACAGTGTATTGTCAGCAAGTGGGTCAATTAGAACATATAGCTATTTAGTAAAAAAAGTAGTATTCCCAGTTGATATAATTCCAATGATATCAATAGTTGCATCAAGCTTTGTCGGATTATTTTTGATAGTAATTGCAACAGTTTTATGTATGATATATCATTACATGCCAAATGTATTACTACTTGTATATGTAATATTTGCAGCGTATTGTTTTATAATTGCATTTACAAGATTTACATCAGCTGTTACAACAGTGGTACCAGATTTTGCAAATTTATTAAATATTGCAATGCAATTATTTTTCTGGTTTACACCAGTAATTTGGAATTTAAGTATGCTTTCAGAACATCAGACAATATTAACATTTATGAAATGTATGCCATTTACATATTTAGTAACAGCATTTAGAGAAGTATTTATAAGTGATGGTATAGTATTTACAAACTATGGAATGTTTACAATTATATTCTGGGTAATAACATTTGTAATGTTTATATGGGGAAATTCAGTATTTAAAAGAACAAAAAAAGATTTTGCAGATGTTTTATAGTTTTGAGGGAAGGATAAAATAAAATGGAAAAAGAGCAACAAGAAAACGTTATTGAAATAAAAGATTTAGTAAAAAAATATAAAATGTATAATAGAAAACAGGATAGATTATTAGAAGCAATATTTCCAAAAATGAATAGACATTCAGATTTTACAGCGACAGACCACTTAGATTTAACAATAAAAAAAGGTGAGGCCTTAGGAATTTTAGGAAAAAATGGAGCAGGAAAATCAACATTATTAAAAATGATTACAGGTGTTGTTTTTCCAACATCAGGAGAGTTAAAGGTAAATGGAAAAATAAGTTCATTACTAGAACTTGGAACAGCATTTAATTCAGAACTTACAGGAGAAGAAAATATTTATCAACATGGACAAGTTATGGGATTAACAAAAGAGGAAATAGAAGCAACAAAACAAGATGTAATAGATTTTGCAGATATAGGAGAACACTTATATCAACCAGTAAAAACATATTCCTCAGGTATGTTTGCAAGGCTTGCATTTGCATGTGCAATAAATGTTGATCCTGATATATTGATAGTTGACGAGGTTCTATCAGTTGGAGATATGGCATTTCAGTTAAAATGTTTTAAAAAATTTGAAGAATTTAAGTCAAAAGGAAAGACAATATTATTTGTAACACATAGTGTATCAGACATTTTAAAAAATTGTACAAGAGTAATAATATTGGAAAGTGGAAAGAAAACATTTGATGGAGATGTAAAAGAAGGTGTTGATTTATACAAAAAAATCATTACAGGAAATGCACCAAAAAATAGTAATTTAGATAAAGTAAGCGAAGAAATAAAAATAGATGATGATCCAAATACATGGAAATCACACTTTAACCAAAATCCAAACTTAATAGAATATGGAAATTTAGATGCAGAAGTAATCGATTATGGAATTTTTGATACGAATAGAAATTATCTATCAATAATTGATAATGAAAAAGAAGTTGTATTAAAATCTAAAATAAAATTTAATAAAGAAGTAGATAACCCAATATTTACAATGACTATAAAGAATTTTAATGGAGTAGAAGTTGCTGGAACAAATACAATGATAGAAAAAATTTATCCAGGAAAATTTGAAAAGGGAGACATTGTGGAAGTAGAATTTATACAAAAACTTCCTTTAGCACCAAATAAATATACATTATCATTTAGTTGTACACATATAAACGCAAAAGGGGAACTTGAGATATTAAATAGAAAATATGAAGCTTTATTAATAGAAATAATGTCAAACAAAGAATGTGTTGGTATAGCTAAGTTAGATACTAAAATAAATATAATAAAAAATAAAGAACAATAAAAAACATTAAAACAATAACAAAACTAGAACAAATAAGATGTATAATGTTTTGGAAGAAAATATAAAAAGGATAAGTAATAAAAGATGAAAATGAGTAACAAAAAAAGAAAGTCTTTTTTCAAAAATTCATTAATAATACTTACAGTATTATTAATCTTATTAGTACTAATAAGATGTTTTATAAAAAAGAACAAAGCTGGAATTGAATTAACACAACTATCAGCAAGAAGTAATGATAGTATGATGGGATATTTTATAAGAACATCTAACAATAAGAATATAGTTGTAGATGGTGGATTGCGAAAAGAATCGGAAACACTAAAGCAATATATAGAAAAATATGGAAACACTGTTGACTATTGGTTTATAACACATCCCCATAAAGACCATGTAGGGGCATTTATAGATATAGTAAAAAATACAGATATAGAAATAAAAAACATATATTATAGTGCAAATAATATCGATTGGTACGAAAAATATGAGCCTAATAGAGCAAATGAAATAGCAGATTTTTATCAAACTTTAGAAAATGATAGAATAAAATCAGTAGTAAGAACACCACAAATAGGAGATATTATAGAGATTAAGAAAAATCTAAAGGTAGAAATATTTGAACTTGCAAACCCAGAAATAACTAATAATGCAATAAATAATTCAAGCATGGTATTTAAAATGTATATAAATGACAAATCAATATTATTTTTAGGAGATACAGGAACTGAAGAATCAGAAAAACTTATAAAACAATATGGCTCAAGACTAAAAAGTGATATAGTTCAAGTGGCACATCATGGACAAAGAGGAGCTACAGAAGAATTATACAAATTAGTAAATCCAGAAATATGCTTATGGCCAACTACAAGCTGGCTATGGGATAACGATGTAGGAGAAGGTTATAATACAGCAAATTTTAAAACGATAGAAACTAGAGAATGGTTACAAAATATTGGAGTAAAGACAAATTATGTGGCAAAAGATGGAGACATCACAATTAACATCCAATAATTTTAGACATTCATTGAAGATATTTCAAAAAGGACAAATTGTAAAGGCAACATATGTCCCACAAGAACAGTCCTTTTAGGATAAGAAAGGTAAAATTATGGAACAAATAGATATTCTAATGGCAACATATAATGGAGAAAAATATTTAAGAGAACAAATAGAAAGTATTTTAAACCAAACATATTCAAATATTAGATTAATAATTTCAGATGATTGTTCAAAAGACAAAACAAGAGAAATAATAAAAGAATATGAACAAAAAGATAATAGAATAATTGCATATTTTCAAGAAAACAATTTAGGATATGCAAAAAATTTTGAGTTTTTATTAACAAAAGTAGAAAATGATTTTTACATGTTATCTGACCAAGATGACTATTGGCTTCCAGAAAAAGTAGAAAAAACCTTTAATAGGTTAAAAGAAACAAATGCAGATTTAGTGTTTACAGATTTAGAGGTAGTTGATGAAAATTTAAAAACAATATATCAATCTTTTAATGATTTTATGTTGCTTTCAAGAAAAATACAAAAATGCTTAAACACCTATGAATTACAATATTTATATAATTGTGTTACTGGATGCACTTTATTATCAAAAAAAGAATATATAGAAAAAATAATTCCAATTCCAAAAGCCAAATATGTAATACATGATACATGGATAGGCTTAATTGTGGCATTATATGGAAAAGTTCAATATTTAAATGAAAAAACAATAAAATATAGACAACATGGAAATAATCAAGTTGGAACAGATAAAATATCACATAAATTTACAAAAATACAAGATGTAAGAAAATTATTTATAGAAGTTAAGATTGATTTATTTAAAACATATGTAGAAAATGAAAAGGTTTTTCCAGAAAATTTACAAAAACAAAATAGAAAGGCACTAGAATATTTTGAAGACATAGAAAACAAAAAACATTTTAACTTTAAAAATTGGAACATTTTCCATGAATTATACAAAAACGAAACATTTATGTATTATGTAGAAAATTTTATGATAATGAATACACCAGCAATTGGAAATATATTTTTTAAAATAAGACATTTTACATTAAAACTACTTGGAAAAAGATAGGAAGAACGTAAAAATTATTAAGAAAAAGCTAGAAACATGAATGCAAAATTGAGAAAGGAATTCAATTTATGATAGAAGTAGATAAAAGATTTTATCATGAGGATAATTACTATAATAATGATATTTATGGTGAATATAGAGAAGATATTAAAAAATACATTAATGAATATAAAACTTGTGAATATGACAAAATTATTGAAAAAGACAAAAGGACAAACATAGTAAGTATATTTTCAGAAATGAGAGCAAATGTTATAAAATGGTATCCATTTGAGGAAAATAAGAAAATACTTGAAATAGGAGCAAATTACGGCGAAATTACAGAAGAATTAGCACGTAAAAATCTAAATATAACAGCAATAGAAACAAGTAATGAAAAAATAGAATGCTTGCAAAAAAGATTAGAACATGTTGCAAATTTAAGATTAATACTTTGCACTAACTTGAAAGAACTAGAATTAGAAGAAAAATATGATTATATAACATTAATAGGAACTGCAGAATATGCAGAAAAATTAGGATTTGCAAATCTTAAAGAAATGCTAGAATGGACATACAGAAAATTAAGTGAAAACGGAAAAATAATTTTAGCAATAGATAATAAATTTGGAGTTAAATACTTAGCAGGCTCAACAAGAAATAATAAAGAAGCTCCATTTGCAAACTATATTGAAAATAAAAATAAAGATTATAAATTATATGGAAAAGTAGAATTAGAAGAGATTTTAAAAGAATTTAGTAATTCAAAATTTTATTATCCTGTGCCAAATTACACATTAACACATATGATTTATACAGATGACTATTTACCAAAAAGAAATAGATATAATATTTATTATAGAGAAGATGAAGAAATACTATTTAGTGAACTAGCATTTATGGGAGATATAATTAGAAACAAAAAATTTGATTTCTTTACAAATAGCTATATAATAGAGATTTCAAAAGAAAATGTATCTGATATTTGTTTTGTAAATTATAGTAATATGAGAAAAAGAGAATATAAAATAATTACTAAATTATCACAGAATCAAGCAGAAAAAGAAGCTTATAACCAATATGGAAAAGAACACATTGAGCAAATAAAAGAAAATATAGACAAATTAAAAGAACTAGGATTTTCATTATGTGAAACATTTTCTAGAGGCAAAATAGAGAGTAAATTTATCAAAAAGCCAACGATGGATGAATATTTAGAAGAACTTATAAATCATGGAGAATATGATAAATTTGAAGAAGAATTAGAAAAATGGTACAACACTTTAAAAGAAAGATTTACTCAAAAATCAGAAACAAGCATTTTTGAAAAATATGATGTAAAAATATCAAAAGAAGAAAAAGAAAATTTAACAATACTTAAAGATGGATTTATAGACCTAGTATTTCAAAACATATTTTATGATGGAAAGAGTGAATATCTACTATTTGATCAAGAATGGTATGAAGAAGGAGTTCCTCTTGAACTAATAATGTATAGAAGCATTGGGCAACTTGCTTTTCAACACAATAATATTAAAGGAAAAATAAATTTTGATAAACTATATGAAAAGTATAATATAAAAAAATATATTAAAACATTTAATGAACTAGAAGAAAAATGGCAGAAAACATTAGTGGATAAGGATATATTAGATTTTTACACAGAAAAATGGAAGAGAATAATTAGTATAGAAGATATTAAATTTAATTGTGAACAAGAATTAGGAAAAGTTTACGCAGAAAAAGATAATTTAAGTGATGAAAATAAAAAATTAAAACAAGAAATTGCACAGTTAAAAGCTAGTAAAATATATCGCTGGACAAAATTTTTAAGAAGAAAAAAATTTTTAGACTAGATTTGTGCCTTAAGAAAGGAAAGAGATTAAAATGAATAAATTAATTTCAATTATTATACCATGTTATAATATAGAAAATTATATAGAAAAATGTATAGAATCAATAGAAAATCAAACTTATAAAGATATAGAAATTATAGCAGTAGATGATTGCTCAAAAGACGGAACAATAGTTAAATTAAAAGAGTTACAAGAAAGATATTCAAATTTACAAGTATATCAAAATGATAAAAATAGAGGTGCAGCATATTCAAGAAATTTTGCGATGAAAAAAGCTAAAGGAGAATACATAGGTTTTGTTGATTCAGATGATTATATCACAGATGATTATTATGAAAAATTAATGGAAACAGCTGAAAAAGAAAAAGCAGACCTTGTTGCAACAGATATAGAAATTGTTTATGAGAATAACTCTAATGCACCAATATTATCAAGAGCATGTTTAGGTGAAGTAACTAAATTTAATTTAGTTAATAATGGATTAGCAGCTTCTCCATGTAATAAAATTATAAAAAAAGAATTAATAGAAAAATATCCATTTTTAGAAGGAAAAATAAATGAAGATGTTGCTTCAATATTACCAGCAATAGTAAAAGCCAAAAAAGTAGCATATGTTCAAGGAATAAAATATTTTTATGTTCAAAGAAATAACTCAGTACAAAATGAAGAAGTAACAACAAAAAGATTAGAGATGTTTGATTCTATAAATACATGTTTTGAAAGAATAAAAGACGACAAAGACTTTAAAAAATATCAATCTGCAATATTATATCAACAAGTTCTTTTATTATATATGGTAATAATACCAAAACAAAAAGATTATGAAAAAAGACAAGAATTATTAGATATTTTTATGGAAAAACAAGAAAAATATAATTTATATAAAAACAAACATATAAAACATTTTATAAAAGAACAACCAAAAAAAGAAAGAAGATTTTATAAAGATATGGCTAAATGTTTAAAAAGAAAAGAAACTACAATAGCAAATGAGATAATTGAAAATAAAGATAAAATGAATAAAACAAAAGAAAAAATGAAAGATGTAATTAGAAAACTAACAAAAAGAACAGTTATTAGAAGATACATAGAAGTAAAAGACTTGGAAAAACTAGCTAAAAAACAATCCAGAAAACAACAAGGTGATATAAAAATATCTGTTGTAATACCAAATTATAATTATGAAAATTTCTTACTTCCACGTATTTATAGCATATTAAACCAAACGGAAAAAATACACGAATTAATAATATTAGATGATTGTTCAAAAGACAATAGCAGAAAATTAATAGATGAAATAGTAGAAAAAATTGCTCCATATATAAAAGTTCAAAAAGTATATAATCAAGAAAATTCTGGATGTGCATTTAAACAATGGAAAAAAGGATTTGCACTTGCAACAGGTGATTATGTATGGATAGCAGAAGCTGATGATTGTTGTGATAAAACATTGTTAAAAAATATTATAAAACCAATAAAACAAGACAAAAACATATATATATCTTATGCTGATACAGCATTTATAAATGCTTGGGACAAGATTATATTACCAACAATAAAACCAGAAATAGATATAAGAAAAACAAACCATTGGGAATCAGACTTTGTAGATAATGGACTAGAAGAAATAAAAAATTATACATTTTTAAATTGTATTATTGCAAATGTGTCTTCATGTATAATTAAAAAAGATAATTATGATGATATATTTGAAAAAATAATTGAATATAAACAAGCTGGAGATTGGCTATTTTATGTAAGTGTAATGAAAAAGGGAGATATTGCATTTTGTAATAAACCACTAAATTATTATAGATTACATGGAAATAATGTAACAAGTGTAACTAAAAAACAAAAACACTTTGATGAAATTGTAAGAATTCATGGAGAAATTAGAAATATGATAGAAATGACACCATGGCATGAAGACGAAATACAAAAAAGATATGACTTTTTAAAAAGAGTATGGGACTTAGAAGAAACTGAAAAATAATTATATTTTTACTGTACTAAGCCCATAGTTCTACAATGAGAAGGGAATGAAAATTATAAATGAAAAAAATCAACTTATGCTTTTTTGCATTACTAATATTATTTACTCAAGTAATAATTTGTGATAATTTAATTTATTTTTTTAAAGCAAGTTATCTTATAGGAAATATAATAGCATTAATCGTAAATATAGGTATTTTTGCAATATTAATCAGAAAGAAAAAAATAAAAATAGAAACCAATTTTAATAAATTTGATTTAATTTTTATAGCAATATTATTAGTGATAACTGGATTAACAATAATATATCCAGATACTTTCTGGGATTCATATAGTTACCATATATATTTACAGCAAAATCCATTTGCTGACAAAATAAATTCGGATTTTTTCCCAGGCAGAACATTAACATCATTTGTATATCCAATAGCTGACAGAATATTTTATATGTTTAGAACAGTGTTAGGCTTTAGATTAGGTACATTACCAGGATATTTCTTGATAGCAGTAATGTTTTACCAAATAAAAAAATACTTAAATAAACTTATAGGAGAGAAAATAGCAGACAAATATATTTCTATGCTATCAATATTGCCACTAGGGGTATTTATAATATTACAACAATTAGGAACATATTATATAGATAATTTTTCAGTTGTAATGTTATTAGAAATATTATATATAGTCTTATTTGAAAAAGAAAATATATTTAAGGAAAAATCAAGATTATATTATTTGGCATATATTGTAGGAATCTGTGTATGTACAAAAATAACCAATGCAGTATATGTTGCACTTCCATTAGTATATATGCTTATAAAAAACATAAAAGACATAAAGAACATTAAAATATATGATTATTTGTTACTAATATGCACATTTGTAATATCAATGTTACCATATATGATAGATGCAGTAGTGCAAACAGGAAGTCCAGTATTTCCATATTATAATTCAATTTTTAAATCAGAATATTTTCAAGAAATAAACTGGTTAGATGATAGATACGGACCAAAAAACTTAATACAATTTTTATTATGGCCTATATATATACTAATAGAGCCAAAAAAAGCTTATGAGGTAGGAAATACAGATTTAATGTTTGCCATTGGATATATAATTTCATTTATATTGATTATATATGAAATTATCTACAAAAAAATAATGAAAAAACAAGAAATAAACAAAAAACTACTAGAGTATGCAATGGTATTGATTTATCTATATATTGTTTGGGAAAAATTTGTAATAGGATATACAAGGTATGCAGGAATTATACCAGTATTAGCAAGTATTATAAGTATATATTTTTTAATTTCATCAATAAAAAACAGTAAAATTATTCTTATATTGGTGTTCTTTACAGTTATATGTGGAAGTTCAGTCGCAGGATTATATGAATATACTTACTATGGTAGTGGACAAAACTATTTGAGACTATTTACAAACATAGAAGATGAGAATGTAGTTACAGATATAAAAAACAATATAAAGAAGAACATAAAGAAAACATTATTATGTGGAAAAGATACTCAAAAATACGATATAGATGGTGTTTGGGGAGTATTATATGATGATAGTGGAGTACCAACATTATTAAATGTTGATGATAGAATTGTAGAATTACAATATGGTACAAACACCGGAAAAACAGAAAAATCTGATAAATTATACTGGAACAATGTTTTAAATAATGATATTTATATGCCAATTTATGAGGATAAGATGGCAGGAACATTAGCATATTTAAATAAGTATAGTTTTGAAATAATAGATATAGTAGATACATTAACAAATGTTAATTTTCTTGGAAAAAGTGATTATATTTATATAGCTAAAGTAAAATATGATAATGAAAAATACGAAAGAAATCAAATTTCAATGTTAACTTGTACAGAGAACCAATTGGAAGTAAAAACAAGTGAAAAAACAAAAGAAAATAAATTAACATTTGTTGCAACTATAAATGGAAGGGTAATAAATAAAGATACTGATGAAGTAGTAACAATAAATATTATTGCACAAAAAGACGGAGAAGAAAAGATTATAGATACAGTAACTTTAAAATCTGATGGAAAGTCAATAAATTATGAAAAAGATTTGAGTAATATAGAATATGACTCAATAAAAATAAGTTTAGACCAAGAAGAATTAAAGTTAAGAAGGCAAAATCATAGTATAACAGTACTAAACACAAATATTAAATAAACGTAGAAAGGAGAATATAGAATATTTAGTAAAGCTTAAAGATTATTAAATATTCTATATGGTAAATTATATGAAAAGTAAAATAGCAGTATTAATCCCATGTTATAATGAAGGCAAAACTATAGAAAAAGTTGTAAAAGATTATAAAAAAGCATTACCAGAAGCGGATATATATGTTTATGACAACAATTCAACAGATGATACAGCAAAAATTGCAGAAAATGCAGGAGCAATTGTAAAACATGAATATAGGCAAGGTAAAGGGAATGTAATACGTAGTATGTTTAGACAAATTGATGCAGATTGCTATATTATGGTAGATGGAGATGATACATATCCAGCAGAAAATGCAAGAGAAATGTGCAATTTAGTTTTAGATAAAAAAGCAGATATGGTAGTAGGAGATAGACTATCATCAACATATTTTACAGAAAACAAAAGACCATTTCACAACTTTGGAAATAGAATAGTTAGATTTTTAATTAATAAGTTATTTAAAAACAACATAAAAGACATAATGACAGGATATAGAGCATTTAGCAAGGAATTTGTAAAAACATACCCAGTATTATCAAAAGGATTTGAAATAGAAACAGAAATGACAATACATGCTGTAGATAAAAACTTTTTGATAAAAGAAGTACCTGTAGCATATAGAGATAGACCAGTTGGAAGTGTATCAAAATTAAATACCTATAGAGACGGGTTTAAAGTATTAAAAATGATAGCAACATTATTTAAAGAATATAAACCATTTTTCTTCTTTAACATAATTTCTATAGTACTTGCACTAATATCATTATTATTTATAGTGCCAGTATTTCAAGAATATTTTGAAACAGGACTAGTATTAAGATTTCCAACTTTAATAGTAGGTGGATTTATAATGTTATCAGCATTACTATCATTTATTTGTGGAGTAATATTAGATGTTATTGTAAAAAAACATAAACAATTATACGAAATTATACTAAATTTTGTCCCAGAAGTACGGTTCTTGCGGGAGATTTTTAAATCAAGTGGACATAGATAAAAATAAGTCAAATGATAATAGAGGAGAAAATTAAAGTGGAAAAATTTTTAGAAAAAACAGAAGAAATAATCAGAAAAATAGTAAGCTGTAGATTTTTATATTATGTAATAATAATGGCTCTATTTGCTGCAATTTATTTTATAGATTTTAAATTAAGATTACAAGAAAACAATATACAAGATATGAGTAGTCACATAAAATATTTTCTTATTACATCAGGAGGAATAGGATTAATAACATTAATATTGGTAATCTTTTCTAAAAAGATATATCAAAAAGTAAAACCACATATTGTGTACATGATTTTAGGATTAATACTTGGTGGAATTTATTGTTTTGTAGTTCCACTATGTGCTCAAAGTGATGAACCATCACATTTGTATAGGGTATTTCAAGCAGTACAAGGAGAAATAATTGCACCAATAAAAGACAATGAATTTAAAACAGAATTACCACAATCAGTTATAAATATGGTAAATGTAAATAGTGAAACTAAAAAGAGAGAATATAAAAAATACTATGACATAAAAGAAATGATGCAAATAAAATTAAATGAAAATGAAAAAACAGAAATATCAACAGTAGGAAACTATAATGGGTTAAGCTATTTCCCACAACTAGTAGGAGTAAAAATAGGACTAATATTAAAATTAAATCCATATTATATTGCAATGTTGGGAAGAATATCAAGTTTAATAATAACAGTTTTTTTATTATCATTTGGAATAAAAAAATTACCAAAACATAAATTATTTGCAACTATAGTATTACTTTCACCTGTTGTACTATCATACGCAGCAAGCTTTACAACAGATAATGCTATAATAGTAACAGCATTTTTAATAATAAGCTATGTGTTACATTTTATGGAATCAAAAGAAAAAATAAAATGGTGGGAATATATAATATTTGTAATGTTAACATTTATAATTGCTATATCTAAAATGGCATATTTACCACTTGTTGGATTATGGTTATTTATTCCAAAAGAATGCTTTAAAAAGCCAAGAAACAAATGGGTGTTTGCTACTATATTCATACTATTAGGTTTAATTTCAACATTATGGTGGATGAAAGCTATAACAATAGAAACAGGAATTACAGCAGAAACAACAGATACAAATGTATGGATTTACAAAAATCCCATAGGATATCTAACCGTATTGTTTAGAACAATTGCAAATAACGCATATGACTATTTAGAGAATATGTTTGCAGGGCATTTTTTATGCCATAATCAAGTTTCACCATATGCAATTGTACCAGTTTCATATATTGCAATTGTTGTAATGTCATTCTTTAGTAATGAAAATAAAAAGAAAGCAACAATGTATCAAAAAATACTTGTAACAGGAATTATTTTAGTTTCATTTGCAATGATAGCAACAGCAATGTATGTATATAATACAAGTTTTAAAAATCCTACAATAATAGGAATACAAGGAAGATATTTATTACCATTATTGTTATTAGCTGTATTTTTTGCAAACAAAAAGAAATTAGATATTGAAGAATACAAATTAGTAAATATAGCTTTAATAGCAAATTATGGAGTGTACTTAGCAATGCTTACAAAATTTTTCGTATAAAAATTGGAGAAGGCTAAGATTGAAAAAGAATTATAATTTTTGTGGTGTTAAAATTTAATTCTTTTTCAACAATATTTGTGCATTGAGAAAGGAAAGAGATGCTAAAATTAAAAGAAATAAAAGATAGAATATTAAGTTTTTTATTACCAGTTGGAGGAAAAAGAAGAAAAATAGTACAATACATATATAGACTGATAAGAAACAAAGAAAATAGAATTGAATTAAAAGAAAAAATACATAAAAATGGTCTAAAAAAAGGACTAAAATATTCATTTTACAAATTAGTAGTACTAGATAGCAGAGAAGCTCAAGAAACACGATATGCTAATTGGATAAATAAAAACAGTCTATCACAGGAAGAGATAGAAAAACAACAAAATACAAAATTTGCATATAGTCCTTTAATAAGCATAATTACACCATTATATAATACACCAAAAGAATTTTTTATAGACTACTTAGAAAGCATAAAAAATCAAACATATTCAAATTGGGAAATATGTATTGTTGATGCAAGTGAAAAAAAACTGGAATATATAGAAAAGCTAATAGAAAATGATAGTAGAATTAAATATAAAAAATTGGAAGAAAATAATGGTATTTCTGAAAACTCAAATCAAGCAATAAAAATGGCAAATGGAGAATTTTTAGCACTTATTGACCATGATGATGTAATTGAAAAAAATGCTCTATTTGAAGTTGTAAAAGTACTAAATGAAAACAAAGAAACAGACTTTATATATACAGATGAGGATAAATTTGAAGGAAATTTAAAAAATAGATATTTTCCATTTTTTAAGCCGGATTTTTCGCCTGACTTTTTAAGAAGTAATAACTATATTTGTCATTTAAGTGTAATAAGAAAAGAACTAGTAGAAAAAGTAGGATTATTCAGAAAAGAATTTGATGGTGCACAGGATTTTGATTTATTTTTAAGAGTAACAGAACAAACAACAAACATAGTTCATATTCCAAAAGTACTATACCATTGGAGGACACATAATCTTTCAACATCACAAAATATGGAAACAAAAATGTATGCAATAGAAGCTGGAAAAAAAGCAATAGAAGAACAGTGCAAAAGACTTAATATGAAAGCAAAGGTATATGAGGAAAAACCACTAGGGCTTTATAGAGTAAAATATGAATTAGAAGAAAAACCACTAGTATCAATAATAATACCAAATAAAGACTCAATAAAATATTTAAAAACTGCCATAAATTCAGTATTAAAATCAACATATACAAACTATGAAATATTAATTGTAGAAAATAATAGTAAAAATAGCAAAACTTTTAAATATTATGATATAATACAAAAAAATCCTAAGATAAAAGTAATAAAATATACAGAAAAAGGATTTAATTATTCAAAAATCAATAATTTTGCTGTTAAACAAGCAAAAGGAAAATATATAGTTTTATTAAATAATGATATTAAGGTAATCACACCAGACTGGTTGGAAGAAATGCTTGGAATTTGTCAAAGAAATGAAGTCGGAATTGTAGGAGCAAAATTATTATATTATGACAAAACAATTCAACATGCAGGTGTTGTAATTGGAATGGGCGGAATTGCAGGACATGTAAATAGAACAATATCAGAAAAAGAACCAGGATATTTTGGAAGAACAAAAATTATAAATGATTTTTCAGCAGTTACAGCAGCATGTCTAATGACAAAAAAAGAATTGTACGAAAAAGTAGAAGGATTAGACGAAAAATTTGCAGTTGCATTTAATGATGTAGACTTTTGCATGAAAATAAGAAAATTAAATAAATTAGTTGTATATACACCATATGCAAAATTATATCATTATGAATCAAAAACAAGAGGATATGAAGATACACCAGAAAAGAAAAAAAGATTTGAAAATGAAATTCAATTATTTAAAGAAAAATGGGGTAAAGAGCTAAAAGAAGGTGACCCATATTTTAATAAGAACCTAGATTTATATTCAGAACAATGTGAAATAAAAGATAACTAAATCAGAAAGGAACTAATAAAGTGAAAATTTTATTAATAATACCAGCATATAACGAAGAAGAAAACATAAAAAAGACAATAGAAAAAATAGAAAATTTTAGCGATGAAATAGATTATATAGTTATAAATGATGGCTCAACAGATAGCACAGAACAAATTTTGATAGAAAACAAAATTAAGCACATAAAATTAATACACAATCTTGGAATAGGTGGAGCAGTACAAACAGGATATAAATACGCTTATGAAAATAATTATGATATTGCAATCCAATTTGATGGAGATGGACAACATGATGTAAATTATATTTCCAATATATGTGAACCTTTAATAAATGGACAAGCAGATATGTGTATAGGAACAAGGTATTTAGACAAAAGTGCGAGTGAATTTCAATCAACATTTATGAGAAGATTTGGATCAAATATAATAACAACATTTATAAAAATATTTGCAGGTAAAAAAATAACAGACCCGACTTCTGGATTTAGAGCGGCAAATATAAAAGTAATAACAGAATTTGCAAAGAATTATCCAACTGAATATCCTGAGCCAGAATCAACAGTTTCGTTATTAGTTAATGGATATAATGTAACAGAAGTACCAGTTAGTATGAATGAGAGAACCGGTGGAGTATCATCAATAAGATTATGGAAGTCAGTAGATTATATGGTAAAAGTAGTATTAGCAATAATAGTTGACAGTATTAGCTTTAGAAAAAAAAGGGGGAATAAATAATGCAAACACCATTAAAAATAGCATTAATTGCAATAGTTTTATTATATATTTTCTTTATATTAAAAGCTGTAAAAAGGAAAAATATGAGAATTGGATATTTAATATTTTGGACAATAACAGGAATATTATTAATTATTGCATTATTAATTCCAAATTTAGTAGAAAACATTTCAGGGATTTTAGGATTTGAAATGCCAATAAATATGATATTTAGTGTAGCAATTTTTATAATCTTATATTTAATATTTGATTTAACAACACTTATTTCAAAAGAAGAAAACAAAAACACATTACTAATTCAAGAAATATCTATGCTAAAAAAGAGGGTAAAGGAATTAGAAGATAAAAATGATTAGTTTAATAGGAGAAGAAAATGGAAAACAAAGAAATTAAACTTTCAATAGTTGCAGCAGTATATAACTTAGAAAAATACTTACCAAGATGTTTAGATGCATTAGTAAATCAAACATTGCAAGAAATAGAAATATTATGTGTTGATGATGGATCAACAGACAGTGCTCCACAAATTATTGATGAATATGCACGTAAATATCCAGGAAAAGTAAAAGCCTTTCATAAGCCTAATGGCGGTGAATTTACAACAAGAAACTATGGGCTAGAAAGAGCACAAGGAGAATATGTAACATTTGTAGACACAGATGACTATGTAGAACTAAATTGGGCAGAAAAATTATACACAGCAGCAAAAGAAAACAATGCAGATTTAGCCGTTTGTGGATTTGAAAGAATTGATTTAAAAACAAATAAAGTAATAGCAACAAACATGACAAACTTCGGAAAAACAGTAAAGAATATTGGACCAGAAGATGACTTTTTATTGTTTATAAATCCAGCACCGTGGAATAAAGTATATAAAAGAGAAAAAATAAAAGACTTAAGATTTTTACCATTTAGAGGATTTAATGATACAATGTTTCTAGCAAGTTGTTACACAAAAATGGATAAAATTGCGTTCATACCAGATGTGCTATATCATTATTTTTTAAGATATGATTCACAAATACATACAGTAAATAAACAAGATGTTGAAAATTTGAAAAAATATTTACTAGAAGTAAAAAAATTATATGTAGAAACAAATAAATATAAAGAAATGAAATATATATTAGATACTTTTGTATTTTTGCATTTAGGAACATCTGTAATGTATAGGGTTTCATATGATAACAGTGTAAATATAAAAACAGAATTAAAAGATACAATAAAATATTTAGATGAAAATTTTGAAAATTGGAGAAAATCACCATTTTTGAAATTAGGTTATTCACTAAAAAAAGGATTTAAACATATAGCCTTATGGGGAGTATCATTATTTTACAAATGGGGTATTCCAATTGTGTATATAAAGGTATACAGATTTTTAGTAGATAAATTAAAAATTGATATAAAATTTTAGTTGTTTTTTAATTATTAATCTATAATACTTTTGTCCTGTTTAATCGTAATTGTTTCAAAAAAAATCGGTTCCCCTTATTAAGGATATCCACCAATTTTTTTTGAAATCAATTACTGACGCGGACCTTAAATATGCAATATAATGATAAAAAAATTAAAAATCATATAAAATAAGTAAGGAGAAAAAATTATGAAAATTGGAGTAGTATTAGTCACATACAATAGACTAGAAAAATTAAAAATAGCACTAAAATCATATGAAGAACAAACAGTTTTACCAAAATACATATTAGTTGTAAATAATAATAGTAATGATGGAACAAGGGAATATTTAGAAAATTGGGCAAAAGACAATTCTAAAATTGAAAAAATTGTAGTAAACCTTGATAAGAACACAGGAGGAAGTGGAGGCTTTTATGAGGGTTTAAAAAATAGTTTAGAATTAGATGCAGAGTGGGTTTGGGTCGCAGATGATGACGCATATCCAAAAGAAAATGCATTTGAAATAGGAAAAAACTATATAGAAAATTATAAGAATGCAACAGAAGAATTATCAGCGATATGTGGTGAAGTATTAAAAAGTGACGGCAAAGCAATAGATTGTTCACACAGAAGAAGAATTTATACGACATTATTTAACAGAATAGCTCAACCATATTCTAAAGTAAAAGATTATGAACAAGAAGAATTTGAAATAAATGGATTTTCATATGTAGGTACAATGATAAACAAAGAAAAACTATTAAAAACAGAATTAACAAAAAAAGACTACTTCATATATTATGATGATACAGAACACAGTTATAGATTATCAAAATTAGGGAAAATAATTTGTATACCAAAAATGCAGGTAGTGCATGATGCCCCACATTCAGAGATGAGTGAGATTGTAAAATGGAAATTATATTATTTAGTAAGAAATACGTTAGATTTCGTAAAATCTAATTTTGATGAAAAATACTTTAAAGAACAATGTTTTGAAGTGCCATTTAAATTTAAAGTAGCAGTATTTTTATTCGGTAAAGATAAAAAATACGGATATGAAATGATAAATGAAGCTGTAAAAGATGCAAAAGCAGGAAAAACAGGATTACATGAAGTGTTTAAACCTGGTTGGAATCCAACAAAAAGCAAAAACTAATGAAGTCAATTATTAAAAATAGTGCTGTATAAAGAAAACTATTTGAGGTAATGGGAAAGGAAAAAATAATGAAAAAAAGTATTGCAAAAAATTATATATACAACTTGATATATCAAATGTTAACAATACTATTACCATTAGTAACAACACCATATTTGTCAAGGGTATTAGGTGCAGAAAATATAGGAATATATGGATATACAATATCAATAGTTACATATTTCATACTATTTGGTACATTAGGAGTATCAATGTATGGGCAAAGAGAAATTGCGTATAAACAAAGTGATAAAGCCGCTAGAAGCAAAGCTTTCTGGGAAATAATAATACTAAGAACAATAACATTGAGCATATCAATATTACTTTTTTATTTAATATATGGAAGAACTGGTGAATATGCAGTATACTACAGAATTTTAATAATTCAGCTAGTTGCAAATTTATTTGATATAAGTTGGCTATTCCAAGGAATAGAAAAATTTGATAAAACAGTAGTAAGAAATTTAATTGTAAAATTGTTAAGTTTAGTACTTATATTTGTTGTTATAAAAACACCAGAAGATTTATGGAAATATTTTGCTATATATGTTGGAGCAGAACTTTTAGGAAATATGACATTATGGTTATATTTACCAAAATACTTAGAAAAAATAAATGTAAAAACACTTGAAATAAAAAAACATATAAAACCTGTAATAGCACTATTTGTACCTCAAATTGCAATTCAAATATATACAGTTTTAGATAAAACCATGATAGGAAAAATAACAGGGGATATGGTTGAAGTTGGTTATTATGAACAAGCACAAAAAATAGTAAAAGCAACATTAACAGTAACAACAGCATTGCAAACTGTAATGAACTCAAGAATTGCAAACGCATATGCAACAAAAAATGAAAAAGAAGTAAAAGAATGTTTAGAAAAATCATTTAATTTTATATGGCTAATAACTGTACCAATGGTATTTGGACTAATTGCTGTTGCAACAAAATTTGTGCCATGGTATTATGGAGAAGGATTTGAAGGGGTAACAAATATTTTAATAGTAACAGCACCAATATTAATTGCAATGGGAATAAGTGGAGTAACAGGAACACAATATTTAGTACAAATAGGAAAACAAAAAGAATTTACAATATCAGTTGTGTGTGGAGCAATAACAAATGTGATATTTAATATCATTTTAATACATTTCTTTAATGGTGTTGGAGCTGCAATGGCTTCAGTAATTGCAGAAATTGTAATTGCATTAGTACAATTAAAATATTTTAAAGATCAGTTTAAGATTACTGAAATTCTAAAATTAGGAACGAAATGTGTTATAAGCGGAATAGTTATGTTTATATTTGTAAAATTATTGACAGATATCTTACCAATAAGTATAATAAATACAATTATAGAAGTTATTGTTGGAGGAATTATATATATAATAATGTTAATTATATTAAAATATAGTTTTTTAACAGATATATATAATCAAATAATTGGAGGAATAAAAAACAAATTAAGTAAAGGAAAATAAAAAAGGAGAAAAAACAAGATGCAAAAATAAAAAATATTGGACAAGAAGTACAAATTATAAAAATATAGAAAAGGAAATGTTAAAATGAATAAAATCGTAGCATTAGTTGTAACTTATAACAGAAAACAACTATTAAAAGAGAATATAGAAGCATTACTAAATCAAAACAATAATGAGTTTGATATACTAATAGTAGATAATGCAAGTACAGATGGAACAGAAGAATTAGTAAAATCATTTGAAAACAATAGAATAATTTACGAAAACACAGGAGCAAATTTAGGTGGAGCAGGAGGATTCAATTACGGTGTAAAAATGAGCATAGAAAAAGGTTATGATTATTGTTGGTTAATGGATGATGACACAATCCCAAAAACAGATTCATTAGAAAAATTAATAGAGAATGCTAAAAAATTAAATGATGAATTTTCATATTTATGTAGTTATGTAGAATGGACTGATGGAAAACCATGCAAAATGAATATGCCAAGAATAGATAAAAATTGGTATCAATATGCAGATAAAATAAATAATGGGTTACTAAAATTAATAAGTTGTACTTTTGTATCTGTATTTGTAAATTTAAAATTTGCAAAAAATCAAGGGTTACCAGTAAAAGAAATGTTTATATATGGAGATGATCATGAATACACAGAAAGAATCGGAAAAGAAAAAACAGGATACTTTTGTTTTAATAGTGTAGTAGTGCACAAAATGGGAAGTAACACAGGTTTTGATATAGTAGACATTCCAAAAGAAAGAATCTCAAGATATTTTTATGATAGCAGAAATAGATTCTATAGAGTAAGAAAAGAAAGTTTTTATGAAAAATTAGCATATATAGCATGGGTATTTATAACAATATTTAAAATTTTATTTAAGTCTAAAGATTGCAAATTAAAAAGAATTGGAGTAATATTAAAAGGGTTCTTTGCCGGAATAGTATTTAATCCAAAATTAGAATATGCAAAAATTAAAGAAAATTAAAAATAAAATTTTTACAAAAATATTATTTTTAATTTCAATGGATAATTTATGTATCAAAAAAAGAAGGTATAAATTTAAATAAATGGTTTATGGGTAAATCCAATTTAAAAATCCAAATATATTATACAAGGAAGAAAATTTATGAAAAAGTATGATTATTTAATAGTAGGTGCAGGACTTTATGGAGCAACATTTGCATACGAAGCAAGCAAAAAAGGAAAAAAATGTCTAGTAATAGATAAAAGAAATCATATAGGAGGAAACATTTATTGCGAAAATACAAATGGAATAAATGTACATAAATATGGAGCACATATATTCCATACAAGTGATAAAGAAATATGGGACTATGTAAATCAATTTGCAGAATTTAATAACTATGTAAATTCACCAATTGCAAACTATAAAGGAGAAATATATAATCTACCATTTAATATGAATACCTTTTCAAAATTATGGGGAGTTGTAACACCAAAAGAAGCACAAGAAAAAATAGAAGAGCAAAAATCAGAATATAATATAACAGACCCTAAAAATTTAGAAGAACAAGCAATTTCTTTAGTTGGAAAAGACATATATTTAAAACTTGTAAAAGAATATACAGAAAAACAATGGGGCAGAGATTGTAAAGAATTACCAGCATTTATAATAAAAAGATTACCAGTAAGATTTACATATGATAATAACTATTTTAATGATAGATATCAAGGAATACCAATGGGTGGATATAATGTAATAATAGAAAAAATGCTTGAAAATGCAGATATAGAATTAGGAGTAGATTATCTAAAAAATAAAGAAGAATATGATCAAAAGGCAGATAAAGTTTTATTTACAGGAATGATAGATGAATACTTTAATTATAAATATGGAAATCTTGAATATCGTTCATTAAAATTTGAAAATGAAATTTATGAAGATATAGACAATTATCAAGGAAATGCTGTAGTAAACTATACAAGTCATGATCAAAAATATACAAGAATAATTGAACATAAACACTTTGAATTTAATAAATGTAAAGGAACAGTTATAACTAAAGAATATCCAATGGATTGGAAACCAGGAGATGAAGCATATTATCCTGTAAATGATGAAAAAAATAATACATTATTTGAAAAATATAAAGAATTAGCACAAAAAGAAACAAATGTAATATTTGGTGGAAGACTAGGTAATTACAAATATTATGATATGGACAAAGTAATTAAAGCAAGTTTAGAATTAGCAAATAGTGAACTAAAATAAAGATAGTTTAAACTAATAAAAAATGAACGAAAGGAAATATCAATGGAAAAAATAAAAGAGCTATATACAAAATACAAAGAAATAATAAATTATTTAATAGTTGGAGTATTAACAACAGTAGTTTCTTTAGCGGTATATTATATATCTGTTTGTACATTCTTAAATCCAGAAAATGGTGTACAATTACAAATAGCAAATATTTTATCATGGATAGCGGGTGTAACATTTGCATATTTTACAAACAGAAAATATGTATTTGAAAGTAAGGAAGCAAACAAAATAAAAGAAGCAAGTAAATTTGTATTATCAAGAGTTATAACATTAATAATGGATATGTTAATAATGTATTTAGGAGTAACAATATTACATGGAAATGATAAAATAATGAAATTAGTATCACAAGTTGTAATAACAATATCAAATTATTTGTTTAGCAAGATTTTTGTGTTTAAAAAATAATTAAAGGTAAAAATAATTATAATTTTAGCCACGTTATTTTTATATTATAAGATAGCAGTAATAGTATTTCTATATAAATAGAAATTTTATATAAGAAAAAACTGGCTATAAGAAAGGAAGAAAAAGATGGAAAAGAAAAAAGTAACTTTAGTTATCCCAATGTATTACGAAGAAAAAGTTGCAGAAGAATGTTACAAAAGAGTAAAAGAAAATTTAGAAAAATTAGAAAATTATGACCATGAAATTATATTTGTAAATGATGGAAGCAAAGACAAAACATTAGAAATATTAGAAAACATTGCATCAAAAGATACAAATGTAAAAGTAATATCTTTTTCAAGAAATTTTGGACATCAAGCAGCAGTAACAGCAGGATTACAATATGTAACAGGTGATGCCATAGTAATAATGGATGCAGACCTTCAAGATCCACCAGAATTAATTCCAGATATGCTAAAACTATGGGAACAAGGAAATGAAGTTATATATGGAAAAAGAAAATCAAGAGAAGGAGAAAGTGCTTTCAAATTATTCACAGCTAAAATGTTCTATAAAACACTAAATGCATTATCAGATGTAGAAATACCAAAAGACACAGGAGATTTTAGACTAGTAGATAGAAAAGTAGTAGATACAATAAATTCTTTACCAGAACATAATAAATTTTTAAGAGGATTATTTAGCTGGGTTGGATACAAACAAGCACCATTTGAATATGAAAGAAAAGAAAGATTTGCAGGAGAAACAAAATATCCATTAAAGAAGATGTTAAAATTAGCATCAGATGGAATTATAAGTTTTTCAACAAAACCATTGAAATTAGTAGGAGCATTAGGAATGGTTTCAATTGTAATATCAATTGTTTTATTAATATATGCTTTAATATCATATGCATGCCACTTACATAATTTATCAGCAGGTTGGACATCAATTATGGTTGCAATAACATTTTTCTCAGGAATTCAATTATTATCAATATGGATTATAGCTGAATATATTGGTAGAATTTATGACGAAACAAAGAAAAGACCACAATATATAGTAGATAAAGAAATTAATATAAAATAACTGAACTTGTGAACCAATGTGAACCATTGGTTCACATTGATTTTTTAATGTCGAATTTTGCGATGAAAAAAGATTGCAATTTTCTTATTTATGTATTATTATATAGATACTATATTTTATTCAATTAAAATTAATTCCACTAGATTAATTCAAATTTTAATTTTAAAAAATTCCACAAAAAATTCAATAAAAATAAAATCAAACAAACAAATAAAAAAATTTACTTAAAAATAAATATTGACAAAACACTGATATGATACTATAATTAAGGAGATGAATTAATATAGAAATATTTACATATACAGACTATAAAAGAATTATAAAAATTTTTGAAAGAAAATATGACCTAATAACCAAAGAGAATACACTTAAACATAAAAATTCAATATATGAATTTAAAAATAATTTAGAAAAAGATATTTATATATTAAAAGAAAATATAGAAGAATATAAAATAAATAATTCACATGAAAAAATATTTAGAACAGTGCTAGATAAAAAAGTAGATGCAATTAAATTTATTAATAAAGTACTAAAAACTAATTTTAAAGAGAAAGAAATGGAGAAGTATACAAGCAGTTTTATAGATAAAATATTTCAAAATAGAGAAGCTGATATTGTATATAAGACCAAAAATAGAAATATATTTATTTTAATAGAACATCAAACAAAGATAGATTATTCAATGCCATATAGAATTTTAGAATATGAGGTCGCAATAATAAAAAGTGCAATAGATATTGAAATGATAAAAAATAAAAAAAGCAAATTACCACTAATTATACCAATAGTACTATATACAGGAAAAAAGAAATGGAATGCAAATAGATATTTAGAAGAGTGCCAAGAAAAAATAGATGGAATGAACATAAAATTTGGAAACTATAATTTAGTTGATATAAATGAATTTTCAGAAGAAGAATTTAAAGCAAAGAAATTATTGGATAAAATTGAAGGAGGTAATGAAGAAATGTTAGCAGTACTTGAAATGATAGAAAAGGAAAATCAAATGTATATTAATAGAGGAAGAGCACAAGGAAAAAGAGAAGAAAAGAAGAAAATCTTAGAAATTGCAAAAAGATTGTTACAAAAAGATATTTCAAAAGAAGAAATATCAGAGATAACAGGTTTAAAAACTAAAGAAATAGAAAAAATAATGATTAATAAAAATTAAATAACTGTAAAAACATACCAAGAAATTTTTTAACAATTATGTTGAAAAATTTCTTTTTTATTTATATAATTTATTATGACAATATATTAATAAAAGGAAGGAAAAAGTTTGAAAAATAATTGTAAAATACAATATTTTCATGCAAATTTTATGCCTTGAAAGAAAGGAATGATTGTAAATATGAAAAAAGCAAAATATATAAGCTTTATACTTATATTAATATTATTGATAAACATAGCTTTACCAATAATTTCAGAAGCAAATAATATTATCAAGAATGAAGTAAATGAAACAGAAGCTGTTAATAATACTAAAACAGTTGAAAATGAAATAATAGAGAATAATAATATTAGTAATACAATATCAGAAAATAATGTAATAGAAAATATAGGAAAAGAAAACACAGTATACGAAAATAAAATAGAAAATAACATATCTGATAGTAATAGTATAAAAGAAGAAGCAGAAGAAGTAGAAAATTCTAATAAATCAAAAGAGCATGAAACAACTAATATTCCAGTCGAAACCAAAAAGGATAATACAGGAGTAAATGCAGAAAATGAAATATCAACGCAAAATGAAGAAGATAAAATATCAATGCAAAATGAAGAAAATGGAATAGCATTATTTAGTGAAAAAACGGCAGAATTAGGTGTTAAATACTCTTCACATGTACAAGACTATGGATGGGAAACAAAATGGAAACAAAATGGAGAACGAAGTGGAACAACAGGACAAAATAAAAAAATAGAAGCAATGAAAATTGAATTGACAAACAATTCGAATAAATTACATATTAAATATCAAACATATGCACAAGGAATTGGATGGCAAAATATCATTTCAGATGGAAAAGAAGCAGGAACAACAGGTAGAAACTTAAGAATGGAAGCAATAAAAATTTGGCTAGAAGGAACTGAAGAATATTCTGTAATGTATAGGACACATATTCAAGACTTTGGATGGCAAGATTGGTCTTATGATGGTGATATATCAGGTAATTTAGGAGATAACAAAAAAATAGAAGCTATAGAAATAAAAATAGTATCTAAAAAAAGCAAAGATTTCTCAATAACATATACAACACATGTACAAGATTATGGTTGGCAAAAAGAAAGTCAAGAATATGATATATCAGGAACAACAGGACAGAATAAAAAAGTAGAAGCATTAAAAATAAATTTAAAAAATGCACCATCAGGTGTGTATGTTAGATACAAAGCATATGTAGAAAATAATGGATGGCAATCTTGGAAAACAGCAAATGCAGAAGCTGGTTCAACAGGAAAAAACTTGAAACTATTAGGACTTAGAATTGAGTTACAAGGAACTACAGAATATTCAGTGTATTATAGAACTCATATACAAGATAGAGGATGGACAGACTGGAAAAAGAATAGTGCAGTAGCAGGGGATATTAGTTTAGAGAAAAAGATAGAAGCGATTCAAGTAAAAATAGTAAAAGAAAAAAATACAGTGTCAACTGAATTTGGAGTAGAGTATTATACATGTTTACAAGGAAGCTCAAGTAATGAAAATAAAATAGAAAGCAATGGAGAAATATCAGGAACAGTAGGAGAAAATAGAAAGGTAGAGGCACTTCAAGTTGAACTAAAAAATGCTCCATCAACATCAGCACATATAAAATATAAAGCACATGTAGAAAATTATGGATGGATGGACTGGGTAAAAGATGGACAAATTGCTGGAGTAATGAACAAAGGGTTAAAAATTGAAGCAATAAAAGTAGAACTAGAAGGATTAGATAATTATACAGTTGAATATAAAGCACATGTACAAGATTATGGATGGACAGACTGGTACATAGATGGAGAGACAGCTGGAACAACAGGAAAAAACAAGAAAATAGAAGCAATTCAAATTAGAATAGTTCCTAAATATAAAAGATATTTTAAAGGAATAGATGTATCATATTGGCAAGGACAAATAGACTTTGATAAATTAAAAGCGTCTGGACAAGTTGATTTTATGATTACAAGAATTGGATGGTACAGAGAATCAAAAAAAGAACTAAATGTTGATACACAATTTGAAAGAAATTATAAAGAAGCAAAAAGAAAAAACATACCATTAGGAGCATATTTTTACTCTTATGCAACATCTATTGATGAAGTAAAAAGAGAGGCTAATTCAGTTGTGGATTATTTAAAACGTACTAGACAAACAGATTTTGAATTACCAATATTTTTTGATATTGAAGATGGTAGTCAAATAAGTTTAGGAAAAGATATAATTACTCAAATGAGTATTGAATTTTGTGAAATATTAAAAAAGGCAGGATTTAATAAGGTTGGAGTATATTCATACTCATATTGGTTAGAAAATTATATGTATATATCAAAATTGCCAAAAGATTACTCTATATGGGTAGCGAATTATGGAAAAAATGATAGTGGAGAGTTACCTGATAATATATTTAAATATGCAGATACATATGATATTTGGCAATATAGTTCAAGTGGAAGAGTTAATGGGATTAATGGTAATGTTGATATGAATATTTGTTATAAAAAATATTTTTAAAAATTGTGTATATGTAGTTATTAAGTTTTTTACCTTGAATATATTATAAAAAAATTTGGTTCCCCTTATTAAGGATATCCACCAATTTTTTTTATAATATATTCGAGGTAGAAACTTAACAAAAAATTTGGGTCTCTTTTTTAAGGATATCCACCAATTTTTTTTATAATATATTCGAGGTAGGAACTTAACAAAAAAATTTGTTTTTACTTTTTGAGGATATCCACCAATTTTTTTATAATATATTCGAGGTAGAAACTTAACAAAATAATAAAAAATGAATTTTTTAGAATTATTTAAATTTTATAATTGAAAGTGAAAATTAAGGGAGAAAAAGAAGAAAAATATGAAAAGCAAAAAAATAGATGAATTAGATGCAATAACAATTTTATTATTTTTAGCAAATCTGTTTTTATATGAAATAGGTTTCTGCAATTTAAAGACAATAGTAGAGAATGGAAGTTATAATTTTTCATTATTTAGAATTATTGTATATACAACAATAATAGTGTTGTATATTATATTTTATAAAAAAATTTCAGAAGAAGCAAAGCGAATTTTGCCAAAAAAGAAAAAGATGATAATTACATATATGGTAATTATTTTGCTATGTGATATATACTTGTATTTTAAAATTCAACATATATACCAATTTATATTAATAATAATGGCAGAAATAAATGGATTATTATTTTTATTATATGTTTCAAAAGATTATGTAAAAAATATAATTATTACAGCAATGGTGGCAGGGAGTATTTTTTCTATAGCAACAGATGCATTTCATAATATTGATGAGAAAAAACACTTTGTTTCAGCATTAAATGTTAGTGTTGGAAATTTTAATTATATAAATGAAGCATTAACAGATACAACATTTAATAATATAGATTTTAATACGCCAATGATAGATATTGCAATGGAATATTTTGATAAAAAATGTGATTTGAATCTTGAAAAAATACCACAAGATGAAAGCATTTTTTCAACGCCAGCAAATTATAATTTTATTGTATATTTGCCAAGTAGTATAGGAATGTGTTTGGCAAGATTTTTAGGCGGTAGTTTTGCTGATGTATTTATAGCAGGAAGAATGGCTAGTATATTAGTATATACAATAATGCTGATCATTATGTTTAAATTATTACCATTTAAAAAGAATTTGTTTTACGTTATATATATGATGCCAATGGTACTTACACTTGCATCATCGTATTCTGCAGATACAATGACATTAGGATTTGTAGGAATTTTTATAGCATATATTTTTAAGATATCTAAAGAAGAAATAAACTTAAAGAAATTTCTAATAGCAGTAGTTTTATATGCACCAATATTACTTTGTAAAGGTGGTTCATATTTTGGTATTATTACTCTTGGTTTGATGTTACCAATAATAAAATTATTTAAGCAAAATAAAAAAATATTGTTTGCAACAATTATAATTGTTGCAATTGCACTTATAGTTGGATTGACACAAGGAAAGCAACTATTTAATAATCCGGATGGAGATGATAGAATAGAAGAAGCTAGTCCATTACAACAAGTTAATTATCTAAAAGAAAATCCGACTCATATAGTTAAAGTATATGGATATTTTATAGAATTGAATATTTTAAATATAGAATGGTATCAGAGACTAAATATAGCAGATTTTTATGGAATAAATAGTATACCAATAGGAGCAATATTAATTATATATATTATTTGTGTAGCAATTACAGATATTTCATATACATTTAAACTTAAAGAAAAAATTGTTTTAATTTTTACATATAGTGTTGTTGTAATTATAACTATATCTGTTCTGTATTTTGCATATAGCAAAGTAGGAGATATCATTATTAATGGATATCAAGTTAGATATATAATTCCTATACTACCATTATTGTTAGGCTGTATAAATAGTACAAAAATCTCTATTAAACCTGATGAAAAAGGATATAGTGATATAGCTATAGTAAGTGGAATGTTAGCCTTAGCAGATATGCTTTCAATGATTATAACATTATAAAAACTTTACAAAAAACAAAAAAAGATGTAATGTTTTATGAAATTGTGATACAAAGTAATTGGAAACTCTTGTACTTTTTGTCATTTAATGGTATTATATTAAAGAAAATCAAAAGAAAGAAGGTTAATAATATGAAAATATTAATAACAGGAGCAAATGGAATGCTTGCAAAAGAAGTAAAAGAAAAATTTGCTATAGAAAATGAAATTATAACAACAGATGTTGCAGAATTAGATATAACAAACGAAGAAGCTGTTTTAGAATATGTAACAAATTTAAAACCAGATTATATTATAAATTGTGCAGCGTTTACAGCAGTAGATAAAGCTGAAGAATGTTATGAATTAGCAGATAAAATAAATGGAGATGGACCAACAAACTTAGCAAAAGCTGCAAAAAAAGCAGGAGCTAAACTAGTACATGTATCAACAGATTATGTATTTGGTGGAGATTTAGATATTTCAAAAGATTACAAAGAAGATGATAAAAAAGAACCAGTAACAGTTTATGGAATAACTAAACTACATGGAGAACAAGGAATAGAAAAGAATATGGATGAATATTACATTTTTAGAACAGCTTGGCTATATGGAATTGGAGGAAATAATTTTGTAAAAACAATGACAAAATTAGGAACAACAAGAGACGAAATAAATGTAGTAGCAGACCAGCATGGAAGCCCAACATATGCAAAAGACTTAACTGAAATAATATATCAAGCAGTAAAAAAACAAATACCATATGGAGTATACAATGCTACAAATGAAGGATATACAACATGGTATGAATTTACAAAAGAAATTTTAAAAGAACAAGGAATTGAATGTAAAGTAAATCCAGTTACAACAGAAGAATATATAGAAATGATGAAAATTACACAAGCCAAAAGACCATTTAACTCACAAATGTCAAAAGCAAAATTAGAAGCATGTGGAATTAATGTACCAGAATGGAAAGACGGATTAAAAAGATATTTAGCAGAATCAACCAATGGGGACGTTCTTTAATTGGTTTATGGGTAAATCCATTTAAAAAACCTAAATATATTATATAAGGAATTAAAAATGAAAAACAGAAAAGGAATTATTTTAGCAGGGGGAAGTGGAACAAGATTATATCCACTAACACATGCTATATCAAAACAAATTATGCCAGTTTATGACAAACCAATGATTTATTATCCACTATCAGTATTGATGGAAGCAGGAATAAGAGAAGTATTAATTATAACAACTCCAAGAGATAATGAAACATTTAAAACATTATTAGGAGACGGTTCACAATGGGGAATGAAATTTAAATATAAAATTCAAGAAAAACCAAATGGACTTGCAGAAGCATTTATAATAGGAGAAGATTTTATAGGACAAGATAATGTTGCAATGATTTTAGGAGACAATATGTTCTATGGATCACACTTATCAGAAATGCTAAAAAGAGCAAATGAAAGAGAAAATGAATCTACAATATTTGGATATCAGGTAAAAGATCCAAGAGCATATGGAGTAGTTGAAATAGATGAAGATGGAAAAGCTATATCAATAGAAGAAAAACCAGAAAATCCAAAATCAAACTATGCAGTACCAGGATTATACTTTTATACAAATGACGTTATAGAAATAGCAAAAAATGTACAACCATCTGCAAGAGGAGAATTAGAAATAACAACAGTAAATGAAGAATACATGAAAATGAACAAACTATATGTTGAAACATTTGGAAGAGGAATGACATGGTTTGATACAGGAACACATGATGCATTACTAGAAACAGCAAGTTTTGTTCAAACAATTGAGAAAAGGCAAGGAATGCAAGTATGTTGCCCAGAAGAAATAGCATTTCAAAATGGTTGGATAACAGCAGAAGAATTATCTAAACTAGCTGATAAATATATGAAAACAGACTATGGAAAATATTTAAAAGCATTAATAAAATAAAATGGAACAAGGGACGCGAACAAAGGGGACGTAGGAAATTTGTTCTAAAATCTTGTCAAAAAATGTCAAAAAAGAATGGAGATAATAAAAATGGGAAAATTCAAAAGAATAGACACATCTATTGAAGGAGTATGTATTGTAGAACCAACAGTATTTGGCGATAACAGAGGATATTTCATGGAAACTTATAGCAAAGCTGACTTTGAAGAAATAGGACTAAATTATGACTTTGTACAAGACAACCAATCAAAATCTAAAAAAGGTGTTTTAAGAGGATTACATTTTCAAAAAGAAAACACTCAAGCAAAGTTAGTAAGATGTATAAAAGGAGAAGTATTTGATGTTGCAGTAGATTTGAGACCAGGAAGCAAAACATATGGAAAATGGGAAGGTGTCATATTAACGGAAGAAAATAAAAAAATGTTTATGATACCAAAAGGATTTGCACATGGATTTTTAGTATTATCAGATGAAGCTGAATTTGCATACAAATGTGATGATGTATATAATCATGAAGCAGAAGGCGGACTTAAATGGAATGACCCAGATATTGCAATTGAATGGCCTATGGGAGATTTAAAACCAGAAGATTTACTAACATCAGAAAAAGATGGAAAATGGCCATCTTTAAAGGAATTAAAAGAAACAGATTTATTTAACCAAATTTAGATTATTCAACCTTTGAACTTTTGAACCAATGGGGACGTTCTTTAATTGGTTGAATAAATATAGTAAATTAATTATATTAAATATAAAAAATAAGAAATAATTTATAAAAAGTAAGGATTCAACCAATTAAAGAACGTCCCCATTGGTTCAAAGGTTGAATGCTTATTGAGAAGAGAGGAAGTAAAAATGAGTAAAAATGTATTAGTAACAGGTGCTGCAGGATTTATAGGAGCTAATTTTGCAGAATATTTTGTAAATAAACATCCAGATTATAATGTAATAGTATTAGACAAATTAACATATGCAGGAAATTTAGATAATTTAAAAAAAGTAATGGATAAAATAACATTTGTACAAGGAGATATCTGTGATTTTGACTTTGTACTAGATTTGTTCAAAAAATATGATATAAATGGAGTTATTCATTTCGCAGCAGAATCACATGTTGACAATAGCATTAAGAACCCATTTGTATTTACACAAACAAATGTAATAGGAACACATACTTTATTAGAAGCTGCTAAACAAGTATGGGGAGAAGGAAGCCCAAATAAATTTGTACATATTTCAACAGATGAAGTTTATGGTTCTCTTAAAGAAGATGGATATTTTACAGAAAAATCTCCGATCAAACCAAGTAGTCCATATTCAGCATCAAAAGCAAGTTCTGATTTAATAGCATTTGCATATCATGAAACATTTAAGATGAATGTAAATGTAACAAACTGCTCTAATAATTACGGACCATACCAACATAATGAAAAATTAATTCCACATATGATTAAATTAGCATTAAATGATGAAAAATTACCAGTTTATGGAGAAGGATTAAATATTAGAGATTGGTTATATGTAGAAGACCATTGTGAAGCAATTGATTTAGTATTCCACAATGGAGTAGCTGGAGAAAGATATAATATTGGTGGACACAATGAAAGAAGAAATATAGAAATTGTAAAATTAATATTACAAAGATTAGGTAAATCAGAAGATTTAATTGAACATGTTGCAGATAGAAAAGGACATGATTACAGATATGCAATTGATCCAACTAAGATTAAAAATGAACTTGGATGGTATCCAAAAACAAAATTCGAAGATGGTATTATTAAAACTATTGATTGGTATTTAGCAAACCCAGATTGGTTAAAGTAATTAAGAACTATTGACATTAACATAATATAAATGCTATAATTTTAGCTGTAAAACATTGTAAATAAAAAAATTCCTCAGTTTTATTATGAGGCTTGACATAAATGTAACTATCAACAAATAAAATATGTGCGTAATGCAGGAGGAAAAAGATGAAGGAACGATTTTTAGAGGCAATTAACTTAAATGCAGAAAAAAAGCGAAAATTGGTAATAATTATGAGATTATTTTTGGTGATTGATCTAGTTTTTATAATTTCACCAATAGGATCTTACGTATTGGGAATAAATTGCTTGCTTTTTGTAGCCTTAATTGTAGGTTTTATTATGGAGGTAAATGAATTGGGGAAGAAAAAAGTGATGCATAACCCACTAATTTTAGTGGCATTATCGAATGAACTTGTGATTGAGTCTCTATTGTATTTGGGTTGTATAAATTCGTACAACTGTTATAATAAGGATAAAAATTTAGGATTATTATTGTGTTTTATTTTTTCACTAACACTAATAATAACTTCATTCGACACTCCAAAGATTTTAGCAATTTTAAAAAAAATGTTGAAGAATTAAAAAATGATAATAGCTAACCCTGAAGAGTTAGCTATTATCATTTTCTCGTGGATTAAATTTTTTAAATGAAAAACAATAACGTTCTGTGTAGTATGCTTTCTCATTGATAGTGAAAGTACATACATAGGTTCCTTGATAATATGAATTATCATAGGCTTCGAATTGAAAAGAAAATTCAGATGAGTTAAAAATATTATTAACAGCATCTATAGTACTAATTTTTTTTTTGGTATTTTCATCAAAAATTTTAGGCCACTCTTTTCCATTATGAGATGGATACTGAAAAAGATAAATGCCTTTAATTGGTACATATTTTCCATTTTCTAATGTAATATGTAGCCAAACATTTTCCATTAATCCAATCCCATTAGGAAGTGCCATGTTTAAAGTAATAATAGGAAATTCTCCCATGATTTTGCCCTCCTTTTATGAAAAAAGATTTGGGTTTTTAGTTACTTTAAATTTAATACTAGTATATGACTAGACATTTATTTTGTCAATAATTATCGACATTTTTCTACTTTTTTTGATATTTTAATTTTAAATAATTTAAACAACAAAAAGTTATAAAATATAAAACAATAAATAAAACAATATTTAAAATTAAATTAATGATAATATTAGTAAAAGATAATACTATAAAACTTAAAACAAAAAAAGCAACAAAACAGCAAATAATTGGAATGATAATCCAATCAATTAAATCAATTTTAAGCTTAGCATACTTAATCAGTTGAAATAAGCTAACAGTGAAATTTAAAAGTTCACTAATAAAAATAGATATAACATAACCATTAATACCTATAACAGGTAAGAAAAAATAGATAAAACACGTGGTAACAGTTAAATCTAGAATATTGCAACACATAACACCAAATTGGTTATTAAGACCTTTTAAAATGCTATCAATAACATTATCCATGTACATAAAAAATATTAAAGGAGCTAAAATTTTAAAATAATAACCGCTTTCCAAATTATTGTAGATAACTAAACCAAGTTCAGAAGAAAAAAATAAAAAAATACTACAAACGCAAAATGAAAATGCAGATGTTATTTTAAAGATTTTATTACAAACAAAATTAATAGCCTTGTAATTTTTTTGAGCAAGATATGTAGATATTTCAGGAATTAGTAACATGCTATAAGAACTCATAAGTACAGTTGGAAATGTAATAACAGGTAAAACCATTCCATTCAAAATACCATATTTAGAAAGAGCAGTGGCACAAGACATCCCTGATTTTTCTAATTGAGTTGGAATAATCAATTGTTTTAGAGTAGATAATCCGGAACGTATATATGATGTTATTGCGACTGGGAAAGCAATTTTAATAATATTTGTTTTCTGTGTAAATGAATGTATATTATTTAAATTTTTTTTCTTAATATCAAATTTATATAAAATAAAAATAAAAGTAAAAGAACAAACTTCGGAAATTACATCAGCTAAAATTAATGAAATACAAACTGCTTCAACACCTTTAGAAATATTTATATTTAATAATAAAATTGTAAAAATAAATTTAATTATAAACTCAAAAACTTGAGAAATTGCATTTTTGTATGCTTTTCTGATAGCTGTAAAATATGCAGTAATACATGCAGACATAGCTATAAATGGAAGCCCAATTGCTATAAAAAATAAAACTTTGGTTGAAACCATATTGTGTAAACAAATTCTTACAATACTATTAGAAAACAATATTAAAAGCAGACCAGCAGTTAAACCAAGTAAAAGGCTAAAAAGAATACAACTACGAATTGCTCTAATAGCAATTTTATCTTTTTGTAATGCAAATTTTTCTGGAACAATTACAGTTGCTGCAACACTTAAGCCAGAAGTTGCGACAGTAATAAAGAATAGGTAAACAGACATTACTAAACTAAAAATTCCAAGAGCTTCAGAACCAATTTTATTAGATATAAACACATTAAAAACTAAAGTGATAAATCTCATAATTAATGAAGTTGAGGTCAAAATAGTTCCATTTATTAAAAATAATTTACTTTTTTTTCTCAAAATAATTCACCTTATAAAAGATATTTAAATAATTATAAAAATATGAATTTTAAACAAGCATTATTAAAGTATGTAAAATATTTTAACTATAATGACTATAATCAATAAAATAAAAACTGACCACCAAGAACTATAGACATTTTTTAAATTTTAGGATATATTATAATAAAATTATGGTAAAAACGCATATTAATAATTTTATTTAAAAGATTACTTAATATTAAGTTTTAACTTGTTAAGAAAGGTTATTAAGAAATGAAAAGAGAAGTAACACAATTTGAAAATATAAAAGAATTAATCTATAATTCAGCAAAAAAATATGAAAATCACATAGCATTTGTAATAAAAAAGTTAAACGGAAAAAAAACAGAATATCAAAATGTAACATATAAAGAATTTTTAGATGAAATAAATTCATTTGGAACTAAATTATATGAGTTAGGAATAAAAAATAAGAGAATAGCTATTATAGGTAGAAATAGATATGAATGGGCATTAGCACACTTAACAAATTTGTTAGGAGCAAATATATCTATTCCATTAGATAAAGACTTACAAATAGACGAATTGGAAAGTTCATTAATTAGAAGCAAAGCAGATGTTATCATATTTGACGAAAAATACATAGAAAAAATAGAAGAAATAAAAAATAGAAATCAAACAAATATAACAAAATATATATGTATGTCAAAAACAGAAGGATACGATAATATTTCAGACTTAAAAGAACAAGGAAAAGAGCTACTAGAAAACGGAAATAAAGAATTTACAACAACTAAAATAGACTCATATGGAATGAACATACTTTTATTTACATCAGGTACAACATCAAAATCAAAAGCAGTAATGTTATCACAAAATAATATTACATCAAATGTGTATGCAATGCAAAAAGTTGAAGGAATATATGATACAGACACTAACCTTGCATTTTTACCATTCCATCATATATTTGGGTCAACAGCAATGATAATGATGCTTGCATGTGGAGCTAAAACAGCATTTCCAGATGGATTAAGATATGTTGCACAAAACTTAAAAGAATATGAAGTATCTGTTTTTGTAGGAGTTCCTCTTTTAATAGAAGCAATATACAACAAAGTATTAAAAGAAATCGATAAACAAGGAAAAACAAAATTAATACAAACAGCAACAAAAATTACCAACATATTGAATGCAATTCATATTGATGTTAGAAGAAAAGTATTTAAACAGATAATTGATCAATTAGGCGGAAAAATGAGATTTATAATATCTGGTGGAGCTCCATTAGACCCAAATGTACAAAAAGGATTTAATGAATTAGGAATAAGATTAATACAAGGCTATGGATTAACAGAATCTTCTCCAGTTATCTGTGCAGAAAATGACTTTAAAACAAGGAATGGATCAATAGGTGTACCTATGGAAAATGTAACTGTTGAGATTGTAAACAAAGACCAAAATGGAATAGGAGAGCTTAGAGCAAAAGGACCAAGCATAATGCTAGGATATTATGAAAATGAAGAAGAAACAAAAAAAGTACTAAAAGATGGATGGTTCTACACAGGAGATTTAGGCTACATGGATAAAGATGGATTTATATTCATTACTGGAAGAGAAAAAAACATGATTGTTTTAAAAAATGGTAAAAAAATATTCCCAGAAGAAATAGAAACACTTGTTAATAGAATTGATTTGGTTGCAGAATCAATGGTATTTGGAATGCCAGATGAAAAAGATAAAAATGACTTAAAACTTTCTGTTAAAATTGTATATGACAAAGAAGTTGTAAAAGAAAAATATGGAAATATTCCACAAGAAGAAATAAGAGATATAATATGGAATAAAATTAAAGAAGAAGTAAATACAACAGTTCCAAGATATAAACATATAATGAACATGATTTTAAGTGATAAAGAACTAATAAAAACAACAACTAAAAAAGTCAAAAGAAATGAAGAAATGAAACTCATTTTGGGACATTAGGGACGGAACATTGGGGACGTAGAGAATTTGTTCCATGATTTTTGTGGAAAAATGTCGAATAATAAAGATGAAAAATATGCTATTTCTTCAAAAAATGCAGTGTACTGAAGTATGCTGCATTTTTATTTTGAAGTTTATTTTATAGAAAAAATATGTAAATTATTAAATTATATACTCTTTTATTGAATAAATTATTTTTTAGGATATGGTTTTTGTAAAATTGACATAATATAAAATAAGTACTATAATATAATACGAGAAGGGTTAAACACATATAGCCACTTTATGTGGCAAAAAACTCTACCAAGTTATTTTTGGTAGAGTTTTATTTTTTTATTCATATAATATACAAATGTCGAATGAAGGGAGGGAATGTATATTTTGGATGTAAAAGATAAAAAAATAGGATATGTTTTAACAGGCTCATTTTGTACTTTTAGCAAAACAATTCCTAAAATGAAAGAACTTATAGACAAAGGTGCTGATATAATTCCAATTATGTCATATAACAGCTATAAGATGGATACAAAATTTGGAAAAGCACAAGATTTTATAAATAAGATTGAAACAATTACAGGCAAGAAAATTATTCATACAATACAAGGAGCAGAACCAATTGGCCCCAAAGCACTTACAGATATTATGATTGTAGCCCCTTGTTCTGGAAATACAATGGCAAAACTTGCATGTGATATAATAGATACTCCTGCTACAATGGCAGTTAAATCTCATTTAAGAAATAATTTACCAGTTGTAATTGCACCATCTACTAACAATGGTTTAGGTGCCAATGCGGTAAATATTGCAAATTTACTTAATAGAAAAAATTATTATTTTGTTCCTTTTAGACAAGATAATCCCATAACTAAACCACGTTCAATTGTATTTGATTCTGAATATATAATTAAAACAATTGAATATGCTTTAGACAATGAACAAATTGAACCTATTTTACTATAGTAATAAATATTTTTTTATGATAGAACATTTTTTGAATGTCCTATCATTTTTTATAAATAAATATAGTCAATTAATAATTTTTATGGTAAAATGCAATAGAAAAAAGGATAAAATCCTAATATACGAGAAAGGAAGGATAAAAATGGAAGAAAAGTACAATTGGAAACTAGAAGATATATTTCCAAGTATGCAAAAATATGAAGAAACAAAAGAAGAAATAAAAAGATTATTAAATGAGATTAAAAAATATCAAGGTATTTTATGTGATACTCCAGAAAATTTATATAACTGTTACAAATTAGATGAAGAAGCACTAGAAAAATTTGAAAAAGTATATTCATATGGAATGCTAACATATCATTTAGATATGTCAAATCAAGAAGGGATAAAAATATTTAAAGAGGTAGAAAATTTAGGAACAGAATTTAGTGTAGCAACATCATTTATAACACCAGAAATAACATATGCAGATGAAAATAAAATTGAAAAATACTTAACTGAAAACAGCAAATTTAAACCATACGAAAGAGACATTAAAGACATATTAGAAAAGAAAAAACATATATTAAGCAAAGAAGAAGAAAATTTACTTGCCAATTATTCAGAAGTATTTTCCGCTTCTGAAAACACATTTGATATACTAACAAATGCAGAATTTAAATTTGGAACATTAATAGATGAAGAAGGAAAAGAAGTAGAACTAACAGATAGCAATTACACATTATATTTAAAAGATCAAAATGCTAAAGTAAGAAAACAAGCATTTGACTTGATGTATAAAAAATATAGTGAATTTATAAATACAATTACAGAACTTTATATAAGTAATGTAAAAACAAAAACAACAACAGCTAAAATTAGGAAATATCAATCAGCATTAGAGGAAGCAGTAATAAATGATGACGCAAGCATAAAAGTTTATAATAGCTTAATAGAAGCAATAGATGAAAATATAAAAACAAATTACGAATTTTTAAAACTAAAAAAGAAAATTTTAGGACTACAAGAAATGCACATGTATGATTTATATGTTAATCCATTTGAAGAAGGAAAAGACCATATAACATTTGAAGAAGCAAAACAAGAAGTACTAAATGCATTATCAATATTAGGAACAGAATACACTAATAAATTAAAAGAAGCATTCGATAATAATTGGATTGATGTAGAAGCAAAGCCAAATAAAAGAGGTGGAGCATACAGTATGGGAGTTTATGGAGTTCATCCATTCGTATTGATGAATTTCGTACATAGCAAGAGAGATGTAAGTACAATAGCACATGAATTAGGACACAGTATGCACTCATATTATTCTAATAAAACACAAGGAATAATTGATGCAAACTATACAATAATGGTAGCAGAAGTGGCATCAACAGTAAATGAGATTTTATTAAGTGATTATCAAATCAAAAATGAAAAAGATAACAAGAAAAAAGCAGAGCTACTTTATGAATTGTTAGAAATGATAAGAGCAACATTCTTTAGACAAGCAATGTTTGCAGAATTTGAAAAAATAGTACACGAAAAAATAGAAAATCAAGAAATGCTATCAGCAGAAGATTTGAATAATGAATATTATTCATTAAATAAAAAATACTTTGGAAATGATATTAATATAGATACAAATATTCAATATGAGTGGGCAAGAATACCACATTTTTATAGTGATTTTTATGTTTATAAATATGCAACAGGAGTATCTGCTGCAATAGCAATTGCAACAAAAATTTTAAATAAAGAAGAAGGATTTACAGAAAAATATATAAATATGTTAAAACAAGGTTGTAGTAAAAAATCAATAGATTTATTAAAGATGGTAGGCGTCGATTTAGAAAGCAAAGAAACATATGAAAAAACAATAGAATTTTATAAGCAAAAGATAGAAGAATTAAAGCAATTAATTTAAAGGTATAAATTTAAATAAATGGTTTATGGGTAAATCCAATTTAAAAACCCAAATATATTATACAAGGAAAATTGTAGAGATGCCAAAAAATGTAGAAAAAAATCAAGTAAAAACAAATTTGGAAACTGATAAAAACTTAGATATTATAAAAGAAACTAAAACAGAAAATGAAACTAAAGATATAAAACAAAAGAAAAACTTTACAATAATGGGATTAACTGTATGGAGAATTTTAGCATACTTTATTATTTATAGTGTTGTAGGTTATATAATAGAAACTATTTTTGGAATAGTAACAAAAGGAGTATGGGAAAGTAGACAGAGTTTTTTATATGGACCATTTTGCTCAATTTATGGACTTGGAGCAACAATAATGATAATGTTCTTACATAAATATGGCAAAAAATATAATTCACTATTTATAGGAGGATTTATTTTAGGTTCAGTTATAGAATACTTAGTAAGTTTATTTGGAGAAATGATATTACATGTAAAATGGTGGGATTATTCAGATATGCCATTAAATATTAATGGCAGAATATGTGTTTATTTTTCACTATTTTGGGGATTTTTAGCAATTTATTTAATGGCTTCATTTAATCCGAAAATAGATAGACTATTTGATTGGATAAAAACAAAAATATCAACAAAAAAATTAAGAATTTTAACTGTTACTATTACAATATTATTATTCATTGACTGTGTAATTACAGGAATTGCAATGAGATTTTTCTTAATAAGAATGATTACAAAAAATGATATAGATGTGCCAAACAAAGAAATGGTTATAAATATATATCACGAAATCTATGATGATGAAAAATTATCAAACTTTATATATAAATATTGGGGAGATAAAAAAATGATATTAACATTTCCTAATATAAAGGTTACTGATGTTAATGGCAATTTAGTATATATGAACCAGTATTTAGATATTAAGCCATATTATGTACGAATTCATGAGAAATAGAATAACGTTATTATAAAAATAAAAGCGAACATTTATTTAAAATATTTTTAAAAAAGTATTGACAAAGAATAAATGTTCGCTTATAATATATTTCGTAAAGCAAACAAACATTCTTAATATATATAACATATTACAATGTTAATTATATTGCATTACAGGAGGTAATTATATGAAAATAGTAAATAAGAAGAAATTTTTAAAATCAATTAGTATTGCATGTTTTATATTAATGATGATGGTCATGTTTTCTAATAAAACATATTCAAATGCAAATAAAAAATATAAAGAAGAATATATTTATAACGGAGACACTTTATGGGAAATTGCAATAAAAGAAAGAGAAGAAAATTCATATTTTAAAGGCAAGGATATAAGAACTATAGTATATGAAATAAAAAATATAAATAGCTTAGATAATGCTGATGTGTATAATGGTCAAAAAATATTAATTCCTACTTTTTAAAACCAGGTTTTTAATATAAAAAGTACACTCTTTATTTATAAGAATGTACTTTTTATATAATATTGGAAAATCAAATAATACTAAACACTATCTTTTTTATATATTAGAAAGTGGATTCTTTTCTATTGCATCACGTGCTTGTTCGTTTGCAACGTGAGTATAAATTTCTGTGGTAGAAATACTCTCATGTCCTAAAATTTCTTGTAAAGCTCTAATATCCACTTGTCCATACTGATACATAAGAGTAGCTGCTGTATGCCTTAATTTATGTACAGAATATTTTTTGGAATCAAAACCAGCCTTCATTAATTCTTTGTCAACAATATACTGAACAGTTCTTCTACTGATACGTTCTTTTCTTTCACTTAAAAATAAAGCTTTTTTTGAATTTTGTTTATCAGTTTTAATACCTTCTTTTGGACGAACTGTTAGGTATTCATTTATTGCTTTAATACAAGCTTTATTAAGATATACTGTCCTCTCTTTATTACCTTTACCAATAACAGTCATTTTATTTTCATTAAAATCTATATCATTTATATTAATGCCAACTAATTCAGCTAAACGCATGCCACAATTTAAAAACAAAGTAATCATAGCATAATCTCTTTTAGCATTTCTATTATCATCATCAGCAGTAACTGCCAATAATTTTTTACTATCATCTAAGCTTAAATATTTTGGAAGTCTTCTATCTAATTTTGGAGTTTCTAAATTTTGAGCAGGATTAATTTCTATTAAATTGGCTTTTGCAGCAAGATAGTTAAAGAAAACACGAATACTAGATGCTTTTCTTGCACGGGTTGCAGATTTACTATGGTAAGTATTAGTAAGATAACTTAAAAAAGCATGAATATCATCTAATTTTATTTGTTTTATAACATCTAAGGGTATATCTTTTATTGTGATTTTTGAAAAATCCACTTCTTTTGTTAAACCGAATCTAATTTTTATAAATTTTAAAAATGTTGATAGGTCGTAGTTATACTCTTTAATAGAATTAGGCGATTTATTTAATATAGTTATTGAATAATCTAAAAATGAATTTAGGTAATCCGGATTATCTTCATGATTTATCATAAGTTTCACTCTCCATTTTTTTATATATTATATACTAAAAAAAAAATAGAAACAAGTATTGAATGTTTTAAAAAAATGTGTTATTGTAATTTTAAAATATAAGAAAAATATTTTAAATAAAATAAAAAAATAAAAGAGGTATAAAATGAAAAAGATACTAATATATATATTAGCTATTATAATTATCTTAATAATAGCAATTTTTACAATAAATACATATGTAAAAACATCAACAAAAAAACAAATAATTACAAATAATGACTATTCATCAATAAAAGACATAGACTGCATTATTATATTAGGAGCCGGAATTTGGGGAGACAAGCCTAGTCCGATGTTAGAAGATAGATTAAATGAAGGAATTTCATTGTACCAAAATGGAGTATCTAAAAAACTAATAATGAGTGGAGACCATGGAAGAGAAGAATATGATGAAGTAAATGTAATGAAAGAATATGCTATAGAAAAAGGAATTCCTTCAGAAGATATTTTTATGGACCATGCAGGTTTTTCTTCTTATGAAAGCATATATAGGGCAAAAGAAGTATTTGAAGCAAACAGAATAGTTATAGTAACGCAAAAATATCATTTATACAGAGCTTTATATATAGCAAATCAATTAGGATTAGAAGCGTATGGAGTAAATTCAGATCCACGCCAATATGTAGGAGCAACATACAGAGAATGTAGAGAAATATTAGCAAGAAACAAAGATTTTATAAAATGTATTTTTAAACCTAAATCTACATATTTAGGAAATTCAATACCTGTTAGTGGAAATGGAGATATAACAAATGACAAATAAAACAAGATGCAAATGGTGCAATTTGAAAAATCCTGTATATGTAAAATACCATGATGAAGAATGGTGCAAACCAAATTTTGATGATAAATATTTATTTAAAATGTTAATATTAGAGTCATTTCAGGCTGGACTTTCTTGGGAATGTATATTGAATAAAAGAGAAGATTTTATAAAAGCATATGATGATTTTGATATAGACAAGATATGCAATTATGATAATAACAAAATTGAGGAATTATTGTTGAATAAAAAAATAATAAGGAATAAATTAAAAATTAATACAAGTATTAAAAATGCAAAAATATTTAAAGACATTCAAAAAGAATATGGAATGTTTTATAATTACTTAAAAACATTTACAAAAGGAAAGACAGTTTATGAAATTGATAAGGCTACTTCAGAACTATCAGATTCAATTTCAAAAGATTTACAAAAAAGAGGAATGAAGTTTGTTGGGTCTACTATAATTTATTCATATTTGCAAGCTATTGGAGTTATATATTCACATGATAAAGATTGTTTTTTGTATAAAAGAGACTAAATTTAATAAATAATAAAATTAAGGAGGATATAGTTATGAAAAAATTAAAATTTAAAATTGAAGGAATGCACTGTACCGGATGTTCAACAAGATTACAAAAGGTACTAAATAATTTAGAGGGAGTGGAAGAAGCGGAAGTTAGCTTAGAAGCAAAACAAGCAATGATAAAATATGATGAGGACAAAATTAGTATAGAGGGAATAAGAGAAGCAATAGAAGATGCAGGATTTAAAGCTGAATAATTATTGTATCTATTTTATAAATAAATTATTAGAAAGGCAAATATTTATATGAAAAAAGTATTATTAAAAATAGATGGAATGACCTGTAGTGCATGTTCGTCAGGACTAGAAAAATACTTAAATAAACAAGATGGAATAAAACAAGCAAGTGTAAATTTAATTATGAATAATGCAAACATAGAATATGATGACAAAAAATTAACACTAGAACAAATAGAAAAATTTGTAGAAAAAGCAGGCTTTTCAAGCCTTGGTATAGATAATTTTGAAAAGAAAGAAAAGAAAAAAACAAATGAAAAATATAAATTAATTTCAATCACAATAATATCAATATTAGTATTATATATATCAATGTCACATATGATAGGACTGCCAGTAATTCCATTTTTAAATATGATGACTTATCCAATCAATTATGCAATATCATTGTTTGTTCTAACAACAATAGTATTAATATTAGGAAAAGACATAATAAAAAATGGATATAAGAATCTAATACACAAAACACCCAATATGGATACACTAGTAATGATAGGAGTTTTAGCAAGTTACATTTATAGTATATATGAGACAATCCAAATTTTAAAAGGACATATAATGCACGTAGAAAGCTTATATTATGAGTCAGCAGCAATAGTTATATTTTTTATTGAAATAGGAAGATTTGTAGAAAATAAAAACAAAGATAAGACAAAAGAAGCATTGCAACAATTAATGAGTATAACTCCCAACAATGCAGTAATTATGAGAGACGGACAAGAAGTTACAGTGACTTTAGATGAAATAAAAAAAGGGGATATTGTAATTTGCAAACCTGGAGAAAAAATTGCTGTAGATGGAGAAGTAGTAGAGGGAGCAACTCATATTAATGAAGCTTTTATAACAGGCGAAAGTGTTCCGATAAAAAGAGAAGCGGGAGCAAAAGTAATTGCTGGAAGTATAAATTTTGAAGGAACAATAAAATACAAAGCAGAAAAAATAGGAAAAGAATCAACTGTTTCAGAAATTGTAAGACTTGTTACGCAAGCTACAAGTACCAAAGCACCAATTGCAAAAATAGCAGATACAATAAGTGGATATTTTGTACCAGTAGTTTTAGTAATTGCAATGATAGCTTTTATTTTGTGGTTTATAATTTCAAAAAATGTGGCAACTGCAATAAATATATTTGTAAGCATATTAGTTGTAGCATGTCCATGTAGTTTGGGACTTGCAACACCTCTTGCAATTGTTACTGCATCAGGAAATGCAAGTAAAAAAGGAATACTTTTAAAAAACAGTGAAACATTGGAGAATGCTCATAAAGTAAAAACAATTTGTTTTGACAAAACAGGAACACTAACAAAAGGAGAATTAAATATTTCAAAAATATATAATTATAGCAATATTGAAGAAAAAGAAATATTAAAAAAAGTTGCAAGTATAGAAAACAAATCCGAACATCCAATAGCAAGAGCAATTGTAAAAAAAGCACAGGAAGAAAAAATTAAATTAGAAGATATAAAAAAATTTAAAGCAATACCTGGATTTGGAGTAGAGGGAATAGCTTTAAATGGAGACAAATATCTAATAGGTAACAAAAAATTAATGATAGAAAATAATATCAAAATGAATACTAATATTAATAATAATGATGAGCACATTCTAGTAAATCAAGGAAATAGTATTTTATTTGTGGCTTTAAATGATAATTTAATTGCATTAATTGGAGTAAAAGATATTCTAAAAGAAAATGTTATTAATGTAATACAAAAACTAAAAAATAAAAACATTAATATTGTAATGTTAACAGGAGATAATGAAAAAACAGCCGAAATTATTGCAAAAGAAATAGGAATTGATAAAGTTATTTCAAATGTCACACCAAAAGAAAAATCAGAACAAATAAAAAAATTAAAAGAAAATGGACTTGTAATGATGTGTGGCGATGGAATAAATGATAGTGTAAGTCTTGTAACAGCAGATATTGGCGTATCAGTTTCAAGTGGTACAGATATTGCTATGGACTCATCACAAGTGATTCTTATGAATGATAATTTAGAAAAAATTGACGATTTAATTGAAATTAGCAGGAAAACTATGCGAAATATAAAACAAAATTTGTTTTGGGCATTTTTCTACAATATCTGTATGATTCCAATTGCTTGTGGTATTTTACAACCATTAGGAATTACTATGAATCCAATGATTGCTGCATTTGCAATGACAATTAGTAGTCTAACAGTTGTATTAAACACTCTTAGACTAAAAAGATAACATAATATTGAAAAATTGTAAAAATATGTTATAATATAATAGGAGTAAACATAAAAAACAACAACATTTGAATTTTTATGGAGGATTTTATGGTAAGAAATTTAAAAGGAAAAAGCGATACAACTATTAAATTTATAACAGAAAAAATCAAAAAAAGTATGAGAGAAGAAAAAAATTCTTCAAAAAGAAAAATAAAGAAAAGATATAGTTCAGGAGAAATTTCATTAAAAGACAGAAAAAATATTCTTTTAGGTTTAACAGCTATACAAAGAATTGAACAGGAATTGCTTGCTTTAGAAGAAAACAATTTACGAGAAGGAAAAAAAGATGTAAGTTATCAGAGAAAAGAAATTTTTCAATATAAATTTATTATAGATAGTATAATAAATAGAATAAAGAGCCAGGCAAGAATGAAATATGATTTAGAAAAAGATATTGAAACATTAGAGGATTATGTGAAGATAGCTCAAGCTTCAAGAGATGGAATAATACTTAAACAAGCTAAAAGGCAAGAAAAAATTAAAGATAAAATAGAAGAGGTAACATGTGATATTCCTATGACTCCACAAGAAGTGATAGCTACATTAAGGGATTATCAAGAGTTTTCGGAGAGAATTCAATTTGAAAAGCTAAATAATTATATCCGGATTAGGATTAGGATTAGCTGGTATTGTAGGATCATTGATTAATTCGGAAAGTACAAATGAAGAAAATACGAAAACAGCAAAACTGGTAACTCTTTCAACAATAGCAATGAGTGGAATAAAATTAATTAAATCAATGCTAAAAGACGAAAAAATAGAAAAAAGAAATTTATTAAGACTAAAAAAGAATAGAATGATGAGTGATTTATTACAAAATGAACAAATAAGTAATTTGGCCCAAAAAGATGCAGTTGAGAATATAAATAATGTAAATATTAATAAAATAGATATTGATACCAAAATTGAAAATAATAAATTTTTATTTGATATAGGTGTTAATCTATTTACAGCTATGGTTTCAGGAATGTATCTAAATCAACATATAAAGCAAAACAGTGATGGAAAAATAGATGGCAAATCGTTAGCAGCAGCAATTATATCATTAAGTTCAGTAGGAAAAAGTTGTAGAAATTTTGTAAATTCAATTGAAGGAATTAAAGAAAGCAAAGAGACTATGTCAGAATACCAAGAAATAAGCAAAAAAACACAAGAAATTCTAAAACAAATGGAAGAAAAGGTTTATCCATTAAAAGGTGCTGAAGAACCATTCAACTCTATTCAAATAAGAGATTTTAAAGGAAACTTTTATCCTAAGAAAAATTATAGAACAGATAAAATTGAAACTTCTATAACGATAAATATTCCTGAATTTAGTATGCAAAGAGGAGATGTAGTATTGTTATCGGGAGAATCAGGAACTGGAAAAAGTACATTTCTAAGATTACTAAAAAGAGGAGATATAAATAATAGGAATTGCATAGAAATTGATAATAATAAAAAAGTGGACAACTTAGGAAATGAATATATATCCTTTAGACCAAGTATTAATTTAGGGGATGAAAGTAATATTCTAGAAGAAATAACAGGAAAACAGAGTATTTCAGATTTAAATCAAATGGAAAAAGAAAATTTAACCAAAATATTACAAGAACTAAAATTGGATTTTCCTGATTTATTAGAGCAATTAGCTTCTAGAAAAATTATGGAATTTTCTACTGGAGAACAAAGAAGATTAGCATTGTCAAAATTACTTTATAGAATAAATGATGGAACATCAGTAATAATTGTGGATGAACCTGTTGGAAATGTAGAAGATAAATTGATTAGAGAACAATTAGAAATGATAATAAAATATGCAAAAAATAAAAATGTTATGTTGCTATTGACAACACATAGATTAGAATTAGCTGAAGATTTAGCAACTAAAAGATATAATATAAACAAGGAAGGAGTATTAGAACAAAGTCCTGTTATAGAAAAAGAAGAAAGAGAGCATTAAAACTAGTAAAATAAAAGAAGAAAAATAAAAAATCCAGTTATAAAAATGAAAGCCAACTAAATGCTAAATAGGCTTTCATTTTTTGCGTTATTTGATGATTATATATCTTTAATTAATAGAAAAACAGGTGAAAATATAGATTTAATAGATGATGGAGTTATGGTATCAGAAAGATTAGCAACATTATTAAATGTAAAAGTGGGAGCTAGTTTTACATATACAGACAGCAATGATAAAGAGAGAAATGTTAAGGTATCTGGAATATTTGAAATGTATGCAGGACATTTTATATTTATGAATAAACAAGAGTATAATAACACTTATAATGATGAATTTGAAACAAATGCTAAACTATTAATTTTAAATGATACAAGTACAGAAAATACACAAAATCAGTCAGCTAAATTTATGAAATTATCAGCAGTTAAATGTGTTGTACAAAATAAGAGGCATTGAAATCAGTAGATTAATAAGATAGGTGGACAGTTTTTTATGTTCCACCTTTTTATACTTTATATCAAGCATAATATAGTAAAAAATATCAAATATTTGTATAATATTAGATAACAAAATAGGTATACAATATGTAAGGCACTATGAACGTCATTATGACAGGATTTCTATGCAAATTAGGCTAATTGGTTTTTGAAAATAAGAGCTATGCTTTTAAGCATAGCTCTTTTCCAATTAAATAGAAGTATTAAAATACAAAATCAATTTTAGGTAAACATAATTTTAGTCTGACAAAATTCGATTTTTTATTCAAAAAATTTCAAATACAAAAAAGCAAATAAAACAGTTAATAAAATTAAAACAAGAGTAGCAATAACAGAAAGTAAAACAATCAAATGCTGAACATCAGTAACAGTAACATCAATAGTTTCAACTTTTTCACCATTCTTAACAGTAACAGAAGTATTACCCTCTGAAACACCAGTAATAACACCATCGGCACTTACAGTTGCAATAGACTCGTCATCAACTGAATAAGAAAACAAATCAACAAAAATATCCTCATATCCAGTAGGATTTGTAGTAACAACAATAGGCATTTTCATATTTTGATTAACAAATAATTTTACAGTTTTGGTTGAAACAGTAAAATCATAAGAAATAGATTTCTTAGAATCACCAATATTATCATTTGTTATTTTAACAGAATTTGTTGCAGTTACATTATAAGCTTCATCATCAAGAGTTATAGGTGAACCATTGCTAGTTCCAGAATCCAAAGTTTCAATGTTTCCGCTAACTAAATAAGTGTTAATTTTATTAATAATACCGGTAACAGATTTATCTTCAGTTTCACCACCTATATAAAATTTTCCAATAGAAGCACCAGCAACTTTAACAATAGCAGTATTTAGCGTACCTCTGTTAACAGTTTGGTAAACACCAATTTTACCACCTGTCAACTTAACATTTGCAGAGCTAGTATATCCATTAGAACCACCAGCAGTAACATAAGAGTTACTCATATCACCATCAGATATTGTAAGATTAGCAGTACCAGTATATGAATAACCTTGACCACCACCAAAGATTCCATAAGTGATTTTTCCGTCTGAAATTGTTATATTTGCAGTTTCTGTTCTATTAGGAGAACTTATACTATCTTCTTTAGTTCCAACAGAATAGTTTACACCATCAATTTTTCCGCTAGCCATACCGCCACCTTGAACTGTCAAAGCAGTACCACCATTCATTTGTATATTAGAGTTATTAACTTTTGCATTAAAATATCCGCCACCAGTAATAGCATTTGATATAGTACCACCATTTATTGTAACATTTGCATTAGAGACAGTAGAAGATTTATCAGCAGTATATCCAATACCGCCAGCAACTAAATTTTGAACAGTTCCACTTTCCATAGTAATTTGTGATAATTCATAGTTGCCACTATTTCCACCACCAAAAACACTTACAGTATTTGGAACAGTTTGCTTTCCACCATCCCAAGTTATTGTGGTATTTCCATCGATTTCAGAAATAACAATGGGAGTACCATTTGCATAAAATGCACCTTGGTTATTGTTAAAAGTTTCATCATATACTGGAATTTCAGCTGCATATGATGAGACATTTATTAATCCAAATGTTGCAATCATTGCTAAAAAGCAAAATAATTTTTTCATTCAATTCAATCCTTTCTTTGCATATAAAATATGCTTATAATATAATATGAAATAAGTCATATTTAATTGCTAATTGTAGTTTTTTATAATCTGTTGTCAAACGATAGATATTAAATAGTCAGTAAAGCTTTTAAGGCTAGTAGTATCAATAATTTTCAGGTAGGACTCTGAAAGGGATTCTATTATTTTGTTCCTATCTCTTATTGCACAAAACTTTGATGCCGCGACAGCTTTTTCAAAAATATAAAAATAAATAATTTAAAAAATGTATAGACAAATATTTATCCTTGTTGTAAAATATATTCAATAGTTCAAAAATACTAGAAAGTAAAACTTATAAGCACCAATAGATATACTAAGAACTAAATTTTATATAAAGGATGTGTTCTTATGGATGAAAAAAGAAATGAAATTATTTTATTTGAAAACCAAGGAGTAAAATTAGAAGTAAACTTAAAAGATGAAACAGTGTGGCTAACGCAAGAACAAATGTCGAAATTATTTGGTAAAGCTAAGTCAACAATTAATGAACATATTAAAAATATTTATAAAGAAAATGAATTAGAAGAAAATGAAACAATGACTAAATTCGGAAATTCCGAATTTTCTGATAAACCAACCAATTATTATAATTTAGACATGATTATTTCTGTTGGATATAGAGTAAAATCACAACAAGGTATTGCATTTAGAAAATGGGCTACTCAGATTTTAAAAGATTATATGCTAAAAGGATATGCTGTAAATCAAAAAAGATTAGAATATTTAGAAAAAACAATAAAATTAATAGATATTGCTAATCGTATTGATGAACGATTAGAAGTAAATGATGCAAAAGAAATATTGAAAGTAATTGGAGGGTATTCAAAAGCATTAGACTTATTAGACGACTATGATCATAGAACATTAAAGAAAATTGAAGGAAATTTAGATGATAGAAAAATTGAATATCAAGAATGTATAAATATAATTAATAAATTAAGATTCAACGAAGAAAGTTCACTTTTTGCTATTGAAAGAGATAAAGGATTAGAATCAATTATTGGAAATATTTATCAAAGTTTTGCACGGACAGGATATCTACAAAAGTATAGAAGAAAAAGGAGCAAATTTTTTATATTTAATTGTAAAAAATCATGTTTTTGCAGATGGAAATAAAAGAATAGCAGCAACCTTATTTATATATTTTCTAAATTTTTATGGAATATTATATAAAAATGGAAAACAAGTAATTGATAACAATACATTAACAGCTCTTACGCTATTAATTGCTGAATCAAATCCAAAGGAAAAAGAAGTAATTATAGATTTAGTGATGAATTTTTTGAATAATG
>OLVX01000167.1_pt1 | contig 66258 bp, 63 predicted proteins | sample 1673271 | NCBI WGS metagenome assembly OLVX01 (sample SAMEA3178939, study PRJEB25190) | human gut metagenome | biome: human gut; feature: human-associated habitat; material: faeces | place: Austria | collected 2013
GACTTAACCCAACATCTCACGACACGAGCTGACGACAACCATGCACCACCTGTCTCACTTTGTGCAAGCACACCTTACATCTCTGTAAGTTTAAGTGGATGTCAAGACCTGGTAAGGTTCTTCGCGTTGCGTCGAATTAAACCACATGCTCCGCTGCTTGTGCGGGCCCCCGTCAATTCCTTTGAGTTTCAACCTTGCGGCCGTACTCCCCAGGCGGAATGCTTATTGTGTTGACTGCGGCACAGAAGGGGTCGATACCCCCTACACCTAGCATTCATCGTTTACAGTGTGGACTACCAGGGTATCTAATCCTGTTTGCTCCCCACACTTTCGCGCCTCAGCGTCAGTTACAGTCCAGTTAGTCGCCTTCGCCACTGGTGTTCCTCCCAATCTCTACGCATTTCACCGCTACACTGGGAATTCCACTAACCTCTCCTGCACTCAAGCCCGACAGTATCCAAAGCAATTCCCACCTTAAAAGCAGGACTTTCACTCCAGACTTACCGAGCCGCCTACGCGCCCTTTACGCCCAATTATTCCGGACAACGCTTGCCCCCTACGTATTACCGCGGCTGCTGGCACGTAGTTAGCCGGGGCTTCTTAGTCAGGTACCGTCATTTTCTTCCCTGCTGATAGAGCTTTACATACCGAAATACTTCTTCGCTCACGCGGCGTCGCTGCATCAGGGTTTCCCCCATTGTGCAATATTCCCCACTGCTGCCTCCCGTAGGAGTTTGGGCCGTGTCTCAGTCCCAATGTGGCCGATCACCCTCTCAGGTCGGCTACCGATCGTCGGCTTGGTGGGCCGTTACCTCACCAACTACCTAATCGGACGCGAGCCCACCCCAAACCGATAAATCTTTTACCTCAGAACCATGTGATCCCGTGGTCTTATGCGGTATTAGTACACCTTTCGGTGTGTTATTCCCCTGTCTGGGAAAGGTTGCTCACGCGTTACTCACCCGTCCGCCGCTAAAACAGCTCATAGCAAGCTACTCACTGTCTCCGCTCGACTTGCATGTGTTAGGCACGCCGCCAGCGTTCGTCCTGAGCCAGGATCAAACTCTTTCGTTTAATCCTTTATCCCTTAATCAGGTTTCCCCGACCAAGTTTCACTCATTCGGAATTACTGTCTTGTTTGCGTTGTTATTGTTCTGTATCGTTTTCAAGGTTCGTACCGGTCTCGCAAGCGGCTTTGAGGCGGCTCGCGCAACCAGCTTTGTCAGTATACTACTTTTTCGCCCGCCCGTCAAGAGGTTTTGGGAAGGTTTTTGCGGTTTTTTTGAGACTTTTGGGGTCTTCCGAACGTTATTTGCCGCAAAATCGCATCACCTTCGCGTTTTGGAAGCGTTTTCACGCTTTTGGGAGGAATTTCGTTCGGATTTGCAGCCGATGCTGTCCCGGTCTTTGGGGCGGGAGTGGCACCCGCTGCGCCCAATCCGCCAGCAAATCATCCGCCGCGGACAAAATCTCCGGCGAAACCGTCAGTTCTTCCACGCGCGAAAGTCGCTGCAGCGCCGACGCGGACACATACGCAAGCACCGCTGCCTGCTCCACCGAAAAGGTATTTTCCCGCGCACAGAGCCGCCCCATCGTCGGGCGCGGGCAGAGCAGGTGGCTCGCGAAGCAATCCGCCTCGCGCTCCATGTTCGGCTCGTCCCCGCGGTGCAGCAGACGATGCCCCAGCTCATGCGCAAGCGTGAACCGCAGGCGCGCCGGGTTGCCGCCCTCGCGATAGACGACGATGAAGCGCGTTTCCCCCTGTATGGTCTGCCGGAACGTGATCGCTTCGGCATTCGCAAGCTGCCGCAAAAGCGCCTCGCGTGGGATTTTCAGCTGCTCCGCCGCGGTCACATCCGCCCAGACGACCGTGTTGCGGCACGCAGACAGGATTTCCAGCGGATGCACGGGCAATGCAGAAACGCCGCGGCGAATCAGCACACGATATGCCATTGCCGCGGCGCGGGACATCCCATTATTCTGCTGCATCGTCGTCCTGCGCGGGGGCGGCAGGGGCGAACGCGCTGGCGAACAGCGCCTTGCCGACCGCAAGATACTTCTCCTGCTCCTCCGGCTTCATCTGGCGGAAAGCGCGGCACATGACGCTCATGTTGTCCATCGCGTCCTCCGGCTTGGGCGGACGGCCGCAGAGCTCATCAATCGACGTATCAAACAAATCAGCGAGCTTTTGCAGCGTCTCAATGTCGGGCTGCGTCTGTTCGCGTTCCCATTTGCTGACGGAAACAGCAGAAACGTCCATGGCAGCGCCGAGTTCATGCTGGTTCATGCCCTTCTGCTTACGGAAAAGGCGGATGTTTTGTCCGTACATGATTATCACCTCACGTTTATTATACTGCAATACGCACAAAAAATCAAGTCCAAAAAGGTAAAAATGCATCTTGACATGAACCTTATGTTGTGTTATGATACCCACAAGTTCATAGGCGAATTGATGTTCGCCTTACTGAGGAGGTTGAGGAGAATGACACGACAGCAAATGCTGGACTCATACCGAAAGCTGGTGCTTGCAAAGCAGGATGCGGCGCACATGATGAGCGCGGACGACCACGACGCCATGTTTTCGCAGACGCTGCAGGCAAAGGCAAAATCGACGCTGACGGCGATGAATGTGCCGATGCGGGCACTTTTGGAGGAAATCAGCGACCCGCGAACGTTCATGATTATCCAGCGGTACTACGTCAAAGGGCTGACGGATCAAGCCATCGGGCGGGAGATGAACCTGACCGGGGCGCGGGTGAACCAGATTCGGCTGGGGTATGTGCGGTCGCTGACAAATCAGGCGAGTTAAAATCAAATCAAGCGAAATCAAGTGAAATCAAATGAAATCAAATTTGCTTGCATTTTGCGCCGAAGGGTGGTACACTTCTTTTCGTCATTAAGCGAACAAACATTCCCGCGCCGATATGTTCGCTATTGACTGCTCCCCTATCGGCGGCAGGGGAACGGCAAAAAATCATCCGCCGGAAAGGAGCCATCCCATGACGCAGGTTCGTGCGCCGGATATCGCGACGAAGGAGGAGGTGCTGGAGACATTCACGCAGCTGATGCGCGGCGAAAAGACCGCCGAGCAGATGAAGGCGGCGGATGCGCTGGCGAAATACCACGGGCTGTTCGCCGGAAAGGAGGACGAAGCGCCCCGGCGCCCGCCGGAAGTCGCACAGGCGATTGACGACGCGATTGCCGCGCTGAGCGGAAAGAAACGAAAATCCCGAAAAGAGGTGAAACCCAACGAATGAGCAATCCCCGCTGACGCAGGATGGGCGCGACGCGCTGATGCTGCTGATGGAAAAGCCCGCGAAAGCGGCGCGGCTATGCGGGCTGACGCGGCTGACGGACACGCTGCACGGGCGCTGGATACGCGAGATGGTCTTCGGGCAGGGAGACATGACGCTGCTGGCGCACCGCGGCAGCTACAAAACGACGTGCCTATCCTTCGCGATGGCGGTGATGCTCGTGGTGTATCCGCGGAAAAACCTGCTGTTCCTGCGCAAGACGGACAGCGACGTGCTGGAGGTGCTGCGGCAGGTAAAGCTGCTGCTGGCAACGGACGCCATGCAGGAATTGACCGGGCGCATCTACGGCAGCCCTGTGCAGGTGCTGCGCGGCGACATGTGGAGCGTGAACACGGACTGCTACGCCGCCATCCGCGGTGCGCCGCAATTGCTGGGGCTTGGCACAGGCGGATCGATGACCGGCAAGCACGCAGACATCATCCTCACCGATGACATTGTGAACCTGCAGGACAGAATCAGCGCCGTGGAACGCAAACGCATCTGCGGCGTGTATCAGGAACTGCAAAACATTCGCAATCCGGGCGGACGAATCCTGAATACGGGCACGCCTTGGCACCCGGACGACGCGTTCCGCCTGATGCCGCCGCCGGAAAAGTACGACTGCTATCAGACCGGACTGCTGACGAAGGACGCGATTGCCAAGCTGCGCGCCGCCATGTCGCCGACGCTCTTCGCCGCGAACTACGAGCTGCGGCACATCGCGACCGGCGGCGGGCTGTTCGAGGCGCATCCGCCGGAGACGGAGGATCCGCTGCTGCTGCGCGACGGCATTGCGCATCTGGACGCGTCCTACGGCGGTGAGGACTTCACGGCGCTGACGTGCGGGTGCATCCGCGGCGGTCGGGCGTACCTGTACGGGCGGATTTGGCAGAAGCCGGTCGATTCTGTGCTGGATGAAGCCTTGTCGGAGGCGCGACGATTGCTGTGTGAGCCGGTCTACTGCGAAACAAACGGCGACAAGGGATATTTGGCGCGGGAGATTGCGCAGCGCGGGTTTCTGGTGCGGCGCTACAGCGAGCGGATGAATAAGCACGTCAAAATTGCGACGTACCTGCGGAAATGGTGGGGCAATGTGACGATTTTGGCGGGGACAGACCGCGCGTATGTGGATCAGATACTGGATTACTCGGAGACGGCGGCACATGATGACGCCCCGGACAGCGCGTCATGTGTAATGCGGATTTTGGATAAAGGCAGCAGGTTAATGCTGTAAGACGAACGCAGCCAAGCCGGGCAGCCCAAAACGGGTCAAGGGGCAATGCCCCTTGCAGGGTGCAGGGACAGCGTCCCTGCTGGGGTTTGGGGCAACGCCCCAACTGTTTTTCGGGCGCTCAACTCAAAGGGAACAGTCAACAAAGGTGCAGGCAGCGAAGCGTCCCTGCCAGTAACTTTGCGCGTCCTCAGACGCGCCCCCAAGCTGCTCTACCCAACATCTATGCAGTGTCGCGCCAAATGGGCGCGACCACGCAGCCTGACTTCCGACCATAGCTGGTCTTTCCCGCAAGCAGGGGTTTCGCCTCTGCGGAGGCGACCAAAGGGCAGTGAGAACAGACGAAGTCTGCGATCGCCCTTTGGAAACCTTCGGGTCGCCACTACCGGAGTTGACTTTGATTGCGGCTTGGGAGAACGCCATCATCCGCAAAGCGCACAACATCATCCATATTAAAGGAGGACACATGTTTACCACCTACACCTACCAAGACTACCTCGCCGCGGAGGACAAAATCGCCCTGCTGTGCAAGGCCATCGAGAAGTTCAAGGCATCGGCGGAGTTCGTCCGCGCGCTGAACGCCAGCAGCTACTTCCGGGGCGAAAATCCCACCATTGCACGCAAGACCATCCTCCGCGCCCGGAAAATCGAGACACGCGGCACGGACGGCCGCCGCCATGTCCGCGCGGGAACGGAAGACGTCGTCGGCAACCGCATCGGCAGCAGCTTCCTGTTCCGCTTCGTCACGCAGCAGAACCAGTTTCTGCTCTCCGAAGGCGTTTCTCTGCCGGAGGAGACGAAGAAACGTCTCGGCGCGGATTTCGACCACCTTCTCTCCCGCTTGGGCGAATGCGCCCTGCTGCACGGGGTCAGCTACGGCTACTGGAACGCCGACCATCTGGAAATCATCGAGATGGCGCGGGCGGCAGGCAGCGGATTTTTCCCCCTGCTGGACGAAATGACCGGCGAACTCATGCTGGGCGTGCAGTTCTGGCAGCTTGGCGCAAAACGCCCGATGTTCCTGCGCCTGTTCGAGCAGGACGGCGTGACCATCCTGCGCGTCAGCGGCAAGCAGGTCGATGTCGTCCGGGAGAAAACGGCGTATGTGCGCACGCTCCGCCGCGACGCGCTTGGCGATACCCTCGATGTGGAGCGTCAAGGCTACGGGCGCTTGCCGCTCATCCCCCTCTACGCGAATCAGGAGGGCAAAAGCGAACTGACGCCGGCGATTCAGGCGAAAATCGACGCGTACGACAACATTCTCTCCGACTTTGCGGACAACCTCGCCCGCGCCAACGACGTTTACTGGGTGCTGAACAACTTCAGCGGCACGACGGAGGACATTGCCGAAATGCTGGAGGAAATCAGCCGCATCAAGGCGGTGGCGAACCTCTCCGACGGTTCGGGCAGCGGCGCAACCGCCGAGCCGCACACGATTGAGGTGCCCTATGCCGCGCGGCAGGCGGCGCTGAATCTGCTGGAGCGGGCGCTGTACAACGACTACATGGCGCTGGATATGGCTTCGCTGACGGGCGGGAGCTTGACGAATGTGGCGATTCGCGCGGCGATGGCGAACCTGAACCTGAAGGCGGACAGGTACGAGTGGCAGGTGCGGCACTTTATGCAGGAGCTGCTGACGCTGCTGCACTTGGAGACGGAGGAAATTCACTTCAAGCGGCAGGCGATTGCCAATGAGAGTGAGCTGGTGGCGGATATTCAGAACATGCGGCAGGATATTGACCAGCGGACGGCGCTGCGCTTGAATCCGTATATCGCGGATGAGGAGATTGGCAGGCTGGTGAGGGGAATGGTGCAGGAATAACCTAACAGCCGCTATCCCATAGCGCCGCTGAAACGCGCTCAAGCTGCGGTGCCCAAAACGGGTCAAGGGGGGGACTTCGTCCCTTTTCGTCTGCCCCTTGCAGGGTGCAGGGACAGCGTCCCTGCTGGGGTTTGGGGCAACGCCCCAACTGTTCCGCGGGCGACCAGTATGCCCAACGCGCTCAACAAAGGCGCAGGCAGCGAAGCGTCCCTGCCAGTAACTTTGCGCTCCCGCAGGAGCGCCCCCAAGCTGCTCTACCCAACATCTATGCAGTGTCGCGCCAAATGGGCGCGACCAGATTGCCTGACTTCCGACCATAGCTGGTCTTTCCCGCAAGCAGGGGTTTCGTCTCTGCAGAGGCGACGAGGGGGCAATGAAAACAGACGAAGTCTGCGATCGCCCCCTTGACCCCTTCGCAGCGTACACTCCCCCACTTGATTTTTCTCGCAGCAAAGGGAACGCGGACGATTCCCCTTGCAGAAACGCTTCAACTTATAAGGAGGTACTTCCATGTCCCTGACCCGCAGTCTGCTAAAGGAATTGCAGATTTCGCCTGATGCGGCGGAACGCATCATTGCCGCTCACGCGGAATCCATCGACGCGCTTCGGCAGGAGCGCGATGCCGCACGCGGCGAGGCAGCGCAGCTCGAAAGCATCCGGGCGGCGCTTGCCGAAATGACACAGGCGCGCGACGAGGCATGCCAAGCCCGTGACAGCGCCCGCGAGGAACTGTCAGCGCTGGGCGGGCAGTTTGATTCCTATCGTCAGCAGGTGGAGACGGAAAAGCACCAGCAGGCGCGCCATGCGAATCTTCGCGCTGCCCTGCAAAGCGCCGGGGCAAATCCTCACGCGCTGGACCTGCTGCTGCTTGCCCTCCACCCCGACGAAAGCGCGTTTGACGGCGACGAAATCACCGACCCGGACGCGCTGCTTACTCCCCTCAAGGCGCAGTATGGCGCGTTCTTCGCGCAGCCGACGCGCCTGCCGACCGACGTCGTTTCCCCGCCTGTGACCGCCGCGCCGCCGCTGACAAAGGAGGATGTGCGCCGCATGTCGCAGGAGGACATCAACCGAAACTGGAGCAGTGTCTGCTCCGTACTATCGAAAGGAGATTAATACCATATGGCTATTTCCAGCTTCATCCCCAAGGTTTGGTCTGCGCGCCTGCAGGAGAACTTCCACAAGGCGCTGGTGTTCGGCTCGCTCTGCTCCCGCAATTACGAGGGCGAAATCAGCCAGTGGGGCGACACCGTTCACATCTCCAACCTGTCGGACATTACCGTGCGCCCCTACGACCCGACGAAGGATCTCGCCGAGCCGGAAGCCCTCAGCGGCACGGACATTGTGCTGACCATCGACCACGGCGCGTACTACAACTTCCTCATCGGCGACGTGGACGCGGCACAGGCGCGCGTTGACCTGATGGACGGCGCGATGCGCAACGCCGCCTATCAGCTGGCGGAGGATGCCGAGAAGTACATCCTCGCTACCATCCGCAAGGGCGCGGGCACAAAAGTGTCCGGCGCGATTCCGGCGGCGGACAAGGGCGGACTGTACGGGCTGCTCATCAGCATCAAGAACGCGCTTGACCTCAAGCACGTTCCGCGCTTTGAGCGCAAGCTGATTGTGCCGATTGCGATTGAAGGTCAGCTGCTGATGGACGAGCGGTTCGTCAACGGCTCCGCGGCGGCGGAAGCGCGGCTGGCGGAGGGCGCAATCGGGCGCGCGGCTGGCTTTGACATTTACGTCAGCGCTGATTTGACGAACGAAATCATCGCCATGATTCCCGATGCAGTCACCTTTGCCAACCAGATTGCCCGCACGGACGCGTACCGCCCGGAAAAGGGCTTCTGCGACGGCGTGAAGGGCTTGAACCTGTGCGGCTGCAAGGTCGTGCAGCCCGACGGCGTGTATATCCACACCATTACGGCTTAATCCGAAAGGAGGATTCCCCTGATGACCGTAACCGTACAGGACGTGATGCGGCAAATGCGCAACTACTTCATTGCGTCGACTTTGACCGGCACGTTCACCGTTGCGGACGGCATCATTGACCTTGACCCGCCTCTTGCGCCCGGCGCGTGGGTCGCCATCGAGGGCTCCGGCTCGCTCGATGGCGTCCACCAGCTGGACGAAAACGGAAAGCTGCCGGATGCGGCGGATGGGAGCTGGCGCGGACTGCTCCATCTCCTGTCCCCGACGGCGGATTTCCTGCGCCTGTGCCGCGACATTCGCGACTGGGCGGACAAGCACCCGGACGAAACGCTGCTGACGGAGAAATTCGGCTCGTACAGCCGCAGCCAGAGTTCGAGTGCATGGGAAAAGGTCTTTGAGCGCCGCTTGCGCCCCTATTTGCGGATGTTTCCGGAGGTGAAGGGCTGATGCTGACGGACTACTTCGAGCCGTTTACGCTGCTGAAATCCGCTTCCTGCCCCGACCCATACGGCGGGCAGCTCCAGCAGGATGTGACCGAGCTGCCCTTCCACGCCGCCTTGGCGGATGCGCTGGGCGAAGAGGGCGAGCGCGGCGGAAAACCGTTCATCCGCGTGACACCGTATCTGCTGTGCCCGCCGGAAACGCCGCTGAAATTGGACGACATCATCCGCCGCGAGAAGGACGGCACGCACTACCGCGTCTGCTCCCGCCCGGAGGACAGGCGAACGCCGCTGGGCGCGGGTTTCCCCTACGCCGAGGTACGCTTGGCGAGAATGGAGGCGGACGCATGACGCTGCTTCGCGCGCTGGTCAGCCGCTTTTCCGCCCTGCTGGGCGATGTATATTATGAAGGAACTGTTCCGTCGGACGCGCCGTACCCATACGCGGTGATATCCGCCAAAATCCCCGCGGCATTCGGCGGCACGGGCGAAATCACCCTCTGCTGCTATGAGCGCGGCGGGGACAGCCACACGCGGATCGCCGAGAAAATGGCGCGGGTGATGCGCTTTTCCGGCAGTTTGGTGCACTACGGCGGCGGCTTGGCGCTGCTGCAATCCCCCCAATGTGCCATCGGGCATGAGAAGGGCGGCATCACCGTCCTGCGGATGACGATGGCGTTCGCCCACTACCCGAATCAATGCTATTCCCTGCGAAAGGAGGAGTTTCTTTGCTGATTTCCCATCATCCCGCGTCCGCCGAGTGCTTGCAGCTGGGCGAAGGGATGCTGCTCTGCGGCTTCGACCTTGACAAGGCGCTTTCCAGCCGCGACCCGCTGGACTGCATGGCGGAGGCCGTCGCGGACGATACGAAGCGCATCGGCACGACGTGCGGCGGCGGCATCTTCCGCGCTGTGCCGCGCGAGTTCGACCCGGAGAGCGGTTCGCACCGGTTGCCGTTTGCCGGAAGCATCCGCCTGATTGACTGGCGCGTTACCCTCAGCGGCACGATGCTGGACGTAACACCCAAAAATCTGGCGCGCCTGCTGCCGTCGGGCACGGAAATGACCGAGCGCGTGACGACCCTCACGCCGAAGCAGGCGCACAAGCCGCTTTCCCGCCTATGCTGGATTGGTACGACAAGCCGGGGGCTGCTGCTGATTGAACTGCGCAACCCGCTTTGCATTTCCGGCGCATCGCTGACGAGTGTGCCTGATGGCGCGGGCAAGCTGCCCTTCACGTTTCTGGCGCAGAATGACCGTCCGGGCGACGTAAATCTGCCCGCGCGCTTGTACTGGTGGAAGGAGGAGACGCATGACGCAGCCTGACGTACTTGCCGACGCCCCGCAAAATCCCGAATCCACCGAAACGCCCGCCATTGACTACGACGCGCTGGCTGAAGCGCTCACGCCGATTATCTCCGCCATCATCGCGCGGCAGGTGAATCAGCGGAGGTACACATGAGAAAGGAGGTGCATTTCCCTTGGCTGACCGGCTCTACTGTGCCCTGAACGGCACGACCCTGCGCGACCTTGACGCGCGGATTCACCTGCTGGATGTGGAGGAGCTTGCGCCCGCCGTGCGGACGGTGACGGCGAGCCGCATCGGCGGCGGGCTGCACCTGCTGCGCCGCCAGCGGGAGCAGCTGTCCCTGCGTGTCCGCTTCCTGATTGAGGAATACGACATCGCCGCGCGGCATCAGCTGCTGCACCTTGTGGCGGCGTGGGCGGAAGCGGGCGGCGTGCTGACGCTGCATGAGGACGGCAAGCGGGTGCTGCGCGTCGTCTGCACACAGTTTCCTGCCATGAGCACGCTCAACTGGCTGGAGACGCTCTCGCTTGTTTTCACCGCCTTCTCCTGCCCCTACTGGGAGGACGCGGCGGAGACAAGTTTCCTGATGCCGAACACGTCCGATGCGCCGTCTAAGCTCCTTGCCGTCCCCGGCGACGCGCCCGAAACGCCGCTGAACCTGCTGATTCGCAACATTGGCGACACTGCCATCACGACGCTGACCATATCCGCCGCTGGGAAAATCAGCTTTCAGGGGCTGACGCTTGCCCCCGGCGCGGCAATTCGGATTCACCACAATGCGGGCGTTTTCGCGGCGGAAATGGTGTCGGATGACAGCACGGTGTCCATTCTGCCCTATCGCACGCCGGATAGCGCGGATGATTTGCTGCTGCGGCCGGGTGTGCTGAACGAAATCCGCGTGGAAGCCGGCTCTGCGGCGTTTGTCTCCGGGCGGTGCAAAGGGAGGTATTGCTGATGAATCTGCCGTGTCTGCTGGACGACAAAATGAAGCCGCGTGCGGATCTGCACCCGATTCGCCTGACGGTTGACCGTTCGCTTCAGCCGCTGTCGATGGCGGAAATGGTGCTGCCGCCGGAGGATGCGCCCGTCTGTGTGCGGGACTTTGTGCGCCTTTGTGACGGCTTCGGGGATGACGAAATTTACCGCGTTTCCAGCATCAGCGAAGAGCCGGGCTTGCGGCGCGTGGTGCAGCTGGAGCACGGGATGGCAACGCTGGTGGACGACATGCTGCCCGCGCTGACGTACGCGGAAAACGTGCAAACCATCCTCAAGCGCATCCTGAGCTACCAAACGCGCATCCGCTGGCGGCTGGGCGACATCGAGGCGGACGAGGGGTTGGTGATTTCCGCGATTGGGCAGACGCAGTCGATTTACGCCGCGCTGACGAGCTTGCTGGACATGCTGCCCCCGAACCTCTGCTGGGCGTTCGACCAGACGAAGCTGCCGTGGAAGCTGCATCTGCGCAAGCTGCCGGAGGAAATTTCGTGCGAAGGGCGGCTGACGCGCAACATCAGCACCGTGCGCGTCACCCGCGACGCGAGCCGGCTCTGCACGCGCGTGTTCCCCTATGGCTGCGGGCAGGGGCTTGACCGCGTAACGTTGACCCCGCTGCTGGGGCGCGAATACATCGACGCGGCGGACACGAAAACGTGGGGCATTGCCGCGCGGACGTTCACCAGCGACCAAATCATGGACGCGGATACGCTGAAGCGCGTGGCGGAACGCTACTTGGAGCGGCACAGTCAGCCGACCGCGACGGTGCAGCTGCAGGGCATTGACCTCTCGCGCATCACGGGCGAAGCGCTGGATACGTTCCGGCTGGGGCAGCGTTTTCGGCTGGCGCTGCCAGAGGAAAATACAGTGCTGGTGGAGCGCATTGTCGCCATGCACATTCCGGACGTGTTCGGGCAGCCCGGTCGGGTGACGCTGACACTGGCGAACCGGCAGCCCGCGCTGTCCGACGAAATCGCCGATTTGCTGCGCGAGGTAAACGCAAGCAAGCTCATCGGCGGCAAGCTGACGGAATTGACCTTCCGCAATCGCGCGACCGGCACCTACACCGCCCCGATTTCGCACCCTTTCACGCTGGATGAGTACCCGTCGGTGCTGTCCTGCGTGATGCGGATGACGGCGGACAACGGCGTATACATCCAAACCATCATGGTGGACGGCACGGAAATCCCGTACAGCGTGTGGGGCAAAACGCAGTCGCTTGATGCGCTCCCCTACCTCCGCCGCACGTCTACCGGCGCGGTTGATTCCGGTCAGCACTCCCTGCTGATGATGCCCACAAACCCCGGCGGCTTCGTGACCTCCGTCATCACGCTGAAGGTCATCGAGAAGATGGGCGCATAAGGGGTTTCACCCCTTGAACCCCACCAGAGGCGCTGCCTCTGGACTCCGCAAGGGAGTTCCTCCCTTGACCCTTTCGCGCGATTGAGTTGGTGACGCTCTCATGCTGCTTCCGCGTGTTTATCCACAGGTTACGAACACTATCCCCGATTCTCATTGCTCATTATCATTGGAGGTGATTGATTTGCTCAACCTTGAGCAGCTCATCAGCGACTTTGAAGCCTGCATCGGCTTCCCCTATGCATCCCCCGGCACGAACGACGCGCGCGGCATCGACTGTTCCGGCATGTTCGTCCGCGCGTTCCGCCGTCAGGGCGCATCCATCTACCACGGCAGCAACACCATCTTCCGCAAGTACCTCGCCCGTTCGGGCACGATTGCATCCGCCGCCGACCTCTGCCCCGGCATGGCGGTGTTCAAGTGGAAGCCCGTAACGCCTGCGCGCTTTTCAGACAATCTGGGCGACTTCTGCCACATCGGGCTGGTCACGAGCGTGTCGCCGCTGCGCATCGTCCATGCCTCCACCGAAGGCATGGCAGTCAAGGCGGACAGCAAAATCGGCAAATGGCGCTATTGGGGCTGGCTGAAGGACGTGGCTGAAACCAGCAGCTTCAATTCTGCGGACGATTCCGCCGTGTCCACTCCGTCCAGCGTGTCCCGCCCGACCCTCCGCACGGGCAGCAGGGGCGATTCCGTCCGCCTGCTGCAAACGCTGCTGAACCGCGCGGGCTATGACCTTGCCGTAGACGGCATTTTCGGCACGATGACGCGTTGCAGCGTGAAGGGCTTCCAGTCCGAGCGGGGTCTGGCGGTGGACGGCATCGTCGGTAAACAGACGTGGACGGCACTGGAAGGAGGCGGCGCATGAGCGAATCGCTGCTTGTGGCGCTGATTTCGGGTTTCTGCACGCTGGCGGGGTCATGCGCGGGCGTGCTGGCGTCCTCCCGGCTGACGCAGTACCGCTTGGCGCAGCTGGAAAAGCGCGTCGCCCAGCACAACAACCTGATTGAGCGCACCTACCGTCTGGAGGGGCGCATGGACGAGGCGGAGCATGGCTTGCAGGAGATTCGCGGGCGGATAGCGTAACACGACTTTACTCTCAAGCCCTAAATGACACACCTCAGGAGTGAGGTATATAAATACTACATTGAGAAACAGAGGTAAATGTAATGAGTACCTACTGGATTAACGTTCCTTCTGGACAGACTGTGCATCTGCGCAGTGAAGCTGAAACGAACACGAGCAACGTGATTACCGAACTGCCTCGTGGTTATCCCGTTACGCGGGTTTTTTCTCTCGACCCTTTCAAGTATGTTTCTGTCTGGGATTGCATTGATACCATTGAGGGGTATGTTCACCAGAACTATTTGACGGGCGTGCCGTCCACCTGTGCCAGCGATGAGATGTACATCCCGCGATATAGCACCCCCGCTTGGAAGCGTTCTTCCCATTCCGGGAAATACTATCTGCCTGTGAAGCGCATTCAGAGCGATCTGTATGATCTCGGCTACACGGACGTTGGCACTCCCGACGGCTACTACGGGAAAAACACCGAAACCGCAGTGAAGGCTTTCCAGAAGGATAACAACCTCACGGTTGATGGTATCTTCGGCAAGAAGAGCAAGCTGGCGCTGTGGGAACTGGCTGACCGTCGCGGATAACAAAATCGGCTTGGGTGGAACGCGCGTCCACCCAAGCCCCCGATGGTCATTCCTGCATCACCGTTGGAATCCACGTTTCCTCCAGCCACGTTTGCAGCGGCGCTGCATCCGTGAGCGAGCCGACGATGGTCAGCAGCAGATCGTAGACCGCCGTATCCCCATAGAGGCACTGGGATGCAACGACTACATCCACGCCACCGGGAAGATTCAGCCCCACCTCGACGTAATCGTAATTCGTCAGCAGCGGATAATTCAGCATCCCATGCGTGGCGTAAAGGTGCATGTCGTCGGTCAGGGCGAAAATCAGCGACGAATCGCCGATAGCTTCCCGAATCTCGTCGATGCCGGAACTGCCCTTGTGGGTCACGACCACCACCACATAGGTTTCATCATCCATGAACACCATCGTCCCGATTTTGTCCTCCACCTCCACCGTGCACCCTTCCGGATAGGCGAACGTCACCTGCCGCGCGCCGCGTGAAGCGTAGGATTCCAGCAGCATCGGCGCTTCCTCGGCACTTCCGGCGGCAGGAATCAGCAGGAGCAGCGCCATCAAGGCGGACAAAACACGTTTCTTCATCAGAATCTCCCCTTTCGTTGTCGGATGATGTACCATTTCCACAAACAAAACGCTTTTCCTCCCATTTTTCTTCCAGCGTGAAGAAAAAGATTTGCACAGAAAGGATGATTGCATGAAAATCAACTGGTCGCTTCGTTTCCACAACAAGGTTTGGCTGACGACGCTGCTGGCGGTCGTCTGCACGTTCGTGTTCAACCTGCTGGACTTGTTCGGCATTGAGACGACGGTAGCGCAGGAGCAGGTGATGCAGCTGGGCGCGGCGCTGCTGTCCCTGCTGAGCACCCTGGGCGTTGTGATTGACCCGACGACCCCGGGCGTCAGCGACAGCCAGACGGTGATTGAGCGGAAGTAAATGAAAAGGCAGGTACACCCATTTGCGCGGTGTACCTGCCTTATTTGTTTATTTTCCCACGCAGAACCTGCCGAACACCTCATCGAGCAGCTTTTCCTCCACCTCATCGCCCGTGATTTCCGCCAGCGCCATCTGCGCCTGCTGCAAGTCCACGCCCGCCAAGTCCACCGAATAGCTGCGCAGCGTGTCCTCCGCCTGATGCAATGCGGCAACCGCCCGGCGCGCGGCTGCGATGTGGCGCGGCTGGGTCAGGGTGAGCTGGTCGCTGACAGCGGCTTGGGACGCAAGGTAGCTTTTCAGCGGCTGCAAACTGTCCGGAACACTCGCGGAGACGGTCAGAATCGGCTTGTCGTCCGCCGCGTCTTGCAGGTTGCTTTCCGTCAGCACCGGCGGCAGGTCGCTCTTGTTCAGCACAATGCAGCCGTTCCGCCCGTGCAGCGTGCGCAGGAGCGATTCGTCCTCGGCGGATAGCGGGCGGCTCATGTCCAGCACCAGCAGCACCACGTCCGCGTCCGCCAGGGCGCGTCGCGCGCGGTCAACGCCAATGCGCTCCACCGGGTCGTCCGTGTCGTGCAGGCCGGCGGTGTCCGTCAGGTGGATGACGCTGCCGGAGAGCATCAGCGTGCCCTCCACCAAATCGCGCGTCGTGCCGGGAATCGCGGTCACAATCGCCTTTTCCTCGCCTAAAAGCGCGTTGAGCAGGCTCGATTTGCCCACGTTCGGCTGCCCGCACAGCGCAACGCGAAGCCCTGATTGCAGCAGCCGCGCGGCGCGCTCGTCGCAGGCGTCCGTCAGCGTTTTCGCCAGATGTGCAATGCGCGGCGCAAGGTCGCTCGCGGCTTCCTCTTCGCTGATTTCCTCCGGATAGTCAATGCACGCCGCCACGCCCGCCTGAATGGCGTACAATTCGTCCGCCGCCTTGCGGATGAATGACGACGCGCCCCCGGTCAGCTGGCGCATGGCGGCTTTGCGGCTCTGCTCGCCCTGCGCGGCGATTAAGTCCATCACGGCTTCGGCTTGGCTTAAGTCAATTCGCCCGTTCAAAAATGCCCGGCGGGTAAATTCGCCCGGCTGCGCTAAGCGTGCGCCGGAGGACAGGCACAGCGCAAGCACCTTCTGCGCAACACAGCCGCCGCCGTGCAACTGGAATTCCACCACATCCTCGCGTGTGTACGATTTGGGTGCGCGCATGATGACCGCCATGCACTCGTCAATGCGCTCCGTATCCTCCACAATATACCCGTAGGTTAGCAGATGCGTCGGCAGCGGCTGCTTCCCGCCGACCGGGCGGAAGATGCGGCGTAAAATGTCCTCCGCCATGTCGCCCGACACGCGGACAATCGCAATGCCGCCCTGTCCCGGCGCAGTTGCGATGGCTGCGATGGTATCGCTCATGCTTCTTTCTCCTTTCGCGCCCAGAAATCCGCGGTTGAAATGGGTTCGCGCCACGGGGCGGTCGCGTCCGCCGCCAGCCATGCTTCGCGGTCGGCAATCGTCAGCCCCATGCCTTCCGCAACGTGCTTCACATGCCGAATCAACCGCAAAACGCCCTGATACTGCCCCGTTTCCATCTCTTGCAGGCACATCCGGCTCATTTCCGGCGCTTCCTGCGCAAATCCGCCGGAAAGGTACGCGCGGGCGTTTTCCGTTACGTCGTAGGGCGTGCTGCACGGCGTGAGATCGTCGCCATCCCAAATGGCGAACATCGCCCGCGCGCCCGTGCCCGTCTCATTCAGCCCGGCGCTGCCCGGATTGAACGCTCGCCGATGCCCGGAAGTGACATCCCAGCAGAGGTGATTATGCCCCGAAATCAGCAGCGACACGTCTTCCGGCAGCGCCTTCAGCACCTCCGGCAAATCCGGCGGATAAACCAAATGGTACGGGTCGCCGGGCGTGCCGTGCGTCAGCAGTGCCGAACCAATGCGGACATCCACCGGCAAATCAGCCAGTGAAATGTCTGCCAATTGCCCTGCCGTCACACGCAGCATCGCCCAGTTGTAGCCGGCAAAATCATCCGGATGCAGCAGCCGCTCCTCGTGATTGCCCATGAGCATCGTCGCGCCGAGTAAACGCAGGGTTTCGACGACTTTGCGGCTTTCCGGGCCGAAATTCACCTGATCGCCAAGGGAAATGACGCGCCCGCAGGACTGCGCCTCCGGGGTCGAAAGAATCGCCCGAAGCGCGGCGAAATTGCCGTGAATATCCGCCATCAGCAGGGTACGCATGGGCGAAATCCTCCTTTACCCCAATACTTTTTTCGCGATTTCCACCGATGCGCGCGCGTCCTTGGCGTAAAACGCGCCCATGTTCTGCGCGTACTCCGGCGTCACCACCGCGCCGCCCACCATGATGCTCGGCGGATTCGGCAGCGTGTGCAGCTGGCGCACGGTTTCCTCCATGCTCGGCAGGGTCGTCGTCATCAGCGCGGACAGACCAACAAGGCGGATATTTTCCTTCACCACCGCGTCCACCACCGTTTCCGGCGGCACGTCGCGCCCTAAATCCAGCACGTCGTAGCCGTAGTTTTCCAGCACCGTGCGGACGATGTTCTTGCCAATGTCGTGGATATCGCCCTTGACCGTCGCAATCACGATGCGCCCCTTCTTGACGGGTTCGCCGCCCTTCGCCGCCAAGCTGTCGCGGATGACGGAGAACACCGCCTGCGCCGCCTGTGCCGCGCCCAGCAGCTGCGGCAGGAACGCCACGCCGCGCTCGTAGTCCGTGCCGACCTTGTCCAAGGCGGGAATCAGGTGCTTTTCAACCAGCGACAATTCGTTTTCGGTCGCCAGCGCTTCCTTCGCCAAGCGCGCCGTGTCTGCCTTGAGGCCGCGGATAATCGCGTCATCAAGGTTGGTGACGGCGGCAGCTGCTTTCGCGGTCGGGGCAGACGAAACAGCGGCGGCGCGCTGCTTTTCAGCGGCAAGCGCGGCTTCTGAGCCAAAGCGCTCGACATACGCCGCGCACGCCTCGTCCTCGCCGCTGAGCACGCGGAACGCCGCGACCGCGTCCATGATTTCCTTCTGATTCGGGTTGATGATAGGCAGCGTCAAGCCCTCGTTCAGCGCGCGAATCAGGAACGTCTGCGTCATCAGCAGGCGGTTCGGCAGCCCGAAGGAAATGTTCGACACGCCAAGGACGGTTTGCAGCCCCATGTCACGGTGCACCGTGCGGACGGCGGCGAGCGTCTCCTCCGCCTGATCCTGCTGGGCGGAAACGGTCAGCGTCAGGCAATCGATGAACACGTCCTCGCGGGGGATGCCGAAGCGTTCCGCCGCATCCACAATGCGCTTCGCAATTTCGACGCGCTCCGCCGCCGTCTTCGGCAGACCCTTTTCATCCAGCGCCAGACCGACGACCGCCGCGCCGTATTTTTTCACCACCGGCAGCAGCGTTTGCAGCACTTTCTCTTCGCCGTTGACGGAGTTGACCGCCGCTTTGCCGTTATAGACGCGCAGGGCGGCTTCCAGTGCGGCGGCGTTGGTGGAATCCAGCTGGAGCGGCACATCCACCGCTTCCTGCAATTTCTTGACCACGCGCGGGAGCATGGCGACTTCATCCACGCCCGGATAGCCGACGTTGACATCCAGAATCTGCGCGCCCGCGTCCACCTGCGCAATGGCGACATCGACGATATAATCCAAATCGCCCGCCAATAACGCCTGCTGGAAGCGCTTTTTACCCGTCGGATTGATGCGCTCGCCAATGACACGCACGCCGGAAATTTCCAGCGGCATCGTCGGCGTGCAGAGGAAGCTGCCGTGATGAATGTCGCGCGCGCCGGGCGTCATGCCGTGGACGGCATCGTGCAGCGCGCGGATGTAGTCGGGGTTCGTGCCGCAGCAGCCGCCGACGATGCTCACGCCCGCGCCCACCACATCCACCATCGTGCGGGCGAAATTCTCCGGCGGCAGGTCATAATGCCCATCAACCGGGTCGGGCAGACCCGCGTTCGGTTTAGCAATCACGGGCAGGGTTGTCACACGGCAAAGCTCCTGAAAGAGCGGCAGCAGCTGCTTCGGCCCCTGTGAGCAGTTCAGCCCAATCGCGTCCGCGCCCAAGCCTTCCAGCGTCCGCGCCATGGACGGAATTGTGCAGCCGGTGAAGGTGCGCCCGGTCGCGTCGAAGCTCATCGTCACCCACACAGGCAGCGTCGAATGCTCCTTTGCGGCAAGCAGGGCGGCTTTTGCCTCGTACAGGTCGGTCATCGTCTCGATGCAGATGAGGTCAGCGCCCGCGTTCACGCCTGCGTCCACAATCTCCGCGAACATGTCCACCGCCGTCTCGAACGGCAGCGTGCCCATCGGTTCGAGCAGTTCGCCCAAGGGGCCAATATCCAGCGCGACGCGGGCGGATGTGCCGATGCAAGCCTTTTTCGCCGCTGCAATGGCGGCAGACACCACGTCCGCCACGGTGTAGGGCGTTTTCTGCATCTTCCGCCGATTCGCCCCAAACGTGTTCGCATAGACGATTTCCGTGCCCGCTTCGATATATTGCCGGTGGATATTCGTCAGCAAATCCGGGTTGGTGATAGCAAGCAGCTCAGGAATTTCACCGAGCTTTAGCCCGTGGCGCTGGAGCATCGTGCCCATTGCGCCATCCAGAAAAGTCAGCTTATGTTCCACAGGTTTTTCCTGCCTTTCGCAAATTGCAGCGCGTCCGCATCGCGCAAAAGTCACAGCCGCGAATCCGCGCCTGCTGCGGGGTGTCCGACAGCCCAATCACGGCGGTGACGCTCTTGAGCGGGTTCATCAGGTTCGATTCGCTGAGGGTGACGCCCAGCCGCCGGGTCGCGTCAGTCAGCGCCAGCAGCGGGCTTTGCACGTCCAGCGGCAAATCGCCGTAGCCGGGGCTGAAGCGGTCGGTGAGGTACTTGCCGGGCAGCTTCGCGGCGATTTCGCGCTCCGCCGCGTTGCAGCCCGCTTCGACATACGCGCCGCCGAAGCCGTCCAGCAGCAGCGCATCCGCAAAATCCCGCGCCTGTACCTGCCGCGCCAGCGCATCGAACGTCGTGCCGAGGGTGCAGACAAGCAGCGCCGCATGGGAACACGAACGCAGCATAACCGCGGCGGTTCTGCCGGGCAAAACAAGCTGCCCGCTAAAGAGCGACGGCATCCCGTCCACCCACGCGATTTCGGACACGCGGTAGGTGCAGCGCGGCGTGACGGTTTTCATGCACTGCGCGGCGATTTCCGCCATTTTGCGGTGCATGTCGCCGCTTTCGTCCGCGCGAACACCCGCATAGCGCAGGGCTTCGTCAAGGTCAGGGGTGATGGGAGAAGCGTCCATACGTCACCTCGTCAAAATAAGGATACAAACGCATTCCAAGCGTTGATGAGGTTTTCCGTGTGAATGGGCTGGGCAAGCGCCGCTTCCAGCGCAATCAGCACCACCAGATGCAGCGGATAGAGGGCATAGCCGACCCAGCGCGGCATTTTCACCTGCTGGCTGATGGGCAGCAGCATCAGCGGCAGTGCCCAAATTGCCATCGTTTGCAGCCGCAGCCACGGCGAAATCACCGCGCCAATGGCGGAGGAGGTCAGCGGCGTGACATCCTGCCCGAACAGGTGGGTTACGCCGACGCTGCTGCCGCCCCAGTACAGGCAGAACGCAATCATCACGCACGCAATGCCCGCCCGGCTGCCGCGCACGCCGTAGAGCAGCATCACCAGCATCACGCCGCGCCAGCCGTAGTCGCACCCCAGCAGTTGCGCCGCGAAGAGTGCCAGAATCGGCGCCCAAATGTGGCTGAGCAGCTTTTTCGCCTTCAAGCCCCACACGCCGCACAGCGCGACGAGCAGCGTCAGAAAAATGTTCGGCTGATTCCAGATGTGATTGAGCGCGACCATGTAAATCGGCTGCGACACCAGCCCAATCAGCATTAGCCGCCCCAGATATTTCGGCACGGAGCGCGTGTAGCTGATGCCTACGACCATGCACCAGCAGTACAGCGGAAAGGCAATGCGCCCCAGCATCCGCATTTCGGCAATCTGCGGGAAGAGCATTTTGCCCGCGTGGTCAATGAACATGAACACAAGCGCGAGGATTTTCAGCACGCCGGTGGCGGTGCAGCCCGCAATGGCGGGGTTTCGGCGCGCGGTGAAGTCTTTGGACGGCATAGGGGGAATCTCCTTTCGGCAAGGAATCTGATTCAGTATACCGCAAATTCAGGCAGGAATCAAGGGACTTTCACCTGCCCATCACGCGCGGGATGTAGAATAAACGCTGAAAAGACAGAAAAGGGGGTATGCGGATGCAGCGGAAGCACATTATCAGCCTGTGCATTTTGCTCTGCGTGCTGGCGTTGCTTGTGGCGTTTCGTCCTTCGGCGGATGAAACCATGCCGCTGACGGGCAGTGCGTCCGCCGGGCTGATTCTGCTTGACGGGCAGTCGGAGGGCTTCTATGTGCTGGCGGTCATCGACCAGAGCCGCGCCGACCGTGCCGGCATCGAGGCGGGCGACACGCTGCTCACCCTGAACAGCCAGCCCCCTGCCGATCTCACCGCGCTGGACGCTTTCTTCTCCGCCCAGCAGCAGCCCTGCGTCATCACCATCCAGCGCAAAGGAAAAACACTTGACATCCATCTCCCCGCCCCATAACGGTTGCTTTTCGTCCCGGATTTGGCTATAATGAAGGCGTAGGAAACCCAATTCAGCACATCAAACCAGAGCAAGAGGTGCTAACCTATGACACTCTTAATCGTTGACGATGAAGCCCGCATCCGCGACCTCATCCGCAAGTACGCCGCCTTCGAGGGCTACAACGTCGAGGAAGCGTCAAACGGCATGGCAGCCATCGAAAAGTGCCGGCAAAAGAACTATGACCTCATCATCATGGACGTGATGATGCCCGAACTCGACGGCTTCTCCGCCTGCCGCGAAATTCGCCGCAAATCTCAGGTTCCCGTGATTATGCTTTCCGCGCGCGGCGAGGAGTATGACCGCATCCACGGCTTCGAGCTGGGCATTGATGATTATGTCGTCAAGCCCTTTTCGCCGCGTGAACTGATGATGCGCGTGTCCGCCGTTTTGAAGCGCACCGCCGCCAATGCGCCCGCCGCGTCCGACGGTGAGCTGGTGACCATCGGCGATATGGTGGTGGACTTCGCCGCGCGCCAAGTGACCATCAAGGGCGAAAAGCTGAATCTGTCCCCCAAGGAGTACGACCTGCTGTTCTACATGGTGCGCAACCGCGGCATTGCCCTGACACGCGAGAAGCTCATCAGCGACGTATGGGGCTACGACTTCTTCGGCGACGACCGCACGCTGGACACGCACATCAAGCTGCTTCGCAAGAGTTTGGGTGAGTACGCCGACAAGATTACGACGCTGCGCGGTGTTGGGTACAGGTTCGAGAAGGACTAAGGGAGACCCCAGAGGCTCTGCCTCTGGACTCCGGCAGGGCGCTGCCCTGCACCTGCCAAAGGGTCTTCGACCCTCTGGACTCCCTTTTCGCGATTGAGTTGGTGACGCTTTCATACTGTTTCCGCGTGTTTATCCGAGGAGACGAAAAGGCTGCGCCTTTGTAAGCAAGAGGTGTTTCGCTATGCGCAAAAATCCGAAAGAAAAAAAGCATCCCCGCATTCGCCGCCGAGTTTTCGCTTACTTGGCGGCGTTTGTCGCGTTCGTCCTTGCGCTCCTGTGGCTGATGCAGATTGTCTGGCTGGACGACTTCTACCGCTGGGACAAGACGCGGCAAATCACCCAGGCCGCCGACGCGGTGGAGAGCAACATCGGCAATGAGCAGCTGTCCGCGCTGATGGACAGGCTCGCGCAGCAGAATGACGTCTGCATCCTCCTGCTGGACAGCAGCAAGCATGTGTTTTTGTCGTCGGATGACATTCATTTCTGCCTCATTCACCGCATGAGCAGCCGGGATTTGTCCTTCTGGTGCTCCATGATTCCCGAAAACGGCGATACGCTGACGGAGCTGTTCAACATCGCCCCATTCGGCGGCGACCAGTACAACAGCCATCAATTTCGCGGCAACGTGCCGAAGATGGAGGACGACAAGAAGCAGAGCCTGCTGTGCGCGCGCCGCGTCACCCTGCCCGACGGCACAGGCGGGTATCTGCTGCTCAACTCCATCATCACCCCGCTGGACAGCACCGTCGCGACCCTGCGGACGCAGCTGATGCTTATCACCATCATCGTCCTCCTTGGCGCAACACTGCTGGCAATGCTGATTTCCCGCAAGGTGACGCGCTCCATCGTCGAGACGAGCGAAGCGGCGCACTCCCTCTCGCGCGGGCAGTACGAAATTCCCCCGCATGGCTGCGAGTACCGCGAAATGGCGAAGCTGAACGGCACGCTGGTATACGCCGCGAAGGAGTTAAGTCAGGTGGAAAACCTGCAGCACGAGCTGATTGCCAACATCAGCCACGACCTGCGCACGCCGCTGACGATGATTGGCGGCTACGTCGAGATGATGCGCGATATTCCCGGCGAGGCGACGCCGGAAAACATGCAGGTAATCATCGACGAGACGCAGCGCCTGACAAGTTTGGTCAACGAACTGCTGGATTTCAGCCGCCTGCAGACGGGCGCGCTGGCGCTCAATCCCGCGCCGTACCCATTCACCGCGTCTGTGCAGGCGATTACCGACCGTGTGAGCCGCATGGTGCAGCAAAACGGCTATCAGGTGGTGTTCCATCCGGCGGCGCATGTGAAGGCAATCGCGGATGAGCAGCGGATTGCGCAGGTGGTGTACAACTTAGTCGGCAATGCGCTGACGTACACGGGCGAGGACAAGACCGTCGAAATCCATCAGGAGGTCATCGGCAAGATGGTGCGCCTGACGATTCACGACAGCGGCAAGGGCATTGCGCCGGAGGAACTGCCGCTGATTTGGAATCGCTACTACCGCACGCAGGAGACGCATAAGCGGGCGATTATCGGCAGCGGCTTGGGCTTGTCGATTGTCAGGAGTATTTTGGAGAAGCACAATGTGCCGTTTGGGGTTGACAGCAAGGAGGGCGAAGGGACGTCGTTCTGGTTTGAACTGCCGGTGGCGGAGGAATAAAGGATAAACATGCGGGCAAAGTATGAAAGTGAAACCAACTCAATCGCGCGGAGGGGTCAAGGGGGGATTCCCCCTTGCAGGGTCAAGGGACAGCGTCCCTTGCGGGGCTTGGGGCAGCGCCCCAACAGTTCCTCGTCCGACCAATCCAAAGAGCAAAATCAACAAGGGCGCAGGCAGCGAAGCGTCCCTGCCAGTAACTTTGCGCGTCCGCAGACGCGCCCCCAAGCTGCTCTCTCCTCCCCCTCGCACATTGTCGCGCCAGATGGGCGCGACCACATAGCCGCGCCAACCGCCCTCGAACGCATGAACTCCCATGGAATTTTCGCCTACCCCCTTCCATTTCCGGGATGAATATGGTATAGTAGAAAAGTACGTCTGTATATAATGGAACGACCACGGAAATGTAAGGAGAAAACCCATGATCACGGTAAGCAATGTTTCCCTGACCTTCGGGGGTCAGAAGCTGTTTTCGGGTGCGGATTTGAAATTCATGCCGGGCAACTGCTATGGCGTTATCGGCGCGAACGGCGCGGGCAAATCAACGTTCCTGCGCATTTTGTCCGGCGAGCTGGAGCCCACGACCGGCACGGTGACGATTCCCGCGGGGCAGCGCCTGTCCACCTTGAAGCAGGATCAGTTCAAGTACGATGCCTATCCTGTGCTGGACACGGTAATCATGGGCAATCAGCGCCTGTACGACATCATGAAGGAAAAGGACGAGCTGTACGCGAAGCCTGATTTTTCTGACGCGGACGGCGAACGCGCTGCCGAGCTGGAGGGCGAATTCGCGGAGATGGACGGCTGGAACGCTGAGTCCGACGCCGCGACGCTGCTGACCGGTCTGGGGCTGCCCGTTGAAATGCACACGATGCTCATGGGCGACCTGAAGGGCGGCGAGAAGTTCAAGGTGCTGCTGGCGCAGGCGCTGTTCGGCAATCCGGACATCCTGCTGCTGGACGAACCGACGAACAACCTTGACAACCGCTCCGTCGCGTGGCTGGAGGATTTCCTGATGAATTTTCCCGGCACGCTGATCGTCGTGTCCCATGACCGCTGGTTCCTGAACAATATCTGCACGCATATCGTCGATATCGACTTCAATCAGGTCAAGCTCTACGTCGGCAACTACGACTTCTGGTATGAATCCTCCAAGATGATGCAGAGCCTGATGAACGACCAGAAGAAGCGCCGCGAGGACAAAATCAAGGAACTGCAAGCCTTCATTCAGCGCTTCTCGTCCAACAAGTCCAAGGCGAAGCAGGCGACCAGCCGCCGCAAGCTGCTCGATCAGCTGACCATCGAGCAGATGCCCGCTTCTTCCCGCCGCTATCCGTGGGTGTGCTTCACGCCTGAACGCGAGGCGGGCAAGGACATCCTGCAAGTGTCGAACCTCAACTACACGCAGGACGGCGTGCAGCTGCTCAAGGATGTGTCCTTCATCGTCACCAAGGGGCAGAAAATCGCCCTTGTTGGCTCGAACGAACAGGCGCAGACCGCCCTCTTCCGCATCCTCGCGGAGGAAATCAAGCCCGACAGCGGCAGCTTCAAGTGGGGCGTTACCATCTCCACCAACTACTTCCCCAAGGACAACAGCAAGTATTTCGACGGCTGCAACCTCAACATGATGCAGTGGTTCGCCCAGTATTCGCCTGAACAGCTGGAAACGTACATGCGCGGCTTCCTCGGCCGGATGCTCTTCTCCGGCGACGACGTGTACAAGCCCGTCAGCGTGCTTTCCGGCGGCGAGAAGGTGCGCGTCATGCTCTCCCGCATGATGCTCTCCGGCGCGAACTTCCTCATGCTCGACCAGCCCACCAACCACCTCGATTTGGAATCCATCACGGCGGTCAACAACGCGCTGATCAACTTCCCCGGCAACGTGATTTTCACGTCGCAGGACCACCAGTTTATCACGACCATCGCCGACCGCATCATTGAAATCAAGCCCGACGGCACGATTGCCGACTACTACTGCGGCTACGAAGATTATCTGGAAAAGATTCGCGCGCAGGAGGGGTAAAGAAAATCCGCCGCACTTCCGTTTGCTGGAGGTGCGGCGGTTCTTTATTCGTGCTGTTCCTTGAAATCATCCATGACGACAATGCCGACGCGGTTCAAATCGTACGGCGTCGCCTGATAGACGAAGTAGTTCAGCCAGTTGCAGTACAGCAGATTCGCCGACGAGCGCCACGAGCAAATCGGCGCGCGGGTGTCGTCGTCATCGGGATAGTAGTTGCAGGGCACATCGGGGTGGAGACCGGCGGCTTTGTCGCGCAGGTACTCCTTTTCCAGCGTGTCCGCGTCGTATTCGCTGTGCCCGGTGATGAAAATCTGCCGTCCGCCGTGGGTGGAAATGGCATACACACCCGCTTCGTCGCTTTCGGCGAGGATTTTCATCTCCGGATGCGCCAATATATCCTCCCGGCGGACGGTCGTGTAACGGCTGTGCGGCACCATGAACGTATCGTCAAAGCCGCGGAAGAGGATGCTGTTTTTATGCACGACGCGGTGGCGGTAGACACCGGACAGCTTCTTTTCCATCATGTATTTCGGCACGCCCCAGTGGTAATACAGCCCCGCCTGTGCGCCCCAGCAGATATGGAACGTGGACGTGACGTGCGTTTTCGTCCACTCGAAGATGGCGCACAGCTCGTCCCAGTATTCCACGTCCTCAAACGCCATCCGCTCCACCGGCGCGCCGGTGATGACCATGCCGTCATACGTCTTGTCGCACACCTGATCGAACGTCTTGTAGAACGCGAGCATGTGCTCCTCGGACGTGTTTTTCGCAACGTGAGACTTCACCATCAGCAGTTCCAATTCCACCTGAATCGGCGTGTTGCCCAGCAGGCGCGCCAGCTGCGTTTCGGTGGCTATTTTGGTGGGCATCAGGTTCAGCAGGAGGATTTTCAGCGGGCGAATATCCTGCGTTTTCGCGCGCGTGTCGGTCATGACGAATATGTTTTCGCTCCGCAGCGCGCTGGCGGCGGGCAGGTCGTTCGGAATGCGGATTGGCATGATGTTGTTCCCTCGTTTTTGCGTGTTGATGGCGGGATTCGGCGCGATCAATGCGAATCTCTATTTGTATTATACTGCTTTTGCGGGAAATGTCAAATGAAATGCGCCGCCGAGTGGTGCGGTGTCGCCTTTGAAATTCCCCGTCCCCAATTTTCCCTTCCAGCATCAAAAGAACGCTCGCCAGCCTTTCCGCTGACGAGCGCGTTTATCGTATTTCCAGCAGACACTGCCTGCGCCGCTTCGGCGATTACTTGCCTTCCGGCTCAACCAGCATGTTCTTCGCGTTTCGGGCAAGCGCCTCGTCGATCAGGGCTTGCAGCTTCGTCATCTGCTTCTCGCTGTTGATGCCGCCCAGAATTGGCTCGCCCACCATGTTGCCGTTGCGGTCCACCACCACGGTGGTGGGGAACGCTGTGATGCTGTAGGTCAGCTTTCCTGCCTCGCTGTCCGCAGGGAAGTAAATGTTCTGATACATGGCGCCCTTCTTTTCCAGAATGTTCTTGGCTTCCATGATCATGCTTTCGTCGCCGCCGATGGTGTCCGCGTTGATGCCGATCACCGCGCCGCCCTTCAGCTTGAGTTCTTCGTTGAGTGCGTTCAGCTCGCCCAGTTCCCCGATGCAGGGAGCGCAGGCAGAGAACCAGAAGTTGATCACCGTGACGGAATTCTCCTTAAACAACTCATTGCTCACGGGATTGCCGTCTAAATCCATGCCCTGGAAAGCAGGGAACTTCTCGGACGAATCATCTTCCACACGCATGTCCTTGTCATCCATGCTGCCGTCCGTCATCATCATCCCTTCGCCGCCCATGACGATGCCGCCGCCCGCCGTCACCACGCCGCTCTCCAGCGCCACGTCCGAGCCCGCCGTCACGTCGTCTTTCGGCATGAGCCTTTCCATCTCTTCGTCCAACCGACGGATGGTCTCGATGTCCTGCTGAAGTAGCTTGTACTCATCCTCCGTGAACTTTTCCTTCTTCAGTTCCAGCTGCTCCGTCAGGTAATCGGCGTAACTCATGCCCATGTCGGGTTGCTTGTCCATCATGCCGAAGAACCGGTTCCACAGGTCCATGTTTTTCTCGAACACGGCGTTCATTTCGGCAGTCAGCATTTCCAGCTTCTTTTCGGCACAGTCGCATTTCTCCCCGCAGCTGCACTTTTCATCGCACATGCCCGTCATGCAGGCGCAGTCATCCATGGCCTTGCCATCGATGATGCAGGAGCAGGTTTCCTCCATGGTCTGTGCCTCGTCCGTTCCGGACGGTTTCGTGCAGCAGGCGGAAGTGCAGCAGGCGGAAGCCGCTCCTATGGTGGTCAGCATACACAGCGCCAGCAGCAGCGCAATCCAGGTCTTCTTCATTGAAAATGTCCTCCGTTTCTTTTCTATGATTATTTCTCCACGGCTTGTTTGCCGGCTGGATTCTCTTTTTCCTTTGCCCCGCGGCTCAGCCCGCAGCGGAAGCTGACCGCGCCCGTGGGACACGCCTTGACGCACATGCCGCAACGGATGCATTCGGGATGATCCGGTGTCTTCGTCACGTCCACGTCCATCTTGCAGGCTTTCTCGCACCTGCCGCAGTGAACGCATTTGTGCGCGTCCACCTGCATTCCCGTCAGCGATACCCGGTTAAACAGCGCGTAGAACGCTCCCAGCGGGCATAGCCACTTGCAGAACGGGCGATAGAACAGCAGGCTCAAGACGACCACTGCGCCCAGCACGACGCTCTTCCATGTAAACAGGCTGCCCAGTGCGCTTCGGACGCTCTCACTGGCGAGGGACAGCGGAATCGCGCCTTCCAGTACGCCCTGCGGGCACAGGTACTTGCAGAAGAAGGGATTGCCCATCCCCACCTCGTTGGTGAAAATCAGCGGCAGCGTCACCGTCAGCAGCAGAATCAGGTACTTGAGATACCGCAGCGGTCTGAGCTTCTTCGTGGACAGCTTCTTCTTGGGCAATGGAATCTTATGAATCAGCTCCTGAAACCACCCAAAAGGGCACAGAAAGCCGCACACAAACCGCCCCAGCAGTACCCCCAGCAAAATCAGCGTGCCTGTTACATAATAGGAAAACTTGAATTTGGACGAGCCGATTACCGACTGCACCGCCCCGATGGGGCACGCGCCTGTTGCGGCAGGGCAGGAGTAGCAGTTGAGCCCCGGCACGCAGACGGTCTTGCCCTTTCCCCGGTAAATCTGCCCCTTAAGCAGATTTGGCAGGTGCGGATTTGTCAGCAGCACAGCGCAGGCCTGCGCAAATCCCCGAAACCGGGCGAGAAAGCCGGAAACGGGCGGAGCCTTCGAAGTTTTTTTCTTCTTATCCAATGCCCACACACTCCAGGCAGATTCGGACGGCCTTAGACAGCACCGTGGCGGCCTCGCCCCGCTGCGCGCCGTAAATCAGCATCGCCGCGCCCAGTATCAGCACGCCCAGCCTCACGACACGCCTGCCCGCAGCCGATGAAATGAGATTCATGAAGCTTCCCTCCTTTTGTCTTCTCGCAGGCTCATTATACGATAGCGGGGGTAAAATCTACGTTAAAACAGAAAATTTTATGCGCATTTTATGCCGATATGCTATACTGGACATGATCACACGAGCGCAAAGGAGGCGCAGTATGCGGATTTTGATTGTGGAGGACGAGCGGGCACTGTGCGACACGCTGGTCAAAAGCCTGAAGCAAAAGGGCTACGAGGTGGATGCCTGCTATGACGGCGATTCCGCGCTGGACTGGCTGCTGACGGAGAAGTACGACCTGCTTCTGCTGGATTTGAACCTGCCTGGACGGGATGGCATGGATCTGCTGAAAACGCTGCGGGAGCAGGACCGGGAAACCCGTGTGCTGATTCTCTCCGCCCGCAGCCGAATCAGCGACAAGGTGGAAGGGCTGGACTGCGGCGCCAACGACTATCTGGTCAAGCCCTTTCATCTGGAGGAGCTGGAGGCGCGGGTGCGCAGTCTGACCCGGCGCAGCTTTGTGCAGCACGACGCGGTGCTGCGCTGCGGGGAGTTGTCCTTCGATACGGTAAAACGGACGGCACAGATAAGGGACGAGGTCATCGCGCTGACCCGCAAGGAAAACGGCATATTGGAATACCTGCTGCTTAACCAGGGACGGCCGGTAAGCCAGGAGGAGCTGATGGAGCATGTGTGGGACGGCAGCGTGAACAGCTTCAGCAACTCCATCCGGGTGCACATCTCATCCCTGCGCAAAAAGCTGAAAGCGGCGCTGGGCTATGACCCGATTCTGAACCGCATCGGCGAGGGTTATCTGATGGGAGGCCGTGAGCCATGAAACGACTTTTGAAACGCCTTTCGCTGCAATGGCGAATCACACTGCTGACCATTCTGCTGCTGGCGACTGCCTGCATGACCATGAAAACGCTTTTGTGCTCCTCTGGCCATGCCTATATGGACTCCATCGGCAATTATGTGATGCACTATGTGCAGGAGGATCCGCAGGCCATCCGCGTCGACATTCCTGACGAGCAGTGGAAGGATCTGTCGGAGCGCTTCAATGGAGAGTTCGTGTTGGAGCTGAGCGGCGCAAAGCACAGTTTCTGCATTCGCGGCTGGTACATCGCGCTGGCGGTGACGGTGCTGGGCGGCGCAGTGGCGTATTTCGTCAGCGGAAAGGCGCTGAAGCCGCTGAAGCGTTTTACCGCAAAGGCAGAACGCGTGCAGCTGCAGAGTTTGACGGAAATCACCCTCAGTGAGGATGAGGCCGTGGAGTTCAGCCGGCTGAGCCGTGCCATCAATCAGATGCTGCTGCGGTTGAATCAGGCGTTCGACGCACAGCAGCAGTTTGTGGGCAACGCTGCCCATGAGCTGCGCACGCCCCTGGCGCTGATGCAGGCGCGGCTGGATCTGTACATGGCCACAGACCACGGAGATAATCGTCCGGAAACCGCAGAAACGATTTCCATGCTGCGGGAGCAGACCGAGCGGCTATCCAAAATGGTGCGGACGCTGCTGGATATGAGCGACTTGAAGGCTGTGCCGCGCACGGACAAAATCCAGCTTGCCCCCATGATTGAGGAGGTGCTGGCAGATCTGTCGCCGCTGGCGGAAAAGAGCGGCGTGGCGCTCTCTCAATCCGGCGAAGATCTTTGGATTACCGGCAGCGACGTGCTTGTATATCGATCGATTTTCAATCTGGTGGAGAACGGCGTAAAATACAATCATCCGGGCGGCAGCGTACGCGTCGCCGCGTCGCGCCGGGGCAGCAGCGCGGTGATCGAGGTCAGGGATACGGGCTGCGGCATCCCGGAAAACTTCAGAGAAAGCGTGTTTCAGCCTTTCTTCCGGGTGGACAAGTCCCGCAGCCGGGAAAAGGGCGGCGTGGGGCTGGGCTTATCGCTGGTCTGGGAAATCGCTCATCTCCACGGCGGCAGCGTGCGCATCACGGAGAGCGGCAAAGACGGAACCGTGATCGAGCTGACACTGCCCATCTCTGCGGAGGAACAAGGCATACCATGCGGATAAACCAGTGCGGGACAGGCTACGAAAGACTCCTGCCCGTTCGTTTGTCTTGAAAACACTGGTTTTTCAGTCGCTTGTATGGTATAATACTATTTCCAGATGAAAAGGCGCAAGCAGATGGCGCAGGTGAATCTGGAAATAGTATAGGCAGGAGGTGGATATATGGCTGCTGCAAAGCGAAAATCCATTGCGAAGCTCTGCCTTGCGCTTGGTCTGTTCGTTCTTGCCGGTTTTTTTCGCCAGGCGGATCGCGTGGGCGCTCCGCTGCCCTCTGCCGCTTTCTTTCTGCTGACCAACCTGATTTACATCGGTCTGGCCATGGGCTGGGGCTTTTCCATATCTCGCAGGATTCTGCACCGCTGTGATCGGCGTTGGCTGCTGCTTGGATGCGCCATGGCCGTGCTGTGGCTGTTCCTGCGTACGGTCAAATATCGCTTTTTCAACGACGATGCCGTTACACGCTATCTGTGGTATTTGTATTATGTGCCGCAGATTCTTGCGCCGCTGTTCAGCCTGTTCGCCGCGCTGCAGCTTGGGCGGCGCGAGGGCGACACGTTTTCGCTCCGGTGGTATCTGCTGTTTATTCCGGCGATATGCCTGATTGGCGGCGTGCTGACCAACGATCTGCACCAGATGGCCTTCCGTGCCGCGCCGGGCGCTGCAACGCTGTCAGCCGACTATATTCACGGCTGGGTGTACTATCTCGCCATGGCGTGGATTGTCGTTCTGCTGCTGGCAACCGGGGCTGTTATCTATTGCAAGTGCCGCGTGTCTGAAAGCAGGCGATACGCATGGGTGCCACTCTGTGTATTTCTGGGCGGATTTGCGTTGTGCGCGCTGAGTTTTGCTAACATCTACACGTTCCACAAGATACCGGAATGCTGCTGCCTGACGTTTGCGGCGTTCTGGGAGAGCTGCCTGCAGGTGGGGCTGCTGCCAACCAACGACCATTACCGCTATTTCTTTTCCGAATCCACTGTTGCCGCGCAGATTGTGGACGAGCAGGGCGTCCCCATCTACCGCGCGAAAAATGCGCCGGAGCTCACCGCCTGTCAACTGAACGCAGCGGCGCGCGAGGCGATTCTGCTGAACGCGGACACGCGGCTGCAAAGCGCGCCGGTGCAGGACGGGCGCGTGTACTGGGTGGAGGATATTTCGAAAATCAATCGGATTCAGGCGCAGCTTGCCGAAATCAACACCCGGCTTTCGGAGGAAAACGAGCTGATTCAGGCGGAAAACGAGCTGAAGCGTCAGCGCGCGCAGATTGAAGAAAAAAATCGGCTCATGGACGAGATGATTGCGCTCGTGCAGCCTCAGCTGCTTCAAATCAACCAGCTTCTGGGCGAAGAAAGCGTTCAAAAGCTGGATATTCAAAAATTAAAGCAGATCTGTCTGCTGGGCGCGTATGTCAAGCGGCGGGTCAATCTTGCGCTGATTTGCGATAAGAAAGCGTTCGTCCGCGCGGACGAGCTGACCCACTGCCTCCGAGAATCGCTGACTTATTTGACGCAGTACGGCGCTGTCTGCGCGCTCCATCAGGAAGGAACAGACAGCGTATGCAGCTGCCATGCGCAGAGCGCTTACGACTTCTTCGAGGATTGTCTGGAGGCCGCGCTGCCCTCGCTCAGCGCGCTGATGGTGCGCGTGGAATGCGGCAGGCGTTTTTCCATTCGCCTGATGATGGAAGACGCGGCAGGTTTGCCGAATGTGGACAAATACAAGGTTCTGGGGAAGATAACCATTGACGATGCGGATGGAGCGCTGTGTGCAACGCTCGCTTTTGACTTGGGAGGTGAGCGCGCATGACTCCACTTTACGCCAGTTTGATGTGCACATTGCTGCTAAGCGGAACGGTTGCCGGTCTGTTCGGCTGCATGAGCGCCGTGCGCTGCCATCGGCCCTTTGTGTTTGCAATTTGCCTGACCATCGTTTCGCTGGATTTTGCAGCACTGGCCATGTTGCTTTCCCGGCTGCCGGAAAGCGCAGCGCTCTCGCCTGCGCCGTGGACGGCTGCGGCGCTGCTCCTCACGGTGCTCAGCCTTTCTTCACTGCTTCTATTGCAGCGCAAAAGCAGGCGGCAGCTTTCGCCGGTTTCCATCAAGGAAAGCTGTGACCATTTGCCAAGCGCGCTGTGTTTTGCGTGGGAAAACGGGCTGCCCTGCCTGAAGAACCTCAAAATGGACGAACTGAGTCATCTGCTCACGGGAGAAGCGCTGCTCAACGCGAACGTTTTCTGGAAAGCGATTGAATCGCAGCCTATCGTCACGCTGGAGAATGGCCAGACATGGAGCTTTGAGCGCGTACAGATGGAGATGGCAGGAAAAAGCATTTACCAAATCACCGGCACGAATATCACCGAGGAAGCGCGGCTCCAGCGGGAAGTGGAAAAGGACAACCTTCGCCTGAAAGGCATGAACCGGCGGCTTCGGCAATATGGGCAGGACGTACAGGAAGCGACGCGGGAAAAGGAGATTCTGCGCGCCAAGACCCGCGTTCACGACCAGATTGGCCGCGCGCTCCTGCAGACCCGGCAGTTTCTCTCCGGCGCGCAGGGCGATGCGGAAAGCGTCTGCGCCGCGTGGCGGCAGAACGTTCGGCTGCTGCTGGGAAAATATGCGGATGAACAGCCTGTCGACACATTTGATCAGCTTGCCCGCGCCGCGCGCGCCATCGGCGTGACCATCGAGCGCCGCGGCGTATTTCCGGCGGAGGACACGGAGAGCGCGCAACTTGTTGAAATCGCCGCCCATGAATGCCTGACGAATCTGGTACGCCACGCGGGCGGCACACGGCTGGAGATTATCGGCGGGAAAACCGCGTCCGGCTGGCGCGTTCGTTATCTCAACGACGGCAGCACGCCGGCCGGCCCCATCGTTGAAGGCAGCGGTCTGACCGCGCTGCGCGCACGGGTGGAAGCCGCTGGCGGCGCAATGGAGATTGCTCACGCCCCGCGTTTTGAACTGACGCTGACATTTTTCGAGGGGAGGCAAGGGATTCCATGAAATACAAAGTCATGATTGTCGAGGATCAGACCATGCCCCGCGAGCTGTTCGAACTGCGGATTCAGGCGTCGGAGCGCTTCGAGGTGGCGCTGTCCATCGACAATGCCGCGCTGGCGGACGTATACTGCCTGCGCTTTCCCGTGGATCTGATTCTCATGGACGTGGTCACGCGCGGCGGCGAGAGTGGGCTGGACGCAGCGGAGCGAATCAAGCGTACCTTCCCGCAGATGAAAATCATCATCGTGACCTCCATGCCGGAATGCTCCTACCTGAGCCGCGCGCGAGAGATTGGCGTGGAGAGTTTCTGGTACAAGGAGGAGCAGCGCGAAAGCCTGCTGGACGTGATGACGCGCACGATGGCGGGCGAATCCGTCTATCCGGACGCAACGCCGGAGCTGCAATTAGGGCTTGCCAGCAGCTATCAATTCACCAGCCGCGAGCTGGATGTGCTGCGCGAAATGACCGGCGGCGACACCAATCAGGAGATTGCCGAGCGACTGCACATGTCCGTGGCAACCGTCAAGACGCACATCCTCAACATGCTGGAAAAGACCGGCTTCAGAAATCGTACCGAGCTGGCCGTGCGGGCGCGGGAAATCGGACTGGTAATCCTGAACCGGAAAAACTGAATAACATGGTAAAAGAGCTGCCTGCGGGCGGCTTTTTTTGTTTTGCGGTGAGAAAAATAGCCATTTGGTTGATGTGCAGCACTTTCATTTCTGCTATTCTTAACGTATAAGGGGGGAGTTCTATGAGAAGCATCGTTGTCAGTATGCAAAACATGCTTTTATCAGAGGCCGTCGCACGGACGCTTGCGGAAACAGGAGAGTTCCGCGTGGAGCAGGTTCTGCCCGGAAAAACCAGCGATACCTTCTCCCTCTGCCGGGCCGTGCAGGCGGATATTCTGCTGATGGAGGTCAGCCGTCTTCCCGCCTACACGCTGGAAAATCGACTGAAGCTGATCGCGTGCGTACGCAAGGTGATGCCGAACTGCAAATTCGTGCTGCTGTGTGATGAAAACGTCGATCCGGAATTGGCGCACCGGGTGATGACTGTCCGGCAGGATCGATTGATTGATGCTTTCCTCTATGCTTCCGTTACCCACGCCTATCTGACTGCCGCGCTGGATGCGCTGTGAGAAAGGAGCGACCGCCATGAAAAGACGATCCCAAGGGGTGCTGCGAAAAGGCTTCGCAATCAAACATTTTTTGCGCAACTGATGGAGGAAAACGGATTTAACACGTTTGTCTTCTAATATTATGATTGATGAAGAAATGGAGGAATCAATTCATGAAAAGAAGGCTATGCCTGGTTCTTTTCCTGCTGATGCTGGTGACCTGCGTCACGGCGTCGGGCGAAGCTGCCGACTGGAATTATGACGCGAACTACGGCATACTCCGCGGCTATAACGGCGCGGGCGGCGACGTGGTTGTGCCCGGCGAATTGGACGGTTTCACGGTGGATGTGATCGGCGTCAGCGTGTTCCGCGGGGAAACCATCACCTCGCTGACATTGCCCGAAACCGTGCTGGAGCTTCGAAGCAACGCCATCAGCACATGCGACAACCTGACCCGCGTTTCCCTGCCCCAGAGCCTTGTGGTCATCAACCGCATGAACTTCTTCAGCTGCAATGCGCTGACGGAAGTTACCATTCCCGCAGGCGTGCGCTATATCGGCGACACTTCATTCAGATACTGCGACTCGCTGCGCAAGATTACCTTTGAGGGTGTATGCCCTGCAATCGACATTGACTGCTTCAGCCTTCTGCCCGAGGACGCGACGGCTTACGTCCCGGACGACCAGCTGGATGCCTATATAGCGGCGTTTGAAAATGCCGGCAGTGAAGTAAGCGTCCAGCCCAGCGGCAAAAACGCCGTGATTGTGGAAAACAACGGCTATGTGGAATCGGAGTTCGATTTTGACGCTTCCACCGGCACGATTACCTCCTACAACGGCTACGCCACCTATCTGTCCATCCCCGAAACCATCGGCGGCGCGCCGGTAAAGGCCATCGGTCCCGAGGCGTTCGCGCAGCACACCTATCTGGCGCTGCTGGAACTGCCTGAAGGACTGGAAACCATCGGCGATCGCGCGTTTTATAACTGCGAAACGCTGGCCCGCGTTCACTTCCCCTCCACGCTGAAGTTCATCGGCGACAGCGCGTTTTACAACGCCTACAAGAGCAGCATTCTGGAGCTGCCTGAGGGGTTGGAACATATCGGCGCATACGCCTTCTATTTTGCCGGCATCAAAGGCTTTCTGACGCTGCCAGAGGGGCTTAAAACCATCGGCGAAAGCGCGTTTGAAGCCTGCAGCAACATGGGTGGCAATCTCTATCTGCCCTCGACGCTTGAGTCGATTGGCTCCCGCGCCTTCAAGGGCGACTACAACATTCAGTACATCGTTCTGGAAAGCCTGACCGCGCCCACGCTGGGCGAGGACGTCTTCGCGGGCTGCGATTATCTGTACGACATCGACCTGAACGCACACGGCACTCGTCAGGAGATGCAGCAGTGGCAGGCGTATGTGGACGCGCTGGGGCTTCCCTGCCGCGTGTGGCGCGCGCAGGACCCGACTGCCCAATCGCCTGAGAAGGGCGCGTATCGGTACGAAAACCGCGTGTTGACCGAATACACCGGCACAAGGACGCGCATTCACCCCCATCTCACCGTTTCAAAGGAGGCGGTGGTCGGTCTGGGCGACGGTGTGTTCAAAGGCAGCCAGACCATTGAATACTTCTCCGTCGCCCACAACGACGAATTCACCACCATCGGCGCGGAGGCCTTCATGAACAGTTCCCTCCGAAACGTGGATCTGTTCGACTCCGTGACCACCATCGGCGCGCGGGCGTTCGCGGGCTGCACGCAGCTGGAAGCCCTGACCCTGCCCGACTCGCTGACCACCATCGGCGAAGGCGCGCTCGACGGCCTGACAGGGCTGAAAAAGCTGGTGATTCAGTGCGATCCGGCAATCATCCCCGCAGGCGTGTTTGCAAATCTGCCCGCGTTGAGCGACGTGACCATCGAATTCGGCGCAATCCCGGCGCATATGTTTGAAGGCAGCGGCGTGACCGTGCTCACGCTGGGCGCGGGCGTGACCGAAATCGGCGAGAACGCGTTTGCCAATACCGCGCTGACAAGTGCCGAAATGCAGAACGTGACCGCCATCGGCGCGGGCGCGTTTGCCAACACCGCGCTGACAAGTGCCGAAATACAGAACGTGACCGCCATTGGCGCAGGTGCGTTTGAAGGCTCCGCGCTGGAGCGCGTGCGCCTGAACGCTGCTGCTTCCGTAGGCGAGAGAGCCTTCGCGAACACAAAGCTGACGAAGATGGTCATCCCCACCGCCGGCAGTTTCCCGCTTTCCGCCGTCGAGGGCACGAGCGCCGAGCTGCGTCTGCCTGCCGACGCGACCGATGAGCAGCTTGCCGCATGGAACGAGACGCTCCAGCGCCCATGGTACGACCCCATGCTGCGCGAGGGCGAAGTAAGCAAATTCGTAAAGATGCCCTTCGAGCCGACTCCCGCCGAGAACTTTGAGTTTGATCCGGATACCGGTCTGATCGCCGCCTACATCGGAACCGACGTGGATGTGGTCGTGCCGCGCGAAATCAACGGCGTAACCGTGGTAGGCTTCAAAAACTACAACGCCTTTTACGCGTGCCATGACTATACAGATTCCTCCGTGACGAGTGACCGTACCGAGTGGGTGCGCCTGCGCACGCTGGTGCTGCCCGAAACAATCAAAGAGCTGCCGGACATGATGCTCGCCTACTGCCAGCAGCTGGAGACCTTCGTCTGCTACGCGCCCCTGGAGAGCACCGGCGGCAATCAGTTTATGCTCTGCCGGAGCCTGAACAACGTAATCTTCGTCAACGGCGTGCGCGAAATCGACAACTACGCCTTCGACAGCGCGGGGCCGCTGGGCAACCTGTACTTTGGCGAGCATCTCATAAGGATCGGCCAGCAGGCGTTCAATTTTGCCGGCCTCAGTTCCTTCGTCGCCGACGCGGAGCGTGTGGAATACGGCGCGTTTACTGAATGCAAGAACCTGACCAGCCTGCACTTCACCAGCAAGATGAAGGACTTCGGCGAAAACTGCATCGTCAACTGCCCGAACCTTGCCGAAATCTGCTTCGACGGCTGCGATTTGACCGCGTCCCCCATGGGACTGATGATGAACGTCGCGCCCAAGCTGACCGTGCGCGTGCCCGAAGGCATGAGTGAAGAAAACCTCAAGCACGCTCAGAATTGCCAGAGCTGGAGCGAAAACCGAAGCGAAGTTACCGTAATCACCGAGCCATGCGCCCACGCGCAGCCCGCGCTGCCCGATTTGCCCGCGCTGCTCCCCACCCTGAAGCTGGATGCAAGCGTTGAAACCGCCGCGCCCGCGCAGTCCGGCACGTTAGGCGCGGCTGAACCCGAAATTGCGCCTGAACCCAGCCCCATTCCCGAACCTGTTGCGCAGAACGCTGGCATTCCCGATGAATATCTGGGCGTGTGGTACGGCGTGCGCATGGAGATAGGGGGTACACCCTATCCGCTGGCCGACATGGGGCTGGATGTGACCTTCACCCTCGGCGCGGACGGCGCGGCTGAAATGAACACGAACGGCGACGTGGACAGCATCCATTGCGCCATGCAGGACGGCATGCTCATGGCGGACGGCATATCGTTCACGCTGCAGGACGCGCTCCTCACGGTTTCCATGGACGGCGTGACCATGACGTTCAGCCGCGAGAAGCCGGAAGCCTCAAGCGCGGCCGTCCCGAGCATCAACGAAAGCGCCATTATCGACGATTTCAGGGGCTTCTGGACGCTTGCGCGCGTCACAGCGGACGGCATCACACTGCCCGCTGAAGCCGCTGAAATGGCGGGGGATACGCTGGTCATTTACGGCACTACCTGCGACCTGACCCTGCATGGTACGACGCTGGACGGTCTTTCCTGCCGCATGGACAATTTCACGCTGCTCATCTCCATCCTGAACGGCGAGGCTGCCGTCACGCTGCGCGAGGATGGAACGCTCAGCCTTGAAATGAGCGACCTTACCCTGTGGTACGAGCGTACCGGCGATGCCCCCGAAGCGGCCGCCGAACCAACTGCGGAATTCAATCCCGCAGGCACGCCCGAACCCGCCGCCGGCGCCGAGATTATGCTGGAAAAGAAGTACGTCATGACCGACGCGGATGTAAGCGGCTACAACATGACCGCCGCGCAGCTGGGCAATTATGAGTATTCCCTTCTCTTCCATGAGGACGGCACCGTCAAATTGGTCATAGCAGGCGCGGATATTCCCGGTCTCACATGGGTCTTTGGCAAGGCGCCCACAGAAGCGGGTGAGGTCGACGGCATTGTCATCAACTATTACACACAGGCGCTGTACATCGTGCCCACGGAAAAAGGCTGCGATATGGACTATTTCGGCTCTATGCTGATCCATTTTGCGCCGGAAGAATCCGCAAAATAATGCCGTTTCTGAATGAAGCACTGCGCTGTGCTACGCGGAACGAGCGACCGTCATTTCTTTTTCATTGATCAAACAAAAAGAGGAGGATTTTCCCCCATGAAGAAAATAATCGTTTTCCTGTTGACCGCACTGCTGATGTTTTCCGTGGCCTTCGCCGATTCTGTTCCGATGAGCAAAGAGGATCAAATGGCCAGTCTGGTGAAGAATTTTCTGGAAGAAAATGAATTTCCCTATGAATATGACGACTATACCTTCACCGTGCCCTTTTCCGTTGATAACTCGATGGAATACGCCTTTATAACCGTTTATATCTACGATGATATGCTGTCCGTGTCCGTGGACGCGCCGATTCACGGAACCCGGGAGGTCTTTGAAAAGATGGCCGTGTTCACCACGCTGGTCAACAACGAGATCTACTATGCACAGTTCCGCCTCGATCTGGATGGAGACGAATTCTATATCTCCTGCCGCTCCTGCAACCTGGTGGAGGACGTTCTCCCCGGCGAGAACGAGCTGTTCTACCTGTTCGCCATGCCGCACAGCTATATGGAAGACTACGGCGACGGCATCGTGGCGGTACTAAGCGGCGGCGATCCCTACGAAGCATTTGAAGCCTGTCAGGCGGCGGTAGACGCGCAATGACAAACATCACCAATCCATACTTGAGCGCAAAGGCTGTTGCCAAGAAAAAAACGGATATTCCCGTTGTGCTGGTCTGTGCCATTTTTGCGGCGGCGACCGTCTCCGCGACGATAACGATGTTTTCGCAGGGGAAAACGCTGTCCGGCGTGATGGGTATTTTCCTATTCGCTGCGCTCATAACGCCTGTCTTTCGCATTCTTCGCCATGCATACCGCAGAGCCTGCGCGCACCGTATCGCAGGCGCGCTGCTCCCGCTGACCGAAGAAAGCCTGACCTTTGACCAGCTGGGCACGGTTCTCTCCTCCAGCAGAGCCCTTGAGCAGCTTAGATCGCTCATCGGCACGGGATACCTGCAAAACCTGCAGATTAACGCTGCGACGCGCACGGTTGCGCTGTACACGCCGGAGGGCACATTCGTGCAGTGGATCTGCCCCGGCTGCGGCGCGAAGAACAGCGGCCGACGCGGCAGCGCGCCACGCTGCACATACTGCGGTCAGCCGTACGCAAGGTGACGACCAGCCCCCCGTCGCGACTGCAAGAAAATGGTCGATTCCTGCGCAAAGCCGGGGAATATAGCACAATTTTCAAGCATCGTCAATTGTGCGCAAATGCAAACGCGCCCGCCAGCCTTTCCGCTGACGAGCGCGTTCTATTTTTATACTATTTTCAAATTCGCCGCGCAGGATTTCATACTATTTCCAGATAAGAATGCGCCAAGATGCGCCGCGAATTTTTCATTCTGGCTAACGTGAATGAAACGCAGCGTAGCAGCGCTACGCTAAGTGGAATGAGCGGACGCCAGAAGGGAAAAGGCGCAAGCAGATGGCGCAGGTGAATCTGGAAATCGTATCACGCCCGCAGAGAATCTCACTGCCCTGCCGCCGGCGTCGGCAGCGGCTCCGGCGTGCGGTCATCCGCCGTGACCTCCGGCGTGGGCGTCGCCGACAGTTCCTCCGCATACAGCAGATTCAGCGTCTTGACATCCGCCGTCCCCGTCGCAGACAAACTGTTCGCCTTCTGGAACGCCTTCACCGCGTTCTGCGTGCCTGCCAGGAATGTGCCGGAGCATTTGCCCGAATAGTAGCCAAGATCCGTCAGCTTCCGCTGCATCCAGTACACATCCTCGCCGGAGCTGTTCACTTTCAGCGTCCGGAAAGGCTGCGGCGGCATCGTCCCGGCGCGATAATCCGGCTCGGCGGTCGGCTGCGGCGTGACGTAGGGCAGCATGTTCTTCGTGTTCAGCGAGGGCAGCTTCAGCGCGGCGCGGAGTTCCGGGTCAGCGGGCATATCGGCGCGAATCGTGACGACCGTCCCTGCCCCGCAATTGTTGTAAATCCACTTCGCATCCGCAACGGTCAGGCGAATGCACCCGTGCGACGCGCGCTTGCCGAGGTTCTTGTAGGACTTGACCGATAAATCCATGGTATTGACCGTGTTGTAAATGACGGAATGGAACGCAATGGACGAGTTGATGCGCGTCCAGTACTGTGCGTGGCTGCCCCACTCCGGGAAGTAGCACCAGCGCGCCGTGCGCCCGTTGAGTGTGAATGTGCCGATATCCGACGGATTCTTGCGCGTGCCGGTGGAGCAGAGCATCTGCCGCACAACAACGGTGTAATCGCCGTTTTCGTCGCGCCCGTAGACGGTCGTCACCTGATTGTTGACGTCCACCGTGATGGCAAACGGTACAGGCGTCGGTTCGGGCGTAGGCTTCGGATCATCAGCCGCGGCACGCACATCCGGGTCGTTGAACAGCGCGTTCCATGTGTTTTCGCCCACGATGCCATCCACGCTTAGCGCGTTCTGCTGCTGGAATGCCTTCACCGCGTTGCGCGTGTGCCCCAGAAAATTGCCGCTGATGTTGCCGGAATAGTACCCCAGTTCCGTCAGGCGGGTCTGCACGAGCTTGACTTCTTCGCCCTTGGACTTGTTGTATTGCAGTTTCTTGACGAACGCCACCGTCGGCGCGGGCGTCGGGGTGGTGGTTTCATCCGAGAGGTGCATTCCGGGCGTGGGCGACGGGGTGGGCGTCGCCGCGGCGGACGAATCCCGGCTGATGGCATCACCGCTGAACAGGCGTTCCAGCGTCTGCACATCCGCTTCGCCCGTAATCGGCAGGGCGTTCGCCGTCTGGAACAGGCGGATGGCTTCCTGTGTCGCGGGCAGATAGCGCCCGGAAATCTTGCCCGTGTAGTAGCCCAGCGCCATCAGGCGAATCTGCGCCTGCCGCACGTCCTCGCCCACGCATCCCAGCCGCAGCGGGCGATAATCCGCCGCATAGATGGCTTCCTGCGTCGCTTTGTCCGCCATGCCCGTCACCGCAAGGGCAAAATCTCGCTGGAAATCCTCCACCGCGGTTTTGGTTGCCTCGCCATAGCGCCCGGTTACGTCGCCGCTGTAATAGCACAAATCCGTCAGCGCGGTTTGCAGGGCGGACACGTCGTCGCCCTCATCATTCAGGGTCAAATCGCGCGTGATGTTCGCCGCGCCCTCCGTCCACTCCACGCTGTCATCCGGCACGGCCTCCCCCGCATCCTCCGCCGACGCGAAGGGCAGTATCATCATCACCGCCAGCAGGAGCGCCGCCAGCGTTCGTTTCCACAAAGGCATCAAAAGCACCTCGTTCATGCTGATATTCAGGGATACGATTCTATTGTACTGGTTTTTCGCGCAGTTTGCAAGCGGATTTTTCCCCACGCGAAAGGCTGCCAAGCGTTCTGCGCCTGACAGCCCTGCGGTTATTGCCATTAGAAAGTTATTTTTTCAGCGACACCTTGTGTGTCTCCTGATTTTCGCCGTCCGTCTGCGGCTTCTGCGCTTCTGCCGGAACATTCTGCGCTTGCAGCTTCTCCAGCTTTTCGGCGATGGCCTGCATATTTGCGGCGATGCTGCGGATGTTCTCGTCGCGCGTTTCCTCCACCCACGGCGAACCATCCGCCGGGCGGAGCGAATCAACGCCGATTCGGATGAAGTCAATCAGTGCCCAGATGCCCGCGCCGCCCGCGGTAAGCAGCTTGAAAATGCCCAATGCCGTGTAGCCAAGATAGAAGCGGTCGACGCCCAGCACACCGGTGAAGATGGAGAAGAACAGGGCAGTCTGCTTGCTTTTCGTTTTCATAGACTTCTCTCCTCTCGCTGGCTTCTTAAAAAAGCATCCCAATTTGTTGTGGAACTTCACAAGAGGATTCCGCTGCTTGCGCCATCCGGGCAGCAAAAAAGACTGCCCGCACTCGGCAGGCAGCCTCGCTTGATATAATTCTTATTCCTGATAGTCCTGCAGCGACACCGACACCATCCGGCTCACGCCCTGTTCCTCCATCGCCACCCCGAACAGGCTGTTGCAGCGCTCCATCGTCCCCTTGCGGTGCGTGACGACGATAAACTGCGTTCCCTTCGAGTATTCCTTCAGATAATCCGCGTAATACCCGATGTTCGCGTCATCCAGCGCGGCTTCAATCTCGTCCAGAATGCAGAACGGCGTGGGCTTCAATTTCAGCATCGCGAACAGAATCGCAATCGCCGTCAGCGCGCGTTCGCCGCCGGAGAGCAGCGACAGGAGCTGCAATTTCTTTCCCGGCGGCTGGGCGTTGACCTCGATACCGCAGTTCAGCGGGTCGTCCGGATCCATCAACTTCAGTTCCGCGTGACCGCCGCCGAACAGGCGCGTGAACGTCTCGGCGAAGTACCCCTGCATCTTCGAGAAGTTCTCGACGAATGTAGAACGCATCTGAATCAGCAGCCGCTCGATGAGTTCGCGCAAGTCCATTTCCGCGCGCTTCAAGTCCTGCTGCTGGGCGGTCAGGTCGTCCACACGCGCCTTGGTTTCGGCGTATTCCTCCACCGCCCCAACGTTGACCGTCCCCAGTGCGCGAATCTGCCCTTGCAGCTCGGCGGCGCGGCAGTCGCTTTCCTTCTCGTCGAAGGGCGTGCGGCGGAACTCCTCTGCCCCGGCGTAGGTCAGCTTGTAGGTGTCCCAGATGCGGTTTTGCAGATTCTTCTGGTCGCCCTTGATGCGCGCCTTCGCCAGCTCGGTCTTGTGCAGCTTCTCGCTGTCACGGTTGTAGGCTTCGTGCAGGTTCTCCATGTCGCTGAGGATGTCGCGCAGGTCACTTTGCGCCTGTGAACGGCGCTGCTCGATGGCCTGCGCGGCGCTCTCCTGCCGCAGCTGTTCCTTCTGGCGGCGGGCGGATTCGGCTTCCTCGCGCTTCATGTCGTTCTCGTCAATGGCGTCCAGTTCGTCCATCTCGTGCAGCAGCTGTTCGCGGCGCTCCTGTTCGCGGAGGATTTGCGCCTGATCCTGCTGCGCGTGGGCTTCGTCGCGCTCCAAGTCGCTTAAGCCGTGGCGCAGGTCGGACAATTGCAGCGTGCGCACCATCAGGCGGTCGTTTTCCGCGCTGGCTTCCGCGCGCGCCTTGACCAGCGCATTCTGCATTTCAATGGTCTTTTGCTCCATCGCGCTCTGGTCGCCCTGCGCGCCCGTGCGCTGATGTTCAATGGTCTCCAGCTGCTGGCGAATGTCCTCCAGCGACTGATGCAGCTGCACGCGCGCCTGCTCAGTCTCCTGCATCCGCTGCAAATGGGTGTTCAGGTCGGCGGATACGCTTTCGCGGCGCGCCTGTTCGCGGGCGACGGCAATCTCCTGCTGATGCAATGCGTTCACCGCGTCGCTGACCTTCTGCCGCTTTTCCTGCACCGTCTGCTGACGCTGCGTCAGTTCCTGACGGCACTTGTCCAGTTCCGCGCGCCCGGTTTGCAGCTTCGCGGTCAATTCCTTCAGTTCACGCTCGCGGCTGAGCAGGTTGGACACCTTCGACTGCGCCGAACCGCCCGTCATTGAGCCGCCGGAGTGCATCACGTCGCCTTCCAGCGTCACCAAGCGAAACGCGTGATTGCCCGCGCGCATAATCGGAATGCCGTGGTCGAGGTTGTCGGCAATCACCGTGCGCCCCAGCAGATTTTCCACAATGCCGCGATATTCCGGCGCGCACTGCACCAGTTCGCTCGCCACGCCGAGGCAGCCCGGCAGCTTCAACGCATTGCGCTCATTGCCATAGAGCGTTTTGCCGCGGATGGCGCTCATCGGCAGGAACGTCGCGCGCCCCAGCCGATTCTGGCGCAGGTAGTTAATCAGTTCCTTCGCCGTCTCTTCGGTGTCGGTGACGATGTTCTGCTGCGCCGCGCCCAGCGCCATATCAATCGCCGTTTCGTACGCCTGCGGAACGGTCATCAGCTGCGCCAGTACGCCCTTGACGCCCGTCAAGCCGCGCTGCTTGGCGTAGGTCATCGCGCGGCGAACCGCCATGTTGTAGCCTTCCATGTCGCGCGTCATTTCGGTCAGGACGTTATGACGGCTCGCCGCCGCCTGCATATCGGCGGATTGCTTTTCGACATCCGCGCGCAAATTGGCATACGCGGCATCCGCCTCATCCGACGCTTGCCGCGCCTGCGCCAGCTTCTCCTGACACTGCTGCTGATGCTGATTTTCTGTTTCCAGCTGCTTTTCGACGGCAATCAAGGCTTCCCGCAGGGCAGCTTCCTGCTCCTGCAGTGCCCCGCTGGATTCTTCAATCTCCGTCAAGCGCGTTTCCATCTGCGCCTGCATCGTGTTCAGGCGCGTCTTGTCGTTGCGCACATCGGACAGGCGGTTCATTTGGTCAATGACAGCGGCTTTCTGCGCTTCCAGCGCGGCGTCCGCTTCCTTTTCCTTCGCCTGCGCCTTCTCGGCGGCGTCCTGCGTCGCCCGGAGGATTTGCTCCGCGTCGGCAATCAGGCTGTGCTGCTTCTCCACGTCCGCCTGAATCCGTGCATGATCCTTCTCGATTTCCGCCAGCCGCTCCTGTGCTTCCTCCTGCTCGCGGACGATGCGCTGGCGGTTCTCGCTGCGCGTCTCGCGGCGGCTTTGCAGGGCGGAGAGTTTCTTCTGCGATTCGTGCACATGCTCGGCGCATTCCATCAGTTCGGTGCGCGCCTTCGTGATGGCTTCTTCCAGCTGATCGATGCGGTTCTGCGTCTCGTCGCGGCGGGTGGTCTTGTCGGTCAGGTTGCTTTCCGTGTCCGCCAAAATCGTCTGGACGGTCAGCAGTTCGCTTTCCAGTTCGGACAAGCGCGCCCGCGCCCGGTCGGAGCGAATCAGGAAGAGGTTCAAGTCCAAATCCTTCAGTTCGGTGGACAGTTCCAGATACACGCGGGCGTTGCGGCTCTGCTCTTCCAGCGGCTTCAGGCGCTTCGTCAGCTCATCCAGAATATCATCGACGCGCTCCAGATTTTCCAGCGTCCGCTGCAATTTCTTGTCCGCTTCTTCCTTGCGCGCCTTGAACTTGACGATGCCCGCCGCTTCCTCGAACACCTGCCGGCGATCCTCGCTCTTGCGGGAGAGGATTTCGTCAATGCGCCCCTGCCCAATGATAGAGTATCCCTCTTTGCCGATGCCCGTATCGCGGAAGAGGTCAACCACGTCCTTCAAGCGGCAGGCGGTGCGGTTTAAGTAGTATTCGGATTCGCCATTGCGGTAGACGCGGCGCGTGACCATAACCTCGGCAGCTTCCATCGCCAGCGCATGGTCATCGTTGTCAAACACCAGCGATACTTCGCAGTAGGACAGCGGCTTGCGCTTCTGCGTACCGTTGAAAATCACGTCGGACATACTCGCGCCGCGCAGGGTTTTCGCGCTCTGCTCGCCCAGCACCCAGCGCACCGCGTCACCGATGTTGCTCTTGCCCGACCCATTCGGCCCGACGATGCCCGTTATGCCCTCATCAAAGACGATTTCCGTCCGCTGGGCAAAGGATTTGAAGCCATACAGCTCCAATTTTTTCAGCTTCATTTATTAACTCCCATAGCGGGGGATGCCCGCTGGTTCATGGGCATTCCAATAAACACCCATAATAAGTATAGCACAAACCCTCTTCTTGGACAACTGCCGCCGCCTGATTTTCCATGCTTTTTCCCCTCCCTTTTTCCCTTCTACCCGTTGCAAAGGCGGGCATTTCCTGCTATACTGCAAGCAGATTCCTGCAAAGCAAAGGAGAAGCATTATGTTCCGTCCCCTCTGCGCGGAAAATCCGCTGCCCGCCGCTCGGCGCGTCTATGAATACCTGCAATCGCTTTCCGGCAAGTGCCTGACCGGGCAGATGGAAAGCCAATGGTGCCGCTCGCCTGAGCATGAAATCAGCTATCTGACTGATGTCACCGGTCGTCAGCCTGCCATTCGAGGGCTGGATTTCATGGATAACGACTATCTGGGCGTGACGCAGCGCGCGAAGGACTGGTGGGCGCGCAGCGGCATTCCCACCATCTGCTGGCACACGGGCGCGGATTTCTTCTCCGGTTACCCCGAATGCCGCGAAAGCGAACTGGACTGGGCTTCCGCTTTTGTGGACGGCACGGAAGCGAACCGCCGTCTGCTGGATGGGCTTGACCACGCCGTCCCCTACCTCAAGCGCTTGCAGTCAGATGGCGTTCCCGTTCTCTGGCGGCCTTTCCACGAGATGGACGGCGGATGGTTCTGGTGGGGACGCGGCGGCGCGGCGAATTTTGTGCGCCTGTGGCGGCTGATGCACGACCGCTACACGCATGTTCACGCTCTGCGGAATCTGATTTGGGTGCTGGGCTTCTCTGACGCGACGGAGGATTTGCGCCCTTGGTATCCAGGGGACGACGTGGTGGATATTCTCGGCGGCGACAGCTACAAGGTCGGCGCGCAGGGGGATTTATACCGGCGATGTGCCGCGCTTGCCCCGGCGGGGATGCCGATTGTGTTCCACGAGTGCGGACAGATTCCGACCCGCGCGGAGATGGACGCGACGAATGCCCCGTGGGCGTACTTCATGGTGTGGCACACCAGCTGGCTGACGGACAGCAGCAAGGGGAACACGCCGGAGTCGCTGCGGGCGATTTATCGGGATAGCAGCTTTGTGACGCTGCATCAGCTGCCGGATTTCATCGAAAGCGACGAATGATTGCTGAAAAACATGCAAGGAGGTTATTCTCATGACCCTTCACGAACAAGTCACCGATATTCTCGCCTCCGCTGTCGAAGCGCAGGAATGCGCAGGCATCAGCGTACTGGTGCGGCGCTGCGGAGAGGAAATGCTCTATACGCAGGTGGGCATGTCCGACATTGCGTCGGGGCGGCTGATTCACCGCGACAGCATCTTCCGCCTGTACAGCCAGTCCAAGCCGATTACGGCCGCCGCCGTGATGCTGCTGGCGGAGCGTGGGCAGATTGACCTGATGGACGGCGTAGACCGCTATCTGCCGGGCTTCCGGAATGCGCGCGTCGTCGATAAGCAGGGCACGATTCGCCCCGCGACCCGTGCGCCGTGGCTGATGGAGCTGCTCGGCATGACGGCGGGCGTCTGCTACCCCGACAGCGACCCGGCGGGGCAGTACGCCGCAAAGGTATTTGACGAAGCAACGCAGGAAATCCTTGCGGGCGGCGGCGTGCCGACGGTGGAGTTCTGCAACCGCTTGGGGCAGCAGCCGCTGTCCTTCCAGCCGGGCACGCACTGGCGCTACTCCACCTGCGCGGACATCCTCGGTGCGGTGGTGGAGGTCGTCAGCGGAATGCGCTTCGGCGAGTTCCTCCGCAAGGAGTTCTTTGAGCCGCTGGACATGGTGGACACCGGCTTCTACGTTCCCGAAAGCAAGCGGAATCGCCTTGTGACCGCCTACAAGCGCACGGAAAACGGACTTGTGCCGTGGACAAGCACCCACCTTGCCGTCGGTGTTTACGACCGCGAACCCGCCTTTGAATCCGGCGGCGCGGGGCTTGTTTCGACGCTGGAGGATTACAGCCACTTTACCGATATGCTGCTGGCGGGCGGCACTTACGAGGGCCGGCGGATTCTCTCGCCCGCGACAGTCGCCTGCATGACGCAGCCGCAGCTGAAAGACGCGGTTCGCCGCGATATGTGGGATTCGCTGGACGGGTACAGCTACGGGCACCTGATGCGCATTTGCGCTGAACCGGGGCGCATCGCCGGATTGGCTTGCGCGGGCGAATACGGCTGGGATGGCTGGCTGGGAACATACTTTGCCAACTTCCCCGGGCAGCAGATGACGATTCTGTCGATGCAGAACACGGTTGATTCCGGTACGACGCGGGTGGTTCGGCAGATGCGCAACGCGGTTCTGGCGACACTCAGCCGCGAAAATTAACCATAAAGGAAACGCGCTCAAGCCGGGGCGCAAAAAAAGGGTCAAGGGACAATGTCCCTTGCGGAGTCCAGAGGCAGCGCCTCTGGTGGGGCTTGGGGCAACGCCCCAACTGTTGGGCGTGTGACCATTCCAAAGGAAAAGTCAAGTCCGACACCTTAGTCGCAGGCAGCGAAGCGTCCCTGCGCACTAACTAAAAAATGTTTCGGTAAAAGTCAAGTAACATCCAGAGGGCGAAAGAGTTCAGAGGGCGACCGCAGACTTCGTCTGTTTTCATTGCCCTCTGGTTGCTGCATAAAAGACCTATATTGGAAAAGCAGCCAACTCCGGCAGCCACGCTCCACAATTATATTATTATAATGAAGGAAGTACACACCATGCAATGCGGTGACTACACCTACCGCGTCATCGACACCGGCGCGGAAATCATGGAATACTACGGGCAAGGCGGCGAAATCACCCTTCCGGAAACGCTCGACAGCCTCCCCGTTGTGAGCGTCGGGCTGTGCGCGTTCATCATGCGCACCGACCTGACCGCCGTTACGCTCCCTAAAACGCTCCGCCACATCGGCGGCAGTGCCTTCGAGGGCTGCTCGGCGCTGACAAGCATCACGCTGAATGACGGGCTGGAAACCATCGAGTACCGCGCGTTCGCGTCCTGCACCGCGCTGCGCGAAATCGCGTTCCCCGATTCAGTGACAACCGTCGGCGGCGCTGTCCTTTCGGGCTGCACCGCGCTGAATAGCGTCCACCTGCCGAACGCGCTGACCGTCCTGCCCATGCAGGCGCTGATGAACTGCACATCGCTGGAATTCTTGAATCTCCCGGACACCCTGACCCGCATCGACCACGAAGCCCTGCGCGGCTGCACACACCTGACGTCACTCGCCATTCCCGCAACCGTGCGCGAAATCGGGCATGACGCGCTGACGGGCTGCTCCCGGCTGGACGCGCTGACCCTCCCCGCCCCCTTCAGCGCCCGTGCGCGTGACCTGCGCGTCGGGCTGGGGCTGATGACAGAGGGCGATACGCTCATCGTCGGCTCGTATCTGGGGCAGGCAGAGAAGGGCAGCACCTACTCGGTCATTGAGTACATCGGTTCGGATACGGAACTCATCATCCCAGCGTTTATCGAGGGCTGCCGCGTGACGAAGTTCAATCAGCGAATTCTGGAGGACATGGACAGTCTGCGGATTTTGTCCGTTCCGGCGGGGTTTGTAGTTGAACCGACGCTGGTGCCGGAAGGCGCACAGGTGGTTGTGCGCCCGCAGGTTTAAGGTAACTTTCCATTTGCAAACACAGCTTTCACGGATGAAAGTTGGATAAAAAGGAGTGGTAAAGATGAAGAAACTGCTGAGTTTGCTGCTGATGGTGCTGATGCTGCTGGGCGGCGCTGCGTTCGCGGAGGAGAACGACGAGGACAAAACCCCCGCCGTTGCGCCGATTGTCACGTTCAAGAGCGGATTCTACGTCGGGTATCTCGACCGCGAAATCAAAATCACCGTATCGTGCAAGAACAAAAGCAGCGCAACTGTGCCGGAGAAGTATCTGGAGCTGCGCAACCACCGCGGCGAAGTGCTGGAGCGTGCGTTCTGGCGCAATCCGCGCTACGACCTGACCTTCTCGGTCTATGTGACGGAGGACATGCTGGGCGGCAACAAGCTGTCTGTCTGGCTGGACGGCGAGAAAGTGAACGAAACGGATTCCTTCGCCGCGTTCTCGGACATCAGCCTGCCGCGCGTCACCCGTTTGACCCCCTCTGAACCCGCTGTCGGTGTGATGATTGTATGCAGCGGCGCATCAGAAAAGCAGCTGACTGACATGCTGAACACGCTGGACAAATACGGCGTGAAGGGGACATTCTACGTCACGGGCGATTTCGTGCGCCGCAACCCGGAGCGCATCCAGCGCATCATTGATGCGGGCCACGAGCTTGGCAGCCACGGCAACAACCTCATCAACATGACTGAAGTCTCCTACGCGCGTGTGCAGGAGAACATCCGCGAGCTGAACGACCTGTGCGAAGAGACTTTTGGCGTACGGCCGCGGTTGTTCTGTGCGCATTTGGGCGCGACGAACAGCATCGTCACCGCCATTGCCCGCGCGGAAGGCGTAGAGGACTGCCTGTTTGCAATCGACGCGTGCGACTGGTCGGACGCGTATAAGGATAAGGTGTATCAGATGGTGTACCGCGTGACGAGCGACCGGGTGACGAGCGGGTGCGTGGTGCAGTTCCATATCAATGGGTATCATACGGCGGAGGTGCTGGATAAGGCGCTGGATAATTGGATCAATGTGAAGGGATTGCGCCCGGTGACGGTGGGTGAATTGATGCAGCTGTCTGGGCGGGATTTCCCCCCGCTCCCGGACTACGGCGACTAAAAGAAGAGAAAGGGCTAAGCGTACGGTTAGCCCCTCTTAACTTTTTTATCTTCCATCAAGCAGGAATTTTCGCCTGCAACCGCGAAATATCATTCTCAACCCCATGATTTCAGCATAAGGAGGAATTTTCCCATGTACGAAAAAGTATTTGCTTATCTGGATGCGCACGCGGAGGACTATGCCGCGCAGCTGTGCCGCTGGGTGGAAGTGCCGTCGGTGAAGGGCGAAGCCACGCCCGATGCGCCGTTTGGCAAGGATGTGCGCCGGATGCTGGATGTGGCCATGGCGGACGCAAAGGCGTTCGGCTATGCAACGCGTGATTTCGACGGCTATGCGTGCGACATCACTCTGCCGGGCGAATCGGAAGAAGCCATCGCCGTGCTGGGACACCTCGACGTTGTTCCGGCGGGCGACAACTGGGCGACCCCGCCGTTCACCGCGACGCGCGTGAGCGACCAGATTTTCGCGCGCGGCACGAGCGATGACAAGGGGCCGGCGCTGGCGGCGCTGTACGCGATGAACGCCATCAGGGCAGCGGGCATTCCGCTGAAGAAGTCCATCCGCCTGATTCTTGGCTGCGACGAGGAATCCGGCTGGGAAGACATGGCGTATTACTGCGCGCACACGGAAATGCCGGAAGTCGGCTTCTCCCCGGACGCTTCCTTCCCTATCATCAACACCGAAAAGGGCATGATTCACGGCTTCTTCACGGGCAAACTCGCGGAGGACGGTCTGCAGGTCAAGCAGCTGTGGACGGGTGAGCGCGTGAATGTCATCCCCGGCGAATCCAAGGCGCTTATCGTGGGCGGTCAGGAGGTTGCCGACAAGGTGGCGGCATATGCCGAAAAGACCGGGCTTCCCTACACGGCGGAGGTGACCGCGGATGGCGTGTGGGTGACGGCGGAGGGCATCCCCGGACACAGCGCGTATCCCGAAGGACGCCGCAACGCCATCGGCATGATGCTGGTACTCCTGCGCGAGATGGGCGTAACCGGCGCGCTGAAGACGCTGGCGGACGCGGTCGGCATGGAGCACGACGGCGCGTCGCTGGGCTGCGCGTGCTCGGACGAGATTTCCGGCGCGCTGACGTGCAACATGGGCATCCTGCATGTCAAGGACGGCAAGGTGACGGCGTCGCTCGACCTGCGCTGCCCTGTGGCGGCGGATTTGTCCGCGCTGACGAACGCGATTCGCGCGCACCTGCCCGGCTTTAGCGTCGATTCGCTGGAAATCAAAGAACCGCATCACGTTCCGGCAGACAGCAAGCTGGTGCGCTCGCTGCTGGACTCCTACACCGAGGTGACGGGTGAACCCGCCGCGCCGCACGCCACTGGCGGCGGAACGTACGCGAAGGTGCTCAAGCAGGGCGTTGCGTACGGCGCAGCATTCCCGGAGGATGAGGACTTGGCGCATCAGGCGAACGAGTACATCCGCGTGTCGCAGATGGTCAAGGCGATGAAGATTTATGCCGCAGCGCTGATGAAGCTGGCAGCGGAATAAGGGGTACAGGCAAAACAGGCTATGGCGAATGGGTCATGGCCTGTTTTTTATGTTGTAATTGGTCTATGAAAAGCGCCGGGCAAGTCTTTCGACCTGCTCGGCGTTTGATTTGTCCTTGGCTGATTACTTGACTGCGTCCCAGTCAACGATTTCGCCCGTGAAGATGTCGCGAATCTGATTGAGCGTCAGCCCTTCGACCGCGTTGTCGTTATTCACGATGACCGCGATGCCGTCCATGCAGATGGTCACAGGGGTCAGACCCGCTTCCAGCTCGGACGCCTTGACTTCGCGGGAAGCCATGCCGATATCAAACGAGCCGTCCGCAGCGCCGCGCATACCGGTGGAGGAGTCAGAAATCTGCACTTCGATGTCCACTTCCGGGTGGAGTGCTTCGTAGGCTTCTTCGAGCTTCTGCATCAGCGGGCCGACGGAGGAAGAACCGCCGATAACAATCTTGCCTGCCACGGGCGCCGCCTGATATTCAGCCGGCTCTTTGGCGACGTACTTCTGCGCGGTCACAATCGCCTGACCTTCGGCAGAGAGAATCCAGTTGATGAAGTCCTGCGCAGTCGCGGAGAGGTTGTCCGCCTTGTAAGCGATGTTGAAGGGACGCGCGATGGCGTAATCACCGCTGGCGACGTTTTCAGGGGTCGCTTCGACGTAGACGGCTTCCGCACCATCTTCGGGGTTGCGGGCGACCTTCAGCGCCTTCACGGACGCATCCATCGAGCCGAGGGAGATGTAGCCGATGGCGGCGATGTCCTGCGAAACCGTGGTCTTGACTTCGGACGTGCCGGAGTACACAGCCGCTTCGACGGTGGTCATATCGACCTTGTTGCCGTCAGCGTCCTTCTGCTCAACGCCCGTCAGTTCGATGAACGCGGCGCGCGTGCCGGAGCCGTCCTCACGGGAAACAACGTAGATGGAGTCCGCCAGCGCGACGGTGAGCGTCAGCACGAGCGAAAGCAGGATGGCAGCAAACTTCTTCATTGCAGAAAAACCTTCCTTTCTGTCCGGGACACCTTCCTGATGTCCTGTTGCCCTTGTCTTTTTCCTTGGGTACGCCTGTATGATACCGCGGGAATGTAAAGGCAGAAAGGCAGGTTAGGTTAAGATTGTGTTAATTCGGGGTGCTGTACGGCAGCATGGGCGGTTTGCTTCCTTTTTATACTATTTCCAAATGAGAATGCGCCAAGATGCGAAGCGAATTTTTCGCGCTGGCTAACGCGAATGAAACGCAGCGTAGCAGCGCTACGCTAAGTGGAATGAGCGGACGCAAGCGCGGAAAAGGCGCAAGCAGATGGCGCGGGTGAATTTGGAAATAGTATTAATAATGCCGGAAGTTTTCGCCGCATCTTCTGCACTTTTTTCATGCCACGCGTCCCCATTCCCCCTTTCTTCACCTCCTTCAGACGATTTTACACGCTCTTTACATTCCCCCGCCCGCGCATTTTACATTCCCGTGCTATCCTAAATAGCGGGAAAGCATGAAGAAAGAAGGAATCAATCGACATGAAAGTCAAGGAGCAGGTCATGCGCTGGGTCTTTGCGGCGACAGCGGCGTTCTCCATCGCGGCCGTCGCGCTGATCTGCGTTTTTCTGTTTCTGAACGGACTGCCGTTCTTTACGAAATATGATTTGGGCGCGTTCCTGTCCGGAACGACGTGGAAGCCCGCCAACAATATTTTCGGCATTCTGCCGATGATTGTCGGCTCGCTCTACGTCACGGGCGGCGCATTGCTCTTCGGCGCGCCGGTCGGCATCCTCGCGGGAATTTATCTGGCGCGCTTCTGCCCGGTTCGCCTGCGGAAAATCATCGAACCGATGATTGGGCTGATGGCGGGCGTGCCGTCGATTGTCTACGGCTTCTTTGGGCTGACGACGCTCGTGCCGCTCATCCGCGAAATGTTCGGCGGCCGCGGGCGCGGGCAGTGCATCCTGACAGCGTCGCTGCTGCTGGGCATCATGATTCTGCCGACCATCATCCAGCTGACCTCCGCCGCCGTCAAAGCCGTGCCGAACTCCTACTACGAGGGGTCACTGGCGCTGGGCGCGACGGATGAACGCAGTGTGTTCCGCGCGACTGTCCCGGCAGCGAAATCCGGCATTCTGGCGTCGGTTGTGCTGGCGATTGGCCGCGCCATCGGCGAGGCAATGGCGGTCAAGATGGTCATCGGCAATCAGCCGCGCCTGACCTCCGATTTGCTCAGCGGCATCCGCACGCTTACCTCCGGCATCGTCATCGAGATGGGCTACGCCGAAGGGCTGCACCGCGAAGCGCTGATTGCCGCCGGCATCGTGCTGTTCGTCTTTATTCTGCTGATTAACGCTTCCTTCTCCGTGCTGAAAAGGAGGGAACAGCAATGATGACCGCCCCCGCGTATCGCGCGCATCCCATCAGGAATTTCTTCCGCAATGAAGGCAACCGCTGGCGGCGTCATCCAGCCAGCGCGCTGCTGCGGCTGCTGTGCCGCCTGTCGGTGCTGATTACGATTTTCGCCCTGCTTGCCATCGTCATTGACCTGCTTGTCAAGGGCATTCCGCACCTGACGCCGGAGCTGTTCAGCCTGAAATACACGACGGAAAATCAGTCGATGCTGCCTGCCATCATCAACACGCTGCTGATTGCGCTGGTTGCGCTGCTTGTCGCCATCCCAATTGGCGTGGGCGGGGCGATTTATCTGGCAGAGTACGCCAAACGCAACTCGCCGCTGGTGCGCACCATCCGCCTGACCGCCGAAACCCTGCAGGGCATTCCCTCCATCATCTACGGCCTGTTCGGCATGGTGTTTTTCACCGCCCTGCGCATCAACCTGACTTTGCTCTCCGGTGCGCTGACGCTTTCCCTCATGGTGCTGCCGCTGATACTGCGCACGACCGAAGAAGCGCTTCTCTCCATCCCGGACAGCTACCGCGAGGGCAGCTTCGGCTTAGGCGCGGGCAAGCTGCGCACGGTCATCAAAATCGTGCTGCCGCCCGCCATGCCGGGCATTCTCTCCGGCGTGGTGCTGGCGATTGGCCGCATCGTGGGTGAAACCGCCGCCCTGCTGTTTACCGCCGGCACGGTCGCGGACATGCCCAAGCATTTTCTGCTCTCGTCCGGGCGCACGCTGGCGGTTCATATGTATCAGCTGTCGCTGGAGGGGCTGCATTACGACCAAGCGTACGCCACGGGCGTGGTGCTGCTGCTGCTCGTGCTGGGGCTGAACAGCCTGTCCAGCCTGATTTCCCGCAAAATCGGAGGAAAAGCATCATGATTATCGACATGCAGGAAGCCATCAAAAACAAAACCGCACATCCGGATGATACGCCCGCGGACGTAAAGATTGCCATCAAGGATTTGAACCTCTACTACGGCGCGTTCCACGCCCTGCACGGCATCAACCTCGACATTGAGCGCGGCAAAATCACCGCGTTCATCGGGCCGTCCGGCTGCGGCAAATCGACGCTGCTGAAGACGCTCAACCGCATGAACGACCTCATCCCCGACTGCCGCGTCGAGGGCAGCATCACGCTGGACGGCGAGGACATTTACGGCAGCATGGACGTGAACCTGCTGCGCAAGCGCGTCGGCATGGTGTTCCAGAAGCCGAACCCCTTCCCCATGAGCGTCTACGACAACATTGCCTACGGCCCGCGCACGCATGGCATCCACCGCAAGGCACAGCTGGACGAAATTGTGGAAAGCAGCCTGCGGAACGCCGCCATTTGGGACGAGCTGAAAGACCGCCTGAACAAGAGTGCTTTGGGGCTTTCCGGCGGTCAGCAGCAGCGGCTTTGCATTGCGCGCGCGCTGGCGGTTGAACCGGAGGTGCTGCTGATGGACGAACCCACCTCGGCGCTTGACCCGATTTCCACGAGCAAGATTGAAGAATTGTGCATGGAGCTGAAAGGGAAGTACACCATTGTGATTGTGACGCATAACATGCAGCAGGCTTTGCGCATTGCGGACACAACGGCATTCTTCCTGTTAGGGGATATGGTGGAAGTTGGGGCGACGGATCAGCTGTTCTCGATGCCGCGGGATAAGCGGACGGAGGATTATATCACGGGACGCTTCGGCTAAGGGTTGTTCGTGGAAGGATTTTTTGCTATAATGCAGGGGAAAGGATAGGCGGATTAGGGATAAAGGATAGCAGGGGAACGCGCTCAAGCCGGGCAGCCAAAAAGGGTCAAGGGGCAATGCCCCTTGCGGAGTCCAGAGGCGGCGCCTCTGGTGGGGTTTGGGGCAACGCCCCAACTACTGGTCGGGCGACCATTCCAAAGGAAGCCGCCAACAAAGGGTGCAGGCAGCGAAGCGTCCCTGCCAGTAACTTTGCGCTCCCGCAGGAGCGCCCCCAACTTGCTCTACCAGCCACTCGCACATTGTCGCGCCAAATGGGCGCGACCACGCAGTTGGTCTTGCAGACATAGCATGACTTTTCCGCAAGCAGGAGATTTCGCCTCTGCGGAGGCGACCAAATGGCAATGGAAACGGACGAAGTCCGCGATCGCCCCCTTGACCCCTTCGGTTTCCCCTACCCCGACTTGACTTTTATTGGAAGTCGTCAGATTTTCGGAATCCGCACTTCTAAATCAACGCATAAATCAGCATTTTCAGGAGTTTCACCACCGTTTATCATAGAAAGAAGGTCTTTCGATGAGAAAGCATTTTGATGACCAGATTGCGCAGCTTGGCGAGCAGATGATGGCAATGGGCGCACTGGTGGAGAACACGATTGAGCGGGCAATTCGCGCGCTGCAGACGGACGACATGGCGGAAGCGGCGGCAATTCGCGACGGCGACCACATTGTGGACGAAAAGGAACGCGAGGTGGAAGCGATGTGCATCCACATGCTGCTCCAGCAGCAGCCCGTTGCGCGCGACCTGCGCACCATCAGCGCGGCGCTGAAAATGATTACCGACATGGAGCGCATCGGCGATCAGGCGAGCGACATCTGTGAAATTGCGACGATGGGTCATCTGCGCAGTCCGCGCCCGGAGCATTTCGCGTCAATGGCGCAGGCGGCGATTTCGATGGTGCACCGCGCGATTGACGCGTACGTCCATAAGGATATTGAGCTGGCGCAGCAGGTGGAATTGTCCGACGACATTGTGGACGCGCTGTTCAACGACGTGAAGGCGGACTTGATTGCCGGGCTTCGCAGGCATCCCGATCGGACGGAGGAATGCCTTGACCTGCTGATGATTGCCAAGTATCTGGAGCGCATCGGCGACCACGCGGTCAACATTGCCGAATGGGTGGTGTACGCCATCACCGGGCTGTATAAAGGAGAAGAGCTGAAATGATCTTCGTTGTCGAAGACGATCACGGCGTTCGCGAGCTGGAGCTGTACGCGCTGCGTCAGTCGGGCTATGAGGCGGAAGGGTACGAGACGCCGACCGCGTTCCGTCAGGCGCTGGAAAAGGCCGTGCCGGACTGCGTGCTGCTGGACGTGATGCTGCCGGGTGAGGACGGCTTGTCCCTGCTGCGCTTCCTGCGCCGCGACGCACGCACCCGCCGCGTGCCCGTGATTCTCGTCACCGCGCGCGACGCGGAAATGGACAAGGTGAAGGGACTGGACTGCGGCGCGGACGATTACCTGACGAAGCCGTTCGGTGTGATGGAACTGCTGGCGCGCGTGCGTGCGCTGCTGCGGCGGACGCAGGAGGAGACGCCCTCCGCCGTCATGACGCTGGGCGACGTGACGCTTGACCGCGAAAGCCACCGCGTCACCGCGGGCGGACAGGAAATCGCCCTGACGCACATGGAGTTTGAGCTGCTGGCGTTCCTGATGGCGCACGCGGGCAAAGCTGTCACACGCGAAGTGCTCCTGGACGACGTGTGGGGCATCGCCTACTCCGGCGACACGCGCACGATTGACGTTCACGTCCGCACCCTGCGGCAGAAGCTCGGCGACAGCGGGCGGCTGATTGCCACCATCCGCAACGTCGGCTACCGCATGGACGAACATCCGGAAGCAGGTGAAAGCTGATGAAAAACCGCCTTTCTTCCCGTCTGCGCCTGACGCTGTCGGGCGTAACCCTGCTGACCCTTCTGCTGATGTGCGTGCTGGTATTCGCGGGCATGTACTTCCAGACGACCGCCGACAACCGCGAGCAGCTCCGGCAGCAGGCGGCGCAGTTGTCCGCCTACCTTGAGGCGTCGGATGACCCGGTTTCCCTGCTGCAAGGGAGCGTATTCACCCAGCGCGTAACGTATCTGGATACGGACGGCACGGTGCTGTATGACAGCGAAGTGGATGCGTCCCGCTTGGAGAGCCACGCCGGGCGCGAGGAATTTCAGCAGGCGCGCGAAAACGGCGAGGCGTTCACCGCCCGCAGCAGCGCGACCCTTGGGCAAACGAGCCTGTATTACGCCAAACGGCTGGCGGATGGGCGTGTCATCCGCGTTTCGGGCACGCAGCGCGGAATGCTGCGGCAGGTGCGCGATTTACTGGGGTATCTGCTGCTGGGCGCGGTGCTTTGCTTCGGCGCGGCGATGGCGTTTTCCCGCCCGCTGGCGAAGCGCCTTGCCGCCCCCATGAACGAGGTCAACCTTGACCAGCCGCTGGAAAGCGACGTTTACGAGGAGCTTTCGCCCATGCTTCGCCGCATGGCACAGCAAAACGCCCGCATTGCCGACCAGATGGCGTCCCTGACCGCCCAGCGGCATGAACTGGATACCGTCCTCGGCGGCATGAAGGAGGGCTTCGTCATCCTCGACGAGAAGCGGCATGTGCTGACGATGAACAACGCGGCGCGGGCAATGTTCTGCATCACCAATGACCCGGTTGGACAGCCGATGATTGCCGTCAGCCGCGACGAGGCGCTGCTCCGCCTTTTGGACGGGCAGGGTACGGAATGCGCGATGCAATTGAACGGCATGACCATCCACCTCTCCCGCAGCCATGTCGAAGGCGGCGGCACGGCGCTGCTGATGCAGGACGTCACCGCCGCACAGGCCGCTGAAGCAAGCCGCCGGCAATTCTCCGCCAACGTCAGCCACGAGCTGCGCACCCCGCTGACCACCATCAGTGGCTACGCGGAGCTGCTGTCCTCCGGGATGCTGCAGAAGCCGGAGGACGCGACGGAATTCGGGCGGAAGATTCTCGCCGAAAGCCGCCGCCTGCTGACGCTGATTGAGGACATCATCCGCCTGTCGCGCCTTGACGAGGGTGTGCGCGGCGAAGTGACCCCCGTCGATTTGACCGCGCTGATTCAGCACTGCGTCCAGAAGCTGACGCCCGCCGCGCAGAATGCGCAGGTAAGCATCAGCGCCAGCGGAAATGGCCCTGTGCTGATTTCCGGCGACCACGCCCTGCTGGAAGAGATGCTGACGAACCTGCTGGAAAACGGCATCAAGTACAACCACGCGGGCGGATACGTCCGGGCGCGGGCAGAAATGGCGGACGGACGCGCCGTCGTGACTGTCGCGGACAACGGCGTAGGTATTGCGCCGGAGGATCAGCAGCGCGTATTCGAGCGCTTCTACCGCGTGGACAAGAGCCGCAGCAAGCAGACCGGCGGCACGGGACTGGGGCTGTCCATCGTCAAGCACGGCGCGCAGGTGCATCACGCGCAGATTGCCATGCAGAGCGCGCTGGGCGAGGGTACGACCATCACGCTGACTTTCCCGGCTCAGTCATCAGGCAAAAAATAGCGCCGCCCCGACATGGTTTCCACCGGAATCGCATAGACCATTGCGCCGTCCTCCTCGTGCAGGGGGACGGCTTTTCCTTCCACCAGAACAACCTGTATCGCCGCCGCATCCGGCGCTTCAAACTCCAGACACACCCGCGTGCAGACGGATAATGCCTCCGCCTTGCGGCCCTCCTTCGGCATCATCAGGCAAACGACCGGCTGCATCCCGTTCACAAACCACTCGAACCCCATCGGCACAACATACGGCGCGTGACCGTCAAAGAACGCCGCGTGGACTGCCTTCGCCTGCCGCAGAATTTCCAGACATTCCACGAAGCTGAGCGTCTGATAGCACATGCTGCTCACGCCGCCTCACCTCCCCCGCATCAGCGTATGCGCAGGGGGATTTTTCGTGTGATGCAGAAATTATACTATTTCCAGATAAGAATGCGCCAAGATGCGCCGCGAATTTTTCATTCTGGCTAACGTGAATGAAACGCAGCGTAGCAGCGCTACGCTAAGTGGAATGAGCGGACGCCAGAAGGGAAAAGGCGCAAGCAGATGGCGCAGGTGAATCTGGAAATAGTATCCGGCAGATGCAGACAGAAGGTAATCAGCAACAGTTGGTGCAAGGGTGCACACGGACTGCTGCTGATTGCCTTGCTGTCTTTCAAGGGAAAATGCTTTTCCCGCAGATTTCAGTCATTTGGAGGTGCAGGCAGGATGCTTCAGTTCTTCTCTTACCTCATCAACGGCATCAGCCTTGGCAGCGTGTATGCCATCATCGCCTTGGGCTACTCGATGGTCTACGGCATTGCCAAGATGCTGAACTTCGCGCACGGCGACGTCATCATGATTGGCGCGTACATTGCCTTCTGTGCCACGCAGTACTGGGGCATGTCCCCGCTGCTTGGCGTGCTGATTGCCATGATTGTCTGCACGGTGCTGGGCATGGTCATCGAGCGCCTGGCGTACAAGCCGCTGCGTCAGGCAACGAGCCTTGCCGTGCTGATTACCGCCATCGGCGTGAGCTACCTGCTGCAAAACCTGGCGCTGCTGGTGTTCGGCCCGAACCCCATGTCGTTCCCGTCCTTCGTCAGCATCCCGTCCATCAGCCTGTTTGACGGGCAGCTGATTCTGACCGGCGAAACAATCGTGACCGTCCTTGCGAACATCATCATCATGCTGGTGCTCACGTTCTTCACCTCCCACACGAAGATGGGCAAGGCGATGCGCGCCGTCAGCGAAGACCGCAGCGCAGCGGAACTGATGGGCATCAAGGTGAACGCGACGATTTCCCTGACCTTCGCCATCGGCAGCGCGCTGGCGGCGATTGCGGGCGTGCTGCTCTGCTCCACCTACCACACGCTGATGCCCACGACGGGTTCCATGCCGGGCATCAAGGCGTTCACGGCGGCTGTCTTCGGCGGCATCGGATCAATTCCCGGCGCGCTGCTGGGCGGCCTGCTGCTGGGCATCATTGAGATTCTCGGCAAGGCGTATGTGTCCATGGAGCTGGGCGACGCGCTGGTGTTCGCCGTGCTGATTATCGTGCTGCTGGTCAAGCCGACGGGGCTGCTGGGCAAGCCGATGCGGGAGAAGGTGTAACGGGATGAAGAAAACGATGAAAAAGTCGACAAAAGGCTTTCTGAACAACTTGATCACCTACGCCATCGTCATCATCGCGTTCGTCTTTACGCAGATGGCGTTGAGCAAGATGATTCCGGGCGTCACCATCAGCCGCTCCCTGAAGGGGCAGCTCATCCCGATTTGCGTCTACATCGTCATGGCGGTTTCGCTGAACCTGACGGTCGGCATCTCCGGCGAACTGTCGCTGGGTCACGCGGGCTTCATGAGCGTCGGCGCTTTCTCCGGCATCATCATGTCTGGCTGGCTGCTGAACGCCTTCCAGATGGAAAATGAGACGATGCGCCTCGTGCTGGCCATGCTGGCGGGCGGCGTATGCGCGGCGATTGCGGGTGTGCTGATTGGCATCCCGGTGCTGCGTCTGCGCGGCGACTACCTTGCCATCGTCACGCTGGCGTTCGGCGAAATCATCCGCAACGTCATGAACTGCCTGTATTTCGCAGTCAGCAACGGCAAGCTGATTGTCAACTTCAACAATCCCCGCATTGATGGCACGCTCCTGTACAACGGGCCGGCGGGTGCGGTGCGCGTCGGGCGCATTGCGACGTTCGAGGCGGGTTTCGTGCTGGTGCTGCTGACGCTGTTTGTCGTGCTGAACCTCATCAACAGCCGCTCCGGCCGCGCGATTATGGCAAGCCGCGACAATCGCATTGCCGCTGAAGCCATGGGCGTGAACGTGACGAAGTACAAGCTGATGGCGTTCGTCACCTCGGCGGCGCTGGCGGGCATGGCGGGCGCGCTGTTTGGGCTGAACTTCTCCTCCATCGCGCCGGACAAGTTCAAGTTTGACACATCCATCCTCGTGCTGGTGTTCGTCGTGCTGGGCGGCATCGGCAATATCCGCGGATCGGTGATTGCAGCGGCGCTGCTGACGGTGCTGCCGGAGGTGCTGCGCGAATTTGGCGACTACCGTATGCTGATTTACGCCATCGTGCTGATTGCTGTAATGCTGCTGGGCAACGCCCCGGTGGTGCGGCAGGTGCTCGAGCGCATCCGCCCCGCGAAAAAAGAAGTTGTGAAGGAAGGTGACGCGGCATGACTGAACCGCTGAAGCGTTTTAAGCCCAATACAAAGATGGTTCCCGTGCCGTCGCGCAGCATCATTCCGGAACGCGACGTGAATCATTCGCCCGTGCTGGAAGCCAGCCATCTGGGCATTGAGTTCGGCGGTCTGAAGGCAGTGGACGACGTGAACCTTGCCATCGGGCGCACAGAAATCTGCGGGCTTATCGGCCCGAACGGCGCGGGCAAGACAACGGTCTTTAACCTGCTGACAAAGGTCTATCAGCCCACGACCGGCACCGTGCTCATCAACGGCAAGGACACGGCAGGCATGAACACGGTGCAGGCCTGCAAGCTCGGCATTGCCCGCACGTTCCAGAACATCCGCCTGTTCGACAACATGACGGTGGAAGAGAACGTCCGCATCGGCCTGCACAACCAGATTAAGTACGGTATGTTCTCCGGCATTTTCCGTCTGCCGCAGTATTGGCAGGGCGAGAAGAAGCAGCACGAAAAGGCGCTGGATCTGCTGAGCATCTTCGGCATGGAAAACATGGGCGATGTCAAGGCAGGTTCCCTCCCCTACGGCGCACAGCGGCGCTTGGAGATTGTGCGCGCGCTGGCGACGAATCCGTCTCTTCTGCTGCTGGACGAACCCGCCGCGGGCATGAATCCGCACGAAACGGCGGAGCTGATGGAGAACATCATCAAAATCCGCGACCAGTTCCAGATTGCTATTCTGCTCATTGAGCATGACATGAATTTGGTCATGGGCATCTGCGAAGGCATCTGCGTGCTGAACTACGGGCGCATCATCGCCAAGGGCACGGCAGAGGAAATCCAGAATAACCCGGTCGTCATTGAGGCGTATCTGGGCAAGCAGAAGGAGGCGAAAGCATGAGTCTGCTGGAGGTCAACGATATCAACGTTTATTACGGCGCGATTCACGCAATCAAGGGCATTTCCTTCTCGGTGGATGAGGGCGAGGTCGTCACGCTGATCGGCGCAAACGGCGCGGGCAAATCCACGACGCTGAACACGGTCGCCGGACTGCTCCGCCCGCGCGAGGGCAGGATCCACTTCGGCGGCAAGGATCTGGCGCGCGTCCACGCGTCGGATATGGTGAAGCACGGCATGGCGCTCTGCCCCGAAGGACGGCGCATCTTTCAGCAGATGACGGTGCTGGAGAACCTCGAAATGGGCGGCTTCACGCGCCCCGACAAGGAGATTCCGGGCAGCATTGAGCAGATGTTCGAGCTGTTCCCGCGCCTGAAGGAGCGCCAGAAGCAGATTGCCGGCACGCTCTCCGGCGGCGAGCAGCAGATGCTGGCGATGGCGCGCGCGCTGATGTCCAAGCCGCGCCTGCTGATGCTGGATGAGCCGTCAATGGGCCTTGCACCGATTCTGGTCGAGCAGATTTTCGACATCATCCGCGCGCTGCACAAGAGCGGCACGACGATTCTGCTGGTGGAGCAGAACGCGCAAATGGCGCTGTCCGTCGCGAACCGCGCGTATGTGCTGGAAACGGGCAAGATTTCCATGTCCGGCGACGCGCAGGAGCTGCTGCACAACGATGCAGTCAGGAAGGCGTATCTGGGGGCGTAATGCCAGGCAGCCGGGAAGGTGGCAGAAGCCGCTTCCCGGTTTTTCTTTCGCGTCAGGATTGACATTATCCTGCAAGTATGGTATTGTATAGATGAAATGAATGTTATTCGGCAACAGGAGGCATCCGCATGAATCCCTATTTGACGCAGCGGGCGAACCGCCGATGGTGGGTGTATCCGCTGATGGCGCTGTTCTTCGCCCTATCGGCGCTGCTGCTGTGGCGCACCTGCAAGGCGGGTGAGCACGGCGACACGCGCATGGTGCTGCTGCTTTGCCTTGCGACGGCGGCGCTGTACGCCGGGATGCATCTGCTTCAGGGGGAAATCATCCGGCGCCGGGCGCGCGGCATTGCACAGCAGTTAGCGACGTTCTCGCTGCACATGTTTCCGCTGTCGGATATGCCCAAGCTCCTGCCGGACTGCCCGAACATGGAGACGCTGCGGTTATTGCTCTGCGGAAACTATCTGCGAAACATTCAGGTTGATCCGCTGACGGCGATGGTATACCTGACTGCGCCGAACCTCCGGGCGTATGGGCTGGCACAGTCGTTTATGACGTGTCCGCACTGCGGGAGGCGCACGAGTGTGGTGGAAGGGGCTGCGCGGCAGTGCGAGTATTGCGGAATGGGGATATGAAAAAAGGTTCTTCACGGAAAGTTTGGGGGAGCAAACAAGAGCTTAGGCAAAGCACCAAAAAGCTGCACGCGGAAGGAGCATGAAAGCGCGACCAACTCAATCGC